>JGI24132J36420_10000924_pt1 | contig 13615 bp, 15 predicted proteins | sample BarGraNGADG00212_3_FD_36420 | JGI IMG/M metagenome (IMG submission 36420) | reverse complement strand
ACCTGCGTCGCGCCGCCCGCCCCTCTGCGATCCTCGATCGCGACGGGTCAAAGCTCAGCTCTCCAGCCTCAGATTCTCGCCCTCGTCTTGAACCTCTCCACACAGTTGATCGGGATGTCGAGGATTCGGGCGATGTTGAACTTGGCCTCGATCATACCCGGCTCGTCGGGGTGGACCGCCGATGTGAACGGCAGCGTGCCCAGGCCGTTGTCGAGCCTGATCTGCTCCATCGCGAGCGGGTCGCTCANGTCGCGCNGCGTGCAACCGAGCTTGTCGGCCACGTACCGCTTCGCTTCCTTGAGNCGCATCCTTCGGGTCATTTGCATACGCGCGACCAGATCTCCGGCCGCTCGCATACCGCCCATGCCCGAAGCCTGCGTGTGCGCCGACTCCATGCCCAGGGGGTCGCCCGTACCCACCTAGTACCCGTCGATCTTGAGGATCTCGACGAACGCCTTCGAGGCCCTCGAGGTCGCGTCGGCGGGCGGGTACACGCAGGTCGGCACACCGCCGACGCCCATGCCAACATTGACGTGCACNGGGATCTCGGCGATCTCCATCGCCGGNTTGATNAACGTGATCGCGCGCGCGATGTTCCACGCCGTCGACTTGCCGGTGTTGATGTTCACGGCGGGGCCGTAGATGCTCGCGCCGGCTTGCTGCGCCATGCGCAGCTGGTCCTTGGGCCACATGCCGGCGAGGCGCTCGCCGTCGAACTCGAGCTGGCCGTGCATGCCGAGCACGAACTCGCTCGCCATGCCGATCTCGATGCCGAGCCACGGGTACTTCTCGCGCAGCATGCGGCAGGCCCTGAGACCGGCGAGGAAGTCGGCGTCGCCGGCGGCGCCGGTCGTGTCGAAGTCGATGCCGTCCGTGCCCGCCGCGACCATCTTGTCGGCGACGTAGTTGATGTCGGTGATCAACATCTCGGCGGCTTCTTCCTGCGCCGCCCGCGCCTCGTCGATCTTGCCCATCGGCAAGAGCTCCGACCAGTTCGGTATCGGCCCGTCCGGTTTGGAGTAGCGGCCGAGGTCGGGCATCGCCCCGTACTGCACGGGGTTGGTGCAGAGCAGCTGCGCGATCTTCATCGACTGGCCCTCGTGCGCGACGTTGGTCTTGACCGCCTTGTACGAGTAGTCGATCTGCCAGAGCTCGATGATGTCAACGCCGAGCACCTGCTCGAACGTCTGCAGATCCTGCACACGGTTGCCGATGTGCTTGGTGCCGGTGCCGTCGTTGGTCATCACGACTTCGTCGCCGATGTCGACGGCGGTGAACCTGGCGGGCGACGCGTAGATGTCGAGGAGATGGTCGAGCTCGTCCCCGGTGAGCTCCGGGGCACGAGCCTTCTTGGCCGCGATCTGCGTGCCCTCCTCGAGATCGGCCTTGATCTCGGAGCGGGTCATCTCCACAAGAGCGCCGTCGCCCATGCGGGTGGGGATCCTCGCCTCCAACGGCATCACCTCCATAGTTCCCTGTGGGCGCGTGTCGAGTGGGTGTGACTGGCGAGGAGATCGGCAGCCATCCACGGGAGAGACACAGCGACCACAACCAGTAGGATCTCCGCGAGAATCGTACACGGCTTCCGCAACCGCTGCCACCGGCGCAGACGAGCGCAGGAGGTCGGCAGCGATGCCAGAATCACCTGCTAATGAGCAGATCGGCCAGAACCGCTAGAAGAAGGACCATCCGCCGCCAGCGCCGACGAATCAGGCCAAAGTGGCGTGCGTCATCGACCGCACCACCGGCACGATCCTCTCCGCCAAAAGCACGATCGTGACCGCCGGCCACGTCGTCACCACCAGAGCCGTGTCCGGCAGCAACGACCAGGTGAGCCTCGTCGCCGCGCGCACGCTCACGGTGATCGCCCGTCGCGCCGCGCCCGTCACCGTGAAGATCAGCGCGCCCGACCCGCTGCCCGGTCCTGTGAGCAATGGTCAGACGGCCGGCACCGCCACCTACTACGCCGACGGTCAGAAGCTCGGCAGTGTGAGCCTGCTCGTCAAGATCCAGGCAGTCTCACCGTCGCCGAGCGCCTCGCCCTAGAAGGGCGAGAGGAACTGGAGCCGGCGGGCGGAATCGAACCGTCGACCTGCTGTTTACAAGACAGCTGCTCTGCCAACTGAGCTACGCCGGCGCCCCTGGAGAGTATACCGCCGGAAGATGCGAGGGGCGGCGCCTCCGGCAGCGCCCCTCGCACTCGACACGGTCGGGCAGGTCGTACGCGCCACCCGCTCGCTCTGTAACTACGCTATCGCCCGCTTCTTGAACCCGTCGACGCAGGCGATCGGCACGTCGAGCACCTCGGCGATGTGGAACTTGGCCTCCATCACCTGCGGTTCAGTCGGCTCCGCGCACTCACCGTAGATGAGCGTGCCGAGACCTTTCTCGCGCCGCACCTCGCTCATCGCGAGCGGGTCGACGAGGTCTTCGACGGAGACGCCGAGCTTGGCGGCGACGTACTCCTTCGCTGGCTGTAGCCTCATCCCCCGGGTCATCTGCATGCGAGCTACCAGGTCTCCGGCGGCTCGCATACCGCACATGCCCGAGGCGATGGCGTGGGCAGCGTCCATCGCCAGGCCGTCACCGACGCCAGCCTACAATCCGTCGAGTCGCAGGATCTCGACCATCGCCTTGGACGCGCGCGACACCGCGTCGAGCGGCAGGTACCGGCACATCGGAACCCCACCGACGCCCATGCCGGCGTTCATGTGGATCGGGATCTTGGCCTCGGCCATGCACGGCTTGACCAGCGTGATCGCGCGGGCGACGTTCCAGGCGCCCGACTTGCCGGTGTTGACGTTCACGCAGGGGCCGAAGATCGTCGCCCCGGCCTTCTCAGCCGCCTTGAGCTGTGCCAGCGGCCACATGCCCGCAAGCCGCCGGCCGTCGTACTCGATCTGGCCGTGCATGCCGAGCACGAACTCGCCGGCCATGCCCATCTCGATGCCCATGTCGGGGTGCTTCTTACGGATGATCTCGGTCGCCCTGAGCGCGGCGAGGAAGTCGGCGTCGCCGGCGGCACCGGTCGTGTCGAGGTCGATGCCGTCGGCACCGACCGCGGCCATGCCGTCGGCAACGAAGACCATGTCGTCGACGGCTTGCTCGACGGCCTCGAGCTGGGCGTCGCGCGCCTCATCGATCTTGCCCAGCGGCATCAGCTCCGACCAGTTCGCGATGGGCCCATCCGGCTGCGTATAGCGCCCGAGGTCCGGCATCGCTCCGTACTGCATCGGCGACGTGATCACGTTGAGGCAGTCCTTCATCTCCTGCTGCTCGAAAGGCANCACGGTCTTGACCGCCTTGAACGAGTAGTCGATGTGCCAGAGCTCGATGATGTCGGCGCCGAGCAGCTGCTCGAAGCACTGCATGTCGTTCTGGCGCGTGCCGATGTGGCGCGTGCCGGAGCCGTCGGCGCTGATGATCACGCCTTCGCCCATGTCGACGGCGGTGAAGCGCGCCTTCGAGGCGTAAATGTCGAGCAGATGTTCCTGCTCGACGTCGCTGAGCGGCGGCACCTTGGCTTTGGCCGCCGCCGCCTGCGTGCCCGCTTCGATGTCCGCCTTGATCTCGCTGCGTGTCATCCGCGTGAGCGAGCCGTCGCCCATGCGGGTCGGGATGCCTTCTTCCATCGACGTCACCTCCCCAGGTTGGTCACGACTTCGCCCCAAGCTTGCCGCGGACGAGGGTCTTGAAGCTCTCCACGCAGTTGATCGGGATCTCGAGCAGTTCCGCGATGTTGAACTTGGCCTGGATCGCCCAGGCGTCGTTGGTGTCGGTGATCTCGGAGTCGTAGAGACCGCCGAGCCCGTACTCCCTGCGCACGTCGAGCATGACGACGGGGTCGGAGAGATCTCTCTCCGACACCCCGAGCTTGCCGGCCACGTAGGCCTTGGCTTCCTTGATGCGCATGCCTCGGGTCAATTGCATCCGCGCCACCAGGTCTCCAGCGGTGCGGATCCCGCCCATCCCCGAAGCCACGCCATGAGCGATGCTCATGCCCGTGACATCGCCGGCGCCTATCTACAACCCATCGAGCCGCAGGATGTCGACCGCGGCGCGAGAGGCGCGCGAGACCGCGTCGATCGGCGGCATGATCGCCATCGGCACCCCGCCGACACCCATGCCGACGTTGAGGTGGATCGGGATCTTGGCCTCCGCCATGCATGGTTTGACGATCGTCAACGTACGCGCCGTGTTCCAGGCGACGGTCTTGCCCGTGTTGACGTTGATCGCCGGGCCGAACAGCGTCGCGCCGGCCTTCTCCGCCATCTTCATCTGCTGCAGCGGCCACATGCCGGCGAGACGATGGCCGTCGTACTCGAGCTTGCCGTGCATGCCGAGCACGGTCTCGCTCGCCATGCCGATCTGGACACCAAGATCGGGGAACTTCTTGCGGATGATCTCGATCGCCCTGAGCGACGCCAGGAAGTCGGCGTCGCCGGCGGCACCGGCGGTGTCGAGGTCGATCGCATCGGCGCCGGCGTCGACCATACCCTCGGTCACGAAGACGATGTCGTTCGTGACCTCGGGGACGGCCTCCTCCTGCGCGGCAAAGGCTTCTTCGAACCGACCCAGAGGCAGCAGCTCCGACCAGTTCGGAATAGGACCGTCGGGCTTTGTGTAGCGGCCCATGTCGGGCATCGCTCCGTACTGCAGCGGGATAGTCGTCACGAGTTGGGCGAGACGCATCACGGTCTGCTCGTGACCGAGGTCTGTCTTGACCGCCTTGAAAGAGTAGTCGTGGTGGTAGAGCTCGAGCGTGTCGGCGCCGAGGTACTGCTCAAAGGCCTGCTGGTCGGTGACTCGCGAGGCGAAGTCCTGCGAGCCCGTGCCGTCGGTGCTGAGAATCACCTCGTCGCCGATATCGACGGCGCTGAACCTGGAGGGCGAAGCGAAGATATCGAGGATGTGGTCGAGCTCGTCCTGCGTGAGCTCCGGCAGCTTGGCGCGCTTGGCAGCGGCCTCAGTGCCCGCTTCGATCTCGGCCTTGAGCTCGCTGCGAGTCATGTCGGTCAGCGAGCCGTCGCCCATTCGAGTCGGGATCTTGGATTCCAGTCGGATCACCTCTGCTCTCTTCACTCACGCTGCCGCGAAACGGGCCTAGCGACCGGGGAATGACGGACCCGGGAGGCCGCCCGGCTGGCGTGGACGGGGACCTTGTGGTGCTCTGAGCCTACCGGAAGGGCGGCGNAGTGTCATCAGGCGATACTTAGGCAAACTTCGGCACCCGAACCCATCAAACTGGGTTCGGGCAAAAAGAGAGGCCCCGCGGGGAACGGGGCCTCTTGCAGGGCTTAAGTACTGCCCTAGGGTGGGGGGTCAATCGCTTGGCAGCGATAGGAGCCACCGTCAGTATCTCCCCTGTCGATTAAGCCGGTGTTAAGAATCCGAGAAATCGCGGTTAACCCACACAGCTCGCGACAGTCGGCTTCTGTCGCTCTTGTCGGGGCGCCGATGCGCGACGGCGATCGGCGCCCCGATCACCCGGATCAGGGCGTGGTTCGCCCGGGGCCGGGGCGAACCAGAGAACAAAGAAGAAGATAGGAGGTACCAGCACTTGACGCTGGCTGCGTGCTTCTCGGAGAGGGAAGTCACGCAGCCCGGACCGTATAGAGTTGATACGAAGCGGACGTTAACTGCATATCAAGGGAAATGAACCACGCAGTCAGTTTGGCCTGCCGACCGTGAGGCGTTTTGATAAGATTCACGGCTGTATTCAGGTCAGACCGAGCTGATCGCCGTGGCTGTCCACCGCGATCAGCTCGAGCAGTCCGCGCTCGTCGAGGATCTTCACGCCTAGTGCCTGCGCCTTTGCGAGCTTGGATCCAGGGTCCTCCCCGACGACGACGTAGTCGGTCGCCTTGCCCACGGAATCGCCGACGTGACCGCCGAGCGCCTCGATGCGGGCGCCGACCTGCGATCGCGTCATCGACTCGAGCCTGCCGGTGAGCACAAACGTCTTGCCATTGAGCGGTCCTGCAACGACATATGGCGCGTCCTCGACGAAGCGCAGACCGTGCGCGCAGAGCTTGGCCAGCGTCTCCTGGTTGCGCGCGTCGGCGAAGAACTGAGCGACCGCTTCGCCGACGACCGCGCCGATGCCGGGCACGGCGGCGAGCTCCTCCGGCGTCGCCGCCTCGAGCGCTTCCAGGGTCGTGAACGTCCCGGTGAGGGCACGAGCGGTGACCGCACCGACGTGGCGGATGCCGAGCGCGAACAGTACGCGCGCGAACGGCTGCTGCTTCGATGCGGCGATCGCCGCGAGGACGTTGTGGGCCAGTTTGCTCGGCACCGCGATCTCCTCGCCGTTCGGCCCCTTCGCCTTGCGCGCAAGCAGTGGGACGTCGACGAGCAGGCTCAGGCTGAGCCCGTAGAGATCGGCGACGTCAGCGATCAGCCCCGCGTCGTGCAGTGCAGCGACGAGCTCCTCGCCGAGGCCCTCGACATCCATCGCGTCCTTGCTGACGAAGTGGCGGATGCTCTCGACGATCTGCGCCGGACACGACCGGTTTGGACAGCGCACGGCTACCTCGCCCTCGCTGCGCACAACATGGGCGCCGCAGGAAGGGCATGCCACCGGCATCCGCCACTCGGGTCTCGCCTCGTGCGCGGCGGCGGTCTCGGCACCCTCCTCACGGATGACCGGGCCGACGACCTGCGGAATCACGTCGCCGGCCCGCTGGACGATGACTTCGTCGCCCGGTCGGATGTCTTTGCGACGGATGTCGTCGAGATTGTGCAGCGTGGCGCGCTCGACGGTCACGCCGCCGACCTCGACCGGCCCCAGCACGGCAAACGGTGTCAGCACACCCGTGCGGCCGACACTGACCTCGATCGAGATCAGCCGCGTGGCCGCCGTCGTGGGCGCGAACTTGAACGCGATCGCCCAGCGCGGATCGTGCGCGACGCTGCCGAGCGTCAACTGCACGTCAAAGGCGTCGACCTTGACGACGACGCCGTCGATGTCGAAGTCGAGTTCGGCGCGGTGCGCCTCCCAGCGGCGGCACTCGCGCGCAACGGCTTCGATCGTCGCCTGGCGCGCCGCCTCTGGGTGCACGCGGAAGCCCTGCGCACGCAGCCACTCCAAGGTGCCGAGATGGTCGGAGAGGTCCAGCCCCTCGGAGTATCCGATGCCGTAGCACCACACGCTGAGCGGCCGCGACGCAGCCACGGCCGGATCTAGCTGGCGGATCGACCCCGCGGCGGCGTTGCGCGGATTGGCGAACGTCGGCAGCCCCTCGTTCGCGCGTCTCTCGTTGAGCCGCGCGAATGCCGCCAGTGGCAGGTAGACCTCGCCGCGTACCTCAACGACGGCCGGCGGGCGCGCGCACCGCAAGCGCAGAGGGATCGCGCCGATCGTGCGCAGGTTGGCGGTCACCTCTTCGCCGACCACGCCGTTGCCGCGCGTGGCGCCGACGCTGAACACACCGTCGCGGTACGTCAGCGAGATCGCCAGACCGTCGATCTTGGGCTCGGTGACGTAGCCGAAGGCGGCATCACCGAGCCCCTGGCTCTCGAGATAGCGCCGGTTGCGCTGCTCCCAGGCGAACAGCTCCTCCGCGTTGCGGGCGTTGGCGAGCGAAAGCATCGGCTGCAGGTGGCGCACCTGCTCGAACTTCTCCAGGGGTTGCCCACCGACCCGCTGCGTCGGCGAATCCGCCGTGCGTAGATCCGGGTAGTGCTTCTCGATGCCCTGCAGCTCGCGGAAGCGGCGATCGTACTCCGCGTCGTCGATCTCGGGCTGATCGAGGACGTAGTAGAGATACGCGTGGTGCGCGAGCTCGGCGCGCAGCTCGGCGGCGCGCGCGGCGGCTTCGGCGGGCGCGCTCACGAAGGCGTCTCCTCGAGGGCGCCGGTCACGACGTTCCTCGCCGCGGCGCGCCGCTCACGGGCGCTCCCCGATGGACACCGGCCCGTCCAGGCAGAGAGCAACGATCTGCTGAGGTGAATCGAGCACGAATGTCGGGTTCGCCGCGACCAGCTCGTCGCGCGAGAACAGACCCCAGGTGACGGCCGCCGTCGCCAGCCCCGCGGCGGTGCCGGCGACGATGTCGACCGGTGCATCGCCGATGAAGATCGCCTCAGCCGGCACCCCGCCGAGCTTCTCGACGCAGAGGAGCACCGGCTCCGGCGATGGCTTGTGCGCGGAGCTGTCGGTGGCGGTCACGACTTCGCCGAACAGGTCGCGCATGCCGACGCTGCGGAACGCCATCGCCGTCGTGTCGCGGCTCTTCGACGTGACGATGCCGAGACGGCGGCCGGCGGCGCGCAACTGCGCAAGCGCCGCCTGCATGCCGTCATACGGCTTGATCAGCTCGTCGTGGCGACGGTGGTTGTACTCCCGATAGACGTCGTAGAGCTCCTGCGCGTGCTCGGGCGAGAGCGCCTGCATCTGCGGCATCAGTGGCTGGCCGACGCCGGCCAACATGACGCTCTCCGGCAGCTCGCGCCCGAGGACCTTCTTCACCGTGTAGCGGAACGAATCGCGGATCAGCTCGACCGTGTCGACGACCGTGCCGTCGAGATCGAAGATGACAGGGTCGTACCCGGTCATCGTCATCTGTCCGCCCCGGAGCTCCGGCTGGCGCTGCCGAGCCGTCCGAAAGTCCAGCGCGACAACTCATCGAGCGCCGCCTCGTCGACGTACCGCGGGCGCAGCGGCGTGAGCGACACGAAGCCCTGTGAGACCGCCGCGAAGTCGTTGTGCGGCCAGGCCACGTTATCGAGCCGTTCACAGACCACGTGGTATTCGCCGTCGTGACCGTCGCGCCCGTCGATGAAGAAGCGGTCGCTGCAACTGGCGCCGCCGAGGTCGGTCACCCGCACGCCCTGGAGCTGCGCAGCCGGCACGTCGGGTAGATTGATGTTGAGGACGGTCTGCTCGGGGAGGCCGCGCCCGATCACCTCACCGAGCACTGTCGCGAGCACGGGCGTCATCTCGTCGAGGTGCCCAGGATCGCGCGCATCGATGGAGACGGCCACGCCGGGCAGCCCGCGCAAGGCGCCCTCGAGCGCGGCGCCGACGGTGCCGGAGTACGTCACGTCGGCGCCCATGTTGGCGCCGAGATTGACGCCGGCGACGACGATGTCGGGCGCGTCGGCGACGACTTCGACGACGGCGATGCGCACGCAGTCGACCGGGGTCCCATCGACGGCGAAGCCCTCGTACCCTTCTTTGGCGAAAGGCCGCCGCTCGACGTGCAGGCTGCGATCGATCGTGATGCCGCGCGCGACGGCGCTGTGATTGCGGGCCGGCGCGATCGTCACGACGTCGCCGAGCCCGTCGAGGGCGCGCCGCAGCGCCGCAAGGCCCGCCGAGTCGATGCCATCGTCGTTGGTAAGGAGGATGCGGGTCATGCGCCAATTGTACTTCACGGCACGCCTCGCAGAAGGTCGGTGGACGACGTCTGCCGGTCCGTNGGCCGGTGCCCGCGTCACCCACTCCAGCCTCGACGCCGGGCAGGAATGCCACAGCGATTGTCGTACCTGTTAGGGCGAGAGGCGAAGCGAGGCCATGTGCACGAGGCGAGTCCACTGAGTCATGATTTCGGCGCCAGCCGGCTGACCATCCGCCGGGGCGTCGCTCTCCTCGGCTCCCTGATCGCNGTCTCGGGGATCGTCTTCGTGCTCGGCAGCGCCTACGTCTGGCCGCTCTTCATCTTCCCGCTGTTCCTNGCCGCGATCTTCTTCTTCGAGCTTGGCAGCCTCGTCGTCACGGCTTGGCTCGGTATCTTCTTNGTCGCCTACTACAGCTTGCGCGAACCGGCCACCGCCGCGGCCACCAAAGAGGCGCTCGCGGGCATGCCTCTCTATGCGCTCGCAGGGATGCTCCTCGGCCGCGTGCAGCGCAACCACAACGCGCTCCAGGTCCTGCTTGCGGCCTCGTCGCTCACCGATCGCCTCACGGGGCTCTACAACTACGGCACGTTCGTCGACTACCTCCACAACGAGATCACCAAGGTCGACCGCTACGGCGGCGAGCTCACGCTGATCATGTTCGACATCGACCACTTCAAGGAGTTCAACGACAGGAACGGTCACGAAGCCGGCAACGATCTTCTGCGCCGGGTGGGGGNGACCCTGCGCNGTATGGTGCGCGAGGCCGACATGGCGGCGCGCTACGGCGGCGAGGAGTTCGCTTTGCTGATCCGCGGCGACGAGGGTCACGGCTACGACCTCGCCGACCGCATCCGCCGCGCGATCGAGACGATCGCTTTGGAGCTGCGCGGCGGCGCTGAGGTCTTCGCGACGATCAGCGGCGGGGTCGCCCAGTACGTCAGCGGCGCTGGCGATGAGACCGATCTGATCGAGCGTGCCGACGCCGCGCTCTATGAATCGAAGCGGCACGGACGCAACCGGATCACCAGCCACAGCGGCGCGTCCGACAAGGAGTTCGCGGCGACTCTGACTGCGTAGCGCCGCTTCGGCGCCGGCCGCGCCTACAGACCGAGACGCTTGAACGACACCTGAGGCAGGCGCGTATCGGCGTGTGCCACGAACTCCCCGGAGAAGATCTCCACGCCCACTCTGCTCAGTGCCGTCAACTGTTCGAGATCGACGATGCCCGGCGCNATGAGCTGCGCGTCGACGCGGTCGCCGAAGCGCACCAGCAATTGCACGACGTCGATGAGCGTCGGATCGGCGACCGCACCGGCGATCACCGTCGGATCGAGCTTGATGAAGTCAGGGTGCGCCTCGGCCACGAGCTCGAGCGCCGTGAACTCCGCCCCCAGACCGCCGACACTGATCAGAAAGCCCATCTCGTGGACGTTGGCCAATGTGCGCAGCGNCGAGACCGTGTTGTGAGAGAGGTCGGCGGCAGGAACCTCGAACACCACGTGCTGTGGCACGAGCGTGTTGTTGAGCGAGTAGAACTCGCTCAGCGCGAGGATCGCGGCGTTGGGCAGTTCAACGGTGGAACACTCGAGGAAGAGCAGCTCCTCCGGAAGCAGCCCGGTGGCGGCCGCCACGGCGACTTCGCGCGCCTCGATGCCGAAGAGGCCGAGCAGCGCCGAGCGGCGCGCGACATCGGCGAGGACGTCCGGCAGGCGCAGCGGCGAGTAGAACGGTCCGCGCGTCGTAGCATGGTACCCGATGACGGCGCGGTGCTTGGTATCGACGATGGGCTGGAACAGAGGCTCAAGCTCGTGGTTGTCGATGCTCTCGGCGAGCGTCGCCTCCAGCTCATCGTCGTAGACGACAGCCTGACGCTCCGCCGCTTCCATCGCCCGTCCTACGCCCTGCTCGAGCGTCTGCTCGAAGGTCAGCGTCTCGTCAGCATTGATGGTCGCCGCACCGACCGATGGGTGGACGCGATCGTATACACCAGATGCAAGGTCGTTGAGCAGCATCGCCTGCAGGCGCTCGTATACTCGGCGCGTGACGGCGGCAAGGTCGTCGGGAGCGATCGTCTCGCGCGAACGCGGCCGCGACAGCACCACGACGAAGGCGTTGTCGGAGAGCGTGAAGTCGGCGATCACGTCGAGCTTGCGCAACGACGAGCCGACCATCTCGCGCAAATTGCGGCCAACGGCGTCGAGGATATCGGTGACCACACGCCAGCCGAAGATGCGCTCGAGCTTGCCGTAGCGCGAAAGCTTGACGTACAGGATCGCCACCCTGCCGTGGGTCGCCAGCTCGAGCCGGATCGCGTCGGCGATCACGTTGAGCGACGGCAGCTGCGCGGCGTCCTCGCTGACCAGGCTGCTCAGGCTGGCGCGGGCGCGCCGGAGAGTNTCCTCGGCAAGCGGNCGCGGAGGGTCTTCGCCTGGACCCGTCGGTGATGACTGGGGAGCCTCGCTCGGAACCCCGTCTGGTGCTGGCNGATCGGCAGCCGCCATCGTCTCTACCCCAGTNCCCGATCGTGCGCTTTCAGCTCGGCTTCTCCTTCGCAGNGGAGNGNTCGCCGGANCCGTTGCCCTTGCCCGCTTCGTTGCTCTTCGGCGTCACAGGCTCGCCGGCAGCGCTCTCTGCGACCTTGCCATCGCCGCCCTCGCCCTCGCGTTTGCTGCCGAACGACGAGGACCGTCCGTAGTCGGTCGTGTAGAAACCCGAGCCCTTGAAGTGGATCGTTATTGGATGGAACACCTTGCTGACCGTGCCGCCGCAACGCTCGCACTCCGCAACCGGTTCATCGCTGAACTTCTGGAAGACCTCGAACGTGTGGCNGCAGATATCGCAGCGGTACTCGTAGACGGGCAAGCACCATCTCCTTGTGCATCGTCAAGAGTGAATCAGTGTAGCACACCGAGGCTCGAGTGCAGGCGCCCGCCCGGCGTCTCAGAGCGTGAACGGCGGCACGTGGCCGGGCACGACGCGCGCCGGCCGGCGGGCGCGGATACTCTGCCAGGACGCNAGGAGCTGGGCGCCGTCAGCTTCATCGGGCGCCCGCATCGCGTCGAAGTCGGCGCGCAGCGGACCGACGGTGTCGCCGCAGATCGCGGTCGTGCCGTCGTCGGTCTCCACNAAGAAGGTCACGCTGCCGGTCGAGTGGCCCGGCGTGCGCACGAAGGCGATGCCAGGGACAAGCTCGCCTTCGTCTCCTTCAAGCAGCCGGAGGCGGCCGGCGAGCATGCCGGCCACGGCCGCCCAGTAAGGCTCGTCGCACTCGGCCGCGTGCAGCGCTACCGGTGCGAACAAGTCGGCGCATGCCCCCGCGTGATCGAGGTGGGCATGCGTCAGCGCGATCAGGTCGACGTCGGCGGGCACGACTCCGCGCGCCGCCAGGGCGCGCACCACCGGTTCGTTCTGCAGATGCAGGCCCGGGTCGACGACGATCGTCTTGGGGCCACGCAGAAGGACGCTGTTGGGGAAGGTCGTCATGCCGACCACCGGCTCCCTGGCTTTGAGATCCTGGTAGGCGACATAGNCTTCGGGCGACCGGTGCTCGGGCATGACCTCGACCCGGTCGCCCCTNACGGCGAACGCGAAGCGTGCGGTGGGGATGAGAACNTCGAGCNTGTACACCGGCGACCTCGTGGCGGAAAAGGGCGCTACTTCGACTTCTTGGGCGCCTCTTGNGAGGGCTCGGCCTCGCTGCTCTCGGCGGCGTCTTCGCGCGCGTAGATGAGGTCGACCTTGCTCAGATTGAGGATCACGAAAGGTGAGGTGTCGAGCAGTTCCGTGGAGGACTTGTCGTAGATGCGCACCCGCGACAACGTGAGACGTTCGTCGGCAAACGCACGGATGAAGTCGGACGACCGGCGGGACGAAGCACGATGTCCGACGCCGAAGTGGGCGATACCGACGACCTTGAGGTCGGCGACGTAGGCGACGATCTCGACTTCCTGGAACCCGATGTCGACCGGAAACTCCCCGCTGCTGACGTCTGGTTCTCTCATGCTCTCCTCCTGGCCGTCACGTCGCGCGCCGGTGATCGTCGTCGGTCACGCTCCCCGTTGTCTGCTCACGAGTCCGCTGCGCTTGCGAACACGGCGTATCGGCAAAGGCCGCACTACCGCGCCGCCCACCAAATGCCCCGCGTCTGCGCCAGGCGACTCCGTGGGATCCTCCGAACCGGGGCGCCAGAACGAAGCCGAGGGCGCCGCTCACGACGCTGCCGACAAACAGAGTGCGGACCTTGCGCATGGCAACGCAACTATAGCGCGCCGCC
>JGI24132J36420_10000923_pt1 | contig 13622 bp, 14 predicted proteins | sample BarGraNGADG00212_3_FD_36420 | JGI IMG/M metagenome (IMG submission 36420) | reverse complement strand
AGCGTGAACTGCTACGGCAGGAATAGCGCTGTTGTCGTGGCGTCAAGGCTCGCTACACCAGCGAGCCGTTATGCCACACGCGGTCTGGCCTGTGGTAGAGTACGCAACGAGCTAAAGTGATGCCGCCGGGATCCCGGATCAAGGTGGACCACGGCATGCTTCTTGCTTTCGTGGACGCGGCCAACCCTCCACGTCGCTGTCAGTTACCCCCAGTTCTCCCGACTCCTGGATGGATAAAGGCACGAGGTAGTGCAGTGGATTACGTCCGCCTGACAAAGCCCCGCAGCGTGGGGCTGCTACTTCTCACCGCTCTGGCCGGCATGGTCGCGGTTGGTCAAGGCTTTCCCTCGCTTTCCCTCGTGGCGGCGACACTGCTGGGTGGCGCCCTCGCTGCTGGTGGCGCCAACGCCCTCAACTGCTACCTGGACCGTGACCTGGACCGAATGATGCGTCGGACCGCTCTCCGGCCGTTGGCGGCGGGCCGNTTAGATCCACGCCGAGCCGCGGCNTTTGGTCTGCTTCTTTGCCTGCTGTCCTTCATCCTTCTGGCCGCCACGGTCAACCTGCTCAGCGCTCTATTGGCGGCCGCCGGGGCCTTTTACTANGTGGTCATCTACACCATCTGGCTGAAGCGCGAGTCGCCATGGAACGTGGTAATCGGCGGCGGCGCGGGGGTTATGCCGCTNCTNGTCGGATCCGCGGCCGTGACCGGGCAGCTGTCCTCCTCGGCCCTGGCCATGGGCGCGGTGATCCTCTTCTGGACTCCGCCACACTTCTGGTCACTGGCTCTGCTGCGGCAGGAGGAGTATGCTGAGGCGGGCATCCCCGTGATGCCCGTGGTCCTGGGCAGCCTGGAAACTCGCCGGCAGATCGTGCTGTACAGCCTGGTTCTGGTCGCGCTCTCCATTATGCTTCCCCTGGTGGGCTTCGCTGGGGCCGGATTTCTGGCCGTCGCCGCCGGCCTGGGGGTGCTTATGCTGTTCCTGGCGGTGCAATTGCTACGGCAAGGCTCCGCGCGAGCCGCCGGACGGCTATATCGCTATTCCATCCTTTATCTTGCGCTGCTTTTCAGCACGCTGATCATTGATCGCGCGGGCGGCTGGTCTCTCCTGGCAGGGATCTTCTAGCCGGCCCAGCGTGGAGGTTGAGACAATGAGACCGGGTCGCCGCGCCCATTTCAAAGCCGTTGCATCCATCGCCCTAGCCGCGCTAGGTGTGGTGGCACTGTCCGGCTGCGAGGCATTCCCGGTCGCCATCTTCAGACCGGAGTCGCCTGGCGCCACCGCCATCAACGATCTCTCCCTGATCCTGCTGGCCATCGCGGCGGTGGTACTTGTGGGGGTGGAGGCCACCCTCCTCCTCGCCATCGTCAAGTTCCGCAACCGGCCGGAGGAAAGCGCGGTGCAGACTTACGGGCCGGAGGAAAGCGCGGTGCAGACTTACGGCAACGTCCGGCTGGAGACTAGTTGGACGGTCGCCACCTCCCTGGTGATCGTGGTGGTGCTGGTGTTGACCGTGAAAACCATGGTAGAGGCCACCTCAATCCAGGCAATTGTGCTACCCTCCGCCTCGGCTTGGCCCGGTGATACGCTGAACGTTCGGGTGGTTGGGCACCAGTGGTGGTGGAGCTTCGAGTACCCCCAGGGCAACGTTGTGACAGCCAACGAGATGCACATCCCTACAGACAGGCCTATCAAGGTTCAACTGGAATCGGCAGACGTGATCCACAGCTTTTGGGTACCCAGGCTGGCAGGGAAGACCGACGTGATCCCAGGCCAGATCAACTTTGGCACCTTCCTGGCCACAACCCCGGGTGTCTACGCTGGTGAATGCGCTGAGTTCTGCGGCATTGAGCACGCCCATATGGGATTCAGGGTGATTGCCGAGCCGATATCGGACTTCTCCGAATGGATGAAGCAGCAGCTGTCCCCGGCCGCGGAGCCGGCCACGGCTGCCCAGAGACAGGGCCGGGAGGAATTCCAGCGCAACTGCGCGGGGTGCCACACCGTCAACGGCACCGAGGCCAGCGGAAAGGCCGGCCCCAACCTGACTCACTTTGCCAGCCGCCAGGCGCTGGGAGCCAATCTCATGGAGAACAACCCTGCCAACCTGGCTCGGTGGATTCAGAACCCCCAGGCGTCCAAGCCGGGCAACCTGATGCCCAATCTGGGGATGAGCCCGGCGATGGTGGAGCAGGTGGTCTCCTACGTGAGTATCCTGAAGTAACATCACGGCCCGTCCGTGCCAAAACACGGAACGTCGGGGACGAGCCCCGACACCACGGAGTCATCCTGCGGGAGGATCTGAATGGCGAGCAGCGCGGATAGCTTGGGAGGCCACACCGGGGACGATACCGGCCTCTGGAGCTGGGTCACCACGACAAACCACAAGCGGATCGGCGTCCTTTACTTGACCACCAGCTTCGTCTTCTTCCTGGCCGCCGCGTCGATGGCGATGCTGATGCGAACCCAGCTCATAAGGCCGAACAACGACTTCCTGTCGCCAGACGCCTACAACCAGATCTTCACCATGCACGGCACCACGATGGTGTTCCTCTTCGGAATGCCGGTGCTGGCGGGTTTTGGCAACTACATGGTGCCGCTGATGATCGGGACCCGAGACATGGTGTTCCCCAGGCTGAACGCCTTCAGCTACTGGACCTACCTGGCCGCCGCCATCCTTCTGTACAGCAGTTTCCTTTTCGGCGGCGCCCCCAACGCGGGTTGGTTCAGCTACGCCCCGCTGACGGAGATCACCTACGCCCAAACCGCCGGTATGGATTACTGGAGCATCTCTATCGTAATGCTGGGTGTCTCGTCCATCGCCGGCGCCGTGAACCTTTTGGTCACCATCCTGGTATTGCGTGCCCCGGGGATGGGGTTCAACCGCATGCCCCTCTTCGTCTGGGCCACGCTGGTGAACCAGTTCATGATCCTGGTGGCGATGCCCAGCCTCACCGCCGCGGCCATCATGCTCTTTCTCGATCGCCACTATGCCACCAGCTTCTTCAATCCGGCCACTGGCGGCGATCCGCTTCTGTGGCAGCACCTCTTCTGGTTCTTCGGACACCCGGAGGTGTACATCCTGATCCTGCCCGTATTCGGCATAATTTCCGAGGTGATCCCGGTATTCGCCCGCAAGCCGATCTTCGGCTACTCCTTTATCGCCTACTCCTCCGTCGCGATAGGCGTGCTCAGCTTTACCGTGTGGGCACACCACATGTTCGCCGTGGGTTTGGGGCTGGCGGCCGATGCTGCCTTCGCCTTCACCAGCTTCACCATCGCCGTGCCCACCTCCGTGAAGATCTTCAACTGGCTGGCCACGCTGTGGGGTGGATCGCTGCGATTTCGCACCCCAATGCTGTTCGCCCTCGGCTTCATCGGCCTCTTCGTCATCGGGGGACTCAGCGGCATGGCCGTGGCCGTGGTTCCCTTCGACTGGCAGGTGACGGACAGCTACTTCATTGTGGGCCACCTTCATTCGGTGCTGTTCGGTGGGACGGCCTTCGGGGTCTTCGCCGGCACCTACTACTGGTTCCCCAAGATAACCGGACGGATGATGGACGAACGGCTCGGCGCGGTGAGCTTCTGGCTCCTGGTCGTCGGGTTCCTCTTCACCTTCCAGTCATTCCACATCCTGGGCCTGCTGGGGATGCCTCGCAGGATCTACACCTTTGCGGCGAACATGGGCTGGAACGAGCTTAACCTGATCGGTACCCTGGGCGCCTACGTGATCGCCGTGGCGACTGTTGTGTTCCTCTGGAACCTGGTGGTCAGCTTGCGCAGCGGCAGAGTGGCGGGTCCGGACCCGTGGGACGCGTGGACGCTGGAGTGGGCCACCTCTTCGCCGCCGCCAAAGCACAACTTCGACCGTCTGCCGGAGGTGCGCAGCCGCAGGCCGCTGTGGGACGAAAAGAACCCGGACCGGGCGGACTATTTGACGAGACACTGATTGGCTGACGGCTGACAGCTTCTCTGGAGGTTGGACCTGGTGGAAGGCATCAAAGCTGAGGGACCCGCAAGCGAGGAAACGACCCTCGACAGGGCGGAGCATAGGGAGGCCGAGCATCACGCTGCCTCGGACCACAGCCCCTGGCCGTTCCTGCTGGCCGTGGGGATCCTGGTCATTGGGGTGGGTTTGCTGCATCAGATAGCCATCGTAGCGTTGGGCGTGGCCCTCTGCCTTGCGGCCGTGATCGGCTGGCTCTGGCAGCCATGGGTTTCATAACGTGGGGAAGGCCGCAAAATGATTGCTAGAACGATGGGCAGGCCCGAGCGGCCCTTCACAGCGCGACTCAACCCCACTATCATTGGTCTGTGGGTCTTCATAGCTACCGAGGCGCTCTTCTTCGGGATGCTGATGGGATCCTACTTCTACCTGCGCGTTCGGCTGGGCAGCTGGCCCCCACCCGGCTCACCGCCGAGGGACCTCTTTGTCCCCCTGCTGAACACGGTAGTGCTGCTTTCCAGCGGGCTGGTCATGCACGGGGCCCACAGCAGCATGCGCAAAGGGGATACGGCGGTGCTAAGGGGCGGGATCGTGGCGACCATAGTGCTGGGTGCGGCATTCCTGGGAGGGCAGGCGTACGAGTACACCCACGCCGGCTTCGGCCTCAGCAGCGGATTGCTCGGATCTGCCTTCTTCACCCTGACCGGCTTCCACGGGGCCCACGTCTTTGTTGGACTGATCTTCCTGGCGCTGATCCTGTGGCGGGCAGGCAGGGGGGTGTACACGGCGGAGCATCACATCGGGGTGGAGGCCGGCGCGCTCTACTGGCACTTTGTGGATGCGGTGTGGGTGGTGCTGCTCACCATCCTGTACCTGATATAGCGGTCGAGAGTACTGGAGCGGGGTCCATTGCCCCGGTCGGCAGTGTGACGGACGGCTCTATATAGACACTAGGAGGGAAGGACATTGGAGAAGAAACTGGCGCTACTGACTTTGGCGATCCTCGTGCCCATCGTTGTCGTAGTCTCGGCTTGTGGAGGGGGGAGCGCCCCGGCTCCCACAGCTGTGCCGGCGGCCCCGGCCGCAACCAAAGCCCCCGCGGGCACCTCTGCCCCCATAGCTACATCGGCCCCGGCTGCAACCAAGCCTGCGGGGGCAACTACTGCCGCGACACCGGCCGGGCCGGCCGCGGCCACGGGTGATTTAGTGGCGGGCAAGACGGTCTACGACCAGAACTGCAACTCCTGCCATCCTGGCGGAGACAAGGGAGCAGGGCCCGCACTGAAGGGCAGGAACATCACCGCCGATCGGCTCAAGACCCAGGTGCGCAACGGTGGGGAGGGCATGCCCGCCTCCCCGGCCAGCAAGATCAGCGATCAGCAGTTGAACGACATGGTAGCCTACGTTCAATCGTTAAAATAGCGGACGGGGGAATAGGATGAGATCTCCCAGGACTGGAACAGCATGGGCCCTGTGGCTACTCTCCCTCGTGTTGGTAGCCTCGGTCATGACGGGCTGCCAGGCCGGACAGTCTTCTGGGGTGGCCGCGAACGCGGCTCCGACCGCGGCCACCCCGGCGGCCAGGACGGTCTGGAACGGCCACTATGCACAGAACATCCAGCCAATCTTCAATGACCACTGCGTGACCTGCCACGGTCCCAGCAGGGCAGACAACGGGCTGCGACTGGACAGCTACCAGGGGCTGATGAAGGGGACGGACCACGGTCCGGTGATGGTGCCCGGCGACCCAGACCACAGCGCCCTGATCTCCGTGGTTCAAGGCAGCGTAGAGCCCAGCATAAGGATGCCCCACGGCGGGCAGAAACTGACCGACCAGGACGTACAGAACCTGCGGCTCTGGATCGAAGCAGGCGCGAGTGCAAACTAGGCAGTACAACACAGAATGTATGAGTTTCTGGGGACACCCCAGACCTCGCCAGGTGCTGCGCCCTGGACCCGCCTTGTTGAGGGGGGCCAATGAGAGCAGCAAACCTCACTTCCCCTCGTAGGAGTGGATCGCGATGCAAAGTGAAACTGCTGAAAAGCAGCAGGTCGAACGACGCACTTTTCTCGGCTACATAATAGTGGCGGCCGGGGCGTTCATCACGACAGTGCTGGGAATCCCGCTGGTCGGATCGCTCATAGCGCCCGCCTTCAAAGGTCGGGAGTCCAACTGGGTCACGGTGGGCCCCACCACGGACTTCACCACGGGACAACCGAAGCCGACCACCGTTAGCATAACCATTAAGGACGGCTGGATCGAGCAGAGCGAGTCCAAAGGGGTGTGGGTGATCAAGCAGAGCGAGAGTACCTTCGTGGTNTATAGCGGGCGGTGCGTCCATCTGGGCTGCGCTTACAACTGGAACGCGGCCCAGATGGAGTTCGACTGTCCCTGCCACGGTGGGCGCTACGCCCTGGACGGAAAGGTGTTGGGCGGCCCGCCGCCCCGCCCACTGGACACCCTCGAGTGGCGGATAGACCAGGGCAACCTGGTGATCCAGTACCAGGATTTCCAGCTGGGCGTTCCTCAGAAGGAGCTCGCATGACAACAACCGCACCTTCGTCAGGGCCGAAGCCAGCGGGACGACTGGGACAGGTGAGTGGCTGGCTGGTCGAACGCTCCGGCGCTACCGGCATATGGGAAGCTTTCTTCGCTCGAAAAGTCCCTATAGGGGTGGGATGGCTCTACACCCTGGGCTTCGCCAGCATGTTCTCCTTCATCGTCCAGGCTGCCACCGGTCTCTTCCTGGCGGTGTACTACTCGCCAAGCCCGGACCACGCCTACGACAGCATACAGTTCATCATGTACCAGGTGCCTTTCGGCGCGGTGGTGCGGGGAATCCACCACTGGTCGGCCAGCGTCATGGTGGTGCTGGTGATCCTCCACATGGCCACGGTGTTCGTGCTTGGGGCCTACAAGTATCCTCGGGAACTCACCTGGATGTTGGGGGTTGGTCTGCTGGTGGTCACCCTCGGCTTCTCCTTCACGGGGTACCTGCTGCCGTGGGACCAGAAGGCATACTGGGCCACCGTGGTGGGGACGAATATCCCCGGCACCCTGCCCTTCGTCGGCGACTTCGTCCTCAGGGTTGCCAGGGGGGCTAGCCAGGTGGGCACCCTTACCCTGACGCGATTCTACGCATTCCACGTCCTGTTGCTGCCGGCGTCGCTGGCAGGGCTATTGAGCGCACACCTCTACCTGATCGTCCATCACGGCGTCAGCGTCCCTCCCTGGCTGTGGGACAGCGTCGCGCCGCGGGTGCGCGCGGTGCTAAGGCACCGGGAGCCGACTCCGATGGCTGCTACTCGGGAAGAGGAGTACCACCAGCGATACGAGGGGTTCAAGCGGGAGGGGCACCAATTCTGGCCCAATATCATCGTGGAGGACACCCTCGCGGCGGCCTTGGTGCTGCTGTGCACCATCGGACTGATGGTAACCTTAGGGGTGCCGACGGAGGGCCCTGCCGATCCCACCGATACGGCCTATGTGCCCCGGCCCGAGTGGTACTTCATGTTCCTGTTCCAGTTCCTCAAGTACTTCCCGGGGAACCTGGAGTGGGTGGCGGCGGTGGTAATACCATCGGCGGTGCTGCTGGTGATCCTGCTGCTCCCGGTGTACGACCGAGGGCCGAACCGAGCCCCGTGGCGGCGCCCACTGGCCATGATCGCGGGGTTGGTGATGTCCGTTGTCGTCGGGTACCTGACCTACGTGGCCTATCAGTAGCCTATCCACCCAGCAGGGCGGGTCGTCCCTGACCCGCCCTGCCGACCAGGTAAAGGGCTCCACTCCAGAGGAGTAAACACAATGAAATCGGTCCACATCATCGGTCTGGGACTGGTGGCAGGCGCGGTTGCACTGGGTGCCATTATATCGGTAATGACTCTCCGGTGGGAGACGGAAGCCTTCCCGGCCACGGGTCTGGTGGTCGCGGCAGCGGCAGGGCCTGCAGGTGTGGCCTCTTCCTCCCCACCCTCCGCGGACGCCGCGAAGGTGAAGGCGCTCTTCGATGCTAAGTGCGGTGGCTGCCACACCATCGGCAGCGGAAAGGAAGCTGGTCCGGACCTGAAGGGGGTGGCGACTCGACGCTCGCACGACTGGATCGTGGAGTTCATCACCTCGCCGGATCTGGTGATCGCCCGGGGCGATGCCGCGGCCACCCAGATGGTGAAGGATTACGGCGTGCCGATGCCCAACCTGGGCATATCCAAGCCAGACGCCGAGACGTTGACCACCTACATCAGCCGGTAGACGATCCCGCGGGCGGGGACTGCGCCGTCTCCCGGAAAGAAGACCGCGGACAAGGCCTCTATTCCTCCATTTGGTGCGGCGTTGCCCACGGCTCCGTGCGGCTCCCCGACCTATCCATAAGGCAACCGGTCTTCATGAGCNTGATCGCCGCGGCCNCCCTGTTTGGAGGCATATACTTCTTCAGCATGGATGCCGACGTCAAGACGGCGGCCGACGACGTGCGGAACAAGATCGGCGCCATCCTGGCCGCGGAGGAACCCTGCTGAGGTGAGCGCTTAGTGACCAACTGCCCCGGTGGTATAATCTGGGGACGATGCGTGGAGACCAACTCATCACGTTCGGTTGAAGGCTGAGAGGACGAGATTGCCCCACCCCTCATCGCTGCTCAACGACAGAGAAAACGAGCTAAGGAGCCGGGCCCTCGGCACCCTGGAAGATCTAAGGGTGGAGCTTGCCGCTTTCGGGGCGGCCAAGCCAGATCTGGACACCCTCCGCCAGGCTGCCCGCGACNTGGACGACCTCTTCCTGCTGGTGGTCGTGGGCGAGTTCAACGCCGGCAAGTCGGCGCTCATCAACGCCCTGCTGGGGGCATCGCTACTGGAAGAGGGAGTCACCCCAACCACCGCCACGGTGCAGATCATCCGCCACGGCGAGTCCACCACCCAGCGGTGGCTGAGCGAGGACGTGCTGGAGCGGGAGTACGACGCCCCCCTCCTGCGAGAGATGGCCATCGTGGACACCCCTGGGACCAACGCCATCCTGAAGCGCCACCAGCAGCTGACCGAGCAGTTCATCCCCCGCAGCGACTTGGTGCTATTCGTCACGTCCGCCGACCGCCCCTTCACCGAGAGCGAGCGAGCCTTCCTGGAGGCGATCCGAGCTTGGGGCAAGAAGGTGGTGCTGGTGATCAACAAGGTCGACCTGCTGCGGGACGGGGCGGAGCGGAGACAGGTGGTGGGGTTTGTCGAGGAGAACGTCCAGTCGCTGCTGGGATTCAGCCCCCGGGTCTTCCCTCTATCGGCCCGCCGTGCCGGGGAGGCCATGGCGGCCGGCCAAGAAGCTGGCCAGCCGGACGCCGACTTCGCCCGCCTACAGCGATTCGTCGCCGATACTCTCACGGCCGATAACAGGATCAGGCTGAAGATTTCCAGCCCGCTGGGAGTGGCATCCCGCATCCTGGAGNGCTACTGCGGCGTGGCGCTGGAGCGGCTGNCGCTGCTGGCCGACGATGCCAAGGCCGGCAAGAGCATGGAATCGCAGCTCGATTACTATCGAGAGGACATGCGGGCTCAGTTCCCACCACGGCTCCACGAGGTTGAGAACCTGGTGTACGAACTGTCAGAGCGGGCCGATCGGTTCTTCGACGAGACGTTCCGGCTGGCCAGGGTGTTCGACCTGGTAAACGCGGACAGGATCCGGGGTGCTTTCGACCGCACGGTGCTTGCCACCACATCTGAGCGGATCGACAGCAGCGTGGACGGCATCGCCCGGTGGATGGTGGGCAGAGAGACCCAGCTGTGGCAGGGGGTGGCGGAGGAGCTGGCTCGGCGCCGGCAGGCGCTGCAGGGGACCGGAACACCCAGCGGACTCGGCGGGGAATTCGAGGAGAGCCGGCGAGATCTGATCCAGAACGTGGCGCGCGCCGCCCGCCAAACGGTGGCGGGGTTCGATCGGGAGTCCGAGGCGAGGAAGCTGGGGGATGCCATGCGCGAGGCGGTGGCTCACACCGCCCTGGCAGAGGTGAGCGCCCTGGGGCTCGGCACGCTGGTGGCGGTGCTGATAGGCACGGCAGCCGCGGACGTAACGGGCATTCTGGCAGGCACCCTGATCGCCGGCCTGGGGCTGTACATCATCCCGGCTCGGAAACAGCGGGTTCAGAAACAGTTCCACCAGCGCACCGACGAGCTNCGGATGCAGTTGCGGGATGCCCTATCNAAGCAGCTGCGGGTGGAGCTGGACTCCTCCCTGGAGCGGATCGAGACGGCCATCGCCCCCTACCTCCGCTTCGTCCGCTCGGAGCAGGAGAAGCTGAGCAGCTTCCACGATAGCCTGGTGAAGCTGGGGGACGACATCGGTGCCCTACGCGGCCAGGTCGGCGCCCCTCCAGTGGAGAACTGACCGCGAGGGTCGCGCCAGGCAAGACGACCCTGCTATGATAGCTCTCGCTACGTCACCTGCCCCAACACCCCACGCGTATCCTGTCCCCAAAGGTTGCTGCACGTTGATCGGAGAAATAAACGGCCTCGGTTGCGCCGCGGGCTGGGCCGTCATCAGCACCGCCATGAAGGCGGCGTCCAAGGGCCTCGGCCCGGTGATGGTNAACGGGGTCCGCTGCGGCTTCGCCACGCTGGTGCTGGCCGCCATAGTGNTCGCCGCGNGGCTAACGCACGATCTCGTAACCCTGCCCGTGGACGCGCTGGCCGCAATCATTATCTCCGGCTTGCTGGGACAGGCCATCGGCGACGGCATGTTCATCAACAGCCTGAAGCTGATCGGGGCGTCCAGGGCGCTCCCCATAACCGGCATCAACCCGATCCTCACCATGGCGCTGGCAATGGTCTTCCTGGGAGAGCGGGTAACATTGATAGGCGCTTCCGGCACCTTCCTGGTGGTGGGCGGGATCTATATGCTGGCGTTCCCCTATGGGAAGCCCAAGCAGCAGGGAAACAAGACCGAAGGCACAGACCGGCTGGGCATCCTGATGGCGCTGGGAGCGGCTNCGGCCTATGCCGGTTCTGCCATTGTCCTGAAGGCAGGCATAGCCAACGTCGACCTGATTGTGGCGAATCTGGTCCGGATGAGCGCCGCGACGATCTTCCTCCTGGTGCTGGAGACGTTCCACTCCCGCGGAAGGATAACGGCGGGGCTCACCCGCAAGTCGGTCGCCATGTTGGGGCTCGCCGGTGCACTCAATGGGGTTACCGGCCTGATGTACCTGACCGCCCTGATCTACGCCGGCGCCGCCAAAGCCGCCGTTCTCGTCTCCACCTCGCCCCTCTTCGCCCTGCCACTATCGATCATCTTACTCAGGGAGCGGGTCAACCGGCGCATCCTCATCGGAACCGCGCTGTCGATCGTGGGGATCTGGATGGTGATGTGGGGGTAATTCCCCTGAGTTATGANGTTGCGGACGCCGCGGTGAGCGCTGTCGTGGAGCCGGACTGGGAGGGCTCGGGAGCCGNGCGATTCGCGACGGGCCCGGCACGGTGTCGGCTCGCTCTGCAGNGACTTTGCCCTTGCGCTATAATCCGTCGACTCCAGGGCCGGCATACCCGACCCCGACATCATCCGTCGTGATCCACCTAATCTGTGTGAGGTCTGGTATCCATGGTAGAAGTAATGGTTGGCACAGTCGCCGAGGCGGCGACCAGGGTCCGCGAGAATGTCGCCCGCGTGGTAGTCGGCAAAGAGGAAGCCGTCACCCTCATGCTGGTGGCGCTGCTGTGCGAGGGCCACGTCCTGTTGGAGGATGTGCCTGGCCTGGGTAAGACGACCCTGGCAAAGACGCTGGCCCGCTCCCTGGATCTCTCCTTTCAGCGGGTGCAGTTCACCCCAGACCTACTGCCCTCCGACGTCACCGGCCTCTCCTACTTCAACCAGAAGAGCCAGCAGTTCCAGTTCCGGCCGGGCCCCGTCTTCGCCAACATCCTGCTGGCCGACGAGATCAACCGCGCCACCCCCCGCACACAATCCTCCCTGCTGGAGGCGATGGAGGAGCGGCAGGCGACGGTGGATGGAGAGACCCACCCGCTGCCCCGACCCTTCATGGTGCTGGCCACGGAGAACCCCATAGAGCAGGAGGGCACCTTCCCCCTGCCCGAGGCGCAGCTGGACCGGTTCCTCATGCGCATCAACCTGGGATACCCCTCCAGAGAAGAGGAAAAGCTGATCGCGCGGCGCTTCCAGGACGGAAATCCCCTGGATCAACTGGAACCGGTCCTGGCCGCATCCGATCTGCCGGTGCTGGCAGCAGCCTGCCGCAAGGTGTACGTGAGCGAGGCTGTGGAGGACTACCTGGTCGATCTTGTTCGGGCCTCCCGCGAAGCCGCGGAGGTAGCCCTGGGCGCCAGCCCCAGGGGCACGTTGGCGCTCCTTCGAGGCACTCAGGCGCTGGCGGCAGTGGAGGGCCGGGACTACGTCCTCCCCGACGACGTCAAGCGGCTGGCCGGCCCCATGCTGAGCCACCGGGTGATACTGAGCGCGGAAGAAACGCTACACGGCCAGGCAGGGGCGCGGCTGGTGGCCGACCTTCTGGAGAAGATCCCAGTCCCCGTAGAGGACGGCGTACCGGAAGGTAGGTAGCCCCATGTTCAGCAACGAGATGCTCACCGTGCTGTCCGGGCTGCTGGCGTTGAGCATCCTCACCCACGAGACATCCCTCTTTCTCCTTACACTAGCCTTCCTGGTAGCAGCCGGACTGTCGCGACTCTGGGAGCGCTTCTGCCTGACTCGGGTGGAGTATCGCCGCCGCTTCAGCCAGCATCGGGTAGCCTTTGGCGAGGAGATCGAGCTGAAGGTGGAGATCGTCAACCGCAAGCTGCTGCCCCTCTCCTGGCTGGAGATCGAGGACGAGATACCGCTGGCCTTCACACCCGCCAGGGTCCACCTGCATCCCTCCCACAAGCCGGAGCGGTCCCTGCTGGGCAACCTCTGCGCCATGCGACCCTTCGAGCGGATCCGCCGTCGCTACACCATTCCCTGCCTGACCCGCGGCGAGCACCTGATCGGCCCGGTGAAGCTGCGCTCCGGCGACCTGTTCGGCTTCGTGACCTGCGAGCGCGTCCTGGACTCCGTGGAGTCCGTGGTGGTCTACCCCAGGGTGGTGCCTCTGGGGAAGCTGGGACTGCCGGCGCGCAACCCGCTGGGGGATCTGAGGGCCCGAAGCTGGATCTTCGAGGACGTCAGCCGCCCCGCGGGAGCCCGGGAATACAGACAGGGGGACGACCTTCGCCGAATCCACTGGCCGGCCAGCGCGAGATCCCAGCAGCTCCAATCCAGGATCTACGAGTCCACCACCAGCCACAAACTGGCGGTCTTCCTGAATCTGGACACCGGCGAGTACGGAAAGCCGAGCTTCAGCTTCGACTCCGACGTAATGGAGCTTGGGATCTGCACGGCCGCTTCCATAGCTCGATGGGGTCTGGATAGGGGCTACCAGGTCGGCGTCTACACCAACGGGACTCACCGCGGAAGCCATCGCCCGACGCTGGTGGAGCCGGGCAGCGGGATCGAGCAGCTGGAGAGGATCCTGTACTCCCTCGGGAGGCTGCAGCCAACGGCGATCAAGCAATATGAGGAGCTGCTGGCGCGACATGGGCGACAGTTGCCCTACGGCGCAACGGTGGTGCTGGTGACCGCGGGGTTCTCCCCAACCGTTGCCTCCGAGGCGGTGACGCTGCGCCGGCACGGCTACGGAGTGGTGGCG
>JGI24132J36420_10000913_pt1 | contig 13701 bp, 8 predicted proteins | sample BarGraNGADG00212_3_FD_36420 | JGI IMG/M metagenome (IMG submission 36420) | reverse complement strand
CCGATCAACTTCGAACAGTTGACCGATAAAATCAAGTGCGTTTTGTTCAGATGAAACATTAAATATAGTACCGGAGAGATAATCAAGCTTTACAGATTCCATTTTGTTCTCCCTTGGGTTGAAAGAGTACGTTATACAATGTGTACCCTTAGAAATTACCAGAACCAATATACATTGTCAATAGCCTTTTTATCATTTTGCGTAACATATTTTCTTCATAAAATATACGCACGTTTACAAAGGATATTGTGTTAATCATTGATAACCATAAGTACCTGGGACTAACAATACCTATTTTGTCCATATTTCTATGCTAAAAGCTTTTATTTCGTCACTGCAAGAGCCCCCGGCGGCAAGGCCGCCACCCCTTTTCGTTCCTCCATTTCAGCCAAAAAAGCCAATCCATCAGATAAATCAAAATCAGAAAATACCTTGAAAGAATCATACATCTTTCCAAATGCTTTACGATACATAAAAAAATCTTTGCCAAGTTGCATATTTCCACCGCCCGGCCATGTCGATATTGTGATAAAAAAAGATCTGCGAGTAACCATTGAAAGCACCGCACCAAACAGGCCGCACTGGTTGATTTTTCTATGTTTGGTTTCCGTTTCTACCATTTCACGAATTTGTCGATCAATGGAAGATCTAAGAGATTGCGTGACCAAATAAATATCATATCCGAATTTACGATGCTGACGAAAGAAATTACGCCATGCTATCATATCTTTTTTGTCAGACTTTGCACGTTCCGGATTGAATAAAACCCCAGCTTCATCTATTACCAAAAGACATTGACCTTCCCGGCCTTTTTTAAAATGCTTCAAAGCATACGCAACAAGAAAACCTACCGTTAATTGTGAATTGTCCATGCAAATCACTTCACCGCGATAACCTTTTTTATACTTAGCAACCACATCCGGATTCAATTCGAAATTTGTCATAACAGTACGATTTGATTTTAACCAAACACTCAAGAGCCGAACAGTATTGCAAGATTTCCCAGAGCCGGGAGTACCAGTCAATGCAGTTATTGACATTACAAATCACCCCTTATACATATTGCACAAATAACGCCTGAGTAGCAGAGCTGTTTTACTATGCATATTATCATTCTATGGCCTTAATCCAGCGTAAAATCAATTGCACAACATAATAGATCAGAATAGACGCAAGCCATGCAGTAGCTATCTGCAAGCAGAAAGAAACAGGAACAAAATAATTCACGAACCCCATAGTTTGATTGAAACTGCTGGGAACACCAGTAATAAAATCAGTAAAAGGAGAACCGGGCATAAGATTAACTGCCCAAGTGAAAAACTCAAACATTTTATTTAAAACATCATTTAGTGCATCCGCAATATCATAACCAAATATATTCATTTTACCCCCTTATGATCTGATTAGAGATCTGGTAACAAATACCAATGCAAGCATAAAACTAATACCAACAGTCCAGCGACAAAGCGAACCAAGAGAAGACATACCCGGCAAATCTGCAAAATCAGCAACATAATCAATTGTATAAAAATCACCCAACGGTATCAATATTCTAAAATGAGGAGATTCCATAGGTGCATTAAAAACGTTCAGCAATCCATATAAATCCCACGGTAAGCAAAAAGGGAAACGTGTCAATATAGCTAGTTTCAATTCCGGCCATTTGCTATTATCCGCAGTTACCCCAGTTGACCCAACAATAGGTATAGCCGCCGCCGTAGGGATAGCAGATGCAATAGGAATAGCTATTGTCATATCATCCGCAATAGGTACATCACGAACAGCTTCGGCAGGCATATCTATAATAGCCGCCGTATCATCGACAACACCCCAAGTCGCACCGCCAATAACAACAGTGTCATGTCCTTCAGCTTCTGCCGCAGTATCAAATTTCGTAAGCGGTACTGAAACACTTTTCATAAATGTGTTGACCCCATTAAGATCAAAGTTATACCAATCATCTGCCGGATTATCAATCATTCCTGCTCTACCGCCTATTGAATGAGTGACTAATTTTATTGGAAATTCCGTTGAATACGTTGTTGAATATAAGCATAAATCATGATTAATCCACCAACTCGGATAATCACAATAACTCCAAGTACCGAAACCGCCACCGCCTTTATAGTAATAAATTCTCATTTCTGTATCCCAAGCCGGAATCTGCATAGTAACGCCATCTAATGATTCTATGTGATTAACCAATGTCCATTCGCCCATTATGCCTTGTTTTGCTTCTATGTCTTGTGTTCCGTTTGTAAATGTCAAAATACGATAATACGTTGAACCTGCCATTGTATTATGAAAATATATTTGTGGTGCTATGCAAGTATTAAAAGTAAGGTCTGCATTTAATATAACCGGATATTGAACTGCTGATGTAAACGGTGATAAATTGCCATTAGTATCTTCATAAATTCCCGTTTCAGATTCAATCGAGAAAGATACTTCATTTCCCCCGGCATCTAAAACTCTATCAAGCCACATTTTCATTTCTCGTGCTTGATTTGCCGTAATCATCCATGTCAGATAAAAAAAACCTCTAGTAGCATCCCATTTCATTTTGAAATTATTATAAAAGGCTGTACCAGTGAACCAATCTTCATAGTCTGCAACAAATTGCCGAGCCATAGCCTTTGCATCTTGCTGATTATCAAAAACTACACCATACGCAACGAAATAAAGCATCACACATTCAATGACGCCAAGCTCTATTACAGTATCAACGCCAACAGCTTTTACAGGTTCAACTTTAGCGAAAAAACCAGTAAATACACACGTTACAACAATTGCACAACTTAATAAAACTGATAGTAATTTCCGAAAAGAAAAGCACCTCCGAAGAAGTGCCCCCTTTTTCGGAGTATGTATTTCATGCATAAAATACCCCCCGGCAATTAGCCGCCTTTTTTGGAAAGTGATGTGAAGAAACCAATTGCGAACTTTGTCAACCAGATCATTCCGATGATTCCGATAGCAACGCCAACAACAGCGACGATAACAAGACCAGCATTTGTAGCGATGTCCTCAAAACCAGATGTAAGAGCAGTTATTACAGCAGTCATAAAAAACCCTCCTTCTTCATAAATTATTTTTACACCGAAGTGTTAAAACCGTTAATCCCGATAGTCTCCACCTTGACCGTCATCCCACATAGAATCGCCAGAATCATCCCATGAGTTACACTCTTCAACATGAGATTGCCATGAGCCGGATGACCATTCAGTGCCTTGCATTGACTTCATAGCTTCTTTTTCAGTCATACCGCCAGAGAGAAACAATTTACCGAAGAAACCAATTGCCAACTTCACCAAAAAGACCATACCAATAATAGAAAAAACAATCCCTAAAATAATTACAATCAAAATACCAACACCATAAGCAACCCCTTGAAAAAGATCTACTATCCTAAACCAAATACGAGCAAAATCTGGTAACATCAACATCCCCCTCATCTATCGTGTGCCAGTACCAATAATTCGAAGAAACTGAACAATAAGCCAAAGACCAACGATTAACTCAAGAATGACAGGCAACAACAGAAACGGTAAAAAGATCAGAGTGCTTATGTTCGAGAAAAAAAGTGCGACATGATCAGTGCCAAGGTACATACAATAATCACCCCAATCAAAACGCACATTAACGAAAGTGCGAGATCAGCATCTTCGCAAAGATACTGCTTGTAAATGTCAACCAATACAGCTGGAGTAGGTGTGATGCCCACATGTTATCCCTCCGTTATTTCTTATCAACTACAGGCCGAGAGAGAGCAGAGGAAGGAAGAATCATGTCAAGGCGTGCCGCCCCGTCACCTTGCTTGTCATACATGAAAAGATATTCTTCACCAACGACAACATTTTCCGCTTTATCCGGAGAAGTACAGACCACAGAAACAGCAATACCAGCAACACGGTTATCCTTTGAAGTTACATGCAATTCCACCAGATGCACAGGCTTTCCAGTCTTTTTACTGTCATAATCAATTTTACGAATCCCGACAACAACACCGATCATTTTCGAATCCTCCATTTTCATTATTCAATAGCGTATGCTAATTGATCTCCATTTTTTACAGCAAAATCTGCAATAAATTCATCACGAATTTTATTATTGAAAAGCCAAGAAAACGCCCAATCTGAATTTTCAAAGTCTTGATCAAATACTTTCCAGCGATCAAATGAATCTAAACAATAACCGCATGATTGAATCAACATTCGAAGAGCAGGTTTTTTATAAGCCTTGACCAAACCAGCAATTTCAAATACATCTAAAAGCTGAATATCTTTAACACGCATCAATTTATAAACCGCATTGATGGAGGTACATTGCAGAACCCACTGTAAACTAGCGAAAACTTTTTTTGACGAGATAACCGTTTTCGGCAATTGAACAAAATGATTCTTTTGCACATCATTGATGAATGATTGATACCATGCAATAGAATCAACTCTCGATTTGTGATGAAGATCGTCTGTTTCCGGAATAATCCGGAATGATTTTTGCATCACGGCCGCGAAAACAGCACCCAGATCATGCCCGGCCATAAGCATTTCACAAATATTTTCACTGATTCCACGCTTTAATTCTATTTCAATTCTGAACCAATAATCCTCACATTTACACAACTCTTTGTATTCAAGCTCTGTGATAAGATTTGAAGAGAACATGGCGTCAATGCTTGATTTGCGGAGTTTTTGCTCAACTCTTTTATCGTAGAATCTAAAATACACCGAACTGTTACGAGATCCGACTGTCCAATTCTCATACAATTTACCCTCAAATCTGCCAGCAGAAGCTACCTTAAATGATTCATTACGAATTGCAGTAACGATATTGTTTTTTCCCTCAGTATATCCACGAAAAGCATCACGAAAATTATCAACCGTACCATTATCATCATAAAGATCATACGCCAAATCAGCACGAGTGCATTTGAAACCGTTTCCCCAGAGCAACAACATAATTCTATTCATCAGCTTAGAACCGAATAAATTTATTTCAGTACCAGCAAGATTGAAAAGCACACGCATATTAGGCCGCGACTCATTGAAAGCAATATAAAACCCCGTACCATTCCATACATACCGGGAAGAATAATAATTAACCGGACGATCAACTTTTTCCCAATTAGCAACAGCAAAACGCCGATCAACTTCGAACAGTTGACCGATAAAATCAAGTGCGTTTTGTTCAGATGAAACATTAAATATAGTACCGGAGAGATAATCAAGCTTTACAGATTCCATTTTGTTCTCCCTTGGGTTGAAAGAGTACGTTATACAATGTGTACCCTTAGAAATTACCAGAACCAATATACATTGTCAATAGCCTTTTTATCATTTTGCGTAACATATTTTCTTCATAAAATATACGCACGTTTACAAAGGATATTGTGTTAATCATTGATAACCATAAGTACCTGGGACTAACAATACCTATTTTGTCCATATTTCTATGCTAAAAGCTTTTATTTCGTCACTGCAAGAGCCCCCGGCGGCAAGGCCGCCACCCCTTTTCGTTCCTCCATTTCAGCCAAAAAAGCCAATCCATCAGATAAATCAAAATCAGAAAATACCTTGAAAGAATCATACATCTTTCCAAATGCTTTACGATACATAAAAAAATCTTTGCCAAGTTGCATATTTCCACCGCCCGGCCATGTCGATATTGTGATAAAAAAAGATCTGCGAGTAACCATTGAAAGCACCGCACCAAACAGGCCGCACTGGTTGATTTTTCTATGTTTGGTTTCCGTTTCTACCATTTCACGAATTTGTCGATCAATGGAAGATCTAAGAGATTGCGTGACCAAATAAATATCATATCCGAATTTACGATGCTGACGAAAGAAATTACGCCATGCTATCATATCTTTTTTGTCAGACTTTGCACGTTCCGGATTGAATAAAACCCCAGCTTCATCTATTACCAAAAGACATTGACCTTCCCGGCCTTTTTTAAAATGCTTCAAAGCATACGCAACAAGAAAACCTACCGTTAATTGTGAATTGTCCATGCAAATCACTTCACCGCGATAACCTTTTTTATACTTAGCAACCACATCCGGATTCAATTCGAAATTTGTCATAACAGTACGATTTGATTTTAACCAAACACTCAAGAGCCGAACAGTATTGCAAGATTTCCCAGAGCCGGGAGTACCAGTCAATGCAGTTATTGACATTACAAATCACCCCTTATACATATTGCACAAATAACGCCTGAGTAGCAGAGCTGTTTTACTATGCATATTATCATTCTATGGCCTTAATCCAGCGTAAAATCAATTGCACAACATAATAGATCAGAATAGACGCAAGCCATGCAGTAGCTATCTGCAAGCAGAAAGAAACAGGAACAAAATAATTCACGAACCCCATAGTTTGATTGAAACTGCTGGGAACACCAGTAATAAAATCAGTAAAAGGAGAACCGGGCATAAGATTAACTGCCCAAGTGAAAAACTCAAACATTTTATTTAAAACATCATTTAGTGCATCCGCAATATCATAACCAAATATATTCATTTTACCCCCTTATGATCTGATTAGAGATCTGGTAACAAATACCAATGCAAGCATAAAACTAATACCAACAGTCCAGCGACAAAGCGAACCAAGAGAAGACATACCCGGCAAATCTGCAAAATCAGCAACATAATCAATTGTATAAAAATCACCCAACGGTATCAATATTCTAAAATGAGGAGATTCCATAGGTGCATTAAAAACGTTCAGCAATCCATATAAATCCCACGGTAAGCAAAAAGGGAAACGTGTCAATATAGCTAGTTTCAATTCCGGCCATTTGCTATTATCCGCAGTTACCCCAGTTGACCCAACAATAGGTATAGCCGCCGCCGTAGGGATAGCAGATGCAATAGGAATAGCTATTGTCATATCATCCGCAATAGGTACATCACGAACAGCTTCGGCAGGCATATCTATAATAGCCGCCGTATCATCGACAACACCCCAAGTCGCACCGCCAATAACAACAGTGTCATGTCCTTCAGCTTCTGCCGCAGTATCAAATTTCGTAAGCGGTACTGAAACACTTTTCATAAATGTGTTGACCCCATTAAGATCAAAGTTATACCAATCATCTGCCGGATTATCAATCATTCCTGCTCTACCGCCTATTGAATGAGTGACTAATTTTATTGGAAATTCCGTTGAATACGTTGTTGAATATAAGCATAAATCATGATTAATCCACCAACTCGGATAATCACAATAACTCCAAGTACCGAAACCGCCACCGCCTTTATAGTAATAAATTCTCATTTCTGTATCCCAAGCCGGAATCTGCATAGTAACGCCATCTAATGATTCTATGTGATTAACCAATGTCCATTCGCCCATTATGCCTTGTTTTGCTTCTATGTCTTGTGTTCCGTTTGTAAATGTCAAAATACGATAATACGTTGAACCTGCCATTGTATTATGAAAATATATTTGTGGTGCTATGCAAGTATTAAAAGTAAGGTCTGCATTTAATATAACCGGATATTGAACTGCTGATGTAAACGGTGATAAATTGCCATTAGTATCTTCATAAATTCCCGTTTCAGATTCAATCGAGAAAGATACTTCATTTCCCCCGGCATCTAAAACTCTATCAAGCCACATTTTCATTTCTCGTGCTTGATTTGCCGTAATCATCCATGTCAGATAAAAAAAACCTCTAGTAGCATCCCATTTCATTTTGAAATTATTATAAAAGGCTGTACCAGTGAACCAATCTTCATAGTCTGCAACAAATTGCCGAGCCATAGCCTTTGCATCTTGCTGATTATCAAAAACTACACCATACGCAACGAAATAAAGCATCACACATTCAATGACGCCAAGCTCTATTACAGTATCAACGCCAACAGCTTTTACAGGTTCAACTTTAGCGAAAAAACCAGTAAATACACACGTTACAACAATTGCACAACTTAATAAAACTGATAGTAATTTCCGAAAAGAAAAGCACCTCCGAAGAAGTGCCCCCTTTTTCGGAGTATGTATTTCATGCATAAAATACCCCCCGGCAATTAGCCGCCTTTTTTGGAAAGTGATGTGAAGAAACCAATTGCGAACTTTGTCAACCAGATCATTCCGATGATTCCGATAGCAACGCCAACAACAGCGACGATAACAAGACCAGCATTTGTAGCGATGTCCTCAAAACCAGATGTAAGAGCAGTTATTACAGCAGTCATAAAAAACCCTCCTTCTTCATAAATTATTTTTACACCGAAGTGTTAAAACCGTTAATCCCGATAGTCTCCACCTTGACCGTCATCCCACATAGAATCGCCAGAATCATCCCATGAGTTACACTCTTCAACATGAGATTGCCATGAGCCGGATGACCATTCAGTGCCTTGCATTGACTTCATAGCTTCTTTTTCAGTCATACCGCCAGAGAGAAACAATTTACCGAAGAAACCAATTGCCAACTTCACCAAAAAGACCATACCAATAATAGAAAAAACAATCCCTAAAATAATTACAATCAAAATACCAACACCATAAGCAACCCCTTGAAAAAGATCTACTATCCTAAACCAAATACGAGCAAAATCTGGTAACATCAACATCCCCCTCATCTATCGTGTGCCAGTACCAATAATTCGAAGAAACTGAACAATAAGCCAAAGACCAACGATTAACTCAAGAATGACAGGCAACAACAGAAACGGTAAAAAGATCAGAGTGCTTATGTTCGAGAAAAAAAGTGCGACATGATCAGTGCCAAGGTACATACAATAATCACCCCAATCAAAACGCACATTAACGAAAGTGCGAGATCAGCATCTTCGCAAAGATACTGCTTGTAAATGTCAACCAATACAGCTGGAGTAGGTGTGATGCCCACATGTTATCCCTCCGTTATTTCTTATCAACTACAGGCCGAGAGAGAGCAGAGGAAGGAAGAATCATGTCAAGGCGTGCCGCCCCGTCACCTTGCTTGTCATACATGAAAAGATATTCTTCACCAACGACAACATTTTCCGCTTTATCCGGAGAAGTACAGACCACAGAAACAGCAATACCAGCAACACGGTTATCCTTTGAAGTTACATGCAATTCCACCAGATGCACAGGCTTTCCAGTCTTTTTACTGTCATAATCAATTTTACGAATCCCGACAACAACACCGATCATTTTCGAATCCTCCATTTTCATTATTCAATAGCGTATGCTAATTGATCTCCATTTTTTACAGCAAAATCTGCAATAAATTCATCACGAATTTTATTATTGAAAAGCCAAGAAAACGCCCAATCTGAATTTTCAAAGTCTTGATCAAATACTTTCCAGCGATCAAATGAATCTAAACAATAACCGCATGATTGAATCAACATTCGAAGAGCAGGTTTTTTATAAGCCTTGACCAAACCAGCAATTTCAAATACATCTAAAAGCTGAATATCTTTAACACGCATCAATTTATAAACCGCATTGATGGAGGTACATTGCAGAACCCACTGTAAACTAGCGAAAACTTTTTTTGACGAGATAACCGTTTTCGGCAATTGAACAAAATGATTCTTTTGCACATCATTGATGAATGATTGATACCATGCAATAGAATCAACTCTCGATTTGTGATGAAGATCGTCTGTTTCCGGAATAATCCGGAATGATTTTTGCATCACGGCCGCGAAAACAGCACCCAGATCATGCCCGGCCATAAGCATTTCACAAATATTTTCACTGATTCCACGCTTTAATTCTATTTCAATTCTGAACCAATAATCCTCACATTTACACAACTCTTTGTATTCAAGCTCTGTGATAAGATTTGAAGAGAACATGGCGTCAATGCTTGATTTGCGGAGTTTTTGCTCAACTCTTTTATCGTAGAATCTAAAATACACCGAACTGTTACGAGATCCGACTGTCCAATTCTCATACAATTTACCCTCAAATCTGCCAGCAGAAGCTACCTTAAATGATTCATTACGAATTGCAGTAACGATATTGTTTTTTCCCTCAGTATATCCACGAAAAGCATCACGAAAATTATCAACCGTACCATTATCATCATAAAGATCATACGCCAAATCAGCACGAGTGCATTTGAAACCGTTTCCCCAGAGCAACAACATAATTCTATTCATCAGCTTAGAACCGAATAAATTTATTTCAGTACCAGCAAGATTGAAAAGCACACGCATATTAGGCCGCGACTCATTGAAAGCAATATAAAACCCCGTACCATTCCATACATACCGGGAAGAATAATAATTAACCGGACGATCAACTTTTTCCCAATTAGCAACAGCAAAACGCCGATCAACTTCGAACAGTTGACCGATAAAATCAAGTGCGTTTTGTTCAGATGAAACATTAAATATAGTACCGGAGAGATAATCAAGCTTTACAGATTCCATTTTGTTCTCCCTTGGGTTGAAAGAGTACGTTATACAATGTGTACCCTTAGAAATTACCAGAACCAATATACATTGTCAATAGCCTTTTTATCATTTTGCGTAACATATTTTCTTCATAAAATATACGCACGTTTACAAAGGATATTGTGTTAATCATTGATAACCATAAGTACCTGGGACTAACAATACCTATTTTGTCCATATTTCTATGCTAAAAGCTTTTATTTCGTCACTGCAAGAGCCCCCGGCGGCAAGGCCGCCACCCCTTTTCGTTCCTCCATTTCAGCCAAAAAAGCCAATCCATCAGATAAATCAAAATCAGAAAATACCTTGAAAGAATCATACATCTTTCCAAATGCTTTACGATACATAAAAAAATCTTTGCCAAGTTGCATATTTCCACCGCCCGGCCATGTCGATATTGTGATAAAAAAAGATCTGCGAGTAACCATTGAAAGCACCGCACCAAACAGGCCGCACTGGTTGATTTTTCTATGTTTGGTTTCCGTTTCTACCATTTCACGAATTTGTCGATCAATGGAAGATCTAAGAGATTGCGTGACCAAATAAATATCATATCCGAATTTACGATGCTGACGAAAGAAATTACGCCATGCTATCATATCTTTTTTGTCAGACTTTGCACGTTCCGGATTGAATAAAACCCCAGCTTCATCTATTACCAAAAGACATTGACCTTCCCGGCCTTTTTTAAAATGCTTCAAAGCATACGCAACAAGAAAACCTACCGTTAATTGTGAATTGTCCATGCAAATCACTTCACCGCGATAACCTTTTTTATACTTAGCAACCACATCCGGATTCAATTCGAAATTTGTCATAACAGTACGATTTGATTTTAACCAAACACTCAAGAGCCGAACAGTATTGCAAGATTTCCCAGAGCCGGGAGTACCAGTCAATGCAGTTATTGACATTACAAATCACCCCTTATACATATTGCACAAATAACGCCTGAGTAGCAGAGCTGTTTTACTATGCATATTATCATTCTATGGCCTTAATCCAGCGTAAAATCAATTGCACAACATAATAGATCAGAATAGACGCAAGCCATGCAGTAGCTATCTGCAAGCAGAAAGAAACAGGAACAAAATAATTCACGAACCCCATAGTTTGATTGAAACTGCTGGGAACACCAGTAATAAAATCAGTAAAAGGAGAACCGGGCATAAGATTAACTGCCCAAGTGAAAAACTCAAACATTTTATTTAAAACATCATTTAGTGCATCCGCAATATCATAACCAAATATATTCATTTTACCCCCTTATGATCTGATTAGAGATCTGGTAACAAATACCAATGCAAGCATAAAACTAATACCAACAGTCCAGCGACAAAGCGAACCAAGAGAAGACATACCCGGCAAATCTGCAAAATCAGCAACATAATCAATTGTATAAAAATCACCCAACGGTATCAATATTCTAAAATGAGGAGATTCCATAGGTGCATTAAAAACGTTCAGCAATCCATATAAATCCCACGGTAAGCAAAAAGGGAAACGTGTCAATATAGCTAGTTTCAATTCCGGCCATTTGCTATTATCCGCAGTTACCCCAGTTGACCCAACAATAGGTATAGCCGCCGCCGTAGGGATAGCAGATGCAATAGGAATAGCTATTGTCATATCATCCGCAATAGGTACATCACGAACAGCTTCGGCAGGCATATCTATAATAGCCGCCGTATCATCGACAACACCCCAAGTCGCACCGCCAATAACAACAGTGTCATGTCCTTCAGCTTCTGCCGCAGTATCAAATTTCGTAAGCGGTACTGAAACACTTTTCATAAATGTGTTGACCCCATTAAGATCAAAGTTATACCAATCATCTGCCGGATTATCAATCATTCCTGCTCTACCGCCTATTGAATGAGTGACTAATTTTATTGGAAATTCCGTTGAATACGTTGTTGAATATAAGCATAAATCATGATTAATCCACCAACTCGGATAATCACAATAACTCCAAGTACCGAAACCGCCACCGCCTTTATAGTAATAAATTCTCATTTCTGTATCCCAAGCCGGAATCTGCATAGTAACGCCATCTAATGATTCTATGTGATTAACCAATGTCCATTCGCCCATTATGCCTTGTTTTGCTTCTATGTCTTGTGTTCCGTTTGTAAATGTCAAAATACGATAATACGTTGAACCTGCCATTGTATTATGAAAATATATTTGTGGTGCTATGCAAGTATTAAAAGTAAGGTCTGCATTTAATATAACCGGATATTGAACTGCTGATGTAAACGGTGATAAATTGCCATTAGTATCTTCATAAATTCCCGTTTCAGATTCAATCGAGAAAGATACTTCATTTCCCCCGGCATCTAAAACTCTATCAAGCCACATTTTCATTTCTCGTGCTTGATTTGCCGTAATCATCCATGTCAGATAAAAAAAACCTCTAGTAGCATCCCATTTCATTTTGAAATTATTATAAAAGGCTGTACCAGTGAACCAATCTTCATAGTCTGCAACAAATTGCCGAGCCATAGCCTTTGCATCTTGCTGATTATCAAAAACTACACCATACGCAACGAAATAAAGCATCACACATTCAATGACGCCAAGCTCTATTACAGTATCAACGCCAACAGCTTTTACAGGTTCAACTTTAGCGAAAAAACCAGTAAATACACACGTTACAACAATTGCACAACTTAATAAAACTGATAGTAATTTCCGAAAAGAAAAGCACCTCCGAAGAAGTGCCCCCTTTTTCGGAGTATGTATTTCATGCATAAAATACCCCCCGGCAATTAGCCGCCTTTTTTGGAAAGTGATGTGAAGAAACCAATTGCGAACTTTGTCAACCAGATCATTCCGATGATTCCGATAGCAACGCCAACAACAGCGACGATAACAAGACCAGCATTTGTAGCGATGTCCTCAAAACCAGATGTAAGAGCAGTTATTACAGCAGTCATAAAAAACCCTCCTTCTTCATAAATTATTTTTACACCGAAGTGTTAAAACCGTTAATCCCGATAGTCTCCACCTTGACCGTCATCCCACATAGAATCGCCAGAATCATCCCATGAGTTACACTCTTCAACATGAGATTGCCATGAGCCGGATGACCATTCAGTGCCTTGCATTGACTTCATAGCTTCTTTTTCAGTCATACCGCCAGAGAGAAACAATTTACCGAAGAAACCAATTGCCAACTTCACCAAAAAGACCATACCAATAATAGAAAAAACAATCCCTAAAATAATTACAATCAAAATACCAACACCATAAGCAACCCCTTGAAAAAGATCTACTATCCTAAA
>JGI24132J36420_10000912_pt1 | contig 13707 bp, 9 predicted proteins | sample BarGraNGADG00212_3_FD_36420 | JGI IMG/M metagenome (IMG submission 36420) | reverse complement strand
AATCCTCTTTCTTCGCTTCCTCCCATATCACATTCATCTCATCGAGACTCATATCATGAAGAGAAATACCTTTTGTAAGTGTCTCTTTTTCAAGATAATTAAACCTTTTAATAAATTTTCTATTAGTTTTTTCAAGAGCGGCTTCCGGGTCGATACCATACAGACGTGATGCATTTATTATTGAAAACAGCACATCGCCAAGTTCTGATTCTATTGATTCGGTATTATGGTTTTCGATCTCTTCTTTCAGCTCTGAGATTTCTTCAAGAACCTTGTCCCAAATCTGCTCGCGTTTCTCCCAGTCAAATCCTACACCTCTTACCTTTTCCTGGATCCGGTTTGCTTTTATAATAGCCGGCAATGAAGATGGGACACCTGAAAGTACAGGTTTGTAACCATTGTCCTCCTTTATTTTAAGTTGTTCCCAGTTTTCTTCTACCTCTGATGCTCCTGTAACTTTTACATCTCCAAAGACATGAGGATGCCTGTAAATGAGTTTATTGTTGATTCCCTCAAGGACATCGGCCATCGTAAAAACTCCTTTTTCAGAACCAATCTTTGCATAAAAGACAATATGAAGCATGAGATCTCCAAGTTCATTTTTTATTTCCGCATCACTACCTGAGAAAATAGATTCAGATAATTCATAGGTCTCTTCAATTGTTAGTTTCCGCAGACTTTCGTTAGTCTGTTTTATATCCCAGGGACACTTTTCCCTAAGTTCATTAATAATATCAAGAAGCCTGTTAAATTCTTCAAGGCTTTTATTTCTATCATTCATTAGTTGCTATTTTAAAATAAATGGTTAGGAGATGCGATTTTGTTAACCAGATCGATGCGTAACACAGATCCGACTGAAAGGCTTAGTAATTCTGATACATCAGCCCCATTGATAGATATTTCAAGCAGATCGAGTTGATTAAATCTGGAAAGCATCTCACCAACCGGTACATCACTGTACTTCAGGGAAATCTGATCAGTATAATTTTTATTGCTTTGAATTAGAATCCTGTATGCTTTATTTTCAAATACCCTGTAAAAAACCTCTCTGGTAATATTGGAAATGGCGTTTCCGTATGAATCTATGAAAATAATACTACCGATTATTACATCCTTGTCAATTGTTGCCCTTAACGGGATCCTTTCACTAAGTGTGTTGACAGTTTTTCCCAGGTCCGATGGTTTTTTGCCCGCTATCAGATCTGCGGCAGCCTTCGCAAATATCTCAAGTTCATCAGATGTTTCCTGANGATCTAACTTTATAACTTCATCCGGCTCGGAATTAAGAATGAGGTTAAAAATTCCATTGTCAGTTCCAATGAAAAAATGATCCCTGGCTCTGACGATCAGATGATCCTGATCCTTATGCGCTTCCGAATGAACACATATTATATGAACTGACCCTTTAGGATAATTATTATATGTATTTCTTATAATAAAAGAGGCACGCGAGATATTAAATGAGGGTATATTTCCGGCGTTATCAATGATAATTGTTCCCGGAGACTTACTGCTTAGCTTTCCTTTGATGATCCCGTAGTATATATCATCAGGCTTCCACTCTGTTGTTAATGTAATTACCGGCATACGAAAAAACTTATAACAAAGATAATCTTCTAAGGAAAAAATAACCTTACTTTGTACTTTACAATGAATTTATTTATGAACTATTCATCCTGTTTACAGATTAGTTCGGTGAATAGCATTCAGTTCATTAATTTTTGTTAGGTTTAATGACAGAGATAATCATTTTTCTTGAGGATATTGACCCTGTTGTCTTCTTCGGCACAAACAATTCGCTGTTAGATAAAATCCGAAGTTTCTTTCCTAAAATTAAGATCATGGCCAGAGGCAATGAAATAAAATGTATGGGAGAGGAGACTGAGATAACTATATTTGCAGAAAAGTTTAATGAGCTGATTGAATATTATCGTAAATATCACCGGCTCGACGAACAGGACATCGAAAAATATTTTTTTGATGCTGAACACATGAAGTCAGCATCAAACGGTGAGTTTGAACAGGTAATTATTTTTGGTACAAGCGGAAAACCCGTACGTGCCCGCACAGCTAACCAGTTGCTTTTAGTCAATGATTATAAGAAAAGTGATCTCATAATTGCTGAAGGACCTGCCGGTACAGGTAAAACATATACATCGATAGCTCTGGCAGTGAAGGCGCTGAAAGACAGGGAAGTAAAAAAAATAATTCTTACACGACCGGCAGTGGAGGCCGGTGAAAAGCTTGGATTTCTGCCGGGAGATATGAAGGAGAAACTTGACCCATACCTTCAACCACTGTATGATGCTCTGCATGATATGTTACCCTTAAAAAAACTGGAGACCTGGCTGGAGGATGGTACTGTACAAATAGCTCCGCTGGCATTTATGAGAGGGAGGACTCTTGAAAATGCATTCGTAATTCTTGATGAAGCTCAGAACGCCACGATCAGTCAGCTGAAGATGTTCCTGACGAGGATGGGAGTAAGCTCAAAGTTTATTATGACCGGAGATACTACACAGATAGACCTTCCAAGAAAAAATGATTCCGGTATGCTTATGGCAATGCGTATCCTCGCTAATATAGAAGGTATCTCAATAATCAGGTTCGACGAGAGGGATATAGTAAGACATAAACTGGTTAAACGTATTGTAAGAGCCTACGAATGAAGAAAACGAAATCGAAAAACTGAAAAACAATAGTAAAAGATAACATGGTAAAGACTATTTTAAGCTCAAATTACAATTTCCCTGGTCAGAAAAGCATTTACAAAGGGAAAGTGAGGGACGTATATAATATTGAGGACAAATACCTCCTTATGATAGTTTCAGACAGGATTTCAGCTTTCGATGTTGTCCTTCCCAGGGGTATCCCCTATAAAGGGCAGGTACTTAACCAGATAGCTGCAAAATTTCTTGATGCAACAAGTGATATAGTCCCAAACTGGAAAATTGCAACACCCGATCCTACAGTGACTTTTGGACATAAATGCGAACCGTTTCCAGTCGAAATGATTGTAAGAGCTTATCTTACAGGAAGTTCGTGGCGATCGTATAAAGCAGGTGCCAGAGAGATATGTGGTATAAAAATTCTTGATGGAATGAAGGAGCATCAGCGTTTTAAAACACCCATAATAACTCCTACTACCAAAGCGGAACAAGGCAGACACGACGAGGATATTTCACGTTCCGAAATAATCATCAGCGGCCTTATTTCCGAAGAAGATTACCTGCTTATTGAAAAATACACAATGGAGGTATTCCTGAGAGGATCTGAGATAGCTCTGCAACATGGTCTGATTCTTGTTGATACCAAGTATGAATTTGGTAAAAAGGATGGTAAGATTTACCTTATTGATGAAATCAATACTCCGGATTCATCGCGATACTTTTATGCCGATAAATATGAAGAGAATTTCAGAAAGGACCTGCCTCAGAAACAATTATCAAAAGAATTTGTCAGGGAATGGCTTATGGCGAATGGTTTCCAGGGAAAAACAGGGCAGGAAGTCCCTGAAATGACCGATGAGTATGTTAATCAGGTATCGGATAGGTATATAGAACTTTATGAGAAAATTACAGGCGAAAAATTTATCAGGGCAGATATTAGCAATGTACCTGAGCGAATTGAAAGAAACTGCAAAACATTTCTTAAATCATTGTGAACCAGAGCGAGACTAATAAAAAAATCTAATGAGAATCACCAACCAGATAAAAGCCCTCTCGATATTATTATCTATTCTGATCTGCAGTAGTACTGTCTTTTCACAGGTTATCGTTGAGAGGTCGAAAGACAAAGTAATTATTTCCGGAATAGCCTATTTCATACATCAGGTTAAAAAAGGAGAAACTGTTTATTCTATTTCAAGGGCATATGGAATTACTGTTTCAGACCTTACCCGGGAGAACCCGCCTGCAGTTTATGGAATAAATGAGGGACAGACACTCAGAATTCCGGTAAAATTGGTTAACGAAGCAAAATCTTCAGAATCTGTACCTGTTAAAAGAGACCACGATGAAACCAAATTCATTTACCATAGTCTGAAACCCGGAGAGACTGTATACTTCCTGTCAAAAACATATGGTGTATCTGAAGATGAAATAAAACAAAGTAACCCTGGAATAGATATTAATAAATTATCTGTAGGCGCTGAAATAGCGGTTCCAAAAAGAGAGTTCATGAGCAACCAGCAGAAATTTGACGATCAGGAGAATAATTATATTTATCATAAAGTTCTTATGGGAGAATCCCTTTCGTCTATAGCTAAACAGTATGGACTTAAAGTCAGACAAGTACGGAAGGAGAACAGGGACTTAAGGTTTCCACAGGTTGGTGATTTTATAAGGATTCCTGGTACTAAAAAAGCTGGAATACAGGAAATTGAACAAGTAAAAGCTGACACCTTTCCATCAGTTGCAGAGGAGTTGCCTGTGAAGATTGAAAGATCGGGTTATACGCCTGTGAATGAGCTCAAAGGTTCATTGGATGTAGCTGTGTTGCTCCCGTTTTATCTTTCGGCGAACTCCAGCCGCACAGAAATTGATTCATCGGTGTTAGTGAAAGGTAAGAAAGTATATAAAGTGAATAAAATGTCGGAGGACTGGATCTATCCCGAAAGCATTGATTTTCTGGAGATGTATGAGGGAATATTACTTGCCTCAGATACATTACGCGCACTGGGATTAAGTATAAATCTTCATGCCTACGATATTAAAAGTGATACAATTGAAATTACCAGACTAATAAGGTCCGGTAAATTAGCAGGTATGGATCTGATCATTGGACCTGTTTATTCCCATAACCTCCTTCTCGTTTCTGAGTACGCAGGAAGCATGGGTATACCTGTTGTATCTCCGGTTCCGCTTAAGAATAATTCTGCACTGATAAAAAACTCTACTCTCTTTATGGCCAGTTCTTCACTTGAAATTGCACAGAAAGCTCTTGCAAAAAAAATAGGTGAATATTACGATCATAATATTGTGTTTATTCATTCCGATAACACTGGAACTGATGAGGATGTTAACCGGTTTAAAAATTTGATATTTACGGAGTTGAGTTATAAGCTGCCTTATGAAGATATTAAATTTAAAGAATTTAAATTCTATGGCAAGTCAATGTTTAATAATGATTCTATAAACAGGTTGAGTCATGCACTTTCTGAACAATCAAAAAATATCGTTATTATAGCATCTGAGGAGGCTTCTGTAATTAGTGAGGTGATAGATAATGTGAGTGGTCTATCGCGTAGATTCAATGTGAAACTTTTCGGATATCCTGTTATCAGAGATCTTAAGAGGCTCGACCAAAAGGAACTCTTTGATATGGATCTCCTGGTCTACTCACCTTTCTGGATTGATTATTCAAAAATGAATGTAAAACAGTTTAATTTAAATTTCATGCAAAAATTTCATACACAGCCATTAGAAAGTAGCTANGCATGGCAGGGNTATGATATTGCATTTTATTTTTTAAGCGGNTTGGCAATGCATGGAAAAAACTTTATTGTTCACCCTGAAATTCATTACCCTGACCTGTTACAAAGTGATTACGACTTTAAACGAAATGATGCCGGAGATGGTTTTGAAAATCAGAAACTCTTTATGGTCAGATATACAAAGAATTATGAAGTTGTTTTAGATGATGAGAATAAACCTCCTCAGGAAAAGTAAACCTGACAAACACCTGGCCGATAATTGAAAATACGGGTTTATGTTAATAAAAATTAATAATCGGGAATATTCGAAGATCATCATTTGTCTATATACTGTAGTATGATCAACAAGTCGTACAATGTAACCGAAGAAAAGGAACTGGTAAAAGCATCCCTGAGTGGCGATAAAAATGCATTTGGTGAAATAGTAAACCGTTACCAGAAAATGGTTGCACGTACAGTAAAAGGAATGCTTGGAGATTCAGTTTTTGCTGAAGATATTGGACAAGAGGTATTTATTAATCTTTATTATTCCTTACCAGGGTTCAGGGGAGAATCAAAACTCTCAACTTATATTCAGAAAATCGCGGTGAATCTGACCCTGAATGAGATAAAAAGAAGAAAAAGATTCTTTTCAATGTTTTCGCATAAAGCAAACAATGAAATGCATGAATTTGAAATTGCTGATCATGATACTGAAGAAAGAAAAGAGGCTTCAGAAATAGTAACTAAAGCGCTATTGGCTATGGATCCCAAATTTAGAATAATATTGACGATGAGAATGCTTCAGGGATATTCAACCAAAGAGACAGCTGAAATACTTGAGGTGCCAATCGGAACTGTCCTTTCAAGGTTATCAAGAGCTCAGGAGCAATTAAGAAATATTTTAATAAAAATGTAAAAACACCTTTAATAAAATGAATACCTCAGAGATTAAAAATTTGATGATCAGCTCACTGAATGACGATGCTGATACTATTGAGGTTCCCGGGAGACTTGAGAAAGAGGGTATCTCGTATAATTTCAGTCATAACTTTGGAGACAAGGTACTGAATAAACTTTTTTCAGCAGGTTTAAGTATAAAAAGGGAAGTAGAGTTTGTAAAATATATGAATTTTGCTTTCTACCGTATTGCACTCACAGGAGTAGCAGCTATTGTTGTTCTGCTTATCTCTATTTTTATAATAGAAGGTTCACTCTCATTAAATTCATTTCTGGGATTGAGCGATAATTATGATGAAAGTATTGTCTGTCTGTTAACGGGAAATTAGCGCAAAATGAAAACAAAACCTATTGTAGTAGTTCTGTTAACGTTGATAATCGGTTTCATCCTTGGGATGCTAACTTCAGCACAGATACGATATCATAGACTGAAGCCTGTCAGGGTTTATTTTTCCGAAGAAAGATTCAGGGATGGTTTTTACCAGGCAATACAACCAGATAAGCAACAAAAAACAAAAATTGATCTTGTACTTGATAAGTACGCCAAAATTAACAGCGAACTACAAAACAATTTCAGGAAAGATCTTGATGCAAGTATGAAGGAGTTCAGGAAAGAACTTGATTTAAACCTTACAAAAGACCAGATTGCCAGATTAAAAGATATGGATGAACGTCGGCATGAAATGATAAGGCACAATAGGAATAATCATGAAAAAGATACTACAGATGCGGGACCTGAAAGACGGCATTTCCCCGACAGAGAGCCTTTACAAGATGGACCTCCTCATTCTTTACATGATCATGATTCTGCCAGACTACCCGATAATAAATAGCAGGTAATCTAAAAGAATGGGTAATTCATCAGGATTGACCCCAAGAGTGATTAGCAAATCTTTGTCTTCCGAAAAAATCGATGTAAACTGTTCTTTTGACAGTTCCCCACTTATTATGCTTTGTCTGTAAAGGTCAGCAGCTTCACGCTTTTTACCTCTGCAGAATGCAAGATGACCCTTATTAATATAATCATGAGCATTTAGTTTCCCGGCGGATAATCGATCATAATATTTCTCCGACTCATCAAATCTTCCCTGTGCAAATAACAAAATGCGATAGGCCTTAAAATCTTAAGGTTCCCTGGCTCTTTATATTCAACCCTGAAATAATATTTTAATGCCTGTTCATAATTCTTAAGATCAAGGTAGCAATGTGCTATCATTATTATGGTATGGATATTTTCCGGCTCCAGATCAGATGCCTGCAGATAATACTCCAGGGCCTCCTCATTATTCCCAAGCCTCCGCAGGCATAATCCTATCTTCTTGATAGTCCAGACTTTTCTGTCAATAAGTTCTGCTCTTCTGTAAAACTTGAGAGCTTCTTCATAATCTGCACTTTCCTGGTAACAATAGGCTATCTTTTCATATAACTGCACCTCAGAAGGCTTTTCATTCACTTGTTTCAGGAAAAGATGGAGAGCATCACTATAAAAGTTTTTGCTGAAAAAATAGTCAGCGAGTCCAGCCTCGGCATCAGATGCATTGCTGGTCATCCTGAAAAATTCGGAGTTATAGATATCCAGCTTGCCAAGAAACAGGTCTTCAAATTCTTTTTTATAAGGTGAGAGTTTAAAAAATCTGTAAATATCCTGCAGGTACTGGGTTATATTAATTCTGAATACCCTATATGGATCGATGGCTGATTCTTCCTCGTTTAATTGTTGTAACCCTTCAAGTTCCATTCGGAAAACCTTTAACATCATGCTTTTTTGTGCTGAGGGGAGATGTTTTAAATTAAGAAGTAATGAATACTTATCTGAGTTGCAGATGAAAGGAGTCTTATAAAGTGCTTCTGCCAACTCGTTGGTCCCCGGACCAAGGATCTCATCATGGTATATCTCATCAACAGTCTCATGGTCAGGATAGAACGGGACAAACCAGTTCTGGAAATCTTTAAAAAAGTCAAAATGTTTCATATTGGCGAAGGCAGACATATAAACATCTGCTCCTTCCATCTGGAGTTTTGTCAGTTCCTCCATAGTCTTGAATATTTCTTCCGAGTCACTGAACATTTCAGCCCAGTCAGGATTCTTCTCTTCATTTTTATCTTTCGGGAGAATATTATCAAGGTCAAGCTTTTCCTCGATCATGGGTCTAAGCCTGGCGACCTGTGGTAATATTTCGTCCTGAAGTTTTCTGCTAAGGTTTTCTGTTTCCCTCGACCTTATAATCTGCAGAACTATAATCCTGCAATGTTCCTTAAATTTTGTTTCCCGGCTCATTTTATTGATCCTATCAGTAACTTCAGGATATAATAATATCCTTTCATTGTAATAATGCAGGTTCAGGATAAGACCTGAAAGCGCTCTTTCCATAACCTGTACCTGACCTGCTTCATAGAGACTTATCAGATGAAAAAGTTTTTCAGATTGCCACGTTCTGAAAGAACTCAGAGTAATAGCTGTGGTAAAAAGACTAGCCTCAAACCATCTGAATTTTCCGGACTTCAAAATAATATTGATCAGACTGTTTTCAGCTTCTCCATAATAATCTGTTAGCCAGAGATGATTGAATATATTCTTGATCAGCTGTTTATGTTTTTTCGAAATCTCTGAATCAGGGTTGGGTGTTATCTCATTACTCAATTTAAGCCACTCGTCAAGCTCCGATTTAAACAACAGATCATCAACAGTTTCCACAATGGTTCTGCCGCTTAGTTTAAACTCTTTTTCAGCTTGTTGCTTTACCCAGTATGTGTTCCATCCTGAATTATGTGACAATATGTCCTGTCTGGTCCTGTCGGAGAGTCCAAGAATAGACTGAATGAGTTTGAGATATATCTTGTTACGTTCGGGGTCTTTTATTCCATCAATAGTGTAGGTGACCATATTCCTATAGGTCATTTCTATATTATTATACTCATCCCGCATATCACCTGATGATGAATATGAAATCATATCAGACAGTATATCAAGACTTTGCTTGATTTTCTTTTCTGAAACCAGGGTGCAGAGCTTTTTATGTTGTTGAATCACCTTTGATATATCCATCTTCTTCTTATTTTGAACTGACCTTAAATAAAGGGAGAGTCCCATAATTCAAAAAAAACATCTTTGTCCGGATATAATGAAGTATGACAAAAAATCATTTCAATATATCAAAATCGTATATGCAACAATCAGACCGTTTAGGGATTTTTATGTGAATCAGAAATTATATCCTATACTTATATAACCCTTAATTTTATTGAAATATACCTCCCTTTTGTAGTTTCCATACATTAAACCAATTTTAATGGGACCAATAATTGACATGTAGCCCGCACCAAGGCCGAACCCGGTCAGCAATGAAAAACCTTTATCACGGTTAGCTTCCTGGATAGCAAATATGTTTGCCAAAATATTCACATGAAAATTCTCAAAAAGATGCATATCGAGACCAGTCCTGACACCAGCGAGTTTTTTAACAGGAATTTCATTTGATTGGAAACCAAACATAGGAATTGACCGTTTATTAACGGACTCAACTCCGCCAAGAAGGTAAAAATTATTTTGTGCTGAAACCGAATCAGAGTTGGTAATTAGAAGAATATCTCCTCCNAATAAAAAAGTCAGTCTGCCAGGAGGGGTGAAATAATGATTAACAGATCCATGGAAAGTATAGAATCTATTGAACGAAAACTCCCCATGATTTTTCCATTTAAAGTCAACTTTTGACGAATCAGTTTTTAATCCTGCCGACTGTAGTTTTGAAGCACTGACTGAAATGTCTAAAATGGTTCCCTTTTCAGGGAAGTGTTTANTATCAAGGCTATTAACCTGATAATCATAAGTTGCAGTTATATANTTATATGAGAGGTTTTTCAGATTAANATCTGAAATATAGTGTAAGACCAGATTAAGCATTTCATAGTTTGCTGAAATGCTCATCATATTATTAAGTCCTAATCTCCGGTTGAANGAAAGNCCTGGTGTGAAATTTCTACTGATCACCTCACCCTTATCCCCTCTTACATCTAACAATGGTATCAGAGCATTGTCGAAATTCAAATTTGCTGATAATCCGAATATCTGGTTCCTGTCAATAAACTGAAGGTAGTTTAGCTCAACCCTGTAATACTGGCCTATACGCGAGCCCAAATTGATCACTGACCTTTGAGATAACAGGTTTTTGACTGANATCTTAAAAATAAGTCCGGAGAGGAATGAATTATCATAGTGTACAGATCCATAAAGCATTGCCGGTGGTTTCTCTATACAATCGATAACAAGAATCAGTGAATCATTCCGGGGAATAACCCTGTACTTTACTTTGTCAAACCATGCTTTCCCAAANAGAAGTTCAATTCTATCGGTAATCAGAAACTTATCTACCTTTGTTTCTGGTTTAATGTCCAGCACGCCAAGAATTTGTTCATCTGAATATATTTTATTACCGGTTATTTCAATCCTGTTAAAAGTATATGATTTTTTATTCAGGATATTCTCTATTGGTTTTTGTACACTAATCCTGTCAAGAGAGTCTGCCAGTTTTCTGAAATACTCTTTAAAAGGCAGTGCCGCCATATACCCTCTTTCTATAAGTGAGTCTACATTGCCAAATTGAAAGATAGAAAGCTTATCCGTATTCGGTGTGATAAGCACATCAACCATCTTTTTCTCTTCTTCAAAATCATCCAGGCCTCTAAACATTGCTATCTGTTCCATTATTCCCGATAATGTCTGAAGTTTGTCAGCTTTATACCCGTTGAAGCCAACATAGGATCCGATTATGATATCAGCTCCCATATCCCTGACTTCGCTTGCAGCAAAATTCCTGATCAGCCCGCCATCCAGCAAAAGCAAGGTATCAATCTTCAGCGGAGTAAATATTGATGGAACTGAAAAGCTTGCCCTGATAGCATCTGGCAGATATCCGGTTTTCAAATCAATTTTTTTATAAGTTATAATATCGGTTCCAATGCATAAGAATGGNATGGGGAGCTTTGAAAAATCGCAAATATCTGCNGCCGGCCAGGCATAGAAGCTAAGAGTATTTTCAACCTGTTGTCCGTTTATAAGACCTGATGGGAGTACNACTTTCCTTAGTGNAAGAGGTAANGATACCGCACTATTTGAAAAATGACACTTTTCAAGAAAAATCACTTTGTTTTCAGGGATTTTATTCGNGAGNATGANTTTCCAGTTCAAACTTTTAAATATTTTCTGAAGACTGTCAGCTGTATATCCTAATGAATACAGTCCACCGATGATGCTGCCCATGCTGACCCCTGTGATATAGTCTGGCCTTAAACCTGCTTCTTCCATTACTTTCAGAACTCCGAGATGAGCAATACCATGAGCTCCGCCTCCACTAAGAACCAGACCGATATGTGGTCTGACCTGGACTTTCTGTGCTTTAATATTTACAGGGTAGAAAATGAAAAACAGACAGAAAAGACAAATAAATGAGAGAGGGTTTTTAAGATAGTGTGGAAATAAGCAAGGAATGGTATTCATTTTTAGCATCTTAGAATGCTACTGATTTATAGCGCATATCTTTGCAAGATAGTTATTTTAAGTAATTTAGCAGCGTGAAAACTCAACTAATTTTCAATAATAAATGGTTGCCCACTACTAACAAAGAGGTCGATTTACTCGGATGGGATGAAATAGATGTTATTATATTCAGTGGCGACGCTTATGTAGATCACCCTTCTTTCGGACCGGCGGTCATAGGAAGAGTCATTGAAGATGAAGGATTTCGCGTCGCTATTGTACCGCAACCAAACTGGCAGGATGATTTAAGAGACTTTCGTAAGCTTGGTAAACCAAAATACTTTTTTGGAGTGACAGCCGGGAATATGGATTCAATGGTCAACCATTATACTGCTGCACGAAGGTTGAGGTCCGATGATGCATATACACCCGGTGGAAAAGCCGGCTTCAGACCGGATTATCCAACCATAGTTTATACTAAAATTCTTAAGGCAATATTCCCTGATATTCCTGTAGTTATAGGAGGTATAGAAGCCTCTATGAGAAGGTTGACTCACTATGATTACTGGAAAGACAAGCTTGAACCCTCCATACTCCAGAGCAGTGGCGCTGATATGCTGATTTATGGAATGGGAGAGCAATCTGTAAGAGAGCTTTTAAAGCTGTTATTGAAAGGGATTCCTTTTTCATCTCTTAAAACAATTCCTCAGACATCGGTCATCATGAAGCAGGATGAGCCTTTACCGGTACAGAAAATGTGGAAAGATATATCTCTCCATCCGTTTGAAAAATGTATGAAAGACAAAAGTCTGTTCGCGGAAAATTTTGTAATGTTTGAAAAGGAATCCAACAAAATTAGCTCCGCCAGAATGAACGAAGCTTCAGGCGAACTAAAAGTGATTATAAATCCGCCATTTCCTCCAATGAAGGAGGAAGAAGCTGACCGGTCTTTTGATCTTCCTTATATGTATCTGCCGCATCCACGTTACAATAAAAAGGAAGATATACCTGCTTATGAAATGATAAAATATTCTGTGAATATTCATCGCGGGTGTTTCGGTGGTTGTAGTTTCTGTGCTATAGCCGCACACCAGGGGAAACAAATAGTCAGCAGATCAGAAAAGTCAATATTTAATGAAATAAAAAAAATTATCCAACTGCCTGATTTTAAAGGCTATCTCTCCGATCTTGGCGGACCATCGGCTAATATGTACATGATGAAAGGCAAAGAAATGAAGTTATGCCAGGTATGCTCAAGACCTTCCTGTATATGGCCCGCAGTTTGTAAAAATCTGAATACCAGCCATAAAGAGCTTACAGAACTCTACAGGAAGGTGGATAGGATAGAAGGGATAAAAAAATCATTTATCGGCAGTGGGGTACGTTATGATTTATTGTTTCCGGAATGGAATAAAAATGCCGGGAGAGATGAAGCTGAATATCTCGAGGAGCTTATTAAAAACCATATTTCAGGAAGGTTGAAAGTAGCTCCTGAGCACACTGCGCCTCATGTTTTGGCATACATGCGTAAGGTACCGTTCGACCTCTTCAGAAAACTAAAGAAGCGGTTTGATAATATCAGGACAAAGCATGATCTGAAATATGAGATGATTCCTTATTTCATCTCAGCCCACCCGGGATGCACTGATGCTGATATGAAAGATCTTGTTGCAGATGTTAAAAGTCTGGGTATAAAACCAGAACAGGTTCAGGATTTTACACCCACTCCAATGACCCTTTCAACATTAATGTATTATACAGGATTTGATCCATATTCCGGTAAAAAAGTTTATGTGGCAAAGAATATCGAAGAGAAACGAAGACAAAAGGAGTATTTTTTCTGGTACAAGAAAGATCAACG
>JGI24132J36420_10000907_pt1 | contig 13743 bp, 11 predicted proteins | sample BarGraNGADG00212_3_FD_36420 | JGI IMG/M metagenome (IMG submission 36420) | reverse complement strand
CCGCCGCCGCGCCAGCATCCAGGAATGCACCCGGTTGGGTGTCGTCGATCATGCCACCCTGGATTTGGATTGCGCGGTCGCGGGGGCCGATCTGGTGGTTCTTTGCACGCCCCTGGCCAAGATGCGGCCGCTGGCCGAGCAGATGTTGCCCTTTCTCAAGCCCGGCGCCATCGTGACCGATGTCGGCAGCGTCAAAAGCACCGTGGCGCGGGAACTGGAGCCTTTGCTTTCCCAGGTGGGAGCGTTCTTTGTGGGCAGCCATCCCCTGGCGGGCGGCGAAAAAATGGGCGTCAGCGCCGCCCGGGCCGATTTGTTCCAGCAGGCCATCTGCGTCGTCACCCCCACGCCCAATTCTTCCGCGGAATCCGTAAGCAAGGTGGAGATTTTCTGGCAATCCGTGGGCGCGCGATCCCTGCGGTTGAGTCCGGAGGTTCACGATGAGCTGGTGAGCCGTTCGAGCCATCTGCCCCATGTCGTCGCCGCGGAATTGGCTAATTATGTGCTTAGTCCGGACCTTCCAAAAGATCAAGTTAATCTCTGCGCCACCGGTTTCCGGGACACCACGCGCATCGCCTCCAGCTCGCCGGAAATGTGGCACGACATCGCCCTGGCCAACCGCCAAAACCTGGCGCAAGCCCTGGGTGTCATGATCGGGGATTTGCAGGAATTCCGGCTGGTTCTGGAACGCGCCGACAGCCAGGCGATTCTGGAATTCTTCGAGCAGGCCAAACGGCGCCGGGACCAGTGGTGCGATCAGCTCAAGTCGTTGAACAATGGTTACGCCGAATAATGCCGCTGCCGCCGCTCATCGAAATCCAGCCGCTGGCCGCCCCGGTGCGCGCCCAAATCGTCGTGCCCGGCTCGAAAAGCATTACCAATCGCGCCCTGGTATTGGCCGCCCTTGGCCGGGGTCGAACGACCTTGCGCGGCGCGTTGTGGAGCGAGGACACCCAGGTCATGGTCGCCTGCCTGAAGACGCTGGGATTCGCTGTGGACGTCGAGCCCGATCTGCCGGAACCCGCCAACCGCACGATCACCGTCGTTGGCCTTGACGGCTCTCTTCCGCGGGGTGGCACTCCGGATCAGCCTCTCGAATTGCGGGTCGGAAACGCCGGGACGGCGGCGAGGTTTTTGGCCGCGATGGTCTGTTTGGGCCGCGGGGTTTGCCGGTTGCAAGGGGTGGCGCGCATGCACGAGCGGCCGCAAGCGGCCTTGTTTCAGGCACTGCGCCAGCTTGGGTATCGCGTGGATTCGGCGAACGACAGACTGCCGGCGTTGATTCACGGCCGGGGGCCGCGCCCGGGACGGTGCGGGGTGAGCATCGCCGAAAGCTCGCAATTCGCCTCGGCTTTGCTGCTGAGCGCGCGGGCGGGCGGCTGGCACATCGAAATCGAGGACGAAAACGCGGAAGAATCGCCCTATGTGGTCATGACGTCGCAGCTTGGTGCCGCGTTTCCCCGGGACGGCGGCGTTTTTCAAATTGAGCCCGATGCGTCGAGTGGCAGCTATTTCCAGGCCGCCAACATGATTTCAAATCTCAAATTTCAAACCTCAAATTCGATTCAGGTCGCGCATTGGCCGGTCTCGGGCTGGCAGATTGACGCCTCGTTTCCGAAGTTCTGGCCGCTGCCGCCGACCGTATCCCGCCAACGCGATCTGGGCGACAGCATCATGACCGCCATTGCCCTGGCGCCCCTGGCGGACCATCCGGTGAAATTCACCGATCTGGGAAGGCTTCGCGTGCAGGAATGCGAGCGCGTGGCCGCTTTGCGCGCCGAATTAACCCGTTGCGGGGCTCAGGTGGTCGAGCAGGGCGACACCCTCGAGGTGTTTCCATCGGTGTTGCACGGGGCGGAGATCGAAACCTACCAGGACCATCGCCTGGCGATGTGTTTCGCCGTGGTGGGGCTGGCGGTGAAGGGCATTCGCTTGCGCCATCCGGCCTGCGTCAAGAAAACCTTCCCGAACTTTTTTCAAAAGCTGGCGGCCGCGCCGCCGGACGGGCTGGGGGTCGCGATGAGCGACACCGCGACCGGCCGGCGGTTGCGGCCAGAGGACCTTTTCGCCGATTAGGTGGCAGGGAATTGGAATTAACTTGAGGACCTGGCCGATTCGCCGCAAAAATTCCCGGTGCGTGAACCAAGCCCATTGACCATGAAAACGCCGGTTGTCATTGCCATTGACGGCACCAGCGCCAGCGGAAAGAGCACGAATGCCAAACTCGTCGCCCAGGCGCTGGGTTTTGTCTATGTTGACACCGGCGCGATGTATCGCACCCTGGCCTGGCATTGCCTGAAAACGGGTGTTAATGTGGACGACCTCCAGGCCGTGGCCGCCGCGTGTCGCCGCTGGAAAACCGAGCTGGTCTGCGTGGACCAGCAGGTGCGGTTGCGGGTCGGCGGTTATTACCCGGAGAAGGAAATCCGGACCGCCGAGACGAGCGCCGCCGTCCCCCGGGTGGCGGCGATTCCCAAAGTTCGCGAGTGGATGAAAAAGACCCAGCGCTCCTGCGTCAAGTTCGGCCCTCTCGTCATGGAGGGCCGGGACATTGGCACTCATGTGTTTCCGGAAACCGACTTCAAATTTTACCTCGATGCCCTGCCGGATGAGCGTGCCCGCCGCCGCGCCGCGGAGGGAGTTCAGGAAAACCTGGCCGAACGCGACCAGCGCGACAGCCAGCGCGCCGCCGCTCCGCTGATGATAGCCCTGGGCGCCACGGTCATTAACAACTCGAAGATGACGTCCGCCGAAACCAGTTCGCGGCTCATCGCTGAAATCCAAAAGCGGTTGGCGACCGTCGAAAAACATGGCCTCTGAAGGGTGCGAACCCGCGCGGATGAACTTCAGCTACCGGACTGCCTGGGTGCTGTTTCGGTTTGTTTACCGGACTTATTTTCGCTGCCAGATCTGGCATCCGGAGCGGGTGCCGTTGACCGGTCCGGTGATTTTGGCCAGCAACCACGCCAGTTTTCTCGATCCGCCTCTGATCGGCGTGTCGCTGCCGCGCAAGGTTAACATCCTGGCGCGCGAATCGCTGTTTCGGTTTCCCATCATGGGCGCGGTGCTGCGTTCCTGGAGCGTCGTTCCGGTCGATCGCGAGGGCGCCGGCGCCGCCGGCTTGAAGGCGATTTTCAACCGTTTGAACGACGGCGGGGCGATCATGTTGTTCCCCGAAGGCACGCGAACGAGGGATGGACAATTACAGCCGGCGCGCTCCGGGATTGGGCTGGCCGTGATCAAATCGACGGCGCCCGTGGTGCCGCTGCGGATTTTTGGAACCTTCGAAGCGTTGGGCCGGCACATGCATTTTCCCCGCCCCCGGCGCGTGGCCGTTAAATTCGGCCATCCCCAACCGTTCGCGGCCTTGCGCGCGGAGGCGCAAACCTGCGACAAAGCCCGGATCAAGGCGATCTACCAGCAGGTCGCCGATGAGCTCATGGCCGCGATTGCGGCTTTGAAACCGGGAGCGGATGGCGTCGCCTAGGCCTGCGCTTACCCCTGGAAATTATTGATTATGAGGATGGTGGAGCCTAGGGGAGTCGAACCCCTGACCTTCTCATTGCGAACGAGACGCTCTACCAACTGAGCTAAGACCCCAACCATTTTATTAACTACCCATTTCGACGGTAAACGGATGTTGGCTAAATCCGTTGTGGCGCATAGTACGGCACTAAAAAGGCCGGTGGCAAGCGCAAAGAAAAGAGGCGCATTTTATCCGTGATATCCGCGCCACCCATCGTTAACATCCGGCGTTTTGATCATGCGCTTGTTGAAACAAGCCGGTGGTTGTGCTGGGCCGGTCAGCTAAGGGGCCGGATTGACAGACCCACACCTTGAGATCGCCGAACATTAAATGGAGACAATAGTATGAGTTATGACAAAGCCATTGGAAGAACGGCTAATCGACTTCTTTCCGGCAAGACTGCCATCGTAACGGGCGCCAGTTCCGGCATCGGACGCGCCACCGCTTTGACCCTGGCACAGGCAGGCGCGGCGGTGGTGATTCACGCCCGGCGCCAAGACCGATTGGACAAACTGGCCTCGGAAATAGCCGATCAAGGTGGCAAAGCCCTGGCTGTGGGGGGCGACGCAAGCCTTCCGACGGACATCGATTTGCTGTTAAACCGCTCGTTAGCCTGGAAAGAAGGAGGGGGCAAGTATGACATCGTCGTGGTCAATGCGGGTCGCGGACTGGTGGGCGGCATCCTCAGCAGCGATGAGTCCCGGTGGCAGGAGGTTTACCAGCTCAACGTTTTGGGCGCCGCCCATCTGCTGCGCCAGGCCGGACAATACATGGTCCAACGAAAAAGCGGCGACCTGGTTGTCATCGGTTCGGTGGCGGGACGGAATATCTCGCCCTTCAGCGGGTTTTACGGCTCGAGCAAATTCGCCATTGCCGCCATCGCGGAAGGCTTTCGCCGTGAAGTGTGCGCGCACGGCGTGCGTGTTTCCGTGGTTATGCCCGGCATCGTGCTGAGCGAATTCCAAAACGTGGCCGGCTACAACGAGGAGAACTTCGGCAAGGGCATCGCCCCCTTTGGCAAATTGCTTGAACCCCAGTCCATTGCCGATGGCATTTCCTGGCTGCTCACGCTGCCGCCTCATGTCAATGTGAACGAAATCATGATTCGTCCAACCGGCCAGAATTATCCGTGACCTCCGGATGATCGGCCCGGCGGTTTCATCCTGACTTGACTTTCTAAGGTCGGATGGCAAGGTCCTGCTCGCCTTTGCCAAAGCCGGCGAAACCGACTGCGGCTCCTTGGGGAGCGAGTTGGCGGAAGGTCAGCTTTCAGCCTCGCTTTGGCGATGCCAGCGCTCGACCTGACACAGTCACCGAGCGGCAGAATAACAATCAATAGAATTGAAAACTCGAATCATTAGCGGCGTTTGCCTCCGGGCAAATTCTTTTCTCAGTCGGTTCACCCGGTGGACCACCGGTTTGCTCCTGGCCGCCGTCACGGTAGCCGCGCAGGAAACAACCACCGCCACGGCGCCGGAAAAAACCTGGCAATCCGTGGGCGTGCGCTCGGGCTTCTCCACGCGCGACTTTCCCCACGATCCATTCCACCAATCGGAATTGTTCAGCATCTGGAACCTCCCACGAAGCTGGCCGCTCTGCGCTGACTGGAGCGTGAAGCCAAGACTCGAACTGACCGCCGGTTNTCTCAGTGGTAAAAAGGAGGAAGGATTCGTCGGCACCCTGGGGCCGGAGCTCGCGTTCCAGTACGACCGATTACCCATCATCCTGGACGGAGGCATCAGCCCGACGGTGTTAAGTCAGGATAAGTTTGGCTATCGCGACTTTGGCATCCTCTTTCAATTCACGAGCCATGTCGGACTCGATTGGGAATTCGCCGCGCATTGGAAACTTGGCTATCGATTTCAGCACATGTCTAACGCCGGTTTAGGCACGCCGAACCCCGGCCTGAACCTGCACCTGTTCGGTTTGGGCTACCGTTATTGAAAACCGCGCGTCCCCTCGCGCTCCACCCGGAGCGTCTGGGGAGCGCGGACCGAGTGGGCAGGGGAATCGCCCCATTGGGCTAGCTCTCGATGCCCACCCGCGGTTTACGCCAGCGAATTTTTTTTTGAATCGCAGCCGGCGTTGTCCATCCTTGACCGGATTCCTCGAATCGGACAGGATTCGTCCGTTAGGTGCCAACGGATGCCAGCATAGCTCAGTGGTAGAGCAGCTCATTTGTAATGAGCTGGTCGGGGGTTCAAATCCCTCTGCTGGCTCCATCTTCATCACAGCGTGGAAATTATTATTCGTCCGAATGCGGCCGCGGCCGCGGAACTCGCAGCCCGCATCATCGCCAAAGAACTGCAGGCCAATCCCCACCTGGTGCTGGGGCTGGCCACCGGACGAACCATGGAGTCGGTGTATCGCCTGCTGGTGGAACAACACCGCCGGGAACATCGCGATTTCTCGCTCTGCCGCACGTTCAACCTGGATGAATATGTCGGTCTGTCCGGCGACGACCCTCGTTCCTACCGGCATTACATGAATCGACACTTGTTCGACCAGGTCAACATCGATTTACGCAACACCCACCTGCCCGACGGCATGGCGGCGGACCTCGACGCTGAATGCGCCCGCTACGAACAGCTTATCGCCAAAACTGGTGGGATCGACCTTCAATTGCTCGGCCTCGGCCAGGCTGGCCATATCGGTTTTAACGAACCGCTGTCGGCCTTGAAATCGCGCACCCGGGTCAAGGCCCTGACGCCCGCAACCCTGGCGCAAAACGCCGCCTTTTTCGGTGGCGCCGACCAGGTTCCCCGCCGTGCCATCACTATGGGGGTCGGCACCATTTTGGAAGGTCGCCGTTGCCTGCTCCTGGCCACCGGTGAGGCCAAGGCGGATATCGTCGCCCGGGCGGTCGAAGGACCCATCACCTCCATGATTTCCGCCACCGCCCTGCAACTGCACTCGCGCTGCACGGTGGTGGTGGACGAAGCCGCCGCCAGCCGGTTACAGGGGGTCGAGTATTACCGATGGATATTCGCTCACGAACCGGAATGGGCGGAATTCTCCCAACCCTGAAGGCGCGCATCTCACTTTTTTCGGAGCGCGGACATTCCTGTCCGCTTTGGCGTTGACCAGAACGAAGAGGCGGACAAGAATGTCCGCGCTCCAGATCCAGAAGGTTTTGGGTGTCGGGAAAAAGTCAGATGCGCACATCCTAAAGTTGATGTAAAGTTTAAGGTTTAAATCCTGCAAGAGTATGGAAACTTCTTCGATTCCAGTAAAAACGTCCACGGCCGATCAATTGAGCGTCCGTGTCTTTGCCACCCCGGAAGAATTGGCCCTCGACGCCGCCTTGGCCGCCCAGCGCTGCCTTCAGGAAGCGATCGCCGCCAAGGGATCAGCGGCGATCATTTTCGCCTGCGCTACGTCGCAAGTGAAATTCCTGGAGGCGTTGGCCAAGCTGGCGGGCATTGACTGGTCCAGGATTACGGTCTTTCACATGGACGAGTACCTGGGGATTTCTTCGGAGCACCAGGCCAGTTTCCGGCGGTTTCTGCGCGAGCGCGTCATTCAATATGTCCGACCGCGTATCTGTTACTATTTGGAGGGCGATGCGCTGCTGCCCTTGGACGAATGCGAGCGTTACACTCAACTGCTGAAGCACCAGCCCATCGATCTTTGTTGCCTGGGTATCGGCGAAAACGGCCATATTGCCTTTAACGATCCGGACGTGGCCAACTTTCACGATCCACGGATGGTGAAGTTGGTCAAACTCGACGTGAAATGCCGGCAGCAGCAGGTGGGAGAAGGCTTTTTTCCGCATCTGCCCGCCGTGCCGCAATATGCCATGACGCTCACCATTCCGGCATTATGCGCAGCCCAACGCATGTTGTGCATCGTGCCCGACCAACGTAAAGCGCAGGCGGTGAAGGACACTTTGCAGAAGCCGGTCAGCACTGCCTGCCCGGCGTCCATCCTCCGCCAGCAAAGTCACGCCACGCTGTTCCTGGATGCCGCTTCGGCCAGCCTGCTCTGACAAAGATAAGGGGGCGGATCGTTAGTAATTAATCAATGTTTGGGGGCGATACAAAATGCCCTGCGGCAGTAAAAACGGGCGGTTGGTAGGGTATCCCGCACCTAATCCAGTAAATATATCTGATAGCGGAATATCAAGGCAAATGTCTTGATCAACGATGGTTCGTTTTTCCCGCCACCGGCAAACTCCAGAGGAGCGCCATGTTTATAGCGTTATTTGACCGGCAATCCGGCTGCCCAGGCGCAGCCACGCCGGAATAGTTCGGCCACCTTGGGAATATCGATCGCCTTCACATCATGACCGAGGGGACTGTGAAACACCCGGCCCTGCTCATACTCGAAGACGAACGCCATCGGATAATCCTTGCCATCGACTTTGGAACGCGCCTGCGCCAACACGGTAATCGGCCGATCCCCCGCCAGGCAGGTGTACATCTCGTCATCCGTCGTGAAGGGTTTCAGGCCTTTGGTAATCGGATGAACGGCGGATGTGAACTCAACCTGGAACGGCCCCCGCGGATCGTGTCCACGGAGCTTGGGATCCCAGGAGCGACCGGCCAGGTTGCGGAACTCGGGCCAGTCCTGGAAAGCGCCGCAGGCGAAGTGAAGCAGTACCAATCCCTTGCCGCCGGCCACGAACCGGCGCAAATTCTCGCGCGCAGCCGCCCCGGGTGCGGGGCACTCCCAGTTCATGAAATGCAGGACCACCACGTCGTAAGCGTTCAACGCGGAGGAATCGAGAAAGTGCGGATCCTCGATCACTGAGACGTCCAGCCGCGCATCCTGGCGCAACAACTGGGCCACCAAAGGCGCGGTTTGCCGCCAGGGATGTCCGGGATAATCCTGGCCGGTGACAAGCAGCACCCGGGCCTTGGCTTGGGACGGCGCGACCGCCGCCTGAGCATCGAGGAACTGGCCGCGGTACTTCTGATAGAGCTCGACGGCCTGGTTGTCGGTCACGGGAGAATCCACCACCAGGCGAGCGCGGGCCCCGGCCTGTTCGCCGGCTTTCACCGTGCGGCCGAACAAAGACAAATACATCGAGACATGTCCTTCCGTTTCATAGGGCGTGGCCAGCGCAAAACAATCCGCTGGCGGAGCCATCAGCACCGCCGTCACGCCCGCTCGACTTTCCCGCCGCACACCCAGTGGCAGGCTCAATGCCGGCAGGACGCGCCAATCAACCGGATTGGGATCGATCAGCCAACGGCCATCTTTGATCATCGCTACCGCGGCTGGATCGCGCGGAAACATCTGCCAGTCCCCCAAAGATTTCTTGGCGGCCAGAAAACCGGCTCGGTTTCCGCCCTCTGGGTTTTCTTTGACATAGACCAGGGAATTCGTGAACGCTTCCTGGAAATACGAGGCCAGGAAAACTTCGAACGCCGGCAAATCCTGCTGCGCTTTGACCATGGTTTCCAGATCCAGCGTCATGGGATCACGCCAACGGTAAAGCGCTTTCAGCTCAAACGGCCGGTCCGCCGCTGCCGGCCAAACCACNTCCACGCTGCCCTCGGGCAACAGCCGGGCCTGGCTGGGCCAATCCCAAGCTCCGGCGCCATACCGGTGTTTGGCGGTGAAAACCCGATAGTAACCAAGCAGCCCATTCCCCCGGTCCAGACGGATTCCCGTTGGGATATGAATCAGCGAGGATAATCCCAGAGATTTGCCTTGGGCCCGCAGCGTGCCGCGTAGCGTGCCGGTGTCGAAATGGAACTCACCCCCACTGGCCGCCTGGAACGCCAGCGAAGGAGGCTTGGCTCCGTCAGGAACGCCTGGTTCAGCCGCCGGCAAAAGGACGGTCAACAATCCTAATCCAACCCATGCGATCGCGAAGCGGATGGAAAACCTCAATGCAGGAATCTTGAATGATTTCATAAAAATCAGAATGTGAGCCTGGGCGCCTGGATGCCTTTTCGGAGGGCGGAGTTACACGACGCCCTGACTAATCGAATGTCGGACGGGCGTGGAACTTGAAGCAGCGCAAAGGAGAAGATGGGGGCTCCTGGAACTCGCCCCTCCGACTCGCTCCGATACTGGATCTGAGATTGTCTCACGCCGTCTTATTCACTGGTTACAGCAACTCGGTTTTACCCGGGATATACACAGGATAGCTGCCGTCCGGTCCCGGTTTCACGGGCGGCTCCATGCCATCATGACAATCCTCCGGTTTCGGCGCATAGGCGAAGTCGGACTTGTTCATCTGTTCCCAGGTGACTTCCTTGCCGGTGTAACAGGAGAGCTGACCCATCACGCCAACCATGGTGCTCTTGACCATGTAATCGCCATTGTTGATGGGCTTGCCCGCGCGAATCGCCGCGAACAGCCGGTCATGCTCGACCTGGTAGGGATCGCATTTGCCCTGCCACTGCCAGGCGTTTTCGCCCCAAATGCGGCTGCTGGTGATGGAGGCATGCCCCTTGGTGCCAAACATCAGGCTTGAGGATTCGTCGTAACAGCCGGTGGTCGTGCGGCAAAAAGCATAGAGCCGCACGCCATTCGCGAATTCGTAAACCACCGAGTGATGGTCAAAAACATTGCCATAAAGCGGCTCGAACATCGTCGATCGGCCGCCCAATCCGTGGCATTTCAGCGGCACCTGCTCCTTCAGCACCCACCGCGCGCGATCGAAATTGTGGACGAGGGACTGAACCACGTCATCGCCGGACAACCAGACGAAGTGATACTGGGTGCTGCACTGCCATTCCAGCTCGGTCAGGCCCGCCTTGCGATCCGACACACCATAGGGAGCGCGCAGGAAGTTTTCCTCGATCGACACGATCTCGCCGATGGCGCCATCATGGATGCGTTGCACGGTTTCGGCATACCCCGCGTGATAGCGGCTATGCAAACCGGAAACGACGCAGAGATTCTTCTCCTTGGCCAGCTCGCAGGCGGCTTTCATCAGCTTGAGTCCGGCCGGATCCGTGCCGTGAGGCTTCTCGGTGAAAACGTGCCGGCCCGCCTGAATCGCGGCCATGGTATGGAAAGGATGAAACTTGGCGGCGTTGGCGATCAGAACCACATCCGAGGATTCGATCACCTTCTTGTAGCCGTCAAAACCGGCAAAACAATGATCGTCATCCACCGCGACTTGGTCGGGCTTCTGTTTTTTGAAGTTCTCGCGTTGCGCCTTGATGCGATCCATAAAAATGTCGCACATGGCCACTAGCCGGACTNCCGGATCGGCCGTCATCGCCTGCAAGACGGCGCCGCCGTTGCGACCCCCACAGCCGATCATGCCAACTTTGATGGTATCGCTGCCAGCCGCATAAGCGCTGCGCCCGATATCGACTGCCCCCACGGCCACGGCGGTGGCGGCGGTGGCCGAGGTTTTTAAGAAAGTCCGGCGCGAGGTTTCGTTGATAATGGGTGGTTGATTCATAGCTCTTGATGGAAGTTCACGTGAATTCTGAAGATAGGTTAACGTTGCTTTGGAGCCCCCAGTTTGGGTTCCTTGAGGCCCAGTTCCTTGAATACGCCGCGCAGCCACGCCAGGGATTTCTCGATCATCGGACCGCTCTGGCCTTCGCATTCGATGCTCAGGTTGCCAGCGAACCCGGCGTCGCGCAGCACCTTGATGCATTCGCGAATGTTCCGGGCATTGACCCCGTCGCCCAACGCGCAGTGACTCATCGCAATCCCCGTGGCCCCACCTTGGATCGCCGCGGCCAGCTCCTGCGAGACGTCCTTAATATGCACATGACTCAGCTTCTTGATGAAACGTTTTAAGAAGGCCACCGGATCGCGCCCGGCGATGAACGTGTTGCCGGTGTCCATGTTCAACCGCAGGAAAGGACTCTCCACAAAGGCCAGCATTTCCTCCATCCGGTCCGGGTTGGTGGTGAAATAACCGTGCGGCTCGATGTTGACGATGATTTCATGCGCCTCAGCCACGCGAATGATCTGTTGGTAACAGCGCTTCATCAGCGCCATGGCTTCCTTGTTCTTCATACCTTCCGGCGCCTGCAGACCATCCGTCGTATCCACGCACGGACACCCGGCCAGCGACGCCCAGGGAATCGCCCGGAGCACATAAGGCACGCCCCGGACCGGGCCGTCTTCCCCCGACATGGGATAAGCCGCGTCGATCTGCGAGAACTGCACGCCGAATTTCTCCATCTGGCGGCGGATTAGCACCGGATCGTCCACGAGCGACAAGTGCGGCGAGTAGCCCAGTCCTTGCAGAAAGCTGACGCCGTCGATAACGCCGCACTCGATGCGGCTGACGTGGTTGCGTTGCGCCCATTCCAGACATTTGGAGAACGGCCAGTTGGCCGAGTTGAAAGCGTCCGTGTGGAATCCGATCGTCATCATGATATAGCCTTTCGTTTTCGGCTGAAGATTGCCCGGTTCGGAAGGACGAGTCAAAGGAACATCCGCCCCTGCCAATCCTGCTTTAGCTGTACTTTTTGCCGAACAGGCATCTTTTGGCAATCATAAAGGCTCAAGAAGGCATTTCTCACAAGGCTGCATCAAGCTCGCCTTTTTTCGTAGCATCCGGCGTGAGCCGGATCATTATTCTCCGCCGAGCATGCGAAAAGCCGCACAAAATCCGAGAGTTTGAGCCGACTCACGTCGGCTGCTACGTTATGATTGACGAGCTTGATGCAGCCCTGCCTTTTCCATTTCCCAGAAGCAAAACCTGGATTGCCTTCGGCTCCCGCAGGGCAAATTCATGAATTGCTCCCGCGCTCCCGTGTCGCCCAAAAAAGGCACTTGCGCTTTTAACGATCCCACGTAAAGTAAATCGGATTAAAAGCATCCGATTTGAAAGGAACGATGAACGTGAGTCAGCGGAAAGTCTATTATTTTGACAATAACGCCACGACCCGGGTGGCGCCCGAGGTGGTGGAGGCGATGCTGCCATTCCTGAGCGAGTTCTGGGGCAATCCTTCGAGCGCCTACCATTTCGGGCACCAGGTGGGCAAGGCCATCGATCACGCGCGCGCCCATGTCGCCGCCCTGATCAACGCCGATCCACGCGAAGTCATCTTCACCAGTTGCGGCACCGAAAGCAACAATGCCGCCATCCACAGCGCGCTCGTCACGCACCCCAAACAGCGCCACCTTGTCACCACCAGCGTCGAGCACTCGGCCAACATCAATTATGGCGAATTCCTCAAGAAACAAGGCTATGAGGTCACCTTCCTGCCGGTGGATTCCGAAGGCAAATTGGATTTGACCGGACTGGAAAAGGCGATCCGACCGGAAACGGCCCTCGTCTCCGTCATGTTTGCCAACAACGAAACCGGCGTCCTTTTTCCCGTGGCGGAAATCGCCGAAATCTGTCACCGCCAAGGCGTCTTGTTTCACACCGATGCGGTCCAAGCCCCGGGCAAATTAAAAATCGACGTCAAAGCCCTGAACGTCGATTTCTTGTCCTTGTCCGCGCACAAACTGCATGCGCCCAAGGGGATTGGGCTTCTCTACGTTAAGCGCCGCACCAAATTCCAGCCATACGTCATGGGCGGCCACCAGGAGCGAGGTCGCCGCGGCGGCACCGAAAACGTCGCGAGCATCGTCGGGTTTGGCCGGGCCGCTGAACTGGCCATAGCCCATCTGGACGAGGAAAACACCCGCGTTCGCGCGTTGCGGGACCATTTGGAAAACACCATTCTCAGCACCATTTCCAACACGATCCGAAACGGAGCCCGGGATCCACGTTTGCCCAACACCTCCAATATCGCCTTCGACTTTGTGGAAGCGGAGGCGGTGCTAATGCTGTTCGATCAACTGGGCATCTGCGTATCGAGCGGATCGGCCTGCACCACCGGCTCGCTGGATCCGTCCCACGTTTTGACGGCGATGGGCGTCAATCCGATGCGCGCCCGGGGCAGCATCCGCTTCAGCCTGGGACGGTACAACACCGACGAGGAGGTGGACTATCTTCTGAAACACCTGCCGGGCATTATTGCCAAACTGCGCGCCATCTCGCCGCTAAACCCAGGTCACACGGACAACCCGGAGTACCACGTTGAGGCGGCCCGGATTAAGCGCGAAAAAGAGATGATAGGAAATTAATTTTGACGCTATCGCGGGGAGCTTAGGGCTGCATCAAGCTCGCCTTTTTTCGTAGCATCCGGCGTGAGCCGGATCATTATGCTCCGCCCTCATCCGCTCGCAGTCGTGTTTGCCCAGCCGGGAGATTTGGAGCTGCTCGGCGCGCGTTCGCTCGAAGGTTTGAATTTGCGCGTCGATTCGCGCGCGAAAAAACTAGTGGCGGGCGGGCC
>JGI24132J36420_10000901_pt1 | contig 13773 bp, 13 predicted proteins | sample BarGraNGADG00212_3_FD_36420 | JGI IMG/M metagenome (IMG submission 36420) | reverse complement strand
AGTCGACCAGCGAGTACTCCGCGCCCTGGATGCGCCCGGTCGCGCCGCCGACGTGCACGTTCTTGCCGGCGTCCTCCTCCATGTGCGCGCGCTCGATCTCGACCCGCACGACCGTGCCGTCGTCGAGCTCGACGTCGAGATAGCCGTCGAAGGCGATCGGCTCGTCGTACTGGGAGATCTGGTAGTCCTTCGGCACGTCCGGGTAGAAGTAGTTCTTCCGGGCAAAGCGCGAGCTCGGCGCGATCGAGCAGTTGAGGGCCAGGCCCAAGCGGATCGCCGACTCGATCGCCTTGGCGTTGACCACCGGCAGCGCACCGGGCAGGCCGAGGCAGACCGGGCAGACCTGGGAGTTCGGCTCCGCGCCGAAGGCCGTCGGGCAACCGCAGAACATCTTGGTGTTGGTGTTCAGCTCGACGTGGACCTCGATGCCGAAGGCCGGATCGAATTGCTCCAGGGCCTGGTCGAAGTCCATCAGCTCGACCTCGTGGTTGCTCATCGAGCGACCTCGGTCAGGTTCGGGACGCGCGAGAGCAAGGGGCCGCCCCAGCGGGACTCGAGCGCCGTCTCGAGGGCCGCGCCGACCAGGTACAGCCGGTCGTCCGCCCGGGCCGGAGCGAGGATCTGGAAGCCGACCGGCAGCCCGTCCTCGGCCAGACCGGCCGGCAGCGACATGCCCGGCACCCCGGCCAGGTTCGCCGGGATCGTCGCGACATCGTTGAGGTACATCGCGAGCGGGTCGTCGAGCTTCTCGCCGAGCCGGAAGGCGGTGGTCGGGGCGGTCGGTGAGACGAGGACGTCCACCTGGGTGAACGCGGCGTCGAAGTCGCGCTGGATGAGCGTGCGGACCTTCTGCGCGCTCCCGTAGTACGCGTCGTAGTAGCCCGCGGACAGGGCGTAGGTGCCGAGGATGATGCGGCGCTTGACCTCGTCGCCGAAGCCGACCGCACGGGTGGCGCCCATCACGCGCTCGACCGTGCCGGCACCGTCGTCGACGCGAAGCCCGTAGCGCATGGCGTCGAACCTCGCGAGGTTCGAGGAGGCCTCGCTCGGCAGGATCAGGTAGTAGGCCGCGAGTGCGTAGGGGAAGTTCGGGCAGGAGACCTCGACGATCTCGGCGCCCGAGGCGCGCAGCAGGTCGAGGGACTCCTCGAAGCGCGTGCGCACCCCGTCCTGGTAGCCCTCGCCGGAGAGCTCGCGGACCACGCCGATCCGCACGCCGGTCAGATCACCGGTCGCGCCTAGTCGCGCCGCGCCGACGATGTCGGGCATCGGCTCGGCCAGCGAGGTCGAGTCGGCCGGGTCGTGGCCGCCGATGACCTCGTGCAGCAGGGCGGTGTCGAGGACGGTCCGCGCGCACGGGCCGACCTGGTCGAGGGACGAGGCGAGGGCGATCACGCCGTAGCGCGACACGCCACCGTAGGTGGGCTTGACCCCGACCGTCCCGGTGACCGCGGCGGGCTGCCGGATCGAGCCGCCGGTGTCGGAGCCGATCGAGAGCGGCGCCTGATACGAGGCGAGCGCCGCGGCGGAACCGCCGCCGGAGCCGCCCGGGATCCGGTCCAGGTCCCACGGGTTGTGCGTCGGGCCGTACGCCGAGTGCTCGGTTGAGGAGCCCATCGCGAACTCGTCCATGTTCGTCTTGCCCAGGATCGGCAGGCCCGCGGCGCGCAACTTGCGCACGACGGTCGCGTCGTACGGCGGCACCCAGCCCTGCAGGATGCGGGAGCCGGCGGTGGTGGGCAGCCCCTGGGTGACGAGCACGTCCTTGACCGCGACCGGCACCCCGGCCAGGGTGGGCAGCTGCTCGCCGGCGGCCCGACGCGCGTCGACAGCGTCGGCTGCCGCGAGGGCACCCTCGGCGTCGACGTGCAGGAAGGCGTGCACCGAGCCGTCGACGGCCGCGATGCGGTCCAGGTGCGCCTGGGTGGCTTCTCGAGAGGAGACCTCGCGATTGGCGAGGGCCTGCGCCAGCTCTACGGCGGTGCGGCCGATAAGCCCGCTCACGGCTCCTCCCCCATGATCTGCGGGACGCGAAAGCGCCCGTCCTCGGCGGCCGGAGCAGCGGCCAGCGCGGCCTGCTGCCCGAGCGGCGGGTGCACCACGTCGGCGCGGAACACGTTCGTCAGGGGCAGCGGGTGCGAGGTCGCCTGGACATCGCGGGTGGCCACCTGGGAGACCTGGGCGACGGCGTCGACGATGGCGGTGAGCTGACCCGCGAGCCGGTCGAGCTCGGTCTCCGCCAGGTCGATCCTGGCCAGCTGGGCCAGGCGCGCGACGTCGTCGCGAGAGATGCTGGACATGCCGAGGAGTCTAGACGTCTCGCCGTGCGCGACGAGCACCCCGCGAGGCCAGCGCCGAGGTGGCAACGCCTGACGCCGCCCAGCTGGGCGGCGTCAGGAGCGCCTTTCGACCTGCCGAGCGACGAGCTGGCGACGACCGCCCTTGAGCGAGTCGGTGAGCGCCTTGAACTCGCCCCAGGTGCCCTTCGCGAGCAGTCGGGCCTGGTCCGGCCAGCTGCCCGGGTCGTGGATCCGGAACCGCGGTCCAGCCTTGTCGAGCACGGGCTCAGCGGCGACGGGTGCGGCAAACCCGGAGCCCGCCAGGTGCGACGTCGGCTTGCGTGCCGACAGGGCATCCAAACCCAGTCCGCCATCGAGCGATGTCGCTTCGGCACCGGTGCCGACGTACGTGACGCCGTGGGTCGCCTCGAGGGCCGTGGCGAGCGTGGTCGCCGCCGCACTGGTGCTGTCCGGGCCGGTGAGGGTGACGTCGCGGTAGAAGCCGCTGACCTTCACGTCAGGAAGGCCATTCGCAGCGAGCGAGTCGCGCGTCGCGCCTGCACGCGGCTCTGCACGGTCGAGCAGCCGCGGGCGATCCNGATCAGACCGAGGACGAGAAGCAGCGGAATCACCCATCGGGGTTCGCACCAAGGGTGTTGTCGCATGGTTCCNCCGCATGGAGCGCGCCCCGACTACGAGTGCGCGGCCGCAAGCAGCGCGAGCAACGCACGCCCATAAGCGAGTGACGCGCTCTCACCGGTGAACTCGCGCCTTTCCTGGCCAGGGATGTCGACCGTGACGACGAACGCCTCCGCGGAGCGGACCAGGCTCCGGAACGTCGCCCCGAGCAGTTCGCGCAGCTGGTCCTCGCGCGGCAGCCAGAGCGCTTCGTCCTGGGCCACCGAGTCGAGCGCCCACTCGGTCGTGCCGTTGAACGCGAGGATGGTTCCGGTCGGGTACTCCCGCGGCTCGATGGTCAACTCGCTGATCGTGAAGACCTCGTGCTCGAGGGCGGGCTTGGGGATGCAGAACTGGTCGCCGGATCGCGGGGTCCAGCGCACCCCGGCAGCCTGCAGGGCGTGAGCGAGGTCGACCGGGATCACGTCGCGTCCCAACCGAACCCGAGCAACCGGATGCCGGCTGCGTCCCAGTCGCGCTCCGGCGTCATCAACCCATCCTCGAGGTACGCCGTCACGGTGATCTCGCCGACCCGCGCGCAGTCCTCGGGTGCGGCTCGCCGCATGACGATCTCAGTCACGGATGCTCCCCTCGTCGTCGGCCGACGGCGTTCCCCCGCCACCCAGCACCGCGCCGAGGCCACCCTCGAGGAGGGCGACAAACTGCGCCTCGTCCAGGATCGGCAAGCCGAGCTGAACGGCCTTTTCGTGCTTCGACCCGGCATTCGCGCCGACGACGACGACGTCCGTGTGCTTGGACACCGATCCGGCGGCCTTGCCGCCACGGGCGAGGATCGCCTCCTTGGCGCCGTCTCTGCTGAACCCCTCGAGACTGCCGGTGACGACGACGGTGAGTCCGTCCAGGGTGCGCTCCGTCGACTCGTCGCGCTCGTCGAGCATGCGGACCCCTGCGGCCCGCCACGACTCGACGATCCGGGCGTGCCAGTCCTCGGCGAACCACGACTCGACTGCCTCGGCGATGATCGGGCCGACGCCCTCGACCGCCGCCAACTCCGTCTGGCCGGCCGCCCGGATCGCGTCCAGCGAACCGAACTCCTGCGCCAACGCCCGGGCCGCCGTGGGCCCGACGTGCCGGATCGAGAGGGCGACCAAGACGCGCCACAGCGGCCGGTCCTTCGCCTCCTGCAGGTTCGCGAGCAACCTGTGGCCGATCGTGTTCAAGTCCCCGGCCGCTCGCTTCACGCCGCCGACCGCGCTGTCGACGCTCAGCGTGAAGAGGTCGATGCGCTGCAGGTCGGTGGCGGTGAGGTCGAACAGGCCGCTCTCGCTGGTCAGCACGCCGGACGTCTGCAGTGCGAGCGCGGACTCGTAGCCCAGGGTTTCAATGTCCATCGCGCCGCGGGAGCCGATGAACGCGATCCGCTCGACCAGTTGCGCCGGGCAGTGCTCGGCGTCCGGGCAGCGCAGGTCGACGTCGCCCTCCTTGGCCGGCGCGATCGGCGTCCCGCAGGACGGGCAGTGGGTGGGCATGACGAACGCCTGCTCCGTCCCGTCCCGCAGGTCCACGACCGGCCCGATGATCTCCGGGATGACGTCCCCGGCCTTGCGCAGCACGACCGTGTCGCCGATCAGCACGCCCTTGCGGTTGACCTCGCTCGCGTTGTGCAGGGTCGCTCGGCTGACCGTCGATCCGGCGACCAGCACCGGCGCCATCACCGCGAAGGGCGTGATCCGCCCAGTTCGCCCGACGCCGACCCCGATCCGCTCGAGCTTCGTGGTGACCTCCTCCGGCGGGTACTTGTACGCGATCGCCCAGCGCGGCGCGCGGCTGGTGGCGCCGAGCACGCGCTGCGCGGCGATCTCGTCCACCTTGACCACGATGCCGTCGATCTCGTGCTCGACGTCGTGCCGGTGCTCGCCGTAGTGGGCGATCATCTCTTGCACCCCGGCGAGGTCGTCGACCACGCTCGAGTGGGAGGAGACGGGCATCCCCCAGCTCTTCAGCAGGTCGTACGCCTCGGACTGCCGCTCGAGGCCTGCGTCGTCCGCCGACCGGGCGTCCGGCCAGCGCACCGCGCCGATGCCGTGCGCGTACACCCGCAACGGCCGGCTTGCGGTGACCCTGGGGTCCTTCTGGCGCAGCGAGCCGGCCGCCGCGTTGCGCGGGTTCGCGAACGGTGACTTGCCTGCCGCGACGAGCGCCGCGTTCAGCGCGGTGAACAGCTCGACCGGGAAGAAGACCTCGCCGCGCACCTCGAGCAGCGCGGGGTGGTCCGACCCCGCGAGCGCGTGCGGGACGCCCTCGATGGTCCGCACATTGAGAGTGACGTCTTCGCCGGTCCGGCCGTCACCGCGGGTCGCGCCGCGAACCAGGCGCCCGTTCTGGTAGAGCAGCGAGATCGCAAGCCCGTCGATCTTGAGCTCGCACAGGTAGTGCACCGGCACCGCGCCGAGCTCCCGCCGGACCCGCTCCGCCCAGGCCGCGACGTCGTCGGCGGAGAAGGCGTTGTCGAGGCTCAGCATCCGCTCGACGTGGTCCACCGCGGCGAACTCGGTCGAGAACGTCCCGCCGACCGTCTGGGTCGGCGAATCGGGGACGCGGAGCTCGGGGTGCTCGCCCTCGAGCGCCTCGAGCTCGCGCATGAGGTGGTCGTACTCGCCGTCGGAGATCGTCGGGGCATCGCGTACGTAGTACGCGAACTGGTGGTCCCGGATCTGCTCGGCCAGCTCGCTCCAGCGCTGGCGGTTCGCACTCGCGTCGCTCACGAGGCCATCCTGCCGCGCACCCCTGACGCCACGGTCGCCTGGCCGAGCACTCGGGTGCCGTCGTACAGCACGAGCGACTGCCCCGGCGCGAGTCCGCGGAGCCCGTCGATCAGCTCGACGCTCACCCTGGTCGCCGCGGCCGGCTCGGCCGCCTGCCGAGTGGCGCCATCCGTCGGGGCGCCATCCGTCGGGGCGCCATCCGTCGGGGCGCCGGCGTCGGTCATGGCCGGCTCCGGGCCGAGCAGGGTCGCCACCGCCCGGACCGGCTCGCCGTGCGCGCGCACCTGCGCCGCGCACTCGAAGCTCTCGCCGACGACGCCGTCGCCGGCCAGCCAGACCAGGCCGTCGCCCTCGATCGCGCACACGGTGAGCAGTTCGCTCGGCCCCACGACCACCGTGTTCGTGCGCGGCTGGACCTCGAGCACGTAGCGCGGCCGACCGTCCGCCGCGGGCACGCCGAGACCGAGCCCCTTGCGCTGACCCACCGTGTACGCGTACGCGCCGTCGTGCTCGCCGAGCACCTCGCCCGCGCTGTCCACGATCGGCCCCGGCTGGCTGCCGAGCCTTGAGCGGAGGAAGCCCTGGGTGTCGCCGTCGGCGACGAAGCAGATGTCGTACGAGTCCGGCTTCGCCGAGACGCCGAGGCCTCGCGCGGCGGCTTCCGCGCGCACCTCGTCCTTGCTGGTCACGTCGCCGAGCGGGAACATCGAGCGCTCGAGCCGGTCGGGACCTATCACGGCGAGGACGTAGGACTGGTCCTTTGCGTTGTTCGCGGACCGGTGCAGCTCGCGCCGGCCGTCGGCGCCGGTGACGATCCGGGCGTAGTGCCCGGTGCAGACCGTGTCGAAGCCGAGCGCGACCGCCTTGTCCATCAGCGCCTCGAACTTGATGTGCTCGTTGCAGCGCACGCACGGGTTCGGGGTCCGGCCGGCCGCGTACTCCGCCAGGAAGTCGGCGACCACCGCCTGCTCGAACCGCTCCGAGAGGTCCCACACGTAGTACGGGATGCCCAGCACGTCCGCGGCGCGGCGCGCGTCGCCGGCGTCCTCGATCGAGCAGCAACCGCGAGAGCCGGTCCGGAACTGGTCGCGGTTGCGGGAGAGCGCCAGGTGCACGCCGACGACGTCGTGCCCGGCGTCGACAGCGTGCGCGGCGGCGACGGCGGAGTCAACCCCGCCGCTCAGTGCGGCGAGCACACGCATCAGGGCGCCCCGAGCGCACGATCTGGCACAACACGCATGCGGAGAAGTCTAGGTGTGTCTCAGCCGCCGACGGCGTCCCGGTCCGCGCCGAAGCGTCCCGGTCGGCCGCCGCCCCCGCCGCTATGACGCCGCCGCGACGTTCACCGAGAGATCCGCCACGTTGCTGACCTTCCCGCTCGTGTCCGAGACGGTGTAGGAGGCCTCGATCGAGCCCGAGAAGCCCGCCGCCGGGGTCGCCGTCACGATGCCGTCCGCGCTCGCGGTGAGGACGCCCTCGGGGAGGGTGAGCGTGGCCTGCACGCCGTCGGTCTTCGGGTCCAGGTCGATCGTCGCCGGGTCGAGGGCGGAACCGTAGGAGATGTCGTCCTTGAGGACGTCGACCGCCACCGGCTTCCCGAACGCGGTCGCCTCCGAATCCCCGTCGGCGACCGGCGCGAAGTCACTGGCTCCGCCGCCCATCGACACGCTGCGGTTGGCGACCTGGGTGCACACCGGGGACGGGCAGTAGACGGTGAAGCCGTCCAAGTCGGAAGGGTTGTACGACTCGTCGTGCGGCTGCATCATCCAGAAGTTCGCGCCGTCGCCGCCGCCGGCCTGGAACGCGTCCAGCCACTGCTTGAAGACGACGTTCCGGGTCGTGGTGCCCTTCCAGCCGTACTCGCCGAGGAAGACCGGCTTCTTGAACTCGTCGCCGATCGCGAGGNGCTTCTTGATGTACTCGGTGGACCACGCGGCGTCGTGCTTCCACCAGTCCGGGTACAGGTGCAGGCCGACCATGTCGATGTTGTCGAGCGCCGCGATAGCGCGGGCGTCCACGCCCTGGCTGCAGTCCAAGGTCCAGTCGTTTCCGGCCGGGTCGCAGATGAAGCCCTCGTCCCCCAGGCCGATCAGGTGGTTGCCGTCGACCGAGCGCACGTACCCGGACATCTCCTTCGCCCACGCGGTGATCGTGTCGGTGTTGCAGCTCGGGTTCGGCTNGTAGGTGCCGGAGGCCGCGCAGCGCGGCTCGTTAGCGAGCTCCCAGGCCATGATCGTCGGGTCGTCCTTGTACTTGACACCGGTGATCGTGTTCACCCGGTTGAGCAGGTGAGACGCCCAGTCCTTGTACCACTGGCGGACCTTCGCGTCGGTGTAGAAGTCGCTGTGGTAGGTCAGCCCCGCCCAGCGGACGTACTGGTCCATGCCGCCGAACGGCCCCCAGTTGTTGACCAAGGGCAGGATGAGCTTGACGTTGTGCTTCTTGGCCGACGCGATGACGTAGTCGAGCATCTTCAGCCCGTCCTCGCCGTCGTTGAACGCGGGCTGCTTGCCGTCCCAGTAGTGGAAGTACTTCGTCGTGTTGGACGGGTCGACCGAGTCGGTGCCGTNCTGCCGGCCGATGTCGTTGAAGGCCCAGNTGCGGAGCACCTGGAAGTGGTTGTCTGCCGTCGCGGCCATGATCTTGTCGACGATCTCCGTCCCGGAGAACATCGGGCGGTAGTTGTTCGTCCCGGCGAAGGCGAACGGCTTGCCGTCGAGCATGAACGTGGCGCCGTCTCGGCTCACGAACTCGGTACCCGGGCCGGCGNTCGCCATCCTGTACGCGAAGACGCCGCCGACGCCCAGCCCGAGCGCGACAACCGTCGCGATGACTGCGTTGCGGACCTTCTTCGCCTTGGGCATCGACATCGTCGTCTTCTCCTTAGCACGCCAGCGAACGCCTCACTGTACTGAGCCGGAAGGGCTGAGCAGAGCAGCTCGTGCGACGTCCTTCGGACGGGTCATCGAGGTCCCCGCCGGGCGCCTCGAATCGGTACGAGTCAGCGCCTCCCGCTGGCGGCCAGTCCAGCCGCCCGCGCACGCGCGGCCACCTCCGCCAGGACCTCGACGAGGGCGTCGACGTCGGCCGGGGTCGAGCTGCGCCCGAGGGAGAAGCGCAGCGCGCAACGCGCGTCGTCCTCGGCCAGGCCCATCGCGAGCAGCACGTGCGAGGGCTGCGGCACCCCGGCCTGGCACGCGGAGCCGGTCGAGCACTCGACGCCGCGGGAGTCCAGCAGGTAGAGCAGCGAGTCACCCTCGCAGCCGGGGAAGACGAAGTGCGCATTGCCGGGTAGTCGCGCCGGCCCGGGCGCATCGGCGGCAACCGCGATCTCCGCACCGCCAGCCGCGATCTCCGCACCGCCAGCCGCGATCTCCGCACCGGCGTCCCCGATCTCAGGGCCGCACAGGACCGCCCACGGCACGGCGGCGTGCACCCGTGCCACGAGGCCGTCGCGCAGGTCGGCGAGGCGCTGAGCGGTCTCCGCCTGGTGCGCGACGGCGTCCACGACGGCCACCGAGAAGGCACGGATCGCCGCCGCATTGACCGTTCCCGACCGCACCCCGCGCTCCTGGCCGCCACCGTGGATGAGCGGCGTGAGCTCGAGGTCACGGCGCGCGAGCAGCGCGCCGACCCCCACCGGTCCGCCGATCTTGTGCCCGCTGACCGACATCGCGTGCAGGCCCGACGCCGCGAAGTGCACCGGGAGCTGACCGACCGCCTGAACGGCGTCGGAGTGCACCGGGATGCCGTACGGCCGTGCTGCGGCAACGACGTCGGCGATCGGCTGGACGGCGCCCACCTCGTTGTTCGCCCACATGACGCTGATCAGGGCGACCTGGTCGCTCGAGGTGCGCAGCTCGGTGCGCAGCGCCTCGAGGTCGAGCCGCCCGGAACCGTCCACCGGGAGCAGCACGACTTCCGCACCGGCATCCGCAGCCATCCAGAACGCGGGGTCCAGCACCGCGTGGTGCTCGACCGCGGAGACCAGGATCCGGCGACGGTTGGTGTCGATGGTGCGGCGGGCCCAGAACAGGCCCTTGATGGCGAGGTTGTCGGCCTCGGTGCCGCTCGCCGTGAAGATGACCTCGCCTGGCCGCGCGCCGAGCGCCGCGGCGAGGTGCTCGCGAGCCTCCTCGACGGTGCGCCGGGCAGCGCGACCGGCCTTGTGCAGCGAGGACGGGTTGCCGGTGTGGCGGAGCTCTTCGGTCAGCGCTTCGATCGCCGCCGGCAGCATCGGGGTCGTCGCGGCATGGTCGAGGTAGGCGGTCACGCCATCGATTCTAGGTATCCGCGGGGCCTGGCGGTTGGCGTCCGGGTGGGCGGTCGGCTCAGCTCCGCCGCGCGCGCAGCTCGGCGGCCGCCTGCGGTAGCACCGCGAACAGGTCACCGACGATGCCGAAGTCGGCGATCTCGAAGATTGGCGCCTCGGGGTCGTCGTTGATCGCGACGATCGTGCCGGACGACTGCATGCCGCCGCGGTGGTGCACCGCTCCGGAGATCCCGGCGCCGATGTACAGCTTGGGCGCGATGGTCACGCCGGTCTGGCCGATCTGGGCGGAGTGGTCGATCCAGCCCTCGTCGGTCGCCACCCGGGTTGCCCCGATGGCCGCGCCGAGCACGTCCGCGAGCTCCTCGACGGCGGAGAAGTCGCCATTCGTGCCGCGCCCACCCGCGACGACGTACTGCGCCTCGGCGAGCTCGGGCCGACCGGTCGCGACGCGCTCGACGCGCTCGACGATCCGGGTCCGCAGGGCCGCGTCGCTCGGCGTGACGCTGACCGTGGTGACGGTCGGGGCCGCGGTCGCCTCGGCCGGCGCGGCGAGCGCGGAGTTCGGCTTGATCGCGACGACAGCACGTGATGTCGTGATCTGGGTCCGGACGTTCCAGGTGCCGGCGAAGGCGCTCTGCGTGGTCTCGATCGCGCCGTCGGCGCCGAGCCCGACGCCGTTCGCGTCCACCACGATCCCCGCGTCGATCGCGCGGGCGAGCAGCACCCCGATCTCCTTGTTCTCGAACGTCGAGGTGAGCAGCACGAGGGCGGCGGCGGACTGCCGCACGACCTCCGCAAGCGCCTCGGCGGCAACCGCCGGAAGGTGCTGCGCATGCTCGACCGGGGAGTGGATCACCACTTGGTAGACGGACCGCGCACCGTACTCCCCGAGCAGCGGCAGGGCGCCCTCGACGCCGTCGCCGAACCAGACCGCGTGCACCTCCCGCTCGGCGCGCGCCAGGGTCAGCAGCTCGAGGGTGGGCGGCCGGACCGCGCCGGCGTGGTGGTCGATCAGGACAAGGGCTGGGCCCGAGGTGGTCGTCATCGTCGTCACACCAGCCTGTTCTCGATGAGGTACTCGGCGAGGCGCCGGCCGGCGTCGCCCTCGTCGGTGATGAGGATGCGGTGCTCGCGCGGCGGCCGCGGCACGGCCTCGACCACTCGGGTGCGGGCCGCGGTCGCGCCGACCAGCGCCGGGTCGAGCGGGAGGTCGGCGAGCGACCAGGTCTCCACCGACTTCTTGCGCGCCGCCATGATCCCCTGGAAGGACGGGAATCTCGGCTCGTTGATCTGGTCGGTCACGCTGATCACCGCGGGCAGGGTCGCGGTGAGCGTCTCGGTCGCGTTCTCGAGGTCACGACGGACGGTCGCGACGCCATCCGCCACGGTGAGCTGCGCGGCGAGAGTGAGCTGCGGCAGCCCGAGCTCGGCGCCGAGCGCCGCCGGCATCATCGAGGTGAGCCCGTCCAGCGGCCATGCCGGTCAGCACGACGTCGACGGGCGCCTCCGCGTCCAGCCGGCGGATCGCGGCGGCCAGGCACACCGCGGTGCCGAACACGTCGGAGCCGGCGATCGCGTCGTCGAGCACGTGCACCGCGCGGTCCGCGCCCCGCTGGAAGGCGCGCCGAGCGGCGTCCTCGGCGCCGACCGGTCCCACCGTGACGGCGATGACCTCACCGTCGTGCTCCGCGATGAGGTCGGTCGCCGCCTGCAGCGCGTTCTCGTCGAGCTCGTTGAGCGTTCCGTCACCGCCGTCGCGGACCACCCGGCCCTGGGCGTCGAAGGCCCGCTCGGACTGCAAGTCCGGCACGTACTTGACGCACACCACGATTCTCATCGGCGCTGCCTGCCCCCTGTCGCGACGTCCTGGTCGAAGGCCGGGGCCAGGCTACCCCGCCCGCGCCGAGGGCCGGAGTGGCGGGACACGATACGGACGCCNGGTCGCCAAGTGCCGCACGGGTCGCCAAGTGCCGAGCCGGTCGCCGCGAGCGCGGGACGAGCGCGCTTCGCGGCTCAGGAGCCGTTCGAGACGAGCGCTTGCCCGGCCAGGCAGAACATCGCGATGACGACGACGATCGGCAGGTACGCGAGTGCCCGAGCCGCACCACGCNCGTCCGTGATTTGCGCCAANGCCTGGTGCACGACCTGGTAGATGAAGAACACCGCGAAAACCGACACCGCAACTCCGCCGAGCCCGACGATGACCCTGCGCAGGTGTCGTCCTCTCCTCGCCGCCGCGGAGGCGATCCCCTGCCGGGTGTNTCGGCCGTCGTGACCACAGACGTGACACCCGAGCCTCAGGGGTTGGGCGTTCTCAAAGGATGGGCAACAATGGCCGACTATGACGGCGATCCCGGCAGCAGCTCGCCCGTTCCGGCTCGGGGTCCATCTCACCGAGGGCGGCGCGGACGTCGCGGTGTTCGCCTCGCACGCCACCGCGGTCGAGCTGTGTCTGATCAAGCCGGCGTCGAAGGGCGTCGCTCCCGGCGGTTGGCGAGAGCGGCGGATCGCGCTGCTCGGGCCGGAGTACGGGGTCTGGCACGGGCACGTCGCGGGCGTTACCGCGGGTCAGCTCTACGGCTTCCGCGCGTACGGCCCGTGGGATCCCGATTTCGGTTTGCGACACAACCCGGCGAAGCTGCTCGTCGACCCGTACGCGCGTGCCGTCGTCGGCGAGCTCAGGTACGACGCCGAGGTGTTCGGCCAGGTGGTGGCGGACCAGACGCCCGCCCCGCCGAGCGCCACCCAGACGCCCGACGCCGGCGCACCCGCCGCACCGATCGCGGATGCCCCGGCGCCGCCCGCCCCGACCGGTCCCAGCCGCCCGGCCGACCCGCGGGACTCGATCAACCACGTGCCGCACAGCGTCGTCGTCGACGACCACTTCGACGGGTGGTCCGCGCCGCGTCCGAACGTGCCCTGGTCCGAGACGGTCATCTACGAGGCGCACGTGCGCGGGCTGACCAAGCAGCTGCCGGGGATTCCCGAGGAGCTGCGCGGCACCTACGCGGGCCTCGCCTCCGACGTGATGATCGAGCACCTGAGCTCGCTCGGTGTCACCACGCTCGAGCTCCTCCCGGTGCACGCCTTCACACCCGAGGAGCCGCTGGTCCAGCGCGGGCTGACGAACTACTGGGGCTACAACACGCTTGGCTTCTTCGCCCCGCACCACGCCTACGCCTCGGCCGCAGCGCAGGCCGCCGGGCCCCAAGCGGTGCTCGCCGAGTTCAAGGGGATGGTCGAGCGGCTGCACGCCGCCGGCCTCGAAGTGATCCTCGACGTCGTCTACAACCACACCTGCGAGAGCGGCGCGGACGGCCCGCACCTGAGCTTCAAGGGCCTGGACAACACGGTGTACTACCGACACGACGGCGCGATGCCGGCCGCCTACGCCGACGTCACCGGTTGCGGGAACACCCTCGACTTCCGCCGCGCGCGCGTCGTGCAGCTCGCCCTCGACTCGCTGCGGTACTGGGTGCAGGAGATGGGCGTGGACGGTTTCCGGTTCGACCTCGCGGTCACCCTGGCGCGCGGGCACAACGGCTTCGACCCGGGCCACCCTTTCCTCGTCGCGCTGCAGACGGACCCGGTGCTCGCCGGCGTGAAGCTGATCGCCGAGCCCTGGGACCTGGGGCCGGGCGGCTGGCAGACCGGCGGGTTCCCGCCGCCGATGGCGGAGTGGAACGACCGGTTCCGGGACGCCGTCCGCACCTTCTGGCTGGCGGACCCGTACCAGGCTGCGCACGGCGCGGCGGGGCACGGCATCAGCGATCTCGCCACCCGACTGGCCGGTTCGGCCGACCTCTTCGTCACTCGG
>JGI24132J36420_10000899_pt1 | contig 13787 bp, 10 predicted proteins | sample BarGraNGADG00212_3_FD_36420 | JGI IMG/M metagenome (IMG submission 36420) | reverse complement strand
GAGTTTGGCATTTTTTATAAAAACTGGCGATAACATTTAATATATGGGTGTTGAGCTAAAGAGAAAAAATATTCTGATAATCAGTATTATTGTGGTTGCAGCTGTAATAGTGCTGCAGCTTTCCAATTTACAGATATTGGACGAGCAGTATAAGATTACAGCCAGCAACAATGCTTTTCGCTACGATATCCGCTACCCTGCAAGAGGTCTTATTTTGGACAGGAACGGGAAAATTCTTGTGGGCAACGAGACCGCCTATGATATTATGATAACCCCATATGAGGTTACTGAACTTGACACAGCAGATTTTTGCAGAATTTTTAATTTAAACATAGAAGAAGTAAGGAATACTCTTAAAGATTACCGGAAAAACAGGAGAAAAATCGGATATCAATCCCTGCCTTTTGTTAAACAGATCTCCGGTCAGCAATATGCGGTATTCCTGGAAAAAGCATACAAGTTTACCGGATTCAGTGCCATATCGCGTACTGTAAGATCCTATCCTTACAACGCCGGGGCTAACCTCTTAGGTTATATTTCAGAGGTAGACACTTCTTTTATCAGAAAAAATCCAACTTACAAAAGGGGCGACTATGTGGGCCGTACCGGAATTGAACAATCCTACGAGGGCATCCTTAAAGGGGAGAAGGGTTACAACATCTTTCTGCGGGATGTTCATAATAAAGTTCAATCCAGCTTTTCAAATGGCGAATATGACCTGGAGGCGATCCCCGGAAAAAATATAATCTCCTCAATTGACGCTGAACTCCAGAGTTATGGGGAAACTCTTATGGTAAATAAGGTGGGTAGCCTGGTGGCCATTGAACCNACTACCGGAGAGATCTTAACCCTTGTATCCAGCCCGGGAATTGACGTTACAAAGCTTTCTTCCATAAGCAAATATTATAGCGAATTGGTGAATGACCCTCTCAAACCTATGTTCAACAGAGCGGTTATGTCGCCATATCCTCCCGGCTCAGTCTTCAAATTGGTCAATGGTCTTATTGCTCTTGAGGAGGGGGTGCTGGATACTGCTATCCGTTACCCGTGCAGCAATGGGTACCATATTGGAAGAGGAGTAGCTTGTCATACGCACCCTTCACCGTTAGACCTTACAGGTGCGATTATGATGTCATGTAATTCCTACTTCTGTTACGTCTTGAGAGATATAATGGACAACCATGCCTATCCTAACATTGCTGCAGCATTCAACAGTTGGAAAGAGAAGGTAGAGAGCTTCGGTTTTGGAACAAAACTGGGAACCGATTTCCCATCTGAACAGGCCGGTGTCCTTCCTACAGCAGATCTTTACGACAAAATTCATGGCAAGAACAAATGGAGCTCTTTGTCCATAATATCCCTTGCAATCGGTCAGGGAGAGATCGGAACAACTCCGCTTCACCTGGCAAATTTTGCTGCAACTTTGGCTAACAGAGGCTACTACTATACTCCCCACATCATAAAAGGTGCCCAGGATACGGTAATTAATGCGGACTTCTCCAAAAAACATTACACCAAAGTAGATATAGAAAACTTTAAAAAGGTTATTCTGGGCATGTATCTGGCTGTGAATGCTCCGCCGGGGTCTGGTGCAACAGCCCGAATAGCAGCGGTTCCCGGTCTTGAAATTTGCGGCAAAACAGGAACAGCCGAAAATCCCCATGGTAAACCCCACTCGGTTTTTATCTGTTTTGCTCCAAAGGATAATCCCAAAATTGCAGTGGCAGCCTATATAGAAAATGGAGGATTTGGTGCAACATGGGCCGCTCCCATCGCCTCCCTTCTTGTTGAAAAGTATCTTGACAGAAAGGTAGAACGTAAAGATCTTGAAGCATATATTCTCACCGGTAACACATTAATAAATGTATTGAAATGATTGGAGAAGTGAAATATAAAAAGCTGGACTGGCCGTTAATTGTCTCATACTTGATATTGATGATGATCGGTTGGATTAGTGTATTTTCCTCTGTCTATGATCCGGAACATGGTCAGATATTTGATCTTTCGCAGAGGTACGGTTTGCAATTTATCTGGATTTTAACCTCATTCATAATTGCTGCGCTAATACTTTTTGTTATCGATCCTAAACTCTATAATGTTACGGCCTGGTTCCTCTATGCAATAAGTATATTTTTTCTGATAGGAGTTATTCTGGCGGGGGTAGAGGTAAATGGGTCAAAGTCCTGGTTTATGCTGGGGCCTGTAAGGTTTCAGCCTGCGGAGTTCTCTAAAATCGCCTCATCCTTGGCTCTTGCATCATTGATGAGTTCATACAATTTCCACTTCAAATCTTTGTCCGGATTCAGCAAGGTAGCCTTAACAATTCTCTTTCCTATGGCTCTGATCATTCTGGAAAAAGAGACCGGCTCTGCTTTAGTCTATGTCGGATTTATTTTTATGCTCTACATGGAGGGGTTAAGCGGGTGGTACCTTATCTTCGGACTTTTGACCATCCTGCTATTTTTGATTACCCTCTCGTTCTCACCTTTCGTTGCGATAATCTGCCTGTTCGGCATTATCGTTATTGCCCGAGGAATTCTTACACGCAAGATTTTTTTGCATGCAATATTTCTGACTCTTTACCTTCCGGTGCTTATTTTTTCTGGAAAGTTGGGCGGATTAAGCCTTTTCCCCGGAATTTCGCATTTGTCAGGCACCGCATGGCTGGTTATTTTTATTGCTCCACCATTCATATACCACATTGTAACTACATTAAAACAAAAGGCAACTCATCTTTGGTATACACTCATCTGTTTTGTTGTCTCCATTACGCTAATCTTCTCTGTGAACTTCTTTTTTGAGAAGGTTCTTCAGGACCACCAAAGGGCCAGGATTGAGAACCTGCTGGGGATACATGTAGATCTTAAGGGAGCCGGATACAATGTATACCAATCCAAGATTGCTATCGGTTCGGGTGGATTTTCCGGCAAGGGATTCCTGCAGGGAACTCAGACAAAATTCAACTTTGTCCCCGAGCAGAGCACAGATTTTATCTTCTGCACTGTTGGAGAGGAGTGGGGATTTTTGGGATCTCTGTTTGTAATCTTTATTTATTGTTTTATGCTTATACGGATTATAAACCTTGCCGAAAAGCAGAAGGACAGCTTCACCCGAATTTACGGCTACTGCCTGGCCTCCATAATTTTCCTGCACTTTTTTATAAATATAGGAATGACAATCGGGCTGGTACCGGTAATAGGAATCCCCCTGCCCTTTGTGAGCTACGGGGGATCATCACTATGGAGCTTTACAATATTTCTCTTTGTATTTATCCGTTTAGATCTAGAGCGTTGGAAGTAGTATTTTCATCAACAACAAACTCTAAGTCTGACTTCAGGTAGATCATCAAGGCCCCTTTTGCCAGTTTCTCTCCCTCCTTTACAAAGATCTTCTCTACCGTTCCATCAAAAGGGGCTCTTATGATGTTTTGCATCTTCATTGCTTCGTACACCATAAGTTCATCACCCTTTTTAACATGGTCGGCAATATTTATTTTTATTTCAGATACAGTTCCGGGAATAATAGAATGAATCTCTTGCAGATCCGGTCTCTTCCATAGTTTACGTTTCCGCACCTTCTTTGTTAGGATTGTCTTGTATTTGCTGGCATCAGGGAAAATTTGAAGTGTCTCATATTCCACCTTCTCTGCCAATGTTTTTTTTTCTTTTTTCATCCGTAAATAATTTGTTTTTTAAGGCGTGAAGGAACTATTAAAACGGTGGAAGGCCATGCTTCTTATTTGGTCTCTTAACTATTTTATTTTCAGAGACTTCAAACGCATGAATCAAATATTTTCTAGTATCTTTCGGATTAATTACAGAATCTATATAGCCCTTTGCTGCTGCTACATATGGGTTTGCAAATTTCTTTTTGTACTCCTCTACCTTTGCTTTTCGCATAGCTTCCGGATCTGCTGCCTCCATAATTTCCTTCTTAAAAATAATGTTGGCTGCTCCCTCCGGTCCCATAACAGCAATCTCTGCCATTGGCCACGCAAAAACAAAGTCTGCCCTCAGGTGACGGGAGTTCATTGCGATGTATCCTCCTCCATAGGCTTTTCTGAGAATTATGGTAACCTTTGGAACAGTAGCCTCGCTGTATGCATACAGGAGCTTGGCACCATGCCTGATTACCCCTGCATGCTCCTGATCAACTCCCGGCAGATAGCCTGGCATATCTTCCAACGTAACAATCGGAATCTCGAAAGCATCACAAAATCTGATAAACCTTGCAGCTTTGTCAGACGAATCACAATCAAGCACTCCTGCCAACACCAAAGGTTGATTTGCCACAAAACCGGCACTCCTGCCATCTATCCTCCCGAATCCAACCACAATGTTTGCTGCCCATAACTCTTGAACCTCAAAAAAGAGAGACTCATCTGTTACTGCCCGGATTACATCTCGTACATCATAAGGCTTGGTGGGATCTTCCGGAACAATTTTATCAATTTTGTACTTTTTATCCGGAGCTGCTGCCTTTGTTTTTACACCCTTGCACTCATTGTGAGCCGGTATATAATCCAACAGTGTCTTAATTTGTTCAAAGCACTCAACCTCACTGTTTGCAAAGAAGTGTGCATTACCGGTGATTTCGCTGTGAACTCTGGCACCACCCAAAGACTCCATGTCTATCTCCTCTCCCAGTACCGATTTGATAACCTCCGGACCTGTAATGAACATCTTGGAAATCTTGTCCACAACAAATACGAAATCCGTTAATGCAGGAGAGTAAACGGCTCCCCCTGCACATGGCCCCAAAATTACCGATAGTTGAGGAATCACACCGCTTGCCAATGTGTTTCTGAAGAATATCTCTCCATAACCTGCAAGTGAGTTTACCCCCTCTTGAATACGAGCACCACCTGAGTCATTGATACCAATCAGGGGTATACGCATTCTTAAGGCGTAATCCATTATTTTTGTGATTTTTCTGGCGTGCATCATTCCTAAAGACCCGCCGGCAACTGTAAAGTCTTGCGCATAAATGGCAATTGGTTTTCCTTTGATTGTGCCTGTTCCAATGACAACCCCGTCACCTGCCAGATCTTTTCCCTCCATACCAAACCCTCTTGCTTCATGTTCAATAAAGAGGTCGTATTCATAAAATGACCCTTTGTCCAGAAGTTGATTGATCCTCTCCCGAGCCGGCAACTTCCCCATCGCAATCTGCTTCGCAATAGCTGAAGCACCGCCTCCTTGTTCTGCTTTTGCTGTCCGTTCCTGAAGCTCAGAAATTTTTCTACTTAATAAACTCATTAGATTTTTGTTTTTAGTCTCACAAAAATATGAAAATAATTTAATACACAATTTTTAGGAAATATTCACTACATTTGTGTTTCAAAAAGCTATTAATACTCTAATAAGTAACACAATATGTCACTCTCATTTGTCGATCGCCATAATGGCCCACGTGAGCAAGATATCAAAGAAATGCTCAAATTTATAGGTTCTAAAAGTCTGGACGAGCTTATAAAACAAACTGTTCCTTCAGACATAATGTTGGATAAGCCTCTTGCAATAGATAAAGCTCTAAGTGAGTTTGAATATCTTGCCAAATTAAAGGCAATGGCCTCTAAAAACATGAATTTCCGCTCATTAATAGGACAAGGATTTTATGGTACAGCTACCCTTCCGGTTGTTGTAAGAAATATATTTGAAAACCCAAGTTGGTACACTTCGTACACCCCATACCAGGCAGAGATTTCTCAAGGCCGTCTTGAGGCTCTCCTAAACTTCCAGACAATGATCTCAAGCTTAACCGGCTTCAAAATGTCTAACTGCTCTATGTTGGACGACTCCACTGCTGCAGGAGAAGCGATGAGAATGATGTACGAACTGCGCTCAAGAGATGTTGTTAAGGCAGGTAAAAACAAGGTATTCGTAGATTCTAATATCTTTTTGCAGGTACTTTCGGTTATAGAGACTCGTGCTGCCGCTCTGGGTATTGAGGTGGAGGTTGCGGACTTTGCATCTTACCAGTTCGATGATAAATGTTACGGTGCAATTCTTCAATATCCAGCTGCCAATGGGGAGATCCGTGACTATACTTCATTCTGTGAGACAGCTCATTCAAAGGGTGTACTGGTTACTGCCGTTACAGATCTTCTTGCCTTGGCATTGCTTAAGGAACCTGCTGCCTGGGGTGCAGATATAGCTGTGGGCACATCACAAAGATTTGGTCTTCCAATGGGTTTTGGCGGTCCTACCGCAGGATTCATGGCTACAAAAGATGAATACAAGAGGCACATGCCCGGCAGAATCATAGGTGTCTCAATTGACAGGCTCGGCAAGCCGGCCTTAAGAATGGCTCTACAGACCCGTGAGCAACATATAAAGAGAGAGAAGGCAACTTCAAACATATGTACCGCAAGCGCATTAATGGCAACAATGAGCGGCATGTATGCAGTCTACCATGGCCCCGAGGGAATAAAATCGATTGCAGAAAATGCCTCGGCCTATGCTCATACTATTGCCGGCGAACTCAAAAAGGCAGGGATTAAATTGGCGACTAACAATTTCTTCGATACCATCGAGATTGCAGGTGTAGATGCAAATGCAATAAAGGCAAAAGCACAGGAGAAGAGGTTAAATTTCTTTTATCCGAACAGCACTACAGTTCGCATAAGCTTCGATGAGGTTTCAAATTGCAGCGAAGCAATTGCAATATTTGAGATTTTTGGTTGCAAAGTGTTGGATTGCCCAGGGAAGGTAGCTCAACCCACCTTCATGAAGCGTGAAACCCCTATCCTTACCGAGGCTGTATTCTGTAAACACCATTCAGAAACAGAGATGATGAGGTATATCAAGAAGCTGGAGAGAAGAGACATCTCTCTTACCGATTCAATGATAGCCCTCGGGTCTTGTACAATGAAGCTGAACGCTGCTGTTGAGATGCTTCCTTTAAGCTGGAGTGAATTTACCAATGTTCACCCATTTGCCCCTTTAGATCAGGTTGAGGGGTATATGCAGATGATAAAGGAGATTGAACATGACTTAGCAACAATCACAGGATTTTACGCCTGCTCACTCCAACCAAACTCCGGTGCGGCAGGAGAGTATGCAGGTCTTATGACCATAAGAGCCTATCACATATCAAAAGACGACACTCAAAGAAATGTTGCAATCATCCCAACTTCTGCTCACGGAACAAACCCTGCTTCTGCTGCAATGGCAGGAATGGAAATAGTTTTGGTTTCATGTGACGAAAAAGGTAATATTAATATTGATGAACTTCGTGAAAAAGCTCAGGCAAACAAAGAGAGACTCTCTTGCCTGATGATTACTTACCCGTCTACACACGGTGTTTACGAGTCAAGAATCAGAGAGATGGTTAAGATTATCCACGAAAACGGAGGTTTGGTATATATGGATGGCGCAAACATGAATGCCCAGGTAGGTATCACTAATCCCGGTTTTATAGGCGCAGATGTTTGCCACCTGAACCTGCACAAGACCTTTGCAATGCCTCATGGTGGCGGTGGTCCGGGCGTGGGTCCTATTTGCGTAACAAAAGAGTTGGCTCAATTTTTACCTTGTCACCCACAAATGAGCAACTGCATAGGGAAGGGGGTGCAGGCAGTGAGTTCGGCTCCTTACGGGAGTCCGCTTATGTTACCTGTCACACACGCATATATAAAACTTCTTGGTGGTGACGGGCTTAAAAAAGCTACTCAAGTGGCTATTCTTAATGCAAACTACATGTCTGCAAAATTAGCTAAGGAGGGCTTCAATACTCTTTACACCGGAGAGAACGGAAGAGTTGCCCACGAGTGCATCATAGATATCAGACACTTTAAGGCAGAGTACGGAGTAGATGCTTCAGATGTTGCAAAGCGCCTTATGGACTTCGGATTCCATGCACCTACCCTCTCTTTTCCTGTGCATGAAACCCTAATGATTGAACCCACGGAGAGTGAACCTAAAGCCGAAATGGATCGCTTTATGGAGGCACTTGTTGCCATTAAGGAGGAGTGTGAAGCTATCAAAGAGGGAAAACTGGACAAAGAGGACAATCCTCTTAAGAATTCGCCCCACACTGCCCTGGAGGTTACAGCTACTGAATGGAACCATAAATATAGCCGTGAGCAAGCAGCTTATCCGCTTGAATGGATAAAAGAGAATAAGTTCTGGCCGCACGTGGCAAGAGTAGACAATGGTTATGGAGACCGTAACCTTATCTGTTCTTGCGAAGGTTGGTTATAGATCAATTGAATCTCAGGTGCTTTGCAAACTCTTTGGCATACCTCATAAAACCCAGGTCGGTCATGTGGACACCGTCCACGGTTGCCTCGCCGTCTGAGCCGGCAAGCTTGTCGCCCGGAATATAATATACGTTGCGATATTTTTCCTTTCTTAATGTCTGATAGACAGTTCTCCATTCAATATTTTCTTCCTTAAGTTCAGCAGAGGTTTTCTGGTCAAATTTCAAATTAGGAAAGAGAGGGTTTTCTACCATGTAGATCTTAACTGCAGGTTTTGCTGCCAGGATCACCTTTATAAATGTATATGCGCTGTCTCTTAGTATCTTAGCAGTACAGTTTGGCAAACAATCCAGCACAACGGTTCCGGCGTTTATCTGAGAAATTGCTTTAGCCATAGATTTGTCCAACCTCCCGTTTCCGGAGAATCCCAGATTAATTGTCTCCCTCTGCAGCATTCTACCTACAATTGCAGTGTAGCCCATCCCGGGGCGCGATGCACAGCCACCCTGGGTTATGCTTGTTCCGTAGAAAACGATGGACTCTCCGTTATCTCTCTTTACCAATATCTCCTTTTGAGGCTTTCCTATTGCTGCAAGAGAATCAACTCCAATCGATACACTTACAGTCCCATCGTAAAGAGGAAGATATGCAATATATTCCCTCGGTTTAGAAATCATGTTTTTTATAAATACCGCACCATTCTCCTTTCCGGTCGGTTTTGCTGTGCCCATAAAATACCAAACGCCATTTTCGATCGTGTAGAGGTCTATTCCTTTGATCCCGGTAGAAGGCATGTGGCTCATAGAAAGGTTATTCAAAACAGTCCATTTGGCAGCAATGGCCGTACTATTGGAAGAGAAGCGGATTGCCAATCCTGCGGAGTTTTTTGCAAGCTCCCAAAGTTCCTTCCTGAATCCTTCCTTTCCGCTTAGGGGAAGTCTGCTATAATAAGATTCAGTCTCCTTAAAACCTTTTCCAAGAAGCATAAGCTCTTTGGCATCCGTGAACTTCATTTTTTCAATGTTTTGAGCCATTGCAGTATTTGTACTCAATAAAAACATAAGGGGCAACAGAATTAAAAGATAGATTTTTTTCATTTCGCTTTTCTATTTATAAAAATAATTAATATTGCTATTGCTGCTGTAATTCCTGTAATGTAACCTATAAGAGGATCAAGACTGAGACCGCCTGCCTTGTAGGGTGCAATAAAAAAGTATGACACACAGATCATGGTAAGGAAAGTTGCAGGTATGGATAAAATCCAGTGAGGTTTCCGAACGGTTACGGCATAAGCAGCAGCTGTCCACAATACAATTGTCGCAAGTACCTGGTTAATAATCCCCACATATTTCCATATTGTGGAAAAATCCAGGTTGCATAATAAATATGCTATTACAAACATAGGAACAGAGAGCATCAATCTGTTTTTTATTGGCTTTTGCTGGTATTTGAACGCATCTGCCAAAAGGAGCCTCAGCCCTCTAAAAGCAGTATCTCCAGATGTAATGGGACAGACTACAACTCCCAGAATTGCAATAATCGCCCCTGCCCGGCCGAGCCAGGAGTTGCAAATTTCGTTTACCATAATCGCAGGGGTCTTTCCGGCGTCGGCAGCAATGTTTAAACCATCTGCACCTCCGAAATATGAAATGGCGGCAGTTGCCCAAATCAATGCTACAATACCCTCACTGATCATGGCTCCGTAGAAACAGGGGCGGCCATACTTCTCATCTGTCATACATCTTGCCATCATTGGTGACTGAGTGGCGTGGAACCCCGATATTGCTCCACAGGATATTACAACGAACATCATAGGGAAAAGAACATTTATTCCCGGATTTGAGTGCATATTCCTGAATTGGTCAAAAGAGAGTTCGGTCATTGTGAGGGTTCCGTTAAAAACTTTAAAAATCATGGCCCCTGCTATGGAAACTGCCATAAACAGGAGAATAGCTCCAAAAAANGGATATATTTTACCTATAATCTTATCTATTGGCAACAGTGTGGCAAGTATATAGTAAACAAATATTATATAGAGCCAGTAGATCATTTTCATTCCTGTGAGAACTGCCATCAAATTTGCGGGTCCGTTAACAAAAGCAACACCCACTGCCATTAACAGGAATGCTGTAATGATTACCATTGCCTTCTTGACATTACCACCCAGATATTTTCCAACCATATCCGGCAAGCTTTTCCCATCATTCCTTATNGACAACATTCCGGAAAAGTAGTCATGTGTAGCGCCCATGAATATACACCCTAAAACAATCCACAGATAAGCCATTGGNCCATANGCCGCACCCATGATTGCNCCGAATATTGGTCCGAGACCGGCAATATTCAAGAATTGGATAATATATATTCTCCANGGTTTTAGTTCTACATAGTCCACACCATCGGCAAGTCTTTTGACCGGTGTCGGGATTGTAGATGAGGCTCCAAAAAATTTCTCCACAAATTTTCCGTAAACAAAGTAAGCCCCTATCAGAAGCAGGACGGATACGATAAAAGTTATCATTGTATTTAAGTTAAGTTTACAATAGTTACAGCCGATTTTCTATCCACTCAATCCGTACTCCTCTGCGTTNCATACCTCTGAACCANGTCATTTGCCGCTTTGCAAACTGATGTATTGCAACAGAGAGCTGCTTCTCCATCTCTTCATATGTAAGTTTCTCCAAAAGGTAAAGAGTAACAAATTTATACTCCAGCCCGTAATATATCAGATCTTCCGGTGAAATTCCGGAGTCCATCAGCCTCTTAACCTCCTCTATCATTCCATGCTCCAACCGTTCCCTGAGTCTTCTGTCAATCCTGGCCACTCTCTCCTCTCTGCTTACCGATATTCCTATGAATCTTGTGTTTATTGGAACTGTTTTTACATACCCCACAGGGCAATTCTGCCTGAAAATCTCAATTTCCAAAGCCCTTATTACTCTTTTTTTGCTGTCGATATCGGTTTTGTTGTGGAGCTTTTTCATCGACTCCAACTTAGAGATCAACCCCTCCATTGAAAGCTTCTCCAGCTCGCTCCTGAGTTGAGGATTTTCCGGTACCTCTGCCAATGAGTACCCTCTGGTAACTGCGTCTATATACAGCCCTGTGCCCCCACATAAAATTGGTTGCTTGCCCCTCGATCTGATATCGTCGTAAACCCTCTCGAAATCTTTCTGATACTGAAAAAGATTGTATTTTTCACCTGCTGCCACAATGTCTATCAGATGGTAAGGTATCTGAATCCCGTTGATTGTATAATCAGACAAATCTTTTCCGGTACCGATATCCATCCCCCTGTAAACCTGACGAGAGTCCGCAGAGATAATCTCACCACCAATCTCATATGCCATTTTTACAGCATATTTAGTCTTGCCGGAAGCTGTTGGCCCCAATATACATATCAAATCTTGGTTCATTCCACAAATTTACACTATTTTTGCAGTCCCATGCCAAAAGCGAAAAGTAAAATAGAGATAAAAAATAAGAGAGCCTCTTTTGAATATGAGTTCATTGAGAGCTTTACTGCCGGTATTGTTTTAACAGGTACCGAGATCAAATCCATACGGGCCGGAAAGGCGTCGCTATCGGATTCCTATTGTTATTTTGTGGGAAAGGAGCTTTTTGTAAAGAATATGCATGTGGCGGACTACTGGTGGGGTAGCTTTAACCAGCACGATCCTCGCAGAGACCGTAAGTTGCTACTCAATAAAAGGGAGTTACACAAGCTATTCAGGGGTTCCCGCGAGAAGGGGCTCACAATTATTGCTACAAGGCTGTTTATAGCCGAGAATGGGTTCGCCAAGCTGAATATAGCCCTTGCCAAAGGAAAGCGTGAATACGACAAGCGCCACACCATTAAGGAAAACGATCTGAGGAGGGAGCAGGACAGAGGCTAACCGGTGCAAAAGCTGACCCGCAGGAGCTGACCTGCAGGGGCTCACTCCAATGGAGTTTTTTGCATATGCTTGATCTACTAACGTATATGCCAGCTTTTTCCAAAAGGTTTTCCGGAAATATTTTTATATCTAACTAGCAAACAGCCGTTTGCAAAAAACTCCGTTGGAGTCAGACTCTTCTTCAAACTGTGTCAAAGTATACGTGTCTTCTTCACTGGCGTTGTTGGCGTGGGTTTTGGTGCCACCACCTCCGGCTCAATCATGGCCGTTTTTCCTTTCCAGACGCTGTAGACGATCAATAAAATCCCTGCAAGAATAAATGGAATGCTGAGTAGTTGACCCATATTCAGAGACATTCCCTGCTCAAAGGCAACCTGAGGCTCTTTTACAAATTCAATAAAGAAACGGGCAGAGAACATACCAATAAGGAAAATCCCGAACATAGTGCCTCTTTTTAGTTTTGGGAGGAACTTATAATAGATTATCATCAGTATTGCAAAGAGTAAGAGGTAGGAAAGTGCCTCATAGAGTTGGGTCGGGTGCTTTGGAACAGTCTCTCCTCTCAGTATAAAGATAAATCCCCATGGTAAGTCGGTAGGGTTGCCATATATCTCCGAGTTCATCAGATTGCCGAGTCTTATCAAACAGCAGGCAAGGGCTGTCGCAATTCCTACCCTATCCATTAACCACCAAAAATCGAATCTGTATTTTTTACCGTATTTATTAGCATACCACCACATGGCTATCAGAAGGGCTACTGCTCCACCATGGCTGGCAAGACCTCCATGCCAGATTTTTATTATCTCAATAGGGTTGGCCAGGTAGTATTCCGGTTCATAAAAGAGGCAGTGACCCAGTCTTGCCCCCACTACTGCCGAGCCCAACAGAGTGTAAAGTAATACATCCAGAATATCNAAGGGGAGTTTTTCCCTCTTGAAGAACCATACAAAAATGTAGTATCCGATAATGAAACCGGACACAAAAAGGNTGCTGTAATATCTGATGTGAATAGGACCAATCGAAAAAAGTTCGGGCGACATATCCCAGGTGATTGCCAGAAGTCTGTTCATAAATTATCTTTTTAAACGGGTAAAAACACTAAGTGGTAACGCTTTGTCAAACTTGTCTCGCAGCACAAGTTCTCCGAATGTCAACTCAAAATCTTGGTTGGCAACTCCTTTGGCGGGCACATTGAGCTTAAAAGAGGTTTTGACGAGTGTGTCTGCAAGCACTGCCGAGTATCCATTGGAATAAAGGTTGAGCACTACAAAGCTGTCTTTGGGAGCAAGNATCTTNGNNACCTCAACCAGAAGTTCAAACAGCAGTTCGTCCAGCTTCCAGCGCTCACCGTCCGGGCCGTGTCCGTATGCCGGAGGATCCAGGATTATTCCCTGGTATATATTCCCTCTTCTGGCCTCCCTTTGCACAAACTTAAGCGCATCCTCAATTACCCAGCGGATGTTGTCCAGCTTGCTCAATTCCATGTTTACCCTTGCCCAGTTCACGACCTGCTTTACGGAATCCAGATGGGTCACGTTACCGCCACCGCAGTTTGCTGCAAGACTTGCTGCACCGGTATATGCAAAAAGGTTCAGAATCTTTGGCTTAACACCGGGCGTGGCATTCCCGACCTCCCTTGTTTTAGCATAGATATAATCCCAGTTGGGCGCCTGCTCCGGAAATACCCC
>JGI24132J36420_10000894_pt1 | contig 13829 bp, 7 predicted proteins | sample BarGraNGADG00212_3_FD_36420 | JGI IMG/M metagenome (IMG submission 36420) | reverse complement strand
TTTTTCCCCATTTCCCTGAATTTATGGAAGAAATAAATTTAGATATTTTTTCGAATCAACCGGAATAATTAAGAATATTTAACTTTTAATTACGAAAAGGGGGGATTATTGTTATCTTTTAGGAGGGTTGATACCTCTCTGTTTTGCAGCATCTTCAAGTCTCTTCTGCCAGTTTGATTTCTTAACAGGTTTTTTCTTATTCTCTTCAAGTGTGGCTAAAACTTTCTCACCATTGATAAATCTCTTTGATAACAGATTCTGGCCCCAGGTAATCATATTTGCAAGGAAATAATAATATGTAAGACCTGCGGAAAAATTATTAAGCATCACCATAAACATGACAGGCATCATGTACATCATCATTTTCATTCCAGGCTGATCCTGCCCCGGTGATGATCCTGTCATCTTCATTGTAAGCAATGTTGAAGCAGTCATGAGGAGGGTAAACAAACTTACATGATTTCCGTACATAGGAATTGTAAACGGAAGGGTCAGTATTGAATCGTATGTTGATAAGTCTGTTGCCCACAGGAAGTGCTCCTGTCTTAATTCAATTGAGACAGGGAAAAATCTGAACATGGCAAAGAGTATCGGCATCTGAAGGAGCATTGGAAGACATCCTCCCATGGGATTCACTCCGGCCCTTTTGTACAGTTCCATGGTGGCCTGCTGTTTCTTCATAGCATCATCCTTTTTAGGGAATTTCTTCCCCAGTTCATCAACCAATGGTTTAAGGACAGCCATTTTAGCCTGCGACTGATACGATTTAAATGTCAGCGGGAAAAGAACAACCTTGATAAGTATTGTCAAAATCAGGATAATGATACCATAGTTTCCTATGTAATTATCGAGCCAGCTGAATACAGGAATGATAATAAACCTGTTGATCCAGCCAATTATATTCTTTCCAAGAAAAACCAACTTCTCAAGCTCAAGCCCTTCTTTTTTAAGAGTAGTAAAGCTATTTGGCCCATAGTACAACTTCATGCTAATAGCATTAGAAGAAGCTGGATTATAAGGTACTCCGACCTCAGATGTGTTATATCTTAAATATTTTTGGGATGTTAATGTCCGTGTCGCCGAAAGAGAGCCATTTAAGAAGAAATCGTTAGATACGATAACTGACGAAAAAAACTGATCCTGAAATGCAACCCAGCTAAGTTTAGTTGTAATATCAATTTCCTCTAATTCCTTACTTTGCCTTTGCTTTAAGTAAGCAACATCGTCCTGATAAAATTTATACGTAATATCAGAATAATTCTCCTCATTCTGTCGTCCTCTTTCCTGCTGTGGTACATACATTTTCCAGTCGAGTGTAAGGCTTTTCTGGTTTGCGGCAATAATATTTTCCATGGATTTGAAAGTGACGTCAAAGTCAACCATGTACTTATCGGGAGCCAGTGTGTATTTATATTCAATATAATGATCTTCACCAGCCATTAACCTAAGGCTCACGCTCTCCGGTTTTGATGTAACAACATAGGCTTTCTCCTCTGAAACAGGTTTGAAATATAGATCATTGGTTTGAACAGCCTTATTGTCAGCCGTGAAAAAATTAAATCCGAAAATTGTAGAATCACCTGAAAACAAGATTAATGGAAGCGAATCATAGGTCCGGTAATCTTTCAGCCTTGCAGAATAAACTTTACCGCCCTTATTTGAAATAATCAGCTTAATCTTATTATTTTCGAGAGTAACAAAACCATCCTCACCTTTTGCAGCTCCGGCAAATATTCCATATCGGCTGGAATCATTTATGGCGGGTGTCAGATCAGCAACCGGGGTCTCTTTTGTGATCGTTTGTGAAACGATGGAATCTTTTGTCTGGTTAGCCGGTGGCACGCCAAGCGTAAGATTTATTTCATTAATTTTCGCAATTGCATCAGNCTGATTTGGCTTGAATCTCAAAGCATTAANATATTCTGTTCGGGCCTGATCCAACTCTCCTTTTGCCATATATGACTCAGCAGCTATTACTGCTTTTTCATAAGCATTATTTGACTTGTTATTATTATAAATGCTGAATCCTATGAAGATTAGAAAAATCAGAATAAGGCCTGTTATTGTGTTTCTGTCCATTCTTTCAAATTAAATTAATGATGATTATTCTATATTAATATCCCCTTTTCTATTCCGTAATGCAAGCTTTTACAAAGCTAACAAATAATGGATGGGGATTAATTACAGTACTGCTATATTCCGGATGAAACTGAACTCCAATAAACCATTTATGGTCAGGGATTTCCATTATTTCTACAAGATTTGATTCGGGATTGATCCCAACAGGTATCATTCCGTTTTTCCTGAATTCTTCAAGATATTTATCATTGAATTCGTAGCGATGCCTGTGTCTTTCGACTATTTCTGTCTTACCATAAGCTTCGTAAGTCCTGGAGTCTTTACTTATAATGCATTTATAACCTCCCAGCCTCATTGTTCCTCCTTTATCGATAATGCTTTTTTGTTCCTCCATCAGATCAATAACCGGGAATTTTGTTTTGTGGTCTATTTCTGTAGAATTAGCTCCTTCCAGTTTCAATACATTTCGTGCAAACTCAATAACAGCACATTGCATCCCCAGACAAATGCCCAGGAAAGGAATGTTGTTCTCCCTTGCAAACTTAACCGTGGAAATTTTACCTTCAACACCTCTTGAACCGAATCCGGGCGCCACAAGAATTCCATTCAGGCCATTAAGTTTTTCATTTATATTTTTATCATTAATATCTTCTGAATGTATGTACTCTACATTTACGTCACAATCATTCATTGCACCGCTGTGGATAAATGATTCTGAGATTGATTTATACGCATCAGGAAGCTCGACATATTTCCCGATGAGACCTACTTTTATATGATGTTTTGGATTCTTTAATCTTGATAAAAAGTTTCTCCATTCGGTAAGAGGTGGTTCTTTTTCTATTGGAAGTGCCAGCTTGCGCAATACAGTCTGATCGAGTTTCTGATCGAGCATCTTTATTGGAACTTCATATATTGTTGAGACATCAACCGATTCGATTACAGCACTTTCTTCGACGTTGCAAAACAGTGCAACTTTTCTTTTAGTATCATCAGTCAGATTTCTTTCTGTTCTCAAAACCAGGATATCAGGTTGTATTCCTGCTTCAAGCAGCTCTTTTACTGAATGTTGTGTAGGTTTTGTCTTTGATTCTCCTGAGGCAGACAGGTAAGGGACTAATGTGAGATGAATGACGATACAGTTTTGTGTTCCAAGTTCCCACTTCAGTTGACGCACAGATTCAATATATGGTAAAGATTCTATATCACCTACTGTCCCTCCTATTTCGGTAATGACAATTTCATATTTATTACCTGAACTTACGAGCTTAATCCTTCTTTTTATTTCATCAGTGATATGAGGTATTACCTGAACAGTTTTTCCAAGATAATCGCCTTTCCTCTCTTTGTTAATAACAGACTGATATATGCGTCCGGTAGTTACGTTATTAGCCTGGCTTGTAGGAACATTTAAGAATCTCTCGTAATGACCAAGATCAAGGTCTGTCTCGGCTCCGTCAAGTGTAACATAGCATTCTCCATGTTCATAGGGATTAAGTGTTCCCGGATCAACATTAATATAGGGGTCCAGTTTCTGAATTGTAACGGAATAGCCTCTGGCTTGCAACAATTTAGCAAGAGAAGCAGAAATAATACCTTTACCCAATGAAGATGTAACTCCTCCAGTTACAAATACGTACTTAACGTCTGTCAAAACAACTAATTTAAAATTTATCTATATTATCTTATTATTCTAATCATCAAGCCCTGACTGGTCAATCATTTTGACTTTTTCCTCAAGTGTCTTGATCATTTTTTTAGCATTTTCAATCTTCTCTTCAACCTCCCTGATCATTGTATCAGCTTTGGCTGACTTTGCAAAAAATCCGATGTTGTTTTCCCAAAGGACAATATCACTTTCAAGCTGTTTGATCTTCGTGAAGAATTTGTCCCGTTCATTATGGACTTTCCGAGATGCTTTCGGGTTTAATTTAAGGTTATCGAGTTTAGTTTTATATTTGAGAATGCTTTTATCCTCATCTCCGATCTTCAGTTTGTCAAATTCTTTATTAAGGGCATTTCTGTACCGGTTTGTTATTTCCTCCTTCTGGTTAAATGGTACGAAACCAATTTCTGTCCATTTCCTTTGTAAATCTTTAATGTGGTCGAAATCAACCTTAACATCTGATCCAGACTCGAATTTTTCCAGTTCTTCAATAATGGCCAGTTTAGCCTTTAAATTATCTTCATAAGATGTATCAAGTTCGGCAAAGAAGGTTGATTTACGGTTAAAAAAGTGGTCGCAGGCTTTTCTGAATCTTTTCCAGGTCCGTTCTGATTGTTTGCGGGGAACTGGGCCGATCTCTTTCCATTCTTTCTGAAGCTTAATAAGTGCATCTGAGGTAGCTTTCCATTCATTACTCTCCTGAAGAGTTTCAGCCTGAATGCACAATTCGGTCTTCAGCTGAAGGTTATTTAACTGAATCTCTTTATTATCAGCATAAAAACCTCTTTTCTTTTCAAAAAATGCATCACAGGCATCACGGAATCTTTGATAAATCTTGTTGTTTTGCTTTTTTGGAGCAAAACCTAATGTCCGCCACATTTTTTGCAAATTAACGACCTTTTCTGCTCTTTCTTCAAAATCTTTAAAGTTCTTAATTTCCAGCAGGTTGATAGCTTCGACTTCTTCACAAAGGGCTAATTTAGCATCGAGGTTTTTTCGCTGGTCGTCTTTCTGGTTTTCGAAATACTCATGATGTCTTTTATTATTTTGTGCAGTAGCTTCCTTGAATCTTTCCCATATCTCATTCTTGGATTCCATAGGTACTGGTCCAATTTCGCGCCATTGGTTATGGTACTCCTGCAATAATCTGAATGCATTCACGGGGTTTGGCTCAAGTAAAAGCTCTTCTGCCATTTCGCATAAGAGTACTTTAGCTTCAAGATTCTTTTTCAGATCAAGATCACGTAACTCTTTATTGATTTTTATATAATCGTAAAATATTTCAACATTATGATGGTAGTTTTCCCAAAGATCTTTCAGGGCACTCTGTGGAACAACTCCGATTGAACGCCATTCATTCTGAAGTTGCCTGAAATCATGAAATGTCTTGTTTATTGACTCTTCACGATTAACCAGATCTTTAATTTTATCGATTATCTCATATTTCTTCTTAAGATTATCGTATTTCTCAGCTTCCTGTATTTTGTTGTAATCGGTTTTTTTCTCTTTGAATTTTTCAAGAAGATGTTTCACCTGAGCCTCACTGGGATCGATCCAAACTCTGTAATCTTCAATTTTTCCACCCTCTTCCAGAAATTTACTCTTTCTTTCTTCAAATTCCAGTTTAAGCTTTTTGTAATAAAAAGCTTTAATACGGTCTACATCGTTCCGTATCTCGGATGGAGCCCTGTTCTCTACTATCAGTCCAAGTGTCTCAACTAATTCAACTTTTGTGAAGCCTGAATAATCAACAGGTGGCAGTTCAATACCATCAAAATCATGTTGATCATCAATAATTGGGTTCCCGTCTGATGAGGAACTTATTGAATTTGCTTCAACTAAAATATCCCCTTTAGTTACTTCATTTTCAATGTTCTCTGCCATCATTGTCTCAGGTTTCTCAGATACGGCCAGAGTATCAATTTCCTGTGCCTTATCATCTTGTGCGGTTTCATCAGATACGGAAGCTTTTTTATCAGCCCCGGGCTGTTCATCACGAACAGCGTCATCCGGATTTTTCTCTAACATAATCAATCCTTTATTGTTTCAGCTCATTATCAGTATTCAGCACCATGGCAATCCATGGAATTTTCAGAGTACGAAAATATTGAAATATTTAATAAAACTCAAAGATTTAACATAAATTAATGTGAGAATCAATGATAAAGGTGAAATGAAAGAATTATCCAAAAAGGAATAGAATATAAAAAGGATAATTATCATGACATTTTTTACATTTAGTCAGATTAATTATATATTTGAAAATAACTTGCTTGCTTGAAAGGAAATCAGGGATTTATTTGACATAAAATATCAAGTTATGGGTAAAACAGAAGTATTATTATTTGCACTTATTTTTGGTGTTGCAGGGTACCGGCTATACCAGAAATATATTAAAAAAGATCAGGGAAAACCTGGAAATGGCAACAAATCCGGTTCATCAGGTTCATCATTTCCATCTTCAAAAGATGATGATTATGAACCATATAAAAAACAGTAAAAATATATTATCGCCTGTTTCTTGACACCAGGTGACGAAACGGATTAAATATTTTTTGCAGAAGCCGGATATCGTCGGTTATGATCTCTGCAGTACCCTGCATATTTTGAGTAAATTCAAGTTTTCTTCCATATAATGATGTTAGTCCGGAAGGGAGGCTGATTTCAATAAAATAAGCATCTCCGGTTGGGACGAGTGATATGGATTTTACGACGCCTCTTATCATCCCATATTCCAGATAAGGATATCCGCTGAGTTTAATATTAACCAACTGNCCTGCTTTAACTTTTCCTGATCGTTGCATCTTAAGGTTAATTCGTCCAATATAGTCTCCTGCCTCCCCTGGTACAATAAACAGAACAGGTTCATCCTTTATAACTGACTGGTTCTCATGCCAGAACCTGGTGAATGTCACAGTACCTTCAATCGGAGAAATCAGCAGATGGGTATTTTCCCAGATTTTTATTTGAGCTTTCAGGTTTAGAAATGATTCATTTAAAACTGATAATAGCTTTTCCCCTTCTTCCAATCGTGCTATCCTGTAGTCCTGTAAAAGTTGATTCTTCGCTGCTATCTCGATTAATTTGGCAGAATAATCCAAACGTACCTGCTGGAGTTCAATATTGATACGAATGAGTGCCTGACGGGAAATTTCAAATTCGCTTTCCGAAAAAACTTTCTCTGTAAATAGAATCGAATCTCTTTTATATTTTTTTGCCTCAATTATCTGATTTTCATTATACAAATTTTCTTTTACTTTTATTCTGTCAATGTATTGCCTTATGGAATTAATCTCTTCTGTTATTGACTGAATTTTGTTACCGTAAAAATCATTTTTATTAAAAGTCTGATAATCAGTGAGACTTTTAATAAACGACGACCAATAGCTCTGCAACTCTCCAAGTTCTGAAAAACCAGGCATTTGAGCAACTGAAAGTAATTCAGGTTTGCCTATTGAGTCAATCAGCAGGTTTAGTAAATCAATTTCATTAATTGAAGCTGCTGTTTCTATTACTGCAAGTAATTGACCCTCTGAAATTATTTCCCTGTCGCTAACTTTAAGGTTTTTTATTCTTCCAGATATTTTACCGGTCAGTGTAACAGGAGGATTTTCAGTAGTTATTTCGACTTGAGACGGAATGGTATCCGGATACTTTATTATCCAGGCGAAGAGAATAAAAAGTAAAAAAATCAAAAACATCAAAGTAGTTCCCCAACGGAGGATTTTACGAGGCGGTCTGCCCATAATTTCCTTTACAGGATCGGAGTATAATATTTCAGGGGTTCCTTCTCTCTTCATCTTTTTTCAATTACCAAGTTCAAGCTGGTTTTTGACAAGATTATAGTATGCTCTCCTCGCATCTATTAATGTCTGATGAGTACCCGTTTCGACAATCCTTCCGCTATCGAGAACAATAATTTTATCAGCATTCCTGACTGTGCTAAGTCTGTGTGCAACGATAATAACTGTTTTTCCTTTAAAAAACCCCACAAGATTTTCTACAATTACTTTTTCATTGTTCGCATCGAGAGAATTGGTAGCTTCATCAAAGATTATTACTTCAGGATCCTTATATACTACTCTTGCAATAAGCAATCTTTGTTTCTGCCCCTCGCTTAATCCATGGCCGTTGACTCCTNTTTTTGTATTATAACCAAGTGGAAGAGACTCAATAAATCCCTTTATATTAGCTATTTCGGCAGCTTTTATCAGTTTTGCTTCATCTATATCATCTGATCCGGGAGCAATGTTGGCAGCTATCGATTCGGGAAATAAAAAGCCGTCCTGCATAACTGCCCCGACTTTCCCCCTCCACAACTTCAGACTCAGATTTGAAAGTCTGGTATCTCCAATTAATATTTCACCAGTCACAGGCTGATAAAATCCAAGAAGCATTTTAAGAAGTGTGGTTTTACCGCTGCCGCTTGTTCCAACAATAGCTGTTACTTTATTCTCTTCGATAAAAAGGTCGATATCTTTAAGAGCAAAAGGAGAGCGTGGTCCTTCGTACTGGTACGACAGGTTATTAATGTAGATATCTTTCTTTTCGGGTAGCTTGCGAACTTTCATTTCAGGATTGGGCTCCTCGTTATCCATCTCATGGACTTCAGCCAGTCTGTCGAGGCTCATTTTTGCATCCTGTGATATCCGGAAAAAGCCAATTATCTGGCTTACGGGAACATTAAGCTGACCTATTATAAACTGGACGGCAAGCATCATTCCAAGTGTCATGCTTCCTTTCAGGACAGAGGTAGCTGCTACAATTGTAATTGAAAGGTTAGTTACTTCATTAATGAATGTAGCTCCTGCAGATTGGTATTGAACCAGACTAAGGTTTTTTACTTTTAATCCGAACAATGATGCCTGAAGCTTCTCCCAATCCCATCGTTGACTTAATTCACTCTGCGTCAACTTAATTTCCTGCATACCATTGATTATATTGATAAGTTTGGTACCGGATACGGACATCTGCTTAAATCGCTGATGGTCAAGCCTTGCTCTTGACTTCATAAAAAGTGAGACCCAAAGAATATATAATACAGACCCAGATAGAAAAAGCAAAAGAATTTTTGTACTGAAAATTGCCAGTACTATTCCAAACACAATCAGGTTAAAAAAGGAGAAGAGTATGCTCAAACTTGCCGATGTAAGGAACTCCTCAATACGGTTATTGTCCTCGATGCGCTGAAGGATATCACCTGTAAGTTTTGTATCAAAAAAGGCAACAGGCAGTGACATAAGTTTCTGAAGAAATCCGGAAATTATTGCGACATTCACCCTTGCACCAATGTGCAGAAGAAGCCATCCTCTGATAAATTCGACAGTTGTTCTGCCAATCACCAACGCAAGCTGAGCAAAAAGAATAAGATAGATGAAGCCTATATCATTATTATTAAGGCCAATATCAATTATCGACTGGGTAAGAAAAGGTATTAAAAGCTGTATGCAGCTTCCCAACAGTAAACCCAGAATAAGCTGACCAAGGTATTTGCGATAAAGGCGAAAATATTTAAAAAGAAACCTGAATCCATTAGTTTTTACATGTTCCTCCTTAAAATCATAAAGCGCCGGTGATGGTTCAATTATCAGTACAAGTCCTGAAGGTTCACCATCAGTAAGAGTTGTTCCCCAGTTCCGGATAAATTCCTCGCGCGTATATTTCACGAATCCTATTGCAGGATCAGCAGCCCATATTTTATCATTCTTTATTTTGTAAACAACGATAAAATGTTTCTGTCTCCAGTGAACTATACAAGGTAATGGAACATTCTCATTCAACAATTTAAAAGAAATTTTAACGCCTATTGTTCTGAATCCCAAGCTGTCAGCAGCTTCTGAAAGACCAAGGAATGAAACGCCCTCTCTTGTTATGTAACATTTCTTTCGCAGGAGTTCCAGTGAATAATTAATATTGTAAAACCCTGCTACCATCTTAAGGCATGCAGGGCCGCAATCCATTGCATCGGGTTGTTTTACAAAGGTAAAAGGCATTTTATGTTTCCGGAAATTGATTAAATTGTAAGTAAAGATATTTATTATTTACTTACAATAATCCTGAAAATAACATAAAATCTAAACCTGCAACACTTTTAAAATGATTTTCCTTTGAGGAAATATTATATTTACCAAGTTAATCTATAGCCAAAGGGTTTGTTTAGAAGTATACCAGATAAAACTATTATTGAGGGGATTCGCCAACAGGATGATAAGATTTTGAATTGGTTGTATGATAATTATTTTCAGACCATTAAGAATCATGTAATCAGAAACAGTGGATCAATAGAAGATGTCTCTGATGTTTTCCAGGATTCAATTATTGCACTTTACAAGCAAATTACAGAAAACAAATTAAATCTTACAACGGATCTTAAAGGATATTTTTTTAGTATCGCCCGTAATCTCTGGAGTTTACAATTAAGGAAAATACTAAAGACCACAGAGCTCGATGTAGATATTGCTGAAGAAGATATTGAAGAATCTGATGATCCTGTTTTTGAGAGAATCCTGAGCAGGGCATTCGCAAATTTAAAGCCCGATTGTCAAACTGTTTTAACGTTATTCTCTGATGGTCATTCATATGATGATATAGCAACCCAGATGGACCTCAAGAATGAGGTTTATGCCAGAAGAAAAAAATATCTTTGTAAGGAAGCACTAATGGAACTGATCCGGGATGATCCTGAATATCAGGAATATTTGCGTTTCCGGGAATAAAGAATAAATAATCCGGCACAAATAAATACTACAGTTAATGCCAGGAGTAAAAACTTCATTGGAAAATATAACGGGGCATTATTCCCATAGATAACGAGTGTTGACCAGAAATAAGGATGAGATCTCAACTGATCGGACTTTTTCAGATAAGTCATCCTGGCTTTTCTCAATGCCTCACTTTTTGTAAATCCTTTACCCAGGTTTTTATAGAACATTTTGATGATCTCTGTGCCTGATTTGTCCTCAATCTCCCACATAGACATTACAACAGACTGGCTGCCTGAATAAATAAATCCCCGTGCAAGGCTTAAAATTCCTTCCCCTGATGAAAGAAACCCGGTCCCAGTATTACATGAGCTTAAGACAACCATTTTTGCNTTCAGTGGAATTCCGTAAACCTCATAAGTATTAAGCAATCCATCATCAGNTGAATCATTTCCCAGGCTGAATATCATTTTTGAATGCATTGGATATTGATCATTCAGAATAGTATGCATTGCCAGATGCACAATGTCAAATTTCCCTGATTCTCTCTTATAAACTGATTCTTTGGCTTCCTTATTAATATAGAGTTTTCCTCCTGTAATATCAGAAACATATTCTGCTTCCTCCCGTGCAAACGGCAGATCACTGAGAGTCCCTTTCCCCGCTTGTCTGTTTGACATAACTGAGTCGATAGAAAATTTATCATTATAATCTGGAGCAAATGCAATTGCCCGGTTGGTAAAACTGAAGCTGTTTTTTACCGATTCTGATAGAAATGTAGCGGAGTATGTGTAGGAAATACGGAACTTATTCATAAGATAAGGAAGCTCACGATATAAAATTTCTTCTCCTGAATGGGCATTTGTCAGAAATATTTCGAATGGAAGGTACGATATTATATTATCAGGCGAAATGACAACCTTATCAGATATAAGATACTTCAGGACAGGTTCTATCAGAATATTATAAAATCGATTCCCCAGTTCCTTATACCTGATATATGAATTAAGCGAATTTTCATTTAATGAAGGCTTAGATAATAAGTTCCTGAATTCTTTTATATTACTGAAGAATTCCGAATCAACAGGGAATGTCAAAAGCTGCTGATTTTTACGGTTTGCAATAAATATATAGAGAACGGTATCGGATAGTACATAATTTAAATAGGTGCCGTTTCTTCCCAATATTTTCGGAATCTCTTTCAGTGTTACAACCTCTGTATTGTATTTTATCGAAAAATATCCCGGGTATTTCTTCTCAAATATGATTATCATGGAATCACGTTTCTGTGTAGCTATAAAAAGCTTTTCTTTCAAATCTGATATTCGAACTTGTTTAAATAATTTTTTGTTATTTTCTACGGCGATCAATGAATTATAAAGAGTTATTTCCCTTTGAAGCGACTTTTCGAGTTCAGCAATTTCCGGTGGTATATTAAACTGAACAGCTTTTAGTTCACGGGTTGATGCCAGCAGTCCTGCAACTTTTATCTTTTCAGAAAATTTAAACGCTTTTTCCAGAAAACTTGATTTTTTTGTAATCTCATAACATAAATTATAATCCCGGATTGCAATAAGGTATGACTCCCTGTAACGATCTCCGAGAATAAGTCTGCTCTCTTCCTCGCTGATGTTGATCCTTACTTTTTCAATTACTGATATTAATAATTCATTCGTAGAAGCAGCAGCTTCAAGAATTTTTATATCATTTGATCGTTCATATATGTTCCTTAATATTTCATATTTTGACTTTACGATTTTCAAAGATCTTTTGTCAGCTTTTATTTCTGACAAGTCCGGATTCTCGTACAAATCGTACTTGCTGCCACCCTCAATTCCCCTGAATAACAGTTCTTGAATTTTCTCAAGAGCTTTCATTGACTCCCCGTTTTCTGCCAAGGACTGAGCATACCCAATGGTTATAGATTCTTTTAGAAGTTCATTTTCTTCATGATTTTCCATATACTGCACACACTCAGTAAAGAGCACCAATGATTTTTGTAAATCAATCTTGAATTCTCTTAAATAATCAGCATAATATTTCAGGACTTCAATATAATATCTTGAATTGATACCATAAAGTTTCTTTACTTTAACAAGCAACTTAGAAAGAAGAACTTCTCCTTTAATCTTTTTACCCGAATTACCCGATACAATGGCGTAGTTATTTATAAAGTTAAATGCTTCATATTCATTAATTGATTCGGCAAAAAGTGTCCCCTTTTCATAGTACTCATCTGATCTTTCTTTGAATCCCAGCAAACTTGAAGCGACAGCCATACTATTAAGGAGATTAATATAATTCCTTCCTGGTTTTATCTGGTTTTTATCCAGGATTGATTCAGCCTTCTCAAAATAAAGCATTGCTTTTGAATAATCCGCAAGCCTTGAGTAACAGACCCCTACATTAAGATATAACGCGAATAATTCGTTTATTGTCAAAGCATTTTCATAATTTCTCAGGATCTCCATTGCCATGAATCCATAATTTATGGATTTTTCATATTCCAAAAGTTCAATGTTCGCAGTGACAAGAGCAGCATATCCGCTTGCCAGTTCAGGACTTGAAGCTCCATATATATTTTCAACAATTTTTATATATTTTAATAAATATTCCAGCATATTAGTATTATCTCCAAGATTGAAATATGCAATTGCGATATTGTAAAGCCCTTTTATATAGAATTCATTATAAATCCTGAGACTTTCACCCGTTGCAACTGAAAGTTTTAACCAATTTATGGCTTCGGAATATTTTCCAATGAAAAATTTGCTTAGCCCTATTAAATAGTAAGATTCACACATCACAGCACTGTCAATCCTATTTACTCTCAAGGTTCTTATCATATTTTCAGAAACCAGGCGGATTCCGGCTGTATCCCCTTTATTTATAAGAAGCCTTAGAGAATTATTTAACGTGATTACATCTTCCGATAAATTTTTATTGACGGGCCCGTTGTATTTTTTCTCAGATTTAACAGCTTCATTTAGTGTATTTTGATCAATCAGAGAGAAAGATCCTTTGATTGATAATGTAGATAAAATAAAAATCAGAATAGGAAATAATCTTATAATTATTGTTTTCTTAATCATTACTTCAAAAGGTTGTAGTTTTTTCTAAGTTTCCCCAAAAGAAAGATAAAAACGAAAAAATTCCAAGCCAAATCTACTGTTTTTTAATCCTAATTACCATTTTGTATATATCTCATTATTAGTTATATATAATTATTTTCAAAAATAATTGATTTTTTTGTGTCACAAAAGTGGCATTCCTGATATGTAATATTGTAAACCGATAATAATTACTGATTACCCTGAATGAGTTTTAAAACTTTATAAATTTAAAAATGAAAAACCTGACTATTGACCTGACAAAAGACATTT
>JGI24132J36420_10000893_pt1 | contig 13835 bp, 6 predicted proteins | sample BarGraNGADG00212_3_FD_36420 | JGI IMG/M metagenome (IMG submission 36420) | reverse complement strand
GGAGAAGCTCCGTGAGTGCGTAACCGCCCGCATAGCGCTGCGGTGGGAGGCGGTTCTCACGCCGCCGGACGAGCATGTCCTGGACGCGCTGCCAGAGCTGGTCTGGGCTGTCCGTGACCACGGACAACACGCCCGGCGGGATGATCGTCGTCGTCGGCGGGCCTCGTGTCAGACAAGGTGGCACGAGGCCCCTGCACGCTTGATCCATGCACGCACGCGGGAAGGCGCGTTGACGCGCCCATACGGATGGTCGCGCCCGCACTTCGAGGGCAGGTGTTCCGACAGAGCCGACGGAGAGCGCGCTGGGCGCGGCGCGCGCGCGGCCGCGTAACGGCGGGACCTTTGGTCCTTGGACGAGGNNCGCACCGGCTGTCACGCTGCGAGCGACGACGGATGACGATGCCCCGACCGTGACCCAGGAGAGGTGGACGCCACGAGCGAACCGGTGAAGACCGCGCGGAGGAGCAGGACCTGTCCGCGCTGCGGTTCGCGCGAGATCGCGACGATTCTCCGCGGGGAACCGGCTAGCAGCGACCGGCTCGAGGCGGACCTCGAGGCGCGCCGGGTGGTCCTGGGCGGATGCATGGTCTGGCACGACCAGCCCGATTGCAGCTGCACCGCCTGCGGCCTGGAGTTCCGCGCCGATGGGCGCCCTCCGATCCTCGACCCGACGTCGTGAGCGATCCCGTGTCTCCAGCCGTGGTCCCGCCTGGTCCGTCGGCCGACGACCTGACCGACGAGCAGCGTCGCATCGTCGCCTGGGAGGACGGTCCGCTTGTCGTCATCGCGGGGGCCGGGACCGGCAAGACCCGGGTGATCGTGGAACGGGTCCGCAGGCTCCTGGAGACAAAGGGCGCCCCGAGTGACGGCGCCGAAGCCGCCGGGGGCACAGGGTCCGCCTTGCGGCTCCCCGCCGAAGCGGCATCGGCCGATCCCGACGTCTCCTTCGCCGGGCCGCTCATGCCCGAGCAGATTCTCGTCCTGACATACAACGTCAAGGCGGCGAAAGAGCTCGCCGACCGGCTCGAGAAGGCGCTTGGTCCCGCCGTGCGCGCCCGCCTCGCGGTGGCCAACTTCCACAGCTTCTGCCACGGGATCCTCGTCGAGTCCGCGCCCGATGCCGGGCTCCCGTCGATGCCCGACGTCCTCGACGGCGTCGGCCAGGTGCTCCTCCTGCGCGACCTCCGCCCCGGCCTGCCGCTCCTCTACTACTCCGGGCGCGGCAACCCGTACCTCGGGCTCGACCGCTTCGTGGCATTCATCAACCGGGCCAAGGACGAGCTCGTCAGCCCGGATGACTTCGATGCGTACGTGGCCGCTGAGAGGACCGCCTTCGAGTCGCGCTACGGACCGTACGAGCGCGCGCTCGAGCGTCTCGAGGCCCTCGGCTCCTTCGACCGCGGCCGCACGGACGCCCGCGCTGCCTACGCTTCGTTCCGGGCGACCGAGCGCGCGGCCGACGCCGCCGACCCGGCCGCCGACCCGAACTTCGAGAAGGTCGAGAAGATCGCCGACCGCGAGGCCCGCCGCGCCGTCTGGGGAACCGGGTACGCCATCTCACGCAGGCGCCTCACCGACGAGCAGCGCGAGCAGGCCGAGCACCTCGCCGCGACGTACGTGGCCGACGGCGCCGCCCTCGAGGTCCTCCGACTCTCCGAGCTCGCGCTCGTCTACCGCGCCTACGAGGCCGAGCGGGAGCGCCGCGGCGCCCTCGACTTCGGGGAGCAGGTCGCCGCCGTGATCCGCCTCTTCCGCGAGCGCCCGAACGTCCTGCGGCGCTGGCAACGCCGCTTTCGCTACCTGCTCGTCGACGAGTTCCAGGATGCCAACGTCGCCCAGGTCGAGCTCATCGAGCTCCTCGGGAGGACGCCCGACCGGCCCGACAACGTCATGGTCGTGGGCGACGACGACCAGTCGATCTACCGCTTCCGCGGCGCCAGCTACGCGGCCTTCGTCGAGTTCGACCGCCGCTTCGCCGGCCCTCCGGCTCACGACCCCGACGGCCCGGCGCCCGGGTCGCCGACCCGCCTGAGCATCGTGGAGAACTTCCGCAGCCGCCCGCCCATCCTCATCGTGGCGAACCGCCTGATCAGCCGCAACGAGCTCCGCTACATGCCGGACAAGCGGCTCGCGCCGAGCCGCCCCGGCGACGGCGCCCTGGCCGTCGAGCTGATCACGTGCGCGGGTCCCGACGACGAGGCGGCCGCGATCGTCGAGCGGATCCGCACCCTCGCCGCATGGGACCCGGCGATTGGCGGCCAGCCCGCGGTCCCGTGGAGCTCCTTCGCGGTCCTCTACCGCAAGCACAAGCACCGCGACGCCATCGTGGCCCGCCTCCGCGAGGAGAGCATCCCCTACACCGTGTCGGGCGGGCTCTCGCTCTTCGCGACGCCCGAGATCCGCGATCTCGAGCAGGCCCTCCGCGCGCTCGCCGACCCCTTCGCCGACGTCGCCCTCGCCCGGACCCTCACCGCGGGCCCCTGGCGCCTCGACGCGCTCGAGCTGCTCGCGATCACCCGGGCGGCGAGCCGCGCGAAGCGCCACCTGCTCGAACTGATCCGCGACGCCGTCGGTACCGGCGAGGTGACCCTCGACGCGGTGCCGACCACCGGCCCGAACGGTGCGGACGGCGGTGACGCGCAGGTCGGCATCGACCCGCAAGCCGGCGAACCTCGCCCGGCTCCCGACGCCGCCCTGCCCGCCGAGCGGGTCCTCGAGCTTGCGCCTGCGACGCGCGCCAAGCTGCGTCGCCTGCTCGACACGCTCGATGAGCTCGTCCCCGAGACTCCCCGTGAAGGCCCGTTCACGATCCTCGAGCGGTACATCGAGCGGACCGGGATGCTGCTCGACCTGCTCGCGGCGGACACCCTGGAGAGCAAGCGCGCGGTCGCCAACGTCGCGTCACTCATGCGCTTCGCCGCCGACTGGCAGCGCGAGCATGCCACGAGCACGCTGGGCGACTTCGTCAACTACCTCGACGCTTACCAGTCCGCCGGCGGCGAGCTGCCGACCAGCGTCGAGCTCGCCGAGGACGTCCAGGGTGTCGGGCTCATGACCCTCTACCAGGCCAAGGGCCTCGAGTACCTCCACGTCTTCGTCCCGCACCTCCTCGACGGCGAGTGGCCGGTTCGCGAGCGCGACTGGGGCCTCTTCCCGCGCGAGCTCCTGCGCGAGGCCGTGCCCGTCGGCGACCTCCACACCGAAGAGGAGCGTCGGCTCCTGTACGTCGCGATCACGCGAGCGAGGGAGACCCTCACGCTCAGCACGCACGGCGGGCCGACCTCCGCCAAGGCCACGAGCCCGTTCGTCGCGGAGCTGCGCGAGGAAGCCGGGCCCGAGCTGGTCGAGCACGATCGGACGGCTGCCCATGGCGCAGGGACGGCGCCTGGGACAGGAGGAGCCGCCGGCGAGCCGGCCGAAGACGAGGACGCTGGCGATGAGGCCGACCCGCGCGGCGCGATCGAGCGGATCGTCGCCCTCCCGAGCCCCCGCGAACGCCGGACCGCGCTCCGCCTCCGCGCCGCCGAGCTCCTCTCGCTCCTCGAGGGCGTGGCGCCCGAGGTCCCCGAGGTCGCGATCGCGAGGATCGGGCTCCTCGACGAGCTCGCCAGGCTAGGTGCGAGCGCGGTGGCAGGCGCCGACGCGGCCAGGGCCGCTGGACTCGACCCGCTCACCCTACGGACCGTGGCCGCCGACGCGGGAGTCGGAGCGAACCTGCTCGTCGTCGCCCCGCTGCCGGGCTCCTTCAGCTACACGCAGTTCGACCGCTACGAGCGCTGCCCCCTGCGCTACGCGCTCCAGCACGTCTACCGGGTGCCGACCACCGAGACCGTGGCCGCGTTCACCTTCGGGAGCACCGCCCACGCCGCCTTCGAGGCCTTCACGAAGGAACGCCGCGAGCGGGCTGCCCGCGGCGACCCGCCGCCGACCCGCGAGGATCTCGGGCAGCTCTTCGCGGCCGAGTGGAAGCCCACCGGCTTTCCCGACGCCACGTCGGAGCAGACCTACCGCCGCCGCACGGCCACCCTGCTCGACAACTTCTGGGATGGCGAGCTCGCGAGCGTCGGCACGGCGCTCCACGAGGAGCTCGGATTCGAGCTCCGGCTCGACCCAGGCGACGGGAGCCCGGTCGTGCGGATCGGCGGCTCCATCGACCGGATCGACCGCCTGCCGTCGGGCGGCGTCGAGGTGCTCGACTACAAGACCGGCAAGCCCGGAACCCAGAAGACCGTCGACGAGAGCCTCCAGCTCTCGATCTACGCCCTCGCCTGCCGCGACACCCTGGGCCTCGGCACCCCCGAGCGGGTCACCCTCTACTACACCGAGGCCGCGACCCGCATGAGCACGACCCGCACCGACCACCAGCTCGACGCCGCCCGCGAGGAGCTGCTCTCACGGGCCGCGCAGGTCCGCTCCGGCGACTTCCGGGCGACGCCGTCGCCGCGGACCTGCGGCTGGTGCGACTACCGCGCGATCTGCCCGAGCCGGGCGGAGTAGTGAGCAAGGGCCGCTCCGGCGGCTTTTCGTCGGTGTCGAGTGAGTCTTCGATGAATCAACAGCTGAAGGCGTGGGTCTCCGGCCGACCCGCACCGTTCGCCACCGCCGGCGAACGCCCCTGGAAAGACGCCATTGCTGCGCAGGTGTCAGCGCCGTCAGGCCAGTCATCCTCGGGGATGGCGATCGACTTCATTCTCCCGATCGGGCATGGGTGGCCCGGCCACCCCGACATCGACAACCTCTGCGAGCCCGTCTTCTCGACGGTGATCAACCGGCTGGGCTGGTTCGGCGGGGGCCGCCCCAACCTCGAGTGGTATCTCGCCACGAAGCGTCCGGGTACGGAGCTCGGGGCAGTGATCTCGGTATTGACGGGTCCTCCGCTGGATGTGGCCGCGGTGGCAACGCGCCCGGGGTTCGACGGGACATGGTCCGGGCCCCTCCCCCGGAGCGCCCGGGACGAGCAGTTCGCGGCGTGGGTCAGGGATCAGGGAACGCCGCCTCCGTCCGGGACGCTCGCGGTCGCCCTCGAGTTCGGAGGGTCGCGGGTCAACGTCGGCGACATCGCGACCGGGCCGGTCAAGAGCGTCATCGACTGCCTTCAGCCGATCATCGGCGGTCCCTTCGGCAACCCGGACGACCACAGGATCGTCCTGCTCTTCGTCGTCAAGCGAGCATTCGGCATTCCGGATGGTGCCGTCCGTATCACCGTGGGGTCGCACGAGTCATAGGTTCTGCGTGCCCCCGTCTACCTCGTCGGCGGACGCCTGAAGAACCGTGTCGCGCAATTGAACCGGCGCCGACTTCCGGTCTGCTGGAATTGCCCGGAGTCGACGGCATTCGCAACGTTCCACCAGCTGCGCGCCGGTCAGAGGCGATGGTCCCTACTGCAGGAATACCGTCCCTCAACCTGGTAGTTGGCCGGATTCTGGCAAGGCCGGTCTGACCTAGTCATCCAATCGCAGGCGTGCCCCTTTGCCGATGGGTCTAGGTACTCGGGACCCAGAATTCCAGTCCGGCGTCGCTGGTGCACTGGACGGGCGCGTCTTGCGTCTCCCTCCGGCGCGGCCGGCAGTCGTGCCCCCTCGCCAAGACGAACGAGCGCCGCGTCGGCAAACTCGGCCCATTCCGGGAGGTTGGCGCGCAGTCTTCGCAGGGCGCGAGCTGCGTCCGGTTGGCCGGTTCGGCCGACAGCCTCGATGACCCCAATCGCGAACCCGGTCGATCGTCCCTCTGCGACCCATGTCTCCATCGCCGTGACGGCCGCGTGCCCGTGCGCGCTGATCGGGTCGCGGAAGTCGATCCGCGTCGTCGACGAGGCTGCTGCGGCTTCTTCAATCAGTCTCTTGAGCAGTTGGCTCGGTCCCGCATGCGTTACCTCTCGCTTCGTGCTGCTCAACGCAGCAGGCGCGACAAACCGGTCACCTATCGCCTGGTACTCAACAATCGCGAACGACGTGGACGCGAAACCGAGCTCGAGCGCCGTCTCCAGGAATGCGATCTGACTCGGCCGAAGACGATCGCCGCTTCGATGCTGCTTGGACTCGATGAAGAGGATGCCCTTGTCGCGCCATGCAAGCACGTCCCAGGTGCCGGCCCCTTTCAGTTCGGGTCGGTGGGCGTGGATCGTCTCGAAGGCGTCGTAGCCCGCGCCAGACAGCGGCCGCGGCTCGTCGACATTGGCGCAGAACTCGCGGCCTCCGGTCCAATTCTTGACCCAGCGGGCTTCCCAGCCCGCGCTCTCGAGCAGACGGACGATCACGAACTCCGGCCATGTCGCGCCGCTGTCGAACTCGACGGCGACTTTGTTCGGCGCCCAGCAGTGCGGCGCCTTCGGGACCGTCGCTGCGGCACGCCGTTCGCGCCGGAGGAGGGTAGTCACGGCGATGGTGGCGCCGTGGCCGGGCAGGACGACCCGGATGGCCGGCAGCGGCTCAGCCCGCAGGATGGCGGCCAGCTTCGGGCGTGCACCTTCGTCACGAAGGTCACCACCCGCATCCGAATCCTGCATCCTTGCCCTCCTCGGCTGAATCTCGATCGGCTGGCCTCGCACCGTTTGAGTGCCCGGTGCGATGTTGAGTCGTCCGGCATTGCTCGCCGCCTCCGCTGCTCCTGAGAAGGCTCTGGCGCGTCGGCTTCGAGGAGTCACGTCCTTCGCGGTGTCAGGTCGATCCGCATCTTCTCCGATAGCTCCGCAAGCTCCTCGGCCGGCATCCGATCGCCCAAGTAGGCCACGAGATCCTCCTGCCGCGGCTGCCCGAATACCAGCCGGTAGGCGGCAAGAGACGCCCGGAGTCGCTGGAGCTGGTCCACCTCGCGGGTCAGCGGAAGCAGCGGGACCTGGCGCTCGATCTTCGCCTCACCTTCGTAGACCCAGTACGGCTCGATGTCGCGGAACTCCCGGCTTGTGACCTGCGCCGATGCCTCGTTGAACATCGCCTCCCAGGGATCAACGGCGCGACGGCTGAAGGCCGCAGCGCGATGGCGGGCCGCCACGTTCTTGCGGATGGCGTGGCCCTTGAAGCGGTGGACGCGGCCTTCGCGCTGCTCGAGGTCCACAGGGTTTGCCGGCAGGTTCCAGTGGACGACCGCGTGGCAGTAGGTGTGGAAGTCGAGACCTTCCTGCCCGACCGAGGTTGAGGTCAGCACGAACGGCCAGAACGGCGAATTGAACGCCGCTCGAACGCTCGACGCACGCTGGAGGACCTTCGCGTCGTCGGTCGCGTCGCGGCCGAAGCGGACCGCGAACCGAACCCGCATCGGCATCGAGTCGAACGCGAGCGCGCCGTCACGGACACTCACCTCGTCCGGGCTGTAGGTGACTGCCTTGATCGAGACGGCTTCGTGGACAGCGTCGGCAACGCGTTGCGCGATCACCGGCGCGTCGCGATCGAGCTGGCCGAGCCACTCGGGCAGCAGGTGGATGTACTCGTCCAACACTGCCTGGAGGTTGCCGCTGACCCCTTCCTCTGCCACGCGGCGCCAGTACGCGTCGTCACTGGTCGCGCTACCCCGCAGGAGTGTCATCACCTCCGGCACGTTGAAGAGGGTCCGGAAGCCCCACGCGATCCGGAGCGCGGCGTCGCGCGCGGCCGGAGCCGAGAGATCAGGTCGCGTCCCCTTGATTCGACCGAGCACCCGCGCAATAGAACGGAGAGCGCAGGTGCCCGGTCCACCGATCGCCAGCGCCGCCACCGCGTCCGCGAGGTCAGCCGGCACCCGGCCCAGCTTCGCCGGGAAGCCGTCGCGGACGATATCTCGGGCCAGCGCCACATGGTCTGCCCATGCGCCCGCATCGTCGCCATCGGCGTCGGACCCGTCGGCGGCACCGGGGTGCGTCAGCACCGTCGACTTCGACGTCAGCCACTCAACGGTCCTGGCTTGGGGCCATCGGCGGCGGTCGAGCAGCAACGGCGCGGCGGAGTACCAGCGCTGGTCCTCCGGCCCCTCCGTGGAGGCGCCGCGGGTGATCGGAGCGAGCGCGTCGGCGATGCGTCGTCGTGCCTCGGCCAACACGCCGTCCGCGGTCACGGGCTCCGTCCCCACGCCCAGGTCTCTCGCGATCGCAAGCGGATCCGCGAATTCGGCGAGCGTGACGCATGGGTACATGAGCGCGAACGTCGACATGCCCGCGGGACCAGTCTCGCTCCGCCGGATCGCGAGGAGGCCTCGCAGCTTGGCGCGCTCATCCTTGTCGTTCCGCACCTCCCTGCCGCGGCTGCGCATCATCTGGCGCTCGGCCTCGTAGCTGAGGAGCACGGAGATCGCGTCCGGGACGACGTTCCAGCTCGAAAAGATCAGCCGCTTGGTGAGCGTACGGGCCGCTTCGGTCGCCCAGGGGCCCCGGCCCTCGTAATAAGGGAGCGCGGGCGGCATCCAGAGCAGCTGCCAGGCACCGCTGTCGACCGTCTCGGCTGCCAAGGCGCGCAGCCGAGCATTCCCGGGATCCACGGCCTCGTAGGCGTCAACACTCGCCTTTGGGAGCAGCGTCGAAAGATCGATCTTCTCGATGAGGCTCGAATCCGACGCCGACGCCTTCAATTCGCGCTTGAGCTTGTAATCGCTCATGAAGTTGAGCAGGTACGGCGAGGACTTCCAGAAGTCGGTGACGTCACCGGTGCGCAGGTGCCGGCTGACGCGGTCGACGGTCGCGAACGCGCGGACGTCGCCAGCCGCGAGGCGCGTGCCCGACATCTCACGGTCGGCCAGCATCCCGCTGCGATCCTTCGTGACCGCGAGGCGCTCCGTTCGAACCATGACGCGTCGGAGCCGGGTCTCGATCTGGCGCTTCCGGCTCAGGAGCGCTCGCTCGTCGCCTGAGCCGACATCCATCAATGCCCGCCGGAACTCTCGCAGCTCGACGGCGAACGCACGGGTCTCTTCGGCACCCATGAGGAAACGGGCGGTCCGCAGGAAGTCCGCGTAGTGATCGTCGTCCTCCTCGTCGCGAAGCGTGTACATCTTGTACGGCGTCGCAGACAGAAGCAGCACGCGCGCCTGAGCGTTGGTGGTCGCGTCCCTCTGGCCGAACAGGTGATGCGTGAGGTGGCGGATGTCGTCGGGGTTCTCCGGGTCGGGATCGTCGAGAAGCTCGCGGAACCGCTGGAACTCGTCGAGGATCACGAGGTCGGGTTCGAGGGCTTCCACGCACGATCGCGCGAGGGTGAGGCGGAGGTCCCGGACAACGTTCTGCCGCTCGTTCCAGTCGTCGCCGGGATCGTCGCCGTCGAACCGCTCGACCAGCCGCCAGAACCGCTGCAGCAGCTCCGGCTGGGTCTGGAGCTCCCGCTTGTACGCGTCCGCGAGCCCCTTGTCGAGGCGAATCGTGCCCGTCTCCGCGACGGGCGGCGTCCACCTGACCCCGTTGCGGAAGTTGTCCTCCCGCTGGCCGCCCATGAGTGTCCGGTAGGCACCCGGTCGGTCCAGCGACTCTCCCAGGACGTATTCGAGCAGTCGGAACACGACGGTCCGTTCGTCCGAACGCCCACCCCGATCACCCATGTTGAAGCTGGTTCCCGGCGTGAGCGAGACGAAGTTGAGGCCATTCGCGTCGAGCTCATGGATGTGCCGGGGGAGAAGCGTGATCCTGGTCGGGCGCTCGAACCCTTGATCGCCGGTGACGTTGAGCCGCCGGATGTTCTGCGCCGCGATTGCCGCGTTCGAGCAGATATAGATCACGTCGATCCGGCGAGTGCCCGCATGCTGCAGGTGGTTGATCGCCTTCGCGATCAGGCCGCGGGCGACAAGTGTCTTGCCGAGGCCGACCTCATCGGCAACCAGGAACTTGGTTACCGGATCCCTGTCCTGGTACATCCGCCGGAATACGTGATCCACGGTCGTGCGCTGAAACCGCTTCAGGCCGGCGAGGACATCCTGTTCGATCTTCGCGCCGTCGATGTCGCGCATCAGCCCGCTCCCCCGTCTGCCAACGCCGCGGTGATCGGCGTCCAGATCTCGTCCCATTGGGCAGGAAGCAGCTTCACACCGGTGCCTGAGCGCGCGATCTCCGCCAGGACGCGTTCGATGTCATGGAGGCGCTCCGGATCGCGCGCGTACGCGCGCACGAGCGGCTCCAGAAGCGCGCCGGTCTCGAACGCGGTGAGCCATTCCCCGCGCCCGGGCGCGCCAGTGGCTCCTTCATCGAAATGATCGAGTGCCTCGTCGAGATTGCCGAGCAGGAGCAGCAGGAACCGGATCAGGCTCGCGCGGTCATTGAGAATCGAGGCGAGGACCCGCTCCGCCCGGCCTTCGGGTGCCCCGAGCAGTTCGGCGACGACGACAAAGCGCACGCTCAGCGGTCCTGCCGTCAGCGAGACGCCGAAGAATGGCGTGACCCCGTCATCGGAAAGGTCGAAGGCGGTCGACAACGACCCATTGATCTCCGGCGTGCGCCCGGCGCCTGCGCCGACAGTTGCCGGCCAGACCTGAATGTCGATCCCGACGCGCTCCGAGGGATCGAGGCGCGTCGCGGTGGGCTGTCCGCAGAGCCCGACGGTCCAGCGTCCGTCGACCGCTCTGCTGCAGGTCGCCTCGAAGTGGAGGCCGCCGATCGCTCGTCGGAGCACGTCGAGCCGCTCCTCGATCACCTCCTCTGGAGTCTTGGCGCGCTCTTCTTCCTGCCGCGCCTCGTAGGGCTCGACGATCTTGCGAAGCCCGATCCGGTCGGTCCGATCGCCGATGGTGGCATCTATGCCGCAGTCGCGCTTTCGCCCCGTGAGCTCTACGAGGAACTCGACGTTGCCGTGGAACGCCGCGTCTGTCGCGTTTGCTGAGCCGGTCCAGAGGCGCCCATACCAGCCGGCGTCCGCCACGTAGGTCTTGGCGTGAAGGCCGATGAGGCGGTTCTCCGCCGTTCGACTAGCAGTCGGCGCCTCGGCGGCGTCAAGATCCGTCGGGGCCGCGTTGGCATCGCTCGCCAACACGAGCCGCTCCGCGAGGTGGGCCAGCGCTTTGCTGCCAACGCGGTCGATCTCCTCCGGTCGCGAAACCAGGATGGAGCCCCGGCGCTTTCGCGTGATGGCGCCGAGGGCGTTGCCGGTCAGGAAGGGTGAGATGACGAGCATGCGGTCGATCTGCCCCTCGAACGGCCACCGTTCCTGCCGATCATGGCCGAGCGCCCAGAAGCGCACAGAGGAGAAACCCTCCGGCAGCGTCCAGTTCGCCCTCGCGAAGTCAGCGCCCAGCGAGCGAACGGTCGCGGCGCGGTCCTCAGGGAGCGGCCGGATCGGCGCGGCCAGGTTGACCAGGGCATCCGCGAACTCCGCCAGCTCCGGACAACGGACTTCGTCACCGGGCGTCCCGTCGAGCCGGAGCAGCGTGTCCCAGGACCGATCCGGGGTCAGATTCCGGCTGAGGCAGAGGAAGCGGTAGCAGGTGGCGCCTGTTTCGCGGTCGCGAAAGCGCAGATACCAGATCTTCGGATGGAAGATCGCCGTCGGTACCGGCGGGACGACCGAGTAGACGGCGTTCTCCAGGTAGACGATCAGACGCTGGTCGATCGGCGGGACGGTCACCTGCCCAGCCTGGTGGAAGAGTGTGATCCGGCTGCTGTGCTCGCGGAGTGCCTGGAGCATCGCGACCGGATCGGCGACGGAGCTGCCGTCCGCGCGCTGGCGGTCGAACATGGCGAATGCGACGGGCGCGGTGAGCAGGGACACGAGGTCCAGCGAATAGGTCGTCCCAGCGGCAGCGTTGAGTTGGAAGCCGAGGGGCGGCCGAAGGGCATCAAGCAGGAGCGCTCGGGCGTCGGGTTCGAGCATCAGGGGAGCTCCAAAGGTTGTTGCGCGCCACGAAGGATGTCCGCGACGATGCCCTTCGCCTGATCCCACCGGTAGGTCAGGCGTCCGAGGCTCGAGGCACCGGACCATCGCTCGAGCGCACGCTCGTTGTGCAGGCGAGCCAGGGCGCCCTTCGTCTGTCGTTCGCGCATGCGGATCAGGCTCCGTGCGGCCTCATCGTCCGTGACGGCGCTGGGGCCGGCGATTGCGCGGTCGATCCACTCGGTGCTGAACTGGCGTGCCTTGTGGGGGATGCCCGGATCCAACTCCATGAGCCGTCGCCAGAGATCGTCTCGGTCCCATTCGGCCAGCGCCTGCTCGTTGGCAGCCATGTCCGCCGCCCACCTGCCGATCGCCGTCCCGTAGCGATCCACGCGCGCCGTGTCCGCCTTGGCGAAATGGGCCGCCGACGCCTCCGCCATCAGTCGGTTGTACAGCAGCGCCGCGCCCTCCATGACGAGGGAGTAGAGCCGACCGTGTTCGATGTCGTGACGCAGTCGCTCCGGGAGCGCGTCCGTGCCGATCTCCCACGGGGCCCTTGCGGTCCCCTTCCGCGTCGTCTGGCTGGTGAGACAGGCGGCCAAGAGCGAGTCGGGTGTGGAACGCCTCACGCGTTCGATGAGGAAGTCCGCTTCGGTCGCCGTCAGATCGAACGTCGTTGACGTCAGGAAGTCCGCCGGCCGCGGTGGGATCGAGGGCAACCAGTTACGGTGAGCCGACGCGACGAGTTCGCCGCCGTCGGACGTCCGCGCGGCGCGTTCTTCTCGGTAGTGCGCGTCCAGCGATGCGTGATAGCGCTCGATGGACCCCGGGAAGAGGCGAATCCTCCACCGGCCAAGGCCGTACCAGTAGATGGCGCTCGGCAATCGTTGAAGCGTCTCGCCGGCGTCGATGCCGATCAAGCCCGCGCTCGGGCCGACACCGCCCTTCTTGAGGCTGGCGACCAGCTGCGCGTGCAGTTCGCGTGAACGTCGCGCCGCTCGCGCCGACGGGACGCGCTCCTCCTCGAGCAGCTGATACATCCACGGGATGAAGAGGAAGTAACGGGCGCGGGTCTGGATCGTGCTGGTCCCCGGGAAGAAGTGCTCCGCGAACGTGTCGCGAATCGTGCCGATCCCGAGCTCGTCGAGGGTGCCCTTCTCCCGGAAGAGGTTGATGACTTCCATCATGCGACGGCGCTCGCCGTCGTCGTGAGCGAGCCAATTGAAGGATGAGGTCATCGGGTTCCGTCGATTTCGTTTGGGGGGCGCGGCCGACCGGCGCGCCGCACGACCTCCTCCACATCCCCTCCGTAATCCTTGATGGTGTAGAGCCGCGAGGGCAGGCGCGTAATGGCGCGAAGGGCCTCAGACACGGCCGGCGCGCGCCGATGAACCCGTTCCGCCAGAAGGTCGACTAGAAGGACGTGACCAAATTGGTCCTCGATGCCCATGTCGACGGGATCCCACGTATAGCTGCCGGTGATACGGAAGACCGAAAGGAAGCCCCACTCGGGGAGGTTCGGAGCAACGATGAGGTCACCGAGTTGCATACCGTCGGGTTCGACGGCCCGCATCCGGCGTGAGCGCCAGGCGATTTGCTGTTCCTCGTCAAGCTCGCGGCCGAGGTGAACGGCGTGGGCGATAACCTCGAGGTTCTGACCTGCGTCCCAGCCCCAGCCCTGGCGAAGGCGGCCACGCTGCGCCTCGGCCCAGATGAAGGGGCGGCGCCCGGGACTCGTGCGCATCACCCAGTAGCCGCGACCCTCGACACCCGGGCGTCCGGCCGGATGCTCGGTTCGCACACCGGCCGTCCGTCCGGCGCGGGCCGGGGCCTTGATACCTAGACTCGCCAGCTCGGAATCGATATCGCGAACGAGGTGCGCCGGCAGATCCTCGCGGTCGACTGCGCGCAGCGACGCGATGACCGCGGCGCGGTTGGCATCAAAGCGCCCGATGCGCCCGAGCACCCGGATGGCGAATGCCGCGAGCCGCGGGTCCGCCAGCCAGTCGGTCATCGCCTCGATCGCGTCGTCGCCATGGGCTGCGATCGGGTCGCGGAGGTCCATGCGGACGAGCGGGTCGG
>JGI24132J36420_10000891_pt1 | contig 13844 bp, 8 predicted proteins | sample BarGraNGADG00212_3_FD_36420 | JGI IMG/M metagenome (IMG submission 36420) | reverse complement strand
CTCGACAGTAATTGTATCACCTGCAGCATACTGTCCGTCAGGTGGTTTGCCTAATATGGAACCCGCCTCTTTATTGGGTGAGACGGATACCGTAAGCTGGTAAGATACAGGTGTTGGAGTGGGATTGGCCGTAAAGACCGGAGTCAGTGTTACGTTTCTTGAAGGCATGGTGAAAGTAATGCTGGCACTGGTGAACGTGGCACCGGTATCATCCATCCAGTTCTGGAACGTATAACCGTCATTTGCGGTAGCTAATACGGTCACTGACGACCCTTCAAGATATGTGCCTGCACCTACAGCGACTCCGCCGTTCGCATCGGCAATCGTCAGTACATAAGGCGCAGGTGTCGGGGTTGGTGTCGGAGTCGGAGTCGGGGTAATTTGAAATTTATAGTTCAGAGCATCTTCATATGTTCCCACATACAGCGTTATCGCTGATTGGGGGCTGACAGGAGTGGCTTTAGCCGGATCTGAATAAAGGACAATTTGTTGGTCCTCGGGAAGGGCCATAGCTCCCGGGTTTACCTGTACTGTGCCCAGGATCAGGTCGGAATCGGTCAGGATCTGTTTGGCTTTTGTGAGGGTAACGCCGTTTAACTCAGGAACGGTGACGGTTGATACACCATCACTGATGATGATAACCACCTCGCTGTCTTTTTTAACAGGGGATCCGGCCGGGGGGTTGTGCCGATGACTTTCCCCTTTTCGATTGTACTGCTGGCTTCATTCTGTGTTGTAAATGTCAGACCAAGCTTCAGGATTTCCGTCTGGACGGTGGCAGGATCTGATCCGCTGTATTCCCCGATGGTAATGGTATCCTGCTCAGCAGCGACCTTAAGTTCAAGCTTGTGCAGACCGTTGTCCGGCTTGATCTCAACACCCGCATCGATGCTCTGCCAGAATACAATATCCTTGGCATACTCTGTCGATGCTTCATAAGTGATCACATATTCCGTGAATTTTTGTTTTTCAAAACCATTAACAACCTCTTGAATAGGGGATCCAACATAATTTTCGATTTTAAAAGTAGTACTTGATGACTTTGAAAGGTTGCCGAATACAACCTTGGTGACCAGATATACGGTACTTAGAAGGATTCCAATAATAACGGTTACCAAAAGAATGACCAGTACGTTGTCTTTGGTTCTGGACCTTCTTCTCTTTTCAATGGAATGTTCAATGTCCCTGAGTTTTCCGTAATTGGGATCGTGACGCATAGCCTGCATCTGATTGGTTGATGAATCCAGCATATCGGATTTGACAAGGATACCGTATGCCCCGTTGGGGTCTACCATAAGGGCATCCATCTCCATAACCATTTCATGAATCGTCGGATAACGGAAATCGACGGACTTCTGCATAGCCTTCTGGATAATTGCATCCAGACCGGCCGGAATTCCCGGGACAAACCCGGATGCAAGCGGCGGCGGTTCCTGAAGATGTTTGATTGCGATGGCGACGGAAGTATCCCCGTCAAAAGGAACACGACCGGTCACCATCTCAAAAAGAAGGACGCCCAGGGAATAAATATCTGTACTTGGCCCAACCATGGATCCCCTTGCCTGTTCAGGTGAAAAATAATGGACAGATCCCAGGGCACCGCCGGATGTAAGAGTGATTGTGTTGCTTGTTGCCGCGCGTGCAATACCGAAATCCGTAACCTTGGCAATCCTGTCTTTGGTAATCAGGATATTGTGGGGCTTGATATCACGATGAACGATACCGTTCTGATGTGCATTGTCCAGTGCCATGCCGACTTGAATCGCAATCGGAACAGCAACCCGCCAATCAAGGTGTCCATTCTGTGTGATGAGTTCTTTTGCGGTAATACCGTCTACGTATTCCTGTACCATGTACCGGAACTCGCCTTCCTGGCCCACGCCGAGGACACGGACGATATTCGGATGGGAAAGCGAGGAAGCTGCTTTCGCTTCCGTATCAAAACGCTTGATGAATTCTTCATCCGCTGTAAATTCAGGCTTAAGAATCTTAATCGCAACATGTATTCCAGATGACATATCGGTTGCCAGATAGACATTGGCCATACCGCCGCTGCCTATTAGACGGGATATACGATAACGTCCACCCAGAATCATTCCTTCCGGTCCCTGATTCGAAATACTCATACATTCTCCTTGTTTTTGTCTCTGTCGCAATGGATCAGAATTACAGTTACATTGTCTTTGCCGCCCATACGGTTAGCCGCACTGACAAGCTGAGCTGCACAAGCATCAAGATCTTTATGCCGTCGCAAAATGGTCCGGATTTCAGTCTCTTCCACGTAGCCATACAAGCCGTCCGTGCACATGAGGATAAGATCTCCTTCAGAAATATCAAAGGAATACGTGTCCGGAGACATATATTCGTTAACTCCAAGTGACTTAAGAAGGACATGGCGCTTCGGGTGCGTCAAAGCCTCTTCTTGTGTAATCGAACCGGAATCTACCAGTTCCTGAACCAGGGTATGATCTACAGTAAGCCGGTCGAGTGTAGATCCATGCATGAGATACACTCGGCAGTCGCCGATATGTGATACATAAAGCCGCCAGTCGCGCAAAACTGCAATCGTGAGTGTCGTCCCCATTCCCTGAAATTCCTTATTGTCCAGGGACTCAAGATAGACTCTCACATTGGCTTTTTCGATTATCAGATGCAGAACATCTTCAATTTCCATTTTATTTTTGGCCAATTCCAATTCGTGGGGCAAGGCGGAAAGAACATATTCCACAGCAGTCCGGCTTGCCAACTCACCGACAGCATGGCCGCCCATTCCGTCCGCAATAACAAATACCGTATCCTGTCCGACATTCAAAACAGCACGGAAATCCTCATTATTCTTTCGAACGGTTCCTGTATCCGTGGCACTGGCATATCTCATTTCTGCTCACTTTCCTGCATTCCTCTGCGCAGCTGCCCGCAGGCAGCCATGATATCTGTTCCCATTTCTCTGCGAAGAGTGACTGTCATTCCCATCTGCTCAAGCATTTGCTGGAAAAGCCGTACATGTTCAGGCGTACTTCTCTTATATAGGCTTCCTTCGAACTCATTTGCAGCTATCAGATTGATGTGGCAGTGTATCCCTCGAAGCACCACTGCCAGATCGCGTGCATCCTGTATGGAGTCATTAATCCCNTGAAAAAGAGAATATTCAAATGTTATTCTTCTCCCTGTCCGGTTCACGTATTGACGGCATGCATTCAGCAGCGTATCTATGTCATATTGATTGGCAACCGGCATCATGCTTTTTCTGAGAATATCCCGTGAAGCATGCAGCGATACGGATANATTNACCTGTAGATTAATACTTATAAATTCTATCATTTGAGGCACAATACCGCAAGTTGAGACTGTAATATGGCGCGCACCGAGATTGAGCCCGTCAGGATCGTTTGCAGCCCTTAAAAAAACCATCAGATTATCATAGTTATCAAACGGTTCACCGATACCCATCACTACTACGCTGTGGATTCGATCACCGATAATATCCGAGACAACGGTTATCTGTCCAAGCATCTCACCGGATGTCAGATTCCGGCCGAATCCGGCATGTGCGGAAGCACAGAATGCACAGCCCATCCTGCATCCCGCCTGTGATGAAATACACAGGGAATATCCGGTCTTATACATCATAAGAACCGTCTCCACCCGATGACCGTCATGAAGTTGGAAAATGAATTTTTTTGTGCCGTCTATCGATGATGTCAATTCCTTTTCAAGGACAAGCCCCTTTAGTATATAGTCTTCTGAAAGCGCTGTACGAATTGAATCCGGAATGTTTTTCATACGGGAGGTATCCTGTATACCCTTGACAAACCACTGATAAATCTGCGCAGCACGATAACGGGGGAAACCTCTTTCCTTAACCCAGTTTACCCACTCCTCAAGGGTCAGATCAAAAACAAAGCGTTTGTCCATTAAGGTTTTCTCCTGAAACGCGCAATATAGAATCCATCGCATCCGTCAACGTCAGGAAGCAGCTGAAGTCTTCCGTGCATAGCCGTTTCGAGATGTTCCGGATTAAGTGAGATAATTTTGGCAGGAAGAATGTCTGCAAAAGGATACTCTTCAAAATCAGTATGGTTCAAAAGGAAGTTGTCNGCCTGTTCCCCGTTCTCATGAGGNTTAATTGTGCANGTACTGTATACAAGCGTCCCGCCCGGCCGTACAAATCCGGCTGCCTGGTTCAGTATCTGAGCCTGAACCGGCAGNAGTTCCTGCATCTTTTCATAAGTCATTGTCAACCGAATATCAGGCTTTCGAAGAAGAAGTCCCAGGCCGCTGCACGGGACGTCGGTAAGGACACCATCAAAGTAAGAAAGGTACTGCGGAAGCTCATCTTCAAGCTTCGTTGCATCTGCAACAGCCGTATCAATGCAGGTCAGACCAAGACGCTCCTGGTTTTGCGCCACCATATTCAGTCTGATTTCATTAAGATCAAGTGCCGTCACCTTACCCTGATCTTCCATCAATTCTGCGATATGGCATGATTTCCCACCCGGAGCAGAACAGACATCCAATATTTTTTGACCTTTTTCGGGTGACAGTATATAAGATGCAAGCATAGCGCCCTCGTCCTGAATCATAAATAATCCGTCCTTAAAACCGGAAAGCTCATACACGGCATGCCCGCTTAGGTCAATTCGCAGGGCCTCATCCATAAAGAGTCCGTCTTCCGTAGTTACACCGTCCCCGGTGAAACTCTCGGCAAGTTCTGCCTTCGTGACACGAAGACGGTTCACACGAGCTGTGACGGAAGGATCCTTTAGAAAAGCTGCAGCTATCGTCTCAGCTTTTTCCTGTCCGTACCACTTAATCAGGCAGCCGCTCAATTCCTTGTTCAGTGAATATTTCACGTCGAACCGGCTGTTTTCGGGATCAATACTTCCGTCTTCGCATTCTTTGGCCAGAGTTCGAAGGACAGCATTTACGAGACGGACACCGCCTTCGTTTGTATAAAGCTTGGCAACTTTAACCATTTCATTAACTGCTGCAAAAGGCGGCACTGAGTGTGCATACATAAGCTGCCACAGACCTAAAAGCAGAATGGTATGTACGTCTGAATCAAGCGAATCAAATTTTTTACGCAGATTCCTGCGCAGATAAAAATTCAAGGTATGTACCCTGGTAATAGTTCCGTAAAACATGGCTACCGTAAAACTTTTTTCCTGCTGCGAAAGCCTTGTGCTGCGAAGTGAATTCTGCAGAACAATATTGGAGTACGCCGTATTTTCAAAAACCTCCGTAAGCATGTGAAAACACAGATTACGGGCAACATCTGTCTTCTGACTCATTTTTTCTCCCTATCAAACCGGGTACCGGCCCGGTAATTGTGACCGCATTCGTGTGCATGCATCCGTCTGCAGGACTGGGGCTGCACACTGGTAAGTACAATACAGCCGACTCCGCAGGCAACATATATCCCTGATTTTGCTCCCCTGATTATCGTACCGGGCAGCGGTTTTTCATAATCCTCTTCATACACAGATAAAAGTTCTTTTTCATTCTCCGGAATGATTGATCCGTATATCTTAAATCTTGAGCCGTCCAGGTATGTGTATGCCCCCGGCCAGCCGGTAAGTGCACGGATCTGATTGTGGATCTTATCTGAAGTATCTGTCCAGACAATAAGCCCCTGCTCCTTTTGGATGGGAGGCGAAAGCGTAGCAAGATTGTTGTCCTGCGGGATTGAAGTCAGTTCACCTTCAAGGAACAAAGTCAACGTCTCGATCAGGAGTTCGCTGCCGATTTCTGCGAGCCTTCCCATAAGTTCATTTGTCGTTTCGTTTTTATCTATCGGACATTCACGCTGACGCAGAATATCGCCGGTATCCATACCTGCATCCATTTTCATGATCGTGATGCCTGTCACCTTGTCGCCGTTCATAATCGACCACTGTACGGGCGCTGCCCCCCTGTATCGGGGAAGAAGCGAAGCATGTACATTCAGGCATCCGATTACCGGCACATCAAGAACAGCAGCCGGAAGTATTTTTCCGTACGCTGCCGTAATGACAAGATCCGGCGCCCAAGCCTGCATCTGCTTTAAAAATTCTTCGGTTCGCAGTGATGAGGGTTGTGACACAGGGATTCCGAGGGATAATGCCTTGATTTTCGCGGCAGGAGGAGTCAGTGTCATATGCCGGCCTACCGGTTTATCAGGCTGTGTTATGCAGGCAGAAATTTCGTACCCTGCATGAAACAGCCGCTCGAGAACCGTTGCGGCAAATCCCGGGGTTCCTAAAAAAACAATACGCTTTTTCAATTCGAAACAATTTCCCCCTTCACCTTATCGATGAACAGAATGCCGTTCAGATGGTCATATTCGTGGCAGATGCAAACGGCCATAAAACCTTTTGCATGCAGTTCAAATGGTTTTCCAAAACGGTCAAGCGCACGGATCGACAGTTCATCGGGACGTTCCACATCCCCTGATTTGCCGGGCACGGAAAGGCANCCCTCATTTGATATTACTGATCCCGATAAGTCAAACAATTCCGGATTGATGAATTCATGTACNCCGGTTCCGTCACCGATATCTGCAATAAAAATGCGNTTGAGAANACCTACCTGAACTGCTGCCAGTCCAACACCGCGCTGTTCAAAATGCATCGTATCCGCCATATCATCCAAAAGAATTCTCGTACGGTCATCTATCGATGTAACCTCCCGGGAAACCTTCCTCAAAATATCATCCCCAACTGTAACTATTTCACGTAAAGCCATAACATTTATCCCTTCTGTAATGAATCTTATCTTAATTCTATTCTACCATAAAGGATCGATGTCCATATAGAGCAGATACCCTTCTGCAAAAAACCGGGACTGCATCATGGCAAACAAATGCGACAATTGTGACTTCCTATCCGCTTTAATGTTGATACGGAAGCGAAACCTGTCCCTGATAAGATATAGCTGAGCCGGCGTCGGTCCATAGATATCCATCCGGCAGGCATCCGGCAGGGAGTCCCTGGCTTCCGTCAGTGCCTTGACAACCGTTTGAGCCTGCTCTTTGGCTGTCTGTTCATCCTCATGGGATAAGAGGATGCTCCCGAGCGCCCGGAATGGAGGATACCCGAGTCTTCTCCTGTATTCAATTTCGTTTTTGAAAAACATATCATAGTCCTGCCGGGCCGCACACAGAAGGACATCATCTTCGGGCTGGTAGGTCTGAATATATACACGTCCTGCCTTCTCTCCGCGTCCTGCACGTCCCGATGCCTGGGTAATAAGCTGGAACGCCCTCTCCCCGGCCCTGAAATCGGATGCCCGCAGCAATAGATCAGCGGAAACAATACCTACAACGGTAACATCCGGAAAATCGTGGCCCTTCGCGATCATCTGTGTACCTACAAGAACACTTGCCTTCTTATCGCGGAAAAGCCCGAGAAGCTGTGCGTGTGCCTCCCTGCCGACGGTTGTGTCCTGATCCATACGAATTACCGTCTGCCCGGGGAACTCCCTTTTAACCATCTCCTCGAGCTGCTGGGTACCCAGTCCGAATTTGCCCTGCACTGTGCTTTGACAGGAGGGGCAGACATCCGGAACTTTTTGCGTACGTCCGCAGTAATGGCAGACAAGAATCGATTTTGATGACCGTTTCGGCGTATGTAGCGTCATTGCAACGGAACAGTGTGAACAAAGTACGACCTGCCCGCAGGATCTGCACAGAAGAAGGCTGGAATAGCCTCTTTTATTCAGAAATAAAATAACCTGTTCGTTTTTTGCAAAAGCTTCCAGCATTGCCCGGCGAAGGCTGCGGCTGAATATAGACCGGTTTTTTTGAACGAGTTCCTCGCGCATGTCAATGACTTCCGTGTGGGGAAGCTGTGCCTCATTAACCCTTTCAGGCAGGGACAAGAGGGTCGAGTATCCCTGTTGTGCGGAATAGTAAGTCTCTACCGCGGGAGTTGCCGAGCCTAATACAAGGACAGCACCCGACTGCTGTGAGCGTCTTCTGGCAATGTCCCTGGCGTGATACCGCGGATGTGTCTCCGATTTATAAGATGTATCCTGCTCCTCATCCATAAGAATTAGTTTCAGTCTTTCCATCGGCGCAAATACGGCCGATCGCGCACCGACTACGATACGTGCTTTTCCTTTGCGTATAATATCCCATTGCTCATATCTTTCCTTCGGCGTCAGACGGCTGTGAAGTACGGCAACCTGACCGGGAAACCGGCCGGTAATCCACCGGATCATCTGCGGCGTAAGTGAGATCTCAGGAACAAGAAACAGCACACTGTCCCCTCTTTCGAGTACTTCCTGGGCACACTGAAGATAGACTTCCGTCTTCCCGCTTCCGGTAATTCCAAACAGGAGGAACTCCTTTTTGTCCTTCGGGGCAAGAATCGCCCGGATAGCCGTCTGCTGTGCTTCGGAAGGAGGAAACGGATCTGTCTTAACGGCGCCCTCATCCTGTTGATCTGACTCTTCCGGCACCGCCTGCCTTACGTTTCTTTTTTCAAGAGATATAAGACCTTTCTTTTTGAGCGTATCAATAGGTGAACGTGATATGGACAGCACGTTCATAAGCTCTGACACGGGCACTTCCTCACACTCGCAAAGAAGCTCGAGAATACGGATCTGCACAAGACTGTCCAGCTCGCATTCAGCTAAGACGGACAAAGCGGTCTCCCTGTCCGTCAGAAACGCGACCTGATGGCTTTTGGATTTTCGTGTCGTAACCATAGAGGGAACCATAAGCCGTATAGCGTCACCGTAAGTACAGGTATATCTCGAACGGATATATGCAAGAAGTGCAATCTGATCCGCGAAAAGCACCGGGATCTTATCAATGATTCTGATGATATTCTTGAGTTCGTATTTTGACTCCCTGTCAGGGTATATATCCATCACCAGCGCTACGCAGATACGATTTCCGCCGCCAAAAGGAACCTCAACAAATTGACCCGTACAAAGATCGGGTACAATTTCTTCAGATACGCGGTAATCATAAATCTGGTCTGTTGTCAGGACGGAATCGCGCAGAACGACAGATGCCTGCATGATACATTTTCTCCTTTTGGGAAAACTGAATATGAATATATCTGATTATAGCCTTTTTACATCAACGAAAAAAGATCGATCTGGGAGGATTCCGGCATGTGACCCAGACATCCTGTTGATACAAGCTTGGCCATGGCCGTCGGACCGATGCCGCTTCTCCTAAGGAGCTCGTCACGTGTCTTGAATGGTCCGTCGTTTCTGGCCATGCAGATACTCTGCGCGATAGCGGAACTGATTGTCGGAATAGCATTCAGTGGAGGCAATATTTTGCCTTTCCCCACTTTAATGAAATGTTCCGCATCCGACTTCACGATGTCATACGGAAGAAATTCGATTCCCCTTGCGTACATTTCCTCAACAAGCTCGCACAGGTAATACTGGGCCTTTTCGGTAGGTTTGCGGCCCATAAATCCATCATTGAGTTCTTTTCTTCTGGCTTTCACGCGAACCAATCCTGCACACATATTGTCGCCGTCAAACTCATCGGCACGGATCGTGAAGTACGAACAGTAATATTCTTCCGGATAATATACCTTGAACCATGCGATGCGCAGGGATGAAATTGCATATGCCGCAGCATGTGCCTTCGGGAACATGTATTTGATTTTTTTACAGGAGTCTATATACCAGTCGGGCACTTTCTTTTCGCGCATGAGGTCTTCCTGTTCCTCTGATAACCCTCTTCCTTTTCTGACTTTTTCCATGATATCGAAGGCGGCTTTGTTGGGAAGCCCCCAGTAAATAAGCTGGGTCATAATGCCGTCACGGCATCCGATTACTGTTGTCAGAGTGCAGGTACCGTTCAAAATGAGGTCCTGGGCATTTCCTTTCCATACATCCGTACCATGTGATAATCCCATAAGCTGAACAAGATCATAGAATGACGAAGGACGTGTCTCTGCAATCATGTCACGCGCCATAAACGTACCCATTTCTGAAAGACCAAGGGTTGCGGTTTTTGCCTCAGATGTGCCGTCAGGAATGCCAAGGGCTTCGCTTGAGACAAAAAGCGACATTACTTTTGCATCGGGAACCGGAATCAGCCGTACATCAACACCGGTCAGGTCGCTGAGCATCCGCATCATAGTCGGATCATAATGCCCGAGAATATCGAGCTTAAGGATCGTATCATGCATGGCATTAAAGTCAAAATGCGTTGTCGTTGTACCGCAGGTAAGCTTATTGGCCGGATGCTGAATCGGAGTAAATTCAAAAACATCCATCTCTTTGGGAACAACTACGATTCCTCCCGGGTGCTGGCCTGTGGTACGTTTGACGCCGATAAGGCCAAGGGATCTTCTTCGGAGTTCCGCCTTACTTGCCGGAAGTCCTGTTTTTTCCTGAATTTTACTGACAACTGCTATCGCATTTTTATCAGCAAAACAACTGATTGTTCCGGCGCGGAAAGTGTGGCTCTCCCCGAAAAGTTCCGCAACGTATTTGTGAGCCTTCGATTGATATTCATTGGAAAAGTTCAGATCTATATCGGGCTGTTTATCTCCATAGAATCCAAGAAATGTCTCAAAAGGAATGTCCTGTCCCTCGCAGCGCATCGGTGTACCGCACTTGGGACAGACTGCCGCCGGCAGATCATATCCGGAGCCGAATTTCCCTGACTCATCAAAAACAGAATACCGGCAGCCCGGGCACACGTGATGCGGGGGGAGCGGATTAACTTCTGAAATCCCGCACAGAGTCGCGACGAGGGATGAACCTACCGATCCCCGTGAACCTACGATATAACCGTCCTCATTCGATTTTTTGACCAGGCGGTATGCAATATAGTACATGATGGCGAACCCATGTCCGATAATGGAGTCGAGCTCCTTTTCGACGCGGGCTTTGACAATTGGTGATATTTCACCTTCGAATGCATATAACTGCTTTGCCGCTTCCCATGTAAGGTTTCGAATATCATCAGGGGCTGATTCAATAATCGGCGGATAGGTACCATCGGGAAACGGCTTCAGTCCTGCTTCAATCCGGTCTGCAATTATATTGGTATTTCCTACAACAACTTCATAAGCCTTATTTTCACCAAGATATGAGAATTCCTCGAGCATTTCCGGAGTTGTCCTGAAATATAAGTCACTCTGCAGTTCGGCATCTTTGTATTCCATATCCATTAAGATATATCTTCTATATTCGCCTTCATCTTTTTCCATAAAATGAGCATCAGTTGTCGCACAGACAGGAACATCCATGTGTTCTCCCAGAACAGCAATCAACCGGTTCATATTCTTCAGGTCTTCTATCGTCCGAAGACCGCTTTCCGGGTTCCTTAAATAGAAATCATTATTGGTAAGCGGCTGAATCTCAAGATAGTCATAAAACCGTGCCATTCGTATAAATGCACGGTCCTGGAGCATCGCTGCTTTTGCGAGCTCCATATTATTGCCGTTGGCCCGGTAATATCCCAGGACATACGTGAATATCTCCCCTCGCTCGCAGGCGCTGCCCACTATAAGTCCTTCCTTAAAATAGGTTAGAATAGATTTGGGTATACGGGGGCGCATGTTGAAAAACTGCGTATGAGACTCTGAAACCATCCGGTACATGTGATATAGTCCAAGCGCATTTTTGGCCAGCAGAATGACATGATAGACTTTTTGTTTGCGGGCCATAATTTCCGGAAGTCCGAGTTTACCCGATTTCTCGTTGAGCTCCGACGGTGTACTTAGATCAAAATCCCTGAGAACCTTCGAAAGAATAATTCCGCAAGTCATCGCGTCGGAATCCGCCCGATGGGCACGGACCAGCGGAATTTTCAGGAAATCTGCCACCGTTGAAAGCTTGGCATTGGGAAGATCGGGATAAAATGTCCGTGCAAGGGTTACTGTATCGATTGTAACCGGATTAAACTTGACCCTGTAATCAAGATGCTTTTCAATATCAACCGAGAACCCTGCCGCACGAAGGAAAGACAAATCAAACATCGCATTATGGGCACAGACAATCCGGTCACCGAGAAATTCAGAAAATGCACGGACCGCATGAATCGGGTCCGGCGCGCCTTCCACATCAAAAGGTGTAATCCCTGTCAGTTCGACAATGCTTTGAGGAATATCCCTTCCCGGGTTTACAAACGTATGGAAAATTTCTCCGGGTACAAAATATCCGGATTCATCCCTTGTGAAGCGCACTGCTCCAATTTCCAGAAGAACATCCGCTGAACAGTCAAGGCCGGTAGTTTCGACATCAACTGCTACATATCCTTCATCAAAGTTGTCCGTTTCCTGGGCATGGAANGCAATGCAGGGTCCATCGTCAACCAGATATCCTTCCATTCCGTAAATAACTTTAAAGGGCTTTTCCCTGTCTTTACCGTTTATTATACGATAGGTATCCGCGGCTTCAGGAAAACCCTGCACTACACCGTGATCCGTTAGTGCACAGGCGGGGTGGCCCATTCTGGCGGCTTCCAGAAAAATACGGGGCACATCGATTAACCGCATCCTTTTCACTCATTTTAGAGTGGCAGTGAAGCTCCACCCGCTTGACATCAGCCAGATCCTGACGTTTCCCGGGGGCATCTTTCTCCATTACACCATCAACAGAAGCCTGCAGATCCCGTGAGTACTTGTCGTCGTAATATACATTTGCCTGAAAACGAGCATAACCACCCTTTTTAAACCGTTCCTCAAATGAATCAGCATCTGAAGGCTGCATGAAATAGACACAGGAAATACAACCGGTGCCATCCGTCACGTAGAAATTCACACGCACTTTATTGCCGGCCTTTGTCAGATTGAATGTATCAATTTCCACATTGCCGTCAAATTGGACAATTCCGGTATTGGCATTCATTTCCTGAATCTTGATAACCGGCAGCGTCGGATTGCCCTTACCCCACAAAATACCGTTCGCTTTTGGCGTCCGGGTAAAAACCGTCTTGTTTTCTTTGGCAGCTTCCTTCGCTTTATACTCCCAGGAGTCCTGATTAACAGGAGGCGGCTCAGGCATACCGATATCCGAATAATCCGCAGCCGGTCTGCCGTTCTGCGGGGCTTTTCCTGATAAAACGGATTTGCCGGCTGCCGGCTTAGGCTTGTGCTGTGCTGATTGTCCTCCGATGCCGCCGCCTGATCCGAATCTGCTTTTGGCAAGCGGATTAACGGAATGGGGACTCTCTTCCCCCGAACTCCGGCATTGTGCGGATTGAATGAGAGCCTCATGAGCTTCCCTGCGCAGTGATTCAGCCTGCTCCTTTGCAAGAGCGGCAGGTGACACAGAAGACTCTTCACTATTATATTCCCATACAAACGGGCATTGTACTTCAAGGTATCTATGCATAAATGCGTCGATGCGCATTACAAATTCATTCTCAAGATCACCGTCCAGGCAATGGTACAAATGCCCGGTCAGCACATTTTGGGCAACTTCAAAGCGGGCACTCGAAACAAGTGCGCCAAACAGGGGATTTTCTCGTTTTACTGCAGAAATAATCCAGGGTAGAATCTGATGAATCATTGCTGCCGGTGTCTTTTCGTCCTTCGGAAACCCGGAAAGGAAAAGACGGATATGCGTCAGGGAAAGTTCACTCCGGAGACCGTTTTCGAGGTCAGCCAAAGCAGTACCGGAGGGGACCGTACCTAAAAGATTCAGAGTAAGCTCCAGTCCTTTTGCAAATGCATCCATACGAACATGCAGTACTCTGGCCCGGATTGTATGTGCTATTGCAAGAAGTTTTTGATTTTTTGTAAAGGATTGAACAAATTCTTCCAGATAAATCATTAGTTGCGGTTACTCCCTTTTCCTTATTTCAAGATTTTGGGCTTCCCCCATTGCGCGGATCTCAGAAATCAGTTCCTCAACAACATGATCCGCCTGTATTTTCC
>JGI24132J36420_10000890_pt1 | contig 13851 bp, 8 predicted proteins | sample BarGraNGADG00212_3_FD_36420 | JGI IMG/M metagenome (IMG submission 36420) | reverse complement strand
TACCATAAAGGATCAATGTCCATATAGAGCAGATACCCTTCTGCAAAAAACCGGGACTGCATCATGGCAAACAAATGCGATAATTGTGACTTTCTATCCGCTTTTATGTTAATACGGAAGCGAAACCTGTCCCTGATAAGGTATAGCTGAGCCGGAGTCGGTCCATAGATATCCATCCCGCAGGCATCCGGCAGGGAGTCCCTGGCTTCCGTCAGTGCTTTGACAACGGTTTGAGCCTGTTCTTTGGCTGTCTGTTCATCCTCATGGGATAAAAGGATACTCCCGAGCGCCCGGAAAGGAGGATACCCGAGTCTTCTCCTGTATTCAATTTCGTTTTTGAAAAACATATCATAATCCTGTCGTGCCGCACACAGAAGCACATCATCGTCGGGCTGGTAGGTCTGAATATATACACGTCCTGCCTTCTCTCCGCGGCCTGCACGCCCCGATGCCTGGGTAATAAGCTGGAACGCCCTCTCCCCGGCCCTGAAATCAGATGCCCGCAGCAATAGATCGGCGGAAACAATACCGACAACGGTAACATCCGGAAAATCGTGGCCCTTGGCAATCATCTGTGTACCTACAAGAACACTTGCCTTCTTATCACGGAAAAGCCCGAGAAGCTGTGCATGAGCCTCCCTGCCGACGGTTGTATCCTGATCCATACGAATTACCGTCTGCCCGGGGAACTCCCTTTTAACCATCTCCTCGAGCTGCTGTGTGCCCAATCCGAATTTGCCCTGCACGGTACTTTGGCAGGAGGGGCAGACATCAGGAACTTTTTGCGTACGTCCGCAGTAATGGCAGACAAGAATCGATTTTGATGACCGTTTCGGTGTATGAAGTGTCATTGCAACGGAACAGTGCGCACAGAGTACGACCTGCCCGCAGGATCTGCAGAGCAGAAGGCTTGAATAGCCTCTTTTATTCAGGAACAAAATAACCTGCTCATTTTTTGCAAAGGCTTCCAGCATTGCCTGGCGAAGGCTGCGGCTGAATATAGACCGGTTCTTTTGAACGAGTTCCTCGCGCATGTCAATGACCTCCGTGTGTGGAAGCTGCGCCTCATTTACCCTTTCCGGCAGGGACAAAAGGGTCGAATATCCCTGTTGTGCGGAATAATATGTCTCGACTGCAGGAGTAGCCGATCCTAATACCAGCACAGCGCCCGACTGCTGTGAGCGTCTTCTGGCAATGTCCCTGGCGTGGTAACGCGGATGTGTTTCCGATTTATAGGATGTATCCTGCTCCTCATCCATCAGAATCAGTTTCAGTCTTTCCATCGGAGCAAAAACGGCCGATCGTGCACCGACTACGATACGCGCTTTCCCTTTGCGTATAATATCCCATTGCTCATATCTTTCCTTCGGTGTCAGGCGGCTGTGAAGTACCGCAACCTGACCGGGAAACCGACCGGTAATCCACCGGATCATCTGCGGCGTAAGTGAGATCTCCGGGACAAGAAACAGCACGCTGTCCCCTCTTTTGAGTACTTCCTGAGCACACTGAAGATAGACTTCGGTCTTTCCGCTTCCGGTAATTCCGAATAGGAGGAACTCCTTTTTGTCCTTCGGGGCAAGAATCGCCCGGATAGCCGTCTGCTGTGCTTCTGAAGGAGGAAACGGATCCGTCTTAACGGCGCTCTCATCCTGTTTATCTGTCTCTTGTGTCACCGCTTGCCTGACGTTTCTTTTTTCAATAGCTATAAGGCCCTTTTTTTTGAGCGTATCAATAGGTGAACGTGATATGGACAGAATGCTCATAAGCTCTGACACCGGCACTTCCTCACACTCGCAAAGAAGCTCCAGAATACGGATCTGTACAAGACTGTCCAGCTCGCATTCAGCCAGAACGGACAAGGCCATTTCCCTGTCAGGAAGAAAAGCGACCTGTTGGCTTTTAGATTTGCGTGTCGTAACCATAGAGGGAACCATAAGCCGTATAGCGTCACCGTAAGTACAGGTATATCTCGAACGGATATATGCAAGAAGAGCAATCTGATCCGCGAAAAGCACCGGGATCTTATCAATTATTCTGATGATATTCTTGAGTTCGTATTTTGACTCCCTGTCAGGGTATATGTCCATTACCAGTGCTGCACAGATACGATTTCCGCCGCCAAAAGGAACCTCTACAAATTGACCCGTACAAAGATCGGGTACAAATTCTTCAGGTACGCGGTAATCATAGATCTGGTCTGTTGTCAGGACGGAATCGCGCAGAACGACAGATGCCTGCATGATATACTATCTCCTTTTGGGAAAACTGAATGTGAATATATCTGATTATAGCCTTTTTACATCAATGAAAAAAGATCGATCTGTGAGGATTCCGGCATGTGGCCCAGACAGCCCGTAGATACAAGTTTGGCCATGGCCGTCGGTCCGATGCCGCTTCTCCTAAGCAGCTCGTCACGCGTCTTGAAGGGTCCGTCGTTTCTGGCCATGCAGATACTCTGCGCAATTGCGGAGCTGATTGTCGGAATAGCATTGAGGGGAGGCAGTATTTTGCCTGACCCCACTTTAATGAAATGTTCCGCATCCGATTTCACGATGTCATACGGAAGAAATTCAATTCCCCTTGCGTACATTTCCTCAACAAGCTCACACAGATAATACTGGGCCTTTTCGGTAGGTTTGCGGCCCATAAATCCATCATAGAGTTCTTTTCTTCTGGCTTTCACACGGACCAATCCTGCACACATATTATCGCCGTCAAACTCATCGGCCCGGATCGTGAAGTACGAACAATAGTATTCTTCCGGATAATATACCTTGAACCACGCGATGCGCAGGGATGAAATTGCATATGCTGCAGCATGTGCCTTCGGGAACATGTACTTGATTTTTTTACAGGAGTCTATATACCAGTCGGGCACTTTCTTTTCGCGCATGAGGTCTTCCTGCTCCTCCGATAACCCTTTGCCTTTTCTGACTCTTTCCATGATATCGAAGGCGGCTTTGTTGGGAAGCCCCCAGTAAATGAGCTGAGTCATAATGCCGTCACGGCAGCCGATTACGGTTGTCAGCGTGCAGGTACCGTTTTGAATGAGGTCCTGTGCATTTCCTTTCCATACATCCGTACCATGCGATAATCCCATAAGCTGAACAAGGTCATAGAACGACGACGGACGTGTCTCTGCAATCATGTCACGCGCCATAAACGTACCCATTTCGGAAAGACCAAGGGTTGCGGTTTTTGCCTCAGATGTGCCGTCAGGAATGCCAAGGGCTTCGCTTGAGACAAAAAGCGACATCACTTTTGCATCGGGAACCGGGATCAGCCGTACATCAACACCGGTCAGATCGCTGAGCATCCGCAGCATAGTCGGATCATAGTGCCCGAGAATATCGAGCTTAAGGATCGTGTCATGCATGGCATTAAAGTCAAAATGCGTTGTCGTTGTACCGCAGGTAAGCTTATTAGCCGGATGCTGAATCGGAGTAAATTCGAAAACATCCATTTCTTTGGGAACAACCACGATTCCTCCCGGGTGCTGGCCTGTGGTGCGCTTGACGCCGATAAGACCAAGGGATCTTCTTCGAAGTTCCGCCTTACTTGCCGGAAGTCCTGTTTTTTCCTGAATTTTACTGACAACGGCTATTGCATTTTTATCAGCAAAACAACCGATTGTTCCGGCACGGAAAGTGTGGCTCTCTCCGAAAAGTTCCGCTACGTATTTGTGAGCTTTCGATTGATATTCATTGGAAAAGTTCAGATCAATATCGGGCTGTTTATCTCCATAAAAGCCAAGGAAAGTCTCAAAGGGAATATCCTGCCCTTCACAGCGCATCGATGTTCCGCATTTGGGACAGACTGCCGGCGGAAGATCATAACCGGAGCCATATTTCCCGGTCTCATCAAAATTGGAATACCGGCAGCCCGGGCACACATGATGCGGGGGAAGCGGATTAACTTCTGAAATCCCGCACAGAGTCGCGACGAGGGATGAACCTACCGATCCCCGTGAACCTACGATATATCCGTCCTCATTCGATTTTTTGACCAGGCGGTATGCAATATAGTACATGATGGCGAACCCGTGTCCGATAATGGAGTCGAGCTCCTTTTCGACGCGTGCTTTGACAATAGGAGATATTTCACCTTCGAAGGCATATAACTGATTTGCCGCTTCCCATGTAAGGTTTCGAATATCATCAGGGGCTGATTCAATGATCGGCGGATAGGTACCATCGGGAAACGGCTTCAGTCCGGCTTCAATCCTGTCTGCTATTATATTGGTATTCCCAACAACCACTTCATAAGCCTTATTTTCACCGAGATATGCGAATTCCGAGAGCATTTCCGGAGTTGTCCTGAAATACAAGTCACTCTGCAGTTCGGCATCTTTATATTCCATATCCATTAATATATATCTTCTATATTCGCCTTCATCTTTTTCCATAAAATGAGCATCAGTTGTCGCACAGACAGGGACTTCCAGATGTTCTCCCAGAACAGTAATCAGCCGGTTCATATTCTTCAGGTCCTCTGTTGTCTGAAGACCGCTTTCCGGGTTCCTTAAATAGAATTCATTATTGGTAAGCGGCTGAATCTCAAGATAGTCATAAAACCGTGCCATTCGTATAAATGCACGGTCCTGGAGCATCGCTGCTTTTGCAAGCTCCATATTATTGCCGTTGGCCCGGTAATATCCCAGGACATGTGTGAATATCTCCCCTCGCTCGCAGGCGCTGCCCACGATGAGTCCTGCCTTAAAATAGGTCAGAATGGATTTGGGTATACGGGGGCGCATATTGAAGAACTGCGTATGAGACTCTGAAACCATCCGGTACATGTGATATAGTCCGAGCGCATTTTTGGCCAGAAGAATGACATGATAGACTTTTTGTTTACGGGCCATAATTTCCGGAAGTCCAAGTTTACCCGTTTTCTCGTTGAGCTCCGACGGTGTACTTAGACCAAAATCCCTGAGAACTTTCGAAAGAATTATTCCGCATGTCATCGCGTCGGAATCCGCCCGGTGTGCACGGACCAGCGGAATTTTCAGGAAATCTGCCACCGTTGAAAGTTTGGCATTGGGAAGATCGGGAAAAAATGTCCGTGCAAGGGTTACCGTATCGATGGTAACCGGATTGAACTTGACCCTGTAACCTTCGTGCTTTTCAATATCCACGGAGAACCCTGCCGCACGCAGGAAGGACAAATCAAACATCGCATTATGGGCGCAAATAATCCGGTCACCGAGAAATTCAGAAAAAGCACGAACCGCATGAACCGGATCCGGTGCGCCTTCCACATCAAAAGGCGTAATCCCTGTCAGTTCGACAATGTTTGGAGGGATATCCCTGCCCGGGTTTACAAACGTATGGAAAATTTCTCCGGGCACAAAAGATCCGGATTCATCCCTTGCGAAGTACACAGCTCCAATTTCCAAAAGCACATCCGCCGCACAGTCAAGCCCTGTCGTCTCGACATCAACTGCTACATAACCAGTGTCAAAGTTATCCGTCTCCTGTGCATGGAAAGCAATGCACGGTCCATCGTCAACCAGATATCCTTCCATGCCATATATAACTTTAAAGGGCTTTTCCCTGCCTTTACCGTTGATTTTTCGATAGGTTTCCGCTGCTTCAGGAAAACCCTGTACTACACCGTGATCCGTCAGTGCACAGGCGGGGTGACCCATTCTGGCAGCTTCCAGAAAAATACGGGGTACATCAATTACCGCATCCTTTTCACTCATTTTAGAGTGGCAGTGAAGTTCTACACGTTTGACCACAGCCAAATCCTGGCGTTTTCCGGGGGCATCCTTCTCCATTACACCTTCAACCGATGCCTGCAGATCCCTTGAATACTTGTCGTCGTAATATACATTTGCCTGAAAACGAGCATAGCCTCCCTTTTTAAACCGTTCCTCAAATGAATCGGCATCTGAAGGCTGCATGAAATAGACACAGGAAATACAACCGGTACCATCCGTTACGTAGAAATTCACACGCACTTTATTACCGGCTTTTGTCAGATTGAATGTATCAATTTCAACATTGCCGTCAAATTGGACAATTCCGGTATTGGCATTCATTTCCTGAATCTTGATAACCGGGAGCGTCGGATTGCCCTTGCCCCACAAAATACCGTCCGCTTTTGGTGTCCGGGTAAAAACCGTCTTGTTTTCTTTGGCAGCTTCCTTCGCTCTATACTCCCAGGAATCCTGGTTAACAGGAGGTGGCACAGGCATGCCGATATCCGCAAAATCTGCAGCTGGTCTGCCGTTCTGCGGAGCATTTCCTGATGAATCGGATTTACCGGCTGCCGGTTTAGGCTTGTGCTTTGCCGATTGTCCTCCGATGCCGCCGCCTGATCCGAATCTGCTTTTCGCAAGCGGATTAACGGAATGGGGACTCTCTTCCCCCGAACTCCGGCATTGTGCGGATTGAATGAGAGCCTCATGAGCTTCCCTGCGCAGTGACTCAGCCTGCTCCTTTGCAAGAGCGGCAGGTGATACGGAAGAATCTTCATTATTATATTCCCATACAAAGGGGCATTGTATTTCAAGGTATCTATGCATAAATGCGTCGATCCGCATTACAAAATCATTCTCAAGGTCACGGTCAAGGCAATGATACAAATGCCCGGTCAGTACATTTTGTGCATCTTCAAACCGGGCACTCGAAACGAGTGCACCGAACAGGGGATTCTCTCGTTTTACTGCAGTAATAATCCACGGGAAAAGCTGATGAATCATTGCTGCCGGTGTCTTTTCGTCATTCGGAAACCCGGAAAGGAAAAGACGGATATGCGTCAGGGAAAGTTCACTTCTGAGTCCGTTTTCGAGGTCAACCAAAGCATTACCGGTGGGAACCGTACCTAAAATATTCAGCGTAAGCTCCAGTCCTTTTGCAAATGCATCCATACGAACGTGCAGAACTCTGGCGCGGATTGTGTGTGCTACAGCAAGAAGTTTTTGATTTTTTGTGAAGGATTGAACAAATTCTTCCAGATAAATCATTACTTGCGGTTACTCCCTTTTCATAATTTCAAGATTTTGGGCTTCCCCCATTGCGCGGATCTCCGAAATCAGTTCCTGAACAACATGATCCGCCGGTATTTTCCGTACAGCTTTACCTTTTTTGAAAAGAAGAAATTCATTTACACCGCCGGCAATTCCAATATCAGACTCCTGAGCCTCGCCGGGTCCATTAACCACACAACCCATTACGGCAACCCGCAGATCATATGGCATATCCGCCACTTCTTTTTCAATCTGTTCAGCAAGCTCAATCAGGGGAACCTGCGTACGTCCGCATGTCGGGCATGAAATCAACTGAACGCCGTGCCTGCGAAGGGAAAGGGCCTTCAAAATACTGAAAGCGGCACGTACCTCATCAACCGGATCGCTTGTCAGGGAGACACGAATCGTATCTCCGATTCCTTCGGAAAGCAGAGCTCCGATCCCGACAGCCGATCGAATAATCCCTTCTTTTATGGTTCCTGCTTCCGTAACACCGACATGAAGCGGATAAGGAGTTTTATCGGAAAGAAGCCGGTAGCTTTCGATTGTTAAAAGCGGATCCGACGACTTGATGCTGACTACCATATCATAAAAATGTGCTTTCTCGAGCGACTCTATAGCCTGAAGAGCGCTGTAAGTCATCGAATCACGGTTTACACCGCCGTACTGCGTTAGTATTGCATGCGAAATCGAACCTGAATTTACACCGACGCGAATCGGAACCTGCCGTGCCCGAGCCGCATCAGCAACCTGAAAAATGCGGGATTCATCGCCGAGGTTCCCCGGATTTATCCGGATCTTCGCTGCGCCATTTTCAATGGAAAGCAGTGCAAGCCGGTAATCAAAATGAATATCCGCCACAACGGGGATCGGTGAACGCCTGGTAATTTCTCCCAGCGCAAGCGCCGCTTCCCTGTCCGGAACTGCTACACGGGTTATTTCGCAGCCTGCATCAGCGAGACGCATAATCTGTGCAACTGTTGCCTCCACATCCCGGGTATCCGTCGTATTCATCGACTGAACGGCAACCGGTGCTTCGCCCCCGATTGCTACATTTCCAACATGAACGGTTCTTGTCATTTTTCTATTCATAATCTATCCTACCAATCTCATAATGTCTGACGACAATGCAAAGATTACCAGTGATATCAAAACGACAAACCCGATTGCATTGATGACACGCTCCGTCTTAATGGAGATCTTCTTGCCCCGTATCATTTCAATAACCACAAGTACCATTACATTCCCGTCGAGTCCAGGAAGCGGAAGAAGATTTGAAAAGGCGAACCCGACAGAAATCAATCCGGCAAGAGTGCCCAGATATTCAACTTTCACGGAATTATCGGTTTTGGGTGCATCTACGACATCTGATACAATTGTTGCGATTCCCACGGGTCCTGCGATTGCATCCTGTGCTTTAATTTTCCCCTGCACTACAGACTTAAGGCCATCTATCGAAACTTCAATAACCGATGCAGAATACAAAACAGAGTGCTTAAGCAGATCTCCGACACCGCTTCCCTGCTTTACATATATTCCCCGCGGGTTTGCCGAATCATAAACTGTTGCTGTCATTGTAACGTCCTGCTTTATACCGTCGCGAACAATCGTAAGCGTAACTTTATTATCGGCATTTCCCGGGATAATATCCGCATAACTTGAATCCGTCACCGGTATTCCGTTAACCGCCAGAAGTGAATCGCCTTTTTTGAGTACAGGGGAACCGCCGTTCTGCGTCGGATCAACTTCAACAATTTCCCATCCGCTGTTTTTATCAAGTTCGGACTTGCTGACAACATAGATCCCAAAGACGTATCTGGACTTAATCACAGGAGTAAGTGTTATGGAATAATTGTTTCCTGTTTTCTGAGATCGGAGCGTCATAACCATCGGATCCGTATCCGGAACAGTAGAGTAATAGTATCCGAGATCGGCATCTGTCAGGATATGTTTACCGTTCAGGGACACAATGGCATCACCTTCGACGGCTTTTGTCCCGGCAATTTGTGTTCCTGCGGCAACCGTATCCAGATTTGTAGATAAAAACCCGAAGCATGCAAATACAACGGCAAAAATAACAATTCCGAGAATTACATTGGTAATCGGACCCGCCAGGGCTACAATAAGCCTTTTCCATCGCGGCACGTTGAGATACGAATCAGGATTGGCTGCCCCTCCATCCTCCTCTTCCACCCCGGGAAAACGCACATATGCACCAAAAGGAATGAGGCGAATGTGATATTCAACACCGTTTCGTTTCCAATGGATAAGGGAGGGCCCGATAAAAACAGACAACTCCTCCACTTTGATTCCCAGTCGCCGCGCAACAAGGAAATGACCGATTTCGTGTGCTGCGGCCAGTAGTCCAAGGCCAATTATTGAAATTATAATACTTAATGGTGACATAATACTCTCCTGATCTGTTACGCTTTTGTTGCTTTCCGGAAGAATTCCTTCACAAACGCCCTGGCCCACAAATCCATTTCATGGATATCAAGGACAGAAAAACTCTGTACAATCCCTTCGCGTTCATGGGCATCCATACATGCCCGGATACTGTCCTCAATTGCAGTAAAAGGAATCAATCCTGCAATAAATGCAGCGACTGCCTCCTCGTTCGCAGAATTCATAATAACAGGCAGTGACCCTCCGATCCTTCCCGCATGGAAGGCCAGATCCACACACCCGAAGACATCCGTATCGCATTTTTCAAAATGCAGATCTGAGCATTTAGCAGCAAATGGATCAAAAGGTTCACTTAAGCTATCGAGCCTTAGCGGATAGGAAAGGGCAAGCTGAATAGGAAGCATCATATTCGGGAGCCCCATCTGTGCCAGAACAGAGCCGTCTTTCAGGCGAACCATAGAATGAACGATGCTCTGCGGATGCACAACAATCGTTATCTGGTCGACTGGTACGTCAAAAAGCCAGCTGGCCTCAATTACTTCGAGACCCTTATTCATCATGGAAGCCGAATCAATCGTTATTTTGCCGCCCATCTTCCATGTAGGATGGTACAAGGCTTCCTTCACAGTCACTTTTCGCAGCTGTTCCTTTGAAAAGCCGCGGAAAGGCCCCCCGGATGCTGTCAGAAGGATTTTTTCGAGGCTGCCGGACGGCTGTCCCCACAGGCACTGCCAGATGGCAGAATGCTCACTGTCAACCGGAAGGAGCTTCACGAATTTTGCTTTGACTTTCGGTATGACAATGGATCCCCCGGCAATGAGCGTCTCTTTATTGGCAAGAGCGATATCTTTCCCTGCGTCAATTGCCGCAACAACAGGATCCAGGCCTTTTACGCCGACCATCGCCGCCATGACCATTTCCGATTCCGGAAGCGCTGCGCAAAGCCGATTGCCTTCATCACCCCAGAAGACGGATGTTTTTTCGCCGGACTCTCCCAATCTTTTCTTAAGGAGAAGCGCATCCTTTTCATCGGCAACACTGGCAATCACCGGATGGAATTCCCTGATTTGTTCTTCTATCTTTTCCACACGGTATCCGCATGACAAAGCGACAACTTTAAAACGTTCCGGATACCCGCGAACGACTTCCAAAGTCTGGGATCCAATGGACCCTGTCGACCCCAAAATTGTGAGTCTTTTCATATATTTCTCCTTAGCTAAAGCATAGAGCAAGTGCAAATGCTATGGGCAATGTAAAGAAAGCACTGTCAAATCGATCCAGTAATCCTCCGTGCCCCGGAAGAATCTTACCGAAATCCTTAATTCCCGCCCATCTTTTGATAGCGGAAGCCATCCAGTCCCCGAGCTGGGAGACGATCGAAAGAATAAATCCAACCAACGCAGCAAGAACCAGAAATGCAGTACGTCCCATCGACGGGTCAATTATCTTATCCATACACAGCCAGAAAAACAGAACCATGACACCGGCGCATCCGATCGCTCCGCCGATACAGCCCTCCAATGTCTTCTTCGGACTAATGTGAGGCACGATCTTGTGTTTACCGAAAAGGACTCCGGTAAAGTAGGCAAAAACATCGGATATCCACGGGGCAAAAAGACCGATGACTACAAAATACCAGCCATGCGGGATGAAAAGCGCAGTAATGTTCGCACAAGCCAGCGGAAACGAGATATAAAGCTCGATACTTGAAGTTGCGATACCGTCACCGAATGCGTTTTCACCGGGCTGGAATAGCACAATTATAATGACCGTGTTCATTGCCAGTAAAAGAATGGCAAGTGCATACGTTCCCAAAGCCAATAGAGCAGAATGCGAATACAAACTGATCAGAACAGGCAAAATTGAAAAACTCGCTCCGACATAACTTAAGTATTGTCCAGGCTTCATACCTTTGGCCTGAACACACAGGATCATTTCTCTGGCAACGACAAGGGCAACTACCGCCCAAAGCACGGAAATAAAATGGGGAGAAAAATATCCCGGAACGAAAAACGCCAAAATCGCAATAGTGAAAAAAACGCCGGTAATGACCCTCTGTTTCATCTTCATTAAAGGAAGCAGTCAAATATTTCCAATGAAAAATCTTTGCCGCTCCTCTCCTTTCCCTGCTGATGTTGCCCGAAAGCGCGTGAATTTATACCATTCTACGCTTTCTATAATAAACAAGCTACTTGTTTACAGGTTTTGACAAACCGCCATAGCGCCTGTCCCTGCCGGTATATTCGCGGAACGCTTCTGTCAGATCATCAAACCCGAAGTCCGGCCAAAGAGTATCCGACACCCAGAATTCCGCATATGCCGCTTCCCACACAAGAAAATTCGACATCCTCTGTTCTCCGCTCGGACGTATCACAAGGTCCGGATCAGGAATATCCGGAATATACATATGACCGGATAGTGTAGTCTCAGATATATCCTTCGGAAGAATTTTGCCGTCTAGGACCTCCCGGGCAATTCTTTGACAGGCGTGCATGATTTCACGCCGACCTCCGTAATTCATTGCTATGATCAGGTCCATACGATTCCGGTTAAGTGAATTCTTCTCAGCTTTTGCACACACCGCCCGGATCTCTTCCGGAAGACTCTCAATATCCCCGGAAAACCGGACACGGATTCCTTCCTTTTCGAGTTCCGGGTCATAGCGCTCAAAAAACTCTACAAAAAGCTCCATAAGTGCATGAACCTCATCATCCGGTCTCGACCAGTTCTCCGTAGAAAACGCATAAACAGTGAGATAACGTACGCCGTAATAACCGCAGTTACGACACAGCTCTTTTAGATTTTCAGCTCCGGCCCTGTGTCCGGCTGATCTTGGGAGATGCCTCTTCTGAGCCCACCGTCCGTTACCGTCCATAATTACACCCAGATGAACAGGAATCTTCAGTTGTTCCATCTGTTTGTCCACTTCTGCGGCAGGCGGCAATTCTTTGCGTTTTCGGAAAGAAATATTGGAAAACAATCCTGCAAGGAATTTTCCGTTGCCTCTTGATAAGCTCATAATATATCTCCTTACAAAAACAGCGGGCAAAAAAGCTCTACCCGCCGGAAAAGCATATGTCAGTCAGAGGAATCAGATATCCATAAGATCCTTTTCTTTTGCAGCTATTGTTTTCTCCGCTTCATGGATATAGATATCTGTAATTTTTTGAATTTCTTCTTCAAAATCTGCCATATCATCATCCGTGAGTTCCTTTTTCTTATGATACGCCCTATAAGTTTCAATTCCGTCACGGCGAATGTTACGGATGGCAACCTTAGCTTCTTCTTCGTAGGAATGAACGCTTTTCACTAGTTCCTTACGTCTTTCCTGGGAAAGTATCGGGAATGACAGACGAATCATTTTACCGTCATTTCCGGGATTGATTCCCAAATCGGATGCCATAATTGCTTTCTCTATACTTTTGAGAGTCGACGGGTCCCACGGAATCAATGTAATCATTCTGGGTTCAGGAACCTGAATATTGGCTACAGCATTCAATGGTGTTTTAGCGCCATAATAATCAATGAATATGCGGTCCAAAACATGTGGGTTTGCACGTCCTGCACGGATAGCATTCAGATTCTCAGTCAGGTTGGCAATCGTTTTTGACATTTTTTCTTCATAATGGTTGTATGTTTCCTTAGTAATCGTCTGCATATGCTTGGATCCTCCCTTTTTGAATCTATTTTACCAGAGTTCCTATTTTTTCGCCGTTGATAATACGAATAATATTTTCGGGATCCTGCATGGAAAACACCAGTATAGTTGTCTTGTTATCCCTGCAAAGTGCAGCAGCCGTTGCATCCATTACTTTGAGGTTAAGCTGGAGGATCTCATCGTGTGTAATAGTGTCATATTTACGCGCATCCGGAAAGAGGTTGGGATCCTTGTCATAGACACCGTCTACCATAGTCGCCTTGAAGAAAACATCTGCCTCAATCTCAGCTGCACGCAGTGCGGCTCCTGTATCTGTCGAAAAGAAAGGGTTGCCTGTTCCACAGGCAAATATGACGATTCTGCCCTTTTCAAGATGCCGGATAGCACGTTTGCGAATATACGGTTCTGCCATCTGACGAATTTCAACCGCAGAAAGAACCCGGGTTACTGCACCAGCCTGTTCCATGGCGTCTGATAAAGCCAGCGCATTCATCATCGTAGCCAGCATACCCATATGATCGCCGGTAACACGATCCATACTTTCACTGGTTCTTCCTCTCCAGAAGTTTCCTCCTCCGACAACGACAGCGACCTGAACGCCCATATCAGATACTCTCTTAATCGTAGCACTGATCTTATGGAGAACTGCATCATCTATCCCAATCTTTTTTTCGCCTGCCAAAGCCTCGCCGCTGATTTTCAGAAGGATTCGCTTGTACACGGGTCCACTCATCTTTCTACCTCCATTGGTTCCGGTGACATACACCTTAATACATTCTATCTTTTTCGATCCCTAAAAAAAAGCCGCCAC
>JGI24132J36420_10000881_pt1 | contig 13957 bp, 12 predicted proteins | sample BarGraNGADG00212_3_FD_36420 | JGI IMG/M metagenome (IMG submission 36420) | reverse complement strand
GCTCGCACGGTGACGCGCACCGCCGCGTTCCTGATCGGGTCGGCGCCGCGATCTACGCTGTCCGAGTGACACGCATCGTCGCGGGGACCGCCGGGGGTCGGATCATCCAGGTGCCGGAGCAGGGGACCCGTCCCACCTCGGACCGGGTCCGCGAGGCCGTGTTCTCCCGACTGGAGCACCTCGGGGTGGTCGACGGCGCCCGGGTCCTCGATCTCTATGCCGGTTCCGGCGCGCTGGGCCTGGAGGCGGCGAGCCGCGGAGCGGCCCGGGTGACCCTCGTCGAGTCGGCGCGCGCCGCGGCGGAGACCTGCCGCCAGAACGTGGCAGCGCTCGGTCTCCCGGACGTCACCGTCGTCGCGGAACGGGTCGAGCGATTCGTGCAGCGCCCGGTCACCTCGAAGTCCCACCTGATCCTGATCGACCCGCCGTACGACCTGTCCGAGAAGGACCTGGCCACCGTCCTCGAGGCGCTGGTCGAGCGGCTGGCGAACCGCGGCGTCGTCGTCCTGGAGCGTTCCGGCCGAACCCCCGAACCAACCTGGCCGGAGGACTGGCACCTGACGGACGAGCGCCACTATGGCGACACCATCGTGTGGTACGCGGCGGCTCGTACTAGCGTGGCCACGTGACCATCGCTGTCTTCCCGGGGTCCTTCGACCCGATCACCCGTGGCCATCTCGACGTCGTGCGGCGTGCTCGCCGGTTCGCCGACGAGGTGGTCGTCGCGATCGCGGAGAACGCCGGCAAGACCCCGCTGCTGCCGATCGAGACCCGGCTCGAGCTCGCTCGCGGCGCGCTCGACCATCTCGACGGCGTGCGCGTGGAGGCGGTGCCTGGGCTGCTCGTCGAGTTCTGCCGCGCCGCGGACGCCGAAGTGATCGTGAAGGGCGTGCGTGGTGGCGCGGACTACGACGCCGAGATGCCGATGGCGCTGATGAACCGCCACCTGACCGGGATCGAGACGGTGTTCGTCATCGGCGACCCGGCACTCGCGCACATCGCCTCGTCTCTGGTCAGGGATGTGGCGCGGAACAACGGCGACATCGAGGACCTGGTGCCGCAAGGCGTTGCACCGGCGGTCTACCGCGCGGTCGGCTCCGTGCGAGCGACGAAGGAGTGAGTGGATGGCAACGAATGAGGCACCTGCGACGCCCGAGGGGTTGACCGAGCTGGTGGACGCGATCGTCGCGACGGTCGAGCATGCGCGGGCGATGCCGATGTCCGCCTCGGTGCTCGTCAACCGGGCGGAGGTGCTGAGCCTTCTCGACCAGGTGAAGCTGGCCATGCCGGACCAGCTGAGCCGGGCGGACGAGCTGCTCGCCGACGCCGACGAGGTCAAGAAGGTCGCGCGGGCCGAGGCCGAGCGGATCCTCACCGGGGCGAAGGAGCGCGCCGCAGCCCTGGTGGAGAAGGAGCCGATCGTCGCCGCGGCCGAGGCGCGGGCCGCCGAGATCGTCGCTCAAGCGGAGGCTGCCGCGACGACGAGGATGCGTGAGGCAGACGACTACTGCGACCGGCGGCTGGGCGATTTCGAGATCGACCTGGGCCGGATCAGCGCGCAGGTGACGGCCGGACGAGCCAAGCTCGCCGCGCGGCTCTCGGACGACGCCAAGGCCTCGTCGGCGGGCGCCGCCGNCGGCACGGCATAGAGCGTTTGGGTGCGACGCCCGGATGCCGTANCATTTCACGTTGGTCCTGCCGTTGGCGGCTCGGACCGAGGTCCTTCCTGCCCGGAAAGGCGACAGGAATGAGAACCGTGGAGCGCTCGAACACCCTCGATCCTCGTTCACCGCTGGTGCTCGACACGCACGAGCTGGGTCGGCGCCCGGGATCGATGCGGACCGTGCAGCGCACGGTTCCTGCTCCGGAGGACCTCGGAACGGANGTCATCGGCATCCCCGCCGGCAGCGATCTCGAGCTTGATCTCAGGCTCGAGGCGGTGATGGAGGGGGTCNTGGTTTCCGGAACCGTTCGCGGTCGGGCGACCGGGGAGTGTGTGCGGTGCCTGGATGCGATCGACCAAGAGGTCGAGGTCGACGTCCAGGAGCTGTTCGCCTACCCCGAGCGCGTNCGAGCCGCTGAGGTCGAGGGCGCCGAGGAGGATGGGGTGCGCGAGCTGGTAGGCGATCTGATCGGCTTCGAGCCCGCGCTCCGGGACGCGGTGGTACCCGCACTGCCGTTCCAGCCGGTCTGCCAGGCCGACTGCCCAGGTCTGTGCTCCGAATGTGGAGCGCGGCTGGCAGACGACCCGGACCACGTACACGACGTCGTCGACCCGCGGTGGTCGGCGCTGACACGCATGTTGGACGAGACGAAAGAGAGCTAGCCGTGGCTGTTCCGAAGCGCAAGATGTCGCGCAGCAACACCCGTGCGCGTCGTTCGCAGTGGAAGACGACTGCCTCGACCCTCACCCCGTGCCCGCGCTGCAAGGCGGAGAAGCTTCCGCACACGGCATGCCCGGCCTGTGGCACCTACAACGGTCGCCAGTACGCCGAGGCGCTGCGCAGCGAGCACCAGGGCCGCTGATCCTCGCCGCGCGACGGCTCTGAGGCCTGACGCGTGTCCGAGGCTGCGGTCGAGAAGCTCACCGAGAAGCTCGGGGTCCGGTTGGACCCCGAGCTTCTCGTGCTTGCCCTGACCCACCGGTCGTTCGCNCACGAAGCCGGCGGGATCCCCACGAACGAGCGCCTGGAGTTCCTCGGGGACTCGGTGCTCGGGGTGATCGTGACCGAGGCGCTGTACCGGCGCCACCCCGATCTTCCCGAGGGCGAGCTCGCCAAGATGCGGGCGGCCACCGTCTCGCAGCGCGCCCTCGCGGCGATCGCCCGGACCCTCGAGCTCGGCCCTTACATCCTCCTCGGCAAGGGTGAGGTCGGCACCGGCGGCGGTGAGAAGGACTCGATCCTCTCGGACACGGTGGAAGCGCTGATCGGCGCGGTCTACCTGGCGCACGGGCTGGAACCGACCCGGACGTTCGTCGAGCGCCTCGTGAACCCGACGCTCGCCATCGCGGCCGACCTGGGAGCGGGCCTGGACTGGAAGACGTCCCTACAGGAGCTCGCCGCGACGCTGGGCGCGGGTGCGCCCGACTACATCTGCGAGGGCACCGGCCCGGACCACGCGCGAACGTTCACGGCCCACGTGCTCCTCGACGGCGAGATTCGCGGCACCGGGACGGGCAGCGCCAAGAAGCACGCCGAGCAGGATGCGGCCGCAGAGGCATATCGCACCCTCCTCGCCGACCTCTGACCCTCGGCCACGATGCCGGAGCTGCCCGAGGTCGAAACCGTCCGCGAGGGCCTCGGCCGTCATCTGCTCGGCCGCACGATCACCGGCGTGGAGGTCAGGCGCGACTCGGCCGTACGGCGCCACGACGGCGGCCCGCAGCACTTCGCGGAGAGCCTGACCGGCCGCACCGCGCGCGCGGCCGTTCGCCGAGGGAAGTACCTCTGGTTGCTCGTCGATGATTCCGCGCTGCTCGCGCACCTCGGCATGAGCGGGCAGCTCTTGATGCGGGCGCGCGGTGACGAGGGCGCCGACTCGCCGCACCTCAGGGTCCGCCTTCATCTCGGCGGCGGCGGTCGGCTCGACTTCGTCGACCAGCGCACCTTCGGCCACCTCGCGCTCCGCCCCCTCGTACCGACGCCCGACGGGGCGCCCGGCGGGCACGGGGCGCCGGACGCCGTCGTGCCGGATCTCGTCGCGCACATCGCGCGCGACCTGCTCGACCCACACTGCGACCGAGAGGCCCTGGTCGCGGCGATCCGGCGGCGTCGGACCGGGATCAAACGCGCTCTGCTCGACCAGGCCCTGGTCTCGGGGATCGGGAACATCTACGCGGACGAAGCGCTGTGGCGGGCCCGGCTGCACTACGCCCGGCCGACCGACACGCTGCGCCAGGCCGAGGTGGCGCGGGTGCTCGACGCCGCGGCCGAGGTGATGAGCGAGGCGATTGCGGCGGGCGGAACGAGCTTCGACGCGCTGTACGTGAACGTCAACGGGGCCTCGGGGTACTTCGACCGCTCGCTCGACGTCTACGGCCAGCAGGGGACCGCCTGTCGACGTTGCGGCACGCCGATCCGCCGGGACGCATTCATGAACCGCTCGGCCCACGTGTGCCCACGCTGCCAGCCGCCACCGCGCAACGCGCGGTACTGAACGGCGAGGCGCGCTCGGACCACTCCACGGCGAGGCGGGTTCGGACCACTCCACGGAGCGGTGCGCCACGGGCTGCATCCGGCTCGATACGATGCCCTGGTGCACATGAACCCGCCCACTGCCAGCGGACCGGCCGCGACCATCTCGGTGATGATCGTCGACGACCACGAGGTCGTCCGGCGTGGCATCGCCGAGGTCGTCGAACGCGCCGACGGGATGAGCGTCGTTGCCGAGGCCGGATCCGTCGCCGAGGGCATCCGCCGCGCGGCCCTGGTCCGCCCGCAGGTGATCCTGGCCGACCTCAGGCTGCCGGACGGCACCGGGATCGATCTGATGCACACCTTGCGCGAGACGATGCCGTTGACCCGGATCATCGTGCTCACGTCCTTCGACGACGACGACGCGCTCGCCGCAGCACTCGAGGCGGGCGCTGCCGCGTACCTGCTCAAGAGCGTGCGTGGCGCCGAGATCGCCGACGTGGTGCGAGCGGTCGCGGCCGGGCGCACCCTGCTCGACTCGCGCACCGTGGCGCGCCGCCAGCTGGACCACCAGGACCCGACGGCGGACCTCACGCCGGCCGAGCACAAGGTGCTGGATCTGATCGGCGAGGGCCTGTCGAACCGGGAGATCGCGGACCGGCTCGGCGTGGCCGAGAAGACCGTGAAGAACCACATCACCTCGGTGTTGGCGAAGATGGGCTTTCAAAGGCGGACCCAGGTCGCTGCCTGGGTGGCCTCGCACAAGCACCGCGAGTGGCGTGGGGACAGCTCGAGCTGAACGTCCGCGGCGCGGCGTCGCACGCCGGGCCCGAGCGCCTCAGACGAGCGGCGCCTCCCACATGAGCAATGTGCCGTGACCGGTCGGGGACATCCCCAGCGTGAACACCCCGCCGTGTCGGCGTGCGCGTGCCGCCAGGTTGTCGGTGCCCGAGCGCCGCTCGCGCTGCGCGTCGAGCCCGCCACCGTCGTCCTCGACCTCGATGATCACCTCGCCGCGCGGTCGACTGCCGACCACACTGATCCGAACCGCGACGGAGGTGGCGCGCGCGTGCCGCGCCGCGTTGGCGAGCCCTTCGCGCACGACGGCGACGACGTCGTCCGCGAGGTCCGAGGAGATNCGCTCGCAGAACGAGGTGGCGTCGTCCGAGCTCTCGTCGTGGATGTCGACCACGCGGCCGTCCAGGCTGAGCAGGAGCGACGGCGCGAAGCCCAGGCCGGTGCGGGCGAGCGAGGACTCGCGGAGCAGCCGTTCGACCAGGTTGGCGGTGGCATCCGGGTCGCGGAGCGCGTGCACGATCGAGCGGATCTGACGGACTGAGGAGTCGACGTTCGTGACCGCGTCCTCGACGATGCTGAGCAGTTCGGTGGCGTCCACGCCGCGCTCGGCCCGCCGACGCACCGTCTCGAGCTGCATCCCGGTCGCGAAGAGCTGCTGGATGGCGAGGTCGTGCAGGTCGCGGGCAATCCGCTCGCGCTCGTCCAGCAGGCTCGAGACGTCCTCGGCGTGCCGAGCCTCGGCCAGGACGAGGGCCAGGGCGGCCTGTGCGGCGAAGGAGCTCGCGGTGGCCAGGTCGGTCGGCTCGAANGGCGCGGAACCGATGCGTCGGAGCAGCAGGAGGACGCCGATCGTGCGGCCCGAAGCGTTCAGCGGCGCGTAGAGCGCGGGGCCGAAGCGCCGCAGCACGTCGAGCTGCAGGGACGGGTCACTGTGCAGCGAGTCGACGAGCAGGCCGTTCCCCTCGTCGAGGACGCTCCGGGTGCGACCGTGCTCCGGCATGGTGGTGCCGAGCATGTCCTGGGCGCCGTGGCCGTTGACGATCTCCGCGATCCAGCCGTCGCCGAACCCAGGCAGGATCAAGACGGCGGTCGCGGCCTCGGCCACCTCGCGCGCCGTCGCGGCGATCCGCTCGAGCGCATCCTCCTCGTCCGCGCCAGAGAGCAGCATCGTGGTGATCTCCTGCCCTGCGCGAAGCCAGTGCTCGCGGCGCTGCCCGGCGGCGTACAGCTGGGCGTTCTCGATCGCGACCGCCGCTGCCGCGGCGAGACCGGTGACGACCTCGACGTCTTGACTGTTGAAGCCGGGCTCCTTGCTCGCGAGGTAGAGCTGGCCGTACACCTGCTCGCGCACGCGCACCGAGGCACCGAGGAACGACCCGAGCGGGGGGTGGCCCTTCGGCAGGCCGCCGAACGCCGGGTGTTGGGTGAGGTCGTCGAGGAGCAGCACGCCATGAGCGGGGATCTGGCCGAGCACTCCGGTGGCGCGCGGAGCGCGGCCGAGCATCTCCATCACCGTCGGCGCCATGCCGACCTGGACGAAGGTCGAGGAGTTGCCGCGCGCGTCGAGCACGTTGAGGGCCGCGAAGCGGGCGCCGGTGAGATCGGCACTGGTCTGGACGAACCGGCGCAGCACGGTGGCCAGGTCGAGGTTGCTCGAGAGGGCGAGCACCGCGTGCAGCAGGTCCTGCGTGGGCCGGGTGACGCTCGACCGTACCTCTCCGGTCGGCCCGTCCGGCCCTTCGTACGTGCTCACGCAGTCTCCTCGTGCTCGCGATCGTGGGCCCAACGGTACGCGGGATGAGTCGCCAGGAGTGAACCGTGGCTGCCGCGTGCCAGCACCGTCGCGGGCCCGAGGCCGTCCGTCCGACCGAGCACGATGACCTCGTCGGCGGCGTCGAGCGCCGAGAGCCGATGGGTCACCACGAGCACGCCGCGCCCGCCCCGTCGCGCGGTCGCGAGGAGGTCGGAGACGAGGGCGTCCGCGAGCGCGGGGTCAAGGTGTTCGGCCGGCTCGTCCAGCAGCAGGAGCGGCGCGGGGGACAGCAGGGCCCGTGCCAGCAGCAGCCGACGACGCTCGCCGCCCGAGATCGTCGCGCCGTCGGGGCCGAGCGGGGTGTCGAGCCCTCGGTCGAGCCGCTCGAGCCAGCGGCCGAGGCCCGCCGTGTCGAGCGCGGTGCGCGCCTCCGCCTCCGTCACGTCGCCCCGTGCGACCCGCAGGTTCTCCAGCACCGTGGTCGCGAAGACGTGCGCGTCCTCGGTCGTCAGCGCAACCGCACGGGACAGCTCTCCGCCATCGAGCGCATCGACCGGCGTGCCGTCCAGCGACACCTCGCCCGCCCGAGCCAGCAGGACGCCCGCGAGCGTGAGCAGCAGGGTGGTCTTGCCGATGCCGCTCGGCCCGACGACCGCGACGGCCCGGCCGGGCGCGAGGTCCAGGTCGAGCCCGCGCAGGACCGGGGGCTCGGCGGGCCAGCCGCAGTCGGCACCGTGCGCGCGGAGCGTCGGGTGGGCTTCGCCCGCGGCCGGGCGCTCCTGAGCTGGCACGGGTCGCGCCGCGGGCGTCCGGGCCGGGGCCGCGGCTGCGTCGAGCAGGTCCATGATGCGCGCCGCCGCGGCCCGGGATCGGAGCAGCTGGAGCGCGGCCAGCGGCAGCAGCCCGCTCGCCTCGAAGGCGGCGAGGGGGGTCAGCACGACGACCGCGAGCTCGACCGGGCTCAGCGCCCCGGCGCGGGTGGCGGGGATGCCGAGCAGGATCGCGGCGAGCACGGCGCCGCCGAGGGCGGCGGTGCCCACGGCCGCGGCGAGGGCACTCGTCTTCGCGCCCTGCTCGACCGAGCCCTGTAGGGCACCCTCGGCGGCGCGCAGGTCCTGCCGCGCGCGGACGAGTCGCCCGTCGATCGCGAGCTCTCCGGCGCCCTCGATCGCGGTCAGTGCCGCGGCGGCGATGTCGGCTCGCGCCTGCGCGGTGCGCCGCTCGGCGCGTCTGGCGCCCCAGCCGGCGAGGACTGGGGCAAGCACGCCTGCCACGAGCAGGCAGCCGGCGAGCGCGATCGCGGCGCTCGGTAGGNACGCCCAGATCAGTGCCACGCTGCCAAGGCCGAGCACCGCCGCGACACACGCCGGCAGCAGCGCCCGGACCACGGCGTCGCCCACCGCGTCCACGTCCGCGCCGACCCGCGCGAGGAGGTCGCCGCGCCGCAGCCCGGCCACGGCCTCGGCTCGGCCCGCGGCCAGCCGGCCATACACCTGCTCGCGCAAGCGGGCCATGCCGCGCAAGGCCACGTCGTGCGAGACGAGCCGCTCGAGATAGCGGAACACCCCGCGGGAGATGCCCAGGGCGCGGACTGCGACCACGGCGACCTGCAGGTCGAGCACCGGCGGCAGCTGGGAGGCGCGGGCGATCAACCAGGCGGAGACGGCCGCGAGTCCGACGGCGCTGCCGAGCGCCCCGACCCCCGCCAGCACCGCGAGCGCGGCCCGCCGCCAGTTCACGTCCAGCAGCGCGAGGGCGCGCCAGAGCGGGTCGCGGGTCATGACGTCACCTCGGCGCGCACGTCGACGACCTCGTCCGCGAGCGCCAGCAGGCTGCGCCGGTGCGCGATGACCAGGACTGTGCGGCCGTCGTGACGCAGCGCGTCGACTGAGTCGAGCACGCGCTGCTCACTCGCGGCGTCCAGGTGCGCGCTCGGCTCGTCGAGGACGACGAGTGGGGTGTCCGCGACGAGGGCGCGGGTCAGCGCGAGGCGCTGGCGCTGGCCCACGCTCAGCCCAACGCCGCCATGCCCGACTCGCGTGTCCCAGCCGGCCGGGAGCGCCGCGACGACCTCGTCCAGCCCGGTGAGCGCAGCCGCGGCGTCCAGGCGCTCGCGATCGGCATCCGCCACGACGTTCTCGGCAAGGGTCCCGGGCAGGATCACGGGCCGCTGCGGCACCCAGGTCACCTGTGCCCACCAGCTGTCCGGCGCGACCTCGGCCAGGTCGACCGGCGCCCCGGTCGGCAGCTCGAGCGTGACGGTCCCCAGGTCAGGGGCGAGCAGGCCGAGGGCGAGCTGCGCCGTTGTCGTCTTGCCGGCTCCGCTCGGTCCGGCAAGTGCGATCACGCGACCCGGCACCAGCCGCATCGTGAGCCGCGCCGGTGCGGACACCCCGCGTCCCGGCGCAGCCACCGAGACGCCGTCCAAGCAGATCGTCGTGTGGCGAAGGTCGGGGGCCTCCCGCGTCCCACGATCCGGGAGCGGCACCTCGAGCACCTCGAAGGCGTGCTGGGCTGCCGCGATCCCGTCGGTCGAGGCGTGGAAGTGCGCGCCGACCTGCCGCAGCGGCAGGTACACCTCGGGCGCGAGCACGAGGACCGCCAGTCCGGTCTGCAGGTCGAGATCGCCTGAGACCAACCGCAGGCCGACGCCGACGGCGACCAGGGCCACCGAGAGCGTGGTGAGCAGCTCGAGCACCATGCCGGAGAGGAACGCGATCCGCAGCGTCGTCATCGTCGCCGCGCGGTGTGAATCGCCGAGCGCCCGGACCCGTGGGATCGGTCCGCGCTCCCGACCGAGCGCGCGCAGCGTCGGCAGGCCGGCCACGAGGTCGAGCATCTGGGCGCCGAGCCGCTCCATCGTGGCGAGTCGGCGGTGCGAGGAATCCTGCGTCAGGCGCCCCACGAGGACCATGAAGATCGGGATCAGTGGCAAGGTCACGGCGATCGTCACCGCCGCGATCCAGTCCAGGCCGAGGACGACGGCGAGGGCGGCCGGGGTGACGGTCGCGGCGAGGAGCAGCTGCGGCAGGTACCGGACGAAGTACGGCTCGAGCGCGTCCAGGCCGCGGGTGACCAGGGTCGCGAGGGGTGCACCCGCGCCGCCGGCGAGCCAACGCGGGCCGAGCGCCGCGGCGTGGTCTACCACGCGGGCGCGCAGCTCCGCGATCACCGCACCGGCCGAGCGGTGCGCCCAGCGTTCCTGGAGCCAGGTGACGACGACGCGGGCCAGCATCACCGCGGCGAGACCGATGAGCGGTCGGCGGACGTCGTTGACGGTCGCGGCCGCGGCGACCGCCAGGGCGAGCACCCGGGCCAGGAGCAGCGCCTGCGCGATGACGAGTCCGGCGGTGACCGCGCCGAGCGCGGTGGTCAGCGCGATCGAACGGCGTGCCGAGCGCGCGTGGCGCAGCAGGCGCGGATCGAGCGGCTTCACGCCCGCAAGCGTGTCACGCGCGCTCGGAGCTGCGCTCGAAGGTGAGCCCGGTGTGCGCCGGGATGTGCGCCGTCGAGATGCGCTTGCGGAACACCCAGTAGGTCCACGCCTGGTAGGCGACCACGACTGGCGTCAGCACCGCCGCGACCCAGGTCATGACGGTCAGCGTGTAGTGCGTCGAGGAAGCGTTCGTCACGGTGAGCGAGTACGCCGGGTCGGTCGTCGACGGCATGACGTCCGGGTACAGCGAGCCGAAGATCAGCACGACGGCCGCGAGGATCGCCAGGGCGGAGAGCACGAAGGCCCAGCCCTCGCGCCGGTGGGCGGTCGTGACCACGACGCCGACCAGGGCGAGCGCGGCGACGGCCACCGCCGCCCAGGTCCAGGTGACGGAGTAGGCGAGCTGCGTCCACACCGTGAAGCCGCCGGCGACGACGAGGGTGGCGATCGAGAGTTTCGCGGCCAGCGCCCCGGCCCGGGCGCGCACGGTGCCGTCGGTCTTGAGCGCGAGNAACACGGCGCCGTGCGTCAGGAAGAGAAGCAGCGTGGTGAGCCCGCCGAGCAGGGCGTAAGGGTTGAGCAGCGCCCAGAACCCGCCGGTGTACTGCGCGTCTGCGTTGATCGCGACGCCCCGCATGATGTTCGCGAAGGCCACGCCCCACAGGATCGACGGCAGCCAGGACCCGAAGCCGATGCCGACGTCCCAGCGTGCGCGCCAGACCGGGCTGTTGATCTTGCCGCGGTACTCGAAGGCCACCGCGCGCACGATCAGCGCGAGCAGGATCAGCAGCAGCGGCAGGTAGAAGCCGGAGAAGAGCGTCGCGTACCACTCGGGGAAGGCCGCGAAGGTGGCGCCGCCCGCGGTGAGCAGCCAGACCTCGTTGCCGTCCCAGACCGGGCCGATCGTGTTGATGACGACGCGCCGCTCGGTCTCGTCGCGCCCGATGATCGGCACGAGCATCCCGACACCGAAGTCGAAGCCCTCGAGCACGAGGTAACCGGCCCACAACACGGCGATGAGCAGGAACCAGACGGTGGTGAGTTCCATCAGGTCTCTCCTTTCGGCTCAGTAGGCGAAGGACAGCGGCTCGGACTCGTCGTCGTCCGTCGGCGGGGTCTCGGTCAGTTCCGGCGCACCCTCACGGGCGTACCGCACGATGAGCCGGTACCAGACGACGCCGAGCGCCGCGTAGAGGAGCGTGAACGCGATCATCGAGGTCAGCACCTCACCGGCGCCGACCGCGGTCGAGACGCCGCGCACGGTGAGCAGCCGGATCTCGTCGATCCCGGTCGGGTTCGGCGCGACCACCCACGGTTGCCGGCCCATCTCGGTGAAGACCCAGCCGAAGGACGCGGCGAGGAACGGCGTCGGGATCGCCAAGAGGGCGAGCCGGGCGAACCATCTGTTGCCGGTGACCCGGCCCTTGCGGGTCAACCACAGTGCGAGGAGCGCAAGGGCCGCGCTGCCGAGGCCGAGGCCGATCATCAGCCGGAAGCTCCAGTAGGTGACCGCGAGGTTGGGGGAGTAGCCCACGCCCTCGCCGTAGCGCTGCGCGTAGCGCTGCTGGATGTCGTTCACACCGTCGATGTGCGAGGAGAAGCTGCCGTCGGCGAGGAACGAGGTGAGACCCGGCACGCTGATGACGTGGCGGACGCCCGCGCAGTCGTTCTCCAGGTCGCCGATCGCCAGGATCGAGAAGCTGGCGCCGTCCGCGCTGACACACAGGGCCTCGGCGGCGGCCATCTTCATCGGCTGCTGTCGGAACATCAGCTTCGCCTGCGAGTCGCCGGAGAGCGCCACGCCGATCCCCGCGACGAGCATGACGACGACGCCGAACAGGACGGCCGGGCGGTACAGCGTGCGGGCCAGGGTCTCGTTCTTCGCGCGGACGACCCGGACCATCCACCAGCCGGCAATCCCGGCGACGAACGTGCCGGCGACCAGGAACGACGTCGCGATGGTGTGCGGGAAGGCCGAGAGAAGCGTCGGGTTCGACAGCACGGCGCCGATGTCGGTCATCTCGGCCCGGCCGGTCTGGGCGTTGTAGGTGGTGCCGACCGGGTGCTGCATCCACGAGTTCGCCGCGAGGATGAAGTAGGCGGAGAGGTTCACCCCGAACGCGACCAGCCAGATCGTCGCGAGGTGGACCTTCTTGGGCAGCCGCTCCCAGCCGAAGATCCACAGGCCGAGGAACGTGGACTCGATGAAGAACGCCGCGAGCGCCTCCATTGCGAGCGGCGCACCGAAGACGTCGCCGACGAACCGCGAGTACTCGCTCCAGTTCATCCCGAACTGGAACTCCTGCACGATGCCGGTCGCCACACCGAGGGCGAAGTTGATCAGCAGGAGCTTGCCGAAGAACTTCGTCAGCCGGAGCCAGGTCTCGTTCCCGGTGCGGTACCAGACGGTCTGCATGATGGCGACGAGCGGGGTGAGACCGATCGTCAGCGGGACCAGGATGAAGTGGTAGACCGTCGTGATGCCGAACTGCCAACGGGCAAGTTCGAGGGCGTCCATGAAGCGCTCCGGTCTGTCTCAGCTCTGGCGTCCGGAAATCCCACCCGTCCGGATGCGACCCGTGCGTGGCGAACGCTGCCACGCTAAGAGCACGGGCGCGAGGCGAATACGACGAATGTCCCATGGTTCTGACGCACCAGTCAGATCGCGCTCGCGCCGGAACGAACCCGAGACGCGCCTTCGGACGCCGTCGGGACGTGTCGCTGCTGCTCAGCGCGATGCCGTGTGCGATACTCGGTCCAGTTGCGCGACGTGCCACACCGTTGAGCAACCACACGACGTACGAGCAGCAGGAGCGCGCCCCGCCTGCCGCCGCCGCCGGGCCCGTTTCGCGGGTCGGTCGGGCTGGCGCAGGCGACGCCCCGCCTCAGCGGTTCTACGACCAGACGACTTCCGTCGCGGCGCCGAGGGCGCCGGCGACGAACAACCGCCTCACGGTGCCGCAATGGTGTGGCCGGCGCCGAGGTATTGGAGCACATCCGTGACGAACTTCGACACACCTGAATCAACACCCGAAGCCACCGAGGCCGGCACTGCGCCTGTCGCGGCGAAGAAGGCAACCACCCGCACCCGCCGGAAGGCGCCCGGCGCAGCGGCCCCTGTTGCCAACCCGCCTGAGGGCATCTCCGGCACCGATCAGGCTGCGGCCGAGATCGCGAGCGGCGACGCCGCGGTCGACGAAGCCGCCGCGAATCGGCCCGCCACCCGCAAGCGCACCCCCGCGACCCGACGCCGCACCGCGTCGCCCGAGGCGGCCCCCGCAGCCGAGCTGACGGACGAGGAGCCGAGCGCTCCCGAGTCGGTCCGGCTGCCGATGACCGCTCTGCTGTTCCAGGCGCCCGACCCCTCGGCCGGCCGGCCGAAGCGCCGCCGTGCCCAGGCTCCGGCCGGCCCGCCCGGCAGCGCACCCGCCGCGGCCGCCGAGGCGGTCGACGAGTTGCTTTCCACCGCCCAGACGGCCCGGTCTGATCAGACCGTCCGGGCCGATCAGACCGTCCGGGCCGATCAGACCGACGAGGTCGACGAGGACGAGGCACGGGAGGTCGCCGAGGGCGCCCAGATCACCGACGAGGGCGAAGAGGCCGCCGCTCGGCGCCGTCGTCGTCGTGGCGGTCGAGGCCGTCGTGGCCGCGGTGCCGGTCGCGAGGGCGGCACGGACGAGGACGGCGAGTCCGAGGGTGAGCAGCGCGCCGACGGCCGGGCGAGCAAGAGCGTCGAGGGCCGGGCGAGCAAGAGCGCCGAGGGCCACGAGGACGGCGCCGAGGGCCACGAGGACGGCGCCGAGGGCGAGTCCGCCGAGGAGAGCGAGGGGACCT
>JGI24132J36420_10000880_pt1 | contig 13966 bp, 10 predicted proteins | sample BarGraNGADG00212_3_FD_36420 | JGI IMG/M metagenome (IMG submission 36420) | reverse complement strand
GTTGCAGAAAGCTTCTTTAAAACACTGAAAGTTGAACATATTTATCATAATAGTTATAAGACTTTTAGAGAAGCAGAATTATCTGTTTTCGAGTACATTGAAGCATGGTACAATGTAAACAGGATACATACAACAATAAAAACATCAATAAAGAATAAAAAAGAAATATTAATAAATCAATTAGTAGCTTAACTAAATGTCCGGAAAACTATTGCAGGTTCAGTGTATTTTTAAGTCCCGGTAAATGTACGGGTGTTGTCTCGTCACTAGATAGTTTTCTAGGTGGCGTAATCCCGGTAAGTAAGTAGGAGTTGTCATGTCACTATACAGTCTTCTATATGGAGTAGTCCCGGTAAGTGGGCAGGAATTAACGTGTCAAGATATAATAGTCACGGCAAAAGTTTTGAGATAAATGCAAGCTAACGGCGGCGGGTTGGTGCAGTAAGCGTTGATGGCGCAGTCACGCCGACCATCAGTCCCGGTGCTTTAGCCTGAAAGCTGTCCCGGCGTGCAAGACACCATGGCGCAATTTTTGCCAGTCCCGGCGAAAGATAAATTTGTCCCGGAGTAGGATTTGTCCAGAGCCGGTAGGACGAGATTGGTAGACGGCGAAAAGTTTTGTGCCATGATGAAATTGTCCCGGTTAGATGCAAAAATTGTGACAAGCTTATTGCACCAACCCGCTTGTTAGCATTTCGGGCCGATTTTAAAACTATCAGGATTCCCCTAAATTGTCATGATAAACGAATTTTGTCAAGGTGTCCAGTCCTGGATGACAGACAGGATTTGTCTCGGTAGTGCTATTTTGTCAACAACATCGGTTTGGTCCAGGTTTGGTCCGGGTTTGTTCCCCTTCAATTATATATTCTATGCTTACCCAACAAGTCCTTAATATTTTCTATATGCTGTATTTGTATTGCCTTATTTTTACCATTGTGCACCGCTTCTTTCAGTACTCTGACTACTTCAAATTTATCAGTATATGGGGCTAATTCATTTTTGTTTAAGATGATATCCAGAACTCCTAAAACTCTTGCCGATTTTACAAGGAATGTACCATCCGGTACAAAATTGATATCCTTCAACACACAATCGCCATAGAATACCACTACTGAATAGAAAGGGATATTTTCAAATTGCTTAAGTTTTTTTCTTAATTCTCCGATATGTTTATTGTTTTGCATGATTGGATTATAGAAACGATATTTATCCTGACCATAGGCCAATACCTGAGTCCATTCTCTATGTTGCCCATTCCCAAAAATCCAACCACTGTAATCTTTTACTTCAAATACAACTATCCCAGCCTTTGCAGCTACTACTAAATCAATCTGTGAAAAGTCACCATTAGGCTTTTTTACATATAGGTCATGAAAGATCGACTGTGCTGGTATTCCGTGCTTTAAAAGTTTTAATACTAAATCTCTTTCTGTTCTTGTTCCCCTATTTGATTTTGTGACGGTTTCTAATAATTTTTTATCTCGTATCTTTCTAAGTATGATAAAGAAACCAACAAGGAGAACCATGCTAAGAATAATCCACAACATAACAGTCAAATATGGAGTTACCTCTTTTTCCAAAAGTAATTTAATGTCCTCACTCATAATTTACCCCAATATTTATAGTCCGCTTGCTTTATACAATGAATTTTGATGCTTTTAGCGGCTGTATTGTTCTTAAGTATTTTGTCGATGGGTTCTTTATCTGCCGAATTTTGAATAGTAGTCATTGATTGACTTACCTGGATTATTTTTTGCCCAGTCTTGGAGATTTGGTTTAGATGACACGGTTGTTCCTTGTCCTGATGAAGTTATGTTAGGAGATTTTTGATTGATATTTATTACAAATTGATTTTGGTCTTTTTCATGCAGCATATTCCATAATTCAAGTTGTCCTATGGCGTCATCTTCAATTTTTTTGTTGTAATCTATCACGCCAATAACTGCCCAAATAATATTAATCAACCAATACGACAATGCAAAAATTATTATAAGTCCTAATGACGAATCCACTAAAACTAAATTGTTTTGCGAACCGCCAAAAATTAGAAGCAAGAGAATAAATATTGGTGTAAAGATCATTATCAGTCCACCCGAAACGCTTGCGTACAATAATCCAATAGGTCCGAATAGAAAAGTTAGGAGTAGTGCGATTCCAATACTTTTAGGTGATTTCGTTACTAAAAATGGTGTTGTCATGTCCAGCTTTATTTTATTTGAGTTATCTGTTATCCAAAAAATAACCGCATCACTTGTTTATAGATTCTATTATTAATCAAATTTACAAAGTATTTTGAGTCCCTGTTGTCAAGTGAGATTTTGCTTTTTTCCGTTAGCATTTCGGGCCATTTGTCTTCGATACGTAACTGTCTCGTTATGTGTAAATTGTCTGCGGTTGTGTGCTCCAGGGCCTGAATGCTAACTTCCTTTATATAATCACCAAAATATGCTTTATACAACAGTTTATTGCTGTATAGGCACATATTCAGATGTTTCTTTTTCAGATGAATTTTATATATGATTTTCTAATACGTTATCTTTTCAGTGATAGCCATCAACTCATCCAGGTCATTATCATATTCCTTTACTGCTTTCTGTGGAAATTCGCCGAAGCCTTTCAATCGCCTCGATTTTGAGTTATGAAGAGTCTCCCAGATCTTTGTCTTTTTTGTATCGATGATCCTCTGCAAACTTTGAACCTTGGTATCGGTGTTATACCGCTCTTTTAGTGAACATATCTTTAGGAGAGCTGTCTCAATCTCCTTAAGATTATGTTCAACCTTTGAATCCTCAATGTCCTTTGTTAATTTATAGCAGCATTTCTGATCTGTATTGACCATCTGGTCCTTCATCTCATAAAGTAATTGTTCAACTACAAGCAGTGTTGAGGAAAGGGATCTTTTGTGGTTCTCTGATAATATAATTATTTCTTTTGTCATTGGGAGTTATATTTTGCAGTCTGGTTTTTGGCAAAGATAGTCGTGGTCAATTAACGGACAAAAGCAAAAAGATAAAAGGAGGTTAAGGTTGAGGAGGAATCGAAATTTTACGATTAAAAAATTTAATTCACTATTGATCTATCGTTTTATCATCTGATTAAAACCTTAATATTATTATTCAAAGATTATAAAAAGGTTGAAATATGGAAGTTTGATTTCCAAAATTCAATAAAATAGTGGGTAGGCTCAGGGCATGGGGTACATGGCATGGGGCTCAGTGACTAAGAGACTCAGAGGCGAAGAGACTTGTTTAGGATGTTTTCAGGATGGGAGTGAGGGATTGCTTCGTCGCAGGCTCCTCGCAATGACAGTACAAGTGAGTGGGGTATTGAGAGCTCCTCGCAATGACAGTACACGTGATTGGGTATTGGGAAAGGCAATGAAGAGACTGGTGAACAGAACCCATATAATAATCATATTAACAATCAGATAGACAATTTAGCCCCCCATTTGGGGGGATGGGGGGTAAAACATAAGGAGACAAAGATACACTCTGGATCGGATGGGGGGTAAAAAGTGGGGAGTGAGGGATTGCTTCGTCGCTAGCTCCTCGCAATGACAGTACAAGTGATTGGGGTATTTGGGACCGCACGCCGCGCACCGCATACCACTTACATAAACTTCTCTCTCTTCTGCAGATTAAACAGTGCAATAAGCAAAAATAAAACAGAGCCTGTGACCATGATAATCCGGTTTTTGAGCATTATGATTGCCCAGGTTCGTTCATTTACATCGTACGGGAGTTCGTATGGATTCAGGAATATATTCCACTGACTTTTACTTAGCGCATCGCTGAGGATCATGAAGAACATACCGAAGATAATCATGACAACTGCAGTTCCGTTGCCGCTCCTGATAACTGTTGAGAGCATAAATGCCATTACTCCAAGGAAAAGTACCGGGACCATTACCGCTGCTGTTACATCGACAAAGCGGAACTTGACTATCAGAACCGAGGAGAGAAAGGTAAAGACAAGCATTATCAGAAAGGTAATTATGAAGATGAGGATTATCCTTACAAGCCATACTTTATACCTGTAGTTTGGGATCCCGAAAAGGATCTCAATAGTTCGGGCATCCTGGTCATTCTGGACCCCGAAAACCGAAGGGTAAAAAACAAGTAGCACCCCTGAGAAGAGATACACAAAGTAAAGATCATTCATCTTCGAGACATCATTTTTAACAACATAGAGAATTGAAAGTCCCAGATAAAATATAACCGACCCGGTAAGAAACCAGATAAACTTGTTGGCAAAGATTATCCTGAGGTTGTAGACAATCATCTTGTAAATGAGGGTCGAGATATTATATAATTTCTTTGTTTTCATTTTAACTAGTTTTTGAACCTGACCTTTCGTTCCTTCTTAACAGCCACAGGTATGCATCCTCGAGGTTTGGAACCGCATTTATTGCCCCTTCCCACGGTGCGAATTCAGAGATTACCCTTATCCTAACATTTTCACCTTCCGACATGTGGTGCACAACAAGGTTCTTCTCGACAAAGGCTCCAAAGTCCTTCGCCGGAATATTAAACTGCCATACATGTCCTTCTGCTTCTTTAGTCATGTCGATCGGTTTTCCGAAGTATCTCAGCTTCCCTTTATTTAATACGGCAACCTGGTTACATGAGCTTGAAATATCCTCGATGATGTGCGTTGAAAAGATCACAACCCTCTCGCGGCTGAGTTCAACAAGCAGGTTCCTGAACCTGATACGCTCGCGCGGATCGAGTCCTGCTGTAGGCTCATCAACAACAAGTATACGTGGGAGATGTAACAATATCTGTGCAATACCCATCCTTTGTTTCATACCTCCCGAGTAGGAACCTATCTTATCGTGACGTCGATCCTCCAAGTGAACTGCGCTCAGACAATAAGTAACCCTTTCTTCCCTCGTTTTTACATCGGTAATGTTTTTCAGCATTGCCTGGTAATGGAGGTATTCGTGAGCTGTCATGTTTTCGTAGCTGCCAAATTCCTGAGGAAGGTAACCGATAAGTCCCTGAAGCTCTTCCCTCATCTTTTGGGTATCGAGTCCGTTTATCCATACTTTACCATAACTCTGTTCAAGGATCCCGCAGATGATTCTCATAAGGGTGGTCTTTCCCGCTCCGTTGGGACCGAGCAGTCCGAACATCCCATTACCGATATTCAGGGAGACACAACTCAATGCTTTAAACGGTTTTTTCTTCTTACCGATAAGAGGCACTGAAGCAACGAGTCTGTAGACATTCTTACGGAGTCCTTTAAATCGTCCTTCGAGACGATAGATATCAATATTCTCCCTGGTGAGTTTTTGTCCGGTTTTATAGATGAATAAACCTGAGAACCAGAGAACTCCGAGGATGAGAACAACTACTAAGTTTTCCCATTTAAGCTGGAAGTAGATGAGGTTCATAAGTGGGATAACCCAGAATACGGCAAAATCGATAGCAGGAGATAATCTTTTCAGCCATTGTTTCCCGCCGTTTGCGGTGAGGTTAGTAAACAATTCCCTGAAGCTTGTCCATACAGCCGAAAGGAAGAACCATGTTGCCATACTGAAAATGAAAACCCAGAATCCGGATGTGAGGTAGAAATAGGTGAAATAGATAATAAAACCAAGCAGAGGAGCCTGCCATGTTATCTCACTCATATCCTTCCAGGTCTTGAATTCTTTTTCCAGACCCAATCGTTTTCTGATGCTGGCGCCACCTTTCCACTCCCTTGCCCAGCGGTTTTCTCTTTCATAGATCTTTACAAGACTCTGGATATAGATGTGAATAGGCTCATCGGGAGAGATTACTGTTTCCCTGGCTTTCTTCAGGCTGTTCATCACAAACCATGTACCCGCTGGTACAAGGATCACGGCAAGAATTGTTGTGATAAGTTTCCATAGAAATGCATCTATATAAGTGTAAATGAGAAATATAAATGCCAGAAAGATAATGAGCTGAGTAATTTTATTTTTCCAGCTCAGGGCATAAAACCATTTTAAGGCATTCTCGAGCCCCGTATAGAAAGTGGGAATAAATACCAGTGTGAGCAATGTACTCAGGCTCAGACCGCCGATAACTGTAATGGCAAATGCTGCCCCGATAACTGAAACATATTCTGATTTACCCATAGCCAGCGGAACCATTGCTATTACTGTCGTTGAAGCAGTAATAAGAATTGGACGTAAACGGGATACACCGGCTGTCATAAGGGCTCTCTGTACGCGATTACCTCTCTTCCTCAGAATGTTAGTATAGTCAATGAGAATGATCCCGTTATTTACAACCACTCCGAGCAAAATAAGGAAGCCCATGAGGGTATTTGCATTCAGGAGAGAATTATTGGTCAGAATAAGAGCAATNAGGGATCCGAGTGCTGCAAGCGGTATGCTGAACATCAGAACCACAGGGGTTGCAAGCGATTCGAAAACTGCAGCGAGAATCATAAAAATCAGGAGAAAAGCAACTCCGATGAGGTAATAAAAATCTTTAAGCTGATCTTCTTCATGTACAATCTCGACAGCAATACCCGGTGGAATTGTAAGTGCGGCTATAAGCGATTCTATATCAAGTCTGGCACCTTCAAGAAGATCTTTTGAATTTTTGATCTCATCATTGAAATTGTAAGTTACAGTAACCCTTTTTTCCTGGTTCTCCCTGTGAATGTTGCCCATACCCGAAGAGAAAACGATATTGGAAAGTTCCTGCATCTCCATGATTGAACCATTGGATCCGCTTACTTCAAGATGCTTGAGATCATCAATGCTTTTATTCTTGTTTAAATTAGCCACGCTGTCTGGCTCGTTGTATTTGATCATAATGTCGTAACTCTCGGTGCCTTGTTTGAAAGTGGCTCCTGAAGAGTATTCCTTTCCGAAAGTTGACAGGGAAGATGAGAGGTTGGCAAGAGTGAAGTTATTCCTTCCCATATAATCCATGTCGAAGAGAAGATGTACTTCAGGCTTATTATCCTGGACATTGACACTGGAATTGCTGATAGTTGAAAGATTATCAATATTCGACTTGATATCATCTGCCAGATTTTTCATCTGAATGAAATTCTGACCTTTAATGATAACACTTTCTTTTGTCGAGCCGATCCCAAGCAGGTTCATAAAATCGGAACCGGGGTTGTAAGTATTCCCGCCTCCGCCACCGCCGCCTGAAAACCCTCCGCTGGTTGAAAGTTCATCCATAGTAACCTGGGCAGCAGAGATATTCTTAGTTTTTTCGGATATGGCATTTTTTATTTCAGGAAGGGAACGTTTGCTCTTCTTGTCCCAGTCTTTGAAAAGTTTTATTGTTACTGTTGCCTGCGCTTCCTCGATACGGCTTACAATATCTTCTTTTTCNGGAANCGATGCCAGTCTTGTTTCAATCTCTTCAACTACTGCATCTGTTTTTTCAAGAGTGGCNCCGCTTGGCATTGTAACTGTCAGCCTGAAGTTAGGTGTATTGATCTCTTTCGTTGAGGTGATACTCAAAGTCAGACTGATAAGAAGAGCAGTAAAGAATATTACCAGTGTCCCTATGATTGTTGAGGCAGGATTTCTCATACTTGCCTTTAATACAAGATGATATCCCTGGATTACCCTGTTATGGATTGAAAGCTTTTTAAATATTTCCGAATTGCTTTTTGTTGAATTGGAAAGGAGAAAGTAGGTTGCCATCGGGATGAACAGCAATGCTACAAGNAGAGAAATGACAAGTGTTGATATGATTGATACCCCNATATTCTTACCAATCATTTTAACAAGGAAGTTGTCTGAAAAAATGAATGGAAGAAATACTATTACCGTTGTAAGCGTCCCGGCAAAAATTGATCTCCACACTTCATTTGAGCCTTGTTTGACAGCTGTTTCGGGGTCCTTCCCCTGTCCGGCAAGACGGTATATATTCTCCAGCACCACCACGGAATTATCGACAAGCATCCCAATTGCAAGAGCCATTCCTACGAGTGTAAGGCTGTTGATTGAAATATGGAAAGCGTAGAAGAAATTAAAAGCTGAGTAAACTGATACCGGAATTGAAACTGCAATGATTGCAACAAGGCGGAAATTTCTGAGAAAGAACCATAAAATCATTACAGCCAGCAAGCCGCCAATAACGGCAAGATGAATGATTTCATTTATATTCTTCTCCATTATCTCGGCGCTGTTGCTCTGAACGACAACCGTCACCCCTTCAGATGCAAGAGTATTGTTTAAGTCATCAACCTCTTTAATGGCTGAGTGGGAAAGATCAATGAGGTTAGCCTGGTTGTCATTTACAAGGGTAACAGTTACAGCATCGAGACCATTAACCCTGCTGTAGGAGGTTTGTTCCTTTACTCCAAAGAAGATCTCGGCTACATCACCCAACAATACAGGACCGGNTGATTTTAAAACTATATTCCCTATATCCCTGACATCGGTATAATCAGAAGTTACATTTACAAACAGTTTATTGCTTCCGTCAACAACCTTCCCGGCAAATGTTTTCTTAGCTCCATTGTTATTGAGGACATTCCTGACCTGACTTATAGAAATGCCGTTGGCCTTACAGGCTTTTTCGTTCAGTCTTACTTCGATTGAATTCTCTTGTCCGCCATAAACCTGAACTCCGGCAATACCGGTAATCTCTTCAAATTTTGGTTTGATTTCCCTGTCGGCAATGTTTCGTATCCTGTCTATTCCCCCTTCACCTCTTACCTGGAGTTCCATGAACTGGTTGGTAAGCTGCTGGAGATCTATTTTAATTACGTTTATTATAAACTCTGGGGGAATCGTACTCTTAACCACATCAATTTTTTCCTGTAGTTTGAGATTGGCATATTTCAGATCGGCATTCTGATTATAATAGATCAATATGGTCCCGCTCCTTGAAGAGATGTTTGATTCGATCTTTTCGATCCCTTCAAGAGTTCCAATGGCACCCTCAATTGGTACTATGGCTTGTGCTTCAATATAAGCAGGATCTACTTCAAGCGGAGTCGCTACCTGTACAATCAGTGTCGGAAGCTGTGCATTCGGGAACAGTTCAACTGACAGCTTTTTGTATGAAACATAGCCCAGCATCGACAGCCCTATAAAGAGCATGCTGATAAGGATTCTTCTTTTTAAAATAAAATTCATTTTCTGTCTTATAAGAAAATTATCTCAGCTCTGCAGTTCTTTTATTCGCCCCTGTAATCCAATCTTTGAAACTATCGAATACCCAGTACACACAAGGAATTACTACCAGTGTGAGCAAGGTAGATGACACTAATCCGCCAACAACAGCAAGAGCCATTGGTGAACGGAGGGAAGCGCTTTCGCCGATACCGATAGTAAGCGGGATAAGGGCAAAAATAGTAGTAAGGCTTGTCATCAGAATCGGTCTGATCCTTTGCGATCCTGCAGTAACAATTGAATCTTTCTTCGATAATCCGTTTTCACGCAGCTGGTTGATTCTGTCGATAAGGATAATCGCATTACTGACAGCAATACCGCAAAGCATTATTATTCCGATATATGCCATCATATTAAGTGATTTTCCCAGAATCAGGAATGTCAGAATTGTACCAACAACTGCAAATGGCATAGTAAGCAAAATAACAAAAGGCTGTATCAGTGATTCAAACTCAGCTGCCAGAACCATAAATACAAGAATAACTGAAAGGATCAGCGCAAATGTCAAAGCCGACATTGTTTCCTTTCTCTTTAGCTCTTCACCGGTAACATCTATTCGTAATCAACCGGAAGAGCAATGGTTTTTAATGATGTTTCAGCTTCTTTTACTATCTGGTCGAAAGGTTTTGACTTGTTAACCATTGCATACAGGTAAGTAGTTCGCGACTGGTTTGATCTTGTAATTTCCCTTGGAGTATTTACAGTCTTTATTTTAGCCAGTTCGCTTAGAGGAACCTTTACCGTCCCTGCAGTTATCGGGAGGTCCTGCAACTGATTTAGAGAGATATCACCAAGTTTGATAGTTATGGCTTTTAATTCTCCGTCTTTCTCAAATGTTCCTGCAGAGGCGCCTGATAAATAGCTTTTCAACTGGTTGATTACATTGTCGACTGAGACATTATAATAACTGGTTTTAAACCTGTCTATAACTATTTCTACTTCGGGAGTACCTTCGTCAAGGGATGTAGTCATATTATATAAGCCGCTGTTTGACTGAAGAATAGCCTTTGATTCGTTAAGAATTTTNTCAAGCTGATCNTACTCTTTTCCCTTAATTTCGACNACAAACGGTGCTGTATTTGTNCCAAGTGTTGCCTGAAGCGATGTTTCTTCGCGACTGATAGCAACTTTAATATCGGGGATTGTTTTAAGGAATTGTTCAATCTGACTGACAGACTGATCNGAAGTGGAAGCAAATTCTTTCTTCAGGAAGACTTTCAAATTTGCATAATTCTCGTTATTAACCGTATTTGACTGAGAGGCAGATGTATTATTATCACCNNCCTGACTATAGATCAAATCGAGTTTATCGCCAAGAATTTCTTTTATGATACTCTCGGTCTTGATTACGGTACTCTGCGTTCTTGCAAGGCTTGTCCCTTCCGGAAGAGTCATTTCAATTGTAAATTCAGCCGAAGATGCTTTTGGCATAAACTCACTACCGAGTTTTGGGATGAGCAGGGCAGAAATTATCATTAGAACGAGCGAGAGAACTATTATCAGTATTCTTCTTTCAAGTGCTTTCGAAAGAAATATGGGGTACCATCGGAATTGCATAGGAGAACTTAGTTCAGCAGAGCTTTTTTTCTTCTTGTCATTGAAGAAAACATTTACCAGCATCGGGATCACGAGCATTGCAACAAAAAGTGATGAGATGAGTGCAAAGGCTACTGTCCATGCCTGGTCTTTGAACATTTCACCTGAGGCCCCGCGAAGATATACAATCGGAAGAAATACGACGATTGTTGTCAGTGTTGAGGCGGTTATAGCACCTCCCACCTGTCCGGTTCCTTCAATAACCGCCTGTTTCAACGGCATTCCCTCTTCCCTGTTTCTTGTAATATTTTCAAGGACCACGATGGCATCATCGACAAGCCGGCCCGCACCGAGGGCGAGACCCCCTAATGTCATTATGTTAAGGGTTAAGTGGCTGAAATACATTAAGTTGAAAGTCGCAATTATAGAAATTGGTATTGCAACACTGATGACCATGGTTGTTCCGATCCGGCGAAGGAAAACATATAGGATAACTACCGCGAGGAATATCCCCAGGAGTGTAGAATTCTTTACCTCTTTTATTGCATTATCAATGTATTTTCCCTGATCCTGAACACCTATAAATTCGTATCCGGGTAATGCTTTTTTAAAATCCGCAAATGTTTTGTCAAGACTTTTAACTACCTCAACGGTATTGAATTTTGGCTCTTTGTATATTGAGAGGCTTATGCACCGTTCGCCATTAATCGTAACTATATTCAGAGGATCCTTGTTTTCGAACCTTAATGTTGCCACATCCCGCAGATATACAGGGACTCTCTGTGAAGCAGAAGCGCTGGTGGAAGCAGCAGAAGCTGAGGTTGATGTAGTTGCAGCAACCTGTTTAAATCCAACAATAATATTCTTCATATCCTCAAGATCATTCAGGACGCTGACCCCCTTAACTGTATACTTAAGCCCCATATCAACTATTGACCCGCCTGATACATTTTTGTTATAGTTATTGATCTGGGCTGCAATACCGTCGGCAGTGAGGCCGAAAGATTCAAGAATATATTTATTTGTTTCAATTACAACCTGGCTCTCTTCAATCCCGGTAAGCTTTACATCTGCCACTCCTTCGATTCTTACCAGTTCGTTTCTGATGTAGTTTACAGCTATTTTTCTGAGTTCATCCATATTGGTGATGGTCGAATTTTTCAATCCGACAATCATTACCGGGGCGGCATTGGGATCGTATTGGGAAATTGTGGTACTCTCGAGATCGGAGTTCTGGGTGAATGCGTTTATCTCTTTCTGGAGATCGAGAAAAGCTTCATCCATATCTTTGTTCCAGTCGTATTCCACCGTAATAGTCGCTGACCCTACCTGTGAGACAGATGATACCTTCACCACATCACTCTGACGCATTGAAAGTGATTCGATCTGGTCGACATAGTTTTTCTCTATTTCTTCAGGTGGCTTTTGTCCGGCCTTTAGCTCAATATAGATCTTTGGATTGTTCAGGTTTGGGAACAGGTCCGTTCCCAGTTTACCAAAGGAGATAAACCCCAGAAGAACTATCCCCAGCACAAACATTAATACTGTAACGGGGTATTTTACAGCAAATTGGGCAATCCTGTTCATGTCAGTTATTTAATAATTTTTACCTTCGACTTGTTGCTGAGAGTCTCAAAGCCGCTTATCACAACACGCTCATTTTTTGTCAGGCCTCTTATTATCTGAACATTTGTTATGTTTTCAAGACCGGTCTCAATAATTCTTTCTGCAGCCACTCCGCGATCAATTATAAAGACTGTCTTGCCTCTCTGACGTGAAAGAATTATGTTTTTGGGGATTACAATCACTGAATCTTTATGATTTGTAACAATATCTGCCTTTACAAACATTCCGGGACGGAGCAGTAAATTCGGATTATTTATCGAAATATTCCCTTTGAATGTCCTGGTGTCGGCATTAATTGCCGGTGATAACTGGGTAATACTTCCAATAATAGTATCTTCCGGAATAGTATAGTTTGTCAGTTTAACAACCTGTCCCGGTTTTATTTTTGATATATATTTTTCAGGGAGCTGGACATCCATATACATTATCTGGTAATCCATTATTTTAGCGATCGTGGATCCGGTTTCAATCTGGGTGGACTGTGTATAGTAGGGGAGATCAACAATTACACCATCGATCGGGGCAGTTATTTTTGTTTTGGCAAGCTGAAGTTTAGAGTTTTCAACAGTTGTTTTCGCATTCGCATTATTTATGCTTGCAGTTTTTAAATCCATTTGTGTAACCCCTCCTTTTTCGAAAAGGGACTCCTGTTTTTTAAGTTCGCTTTCTGTAAGCTCCAGATTTAGCTGGTTGGTTTCGAGTTTTAATGAATTTACATATTCTTTATCCTCGAGCCGTGCAATAAGGGCTCCGGCTTTTATTTTATCGCCAAGCTGCCATGGTTTTCCGGTCTGCGGGTTATTTTCAAGATAGTAAGATGCTGTAATACTTGATTTAAGTAAGATTTCCCCTTTCGGAAATGCAGTACCAGTGGTATTAATGAATTCCTCAATCGATTTGAGCTTAATATCCTGGACCGAAACAGGTACTTCAACGTCGGCATTAAGATTCTGAGGCTGATTATTGCAACTGATAGCAGTTAAAGCTGCTGCAAGTATGATTAATAAACTTTTTTTCATGATTTTTATTTTTTTATTTTAATGTCTTCACCGGAACGACGGGTTGTTTCGTTTCAAAATTGTAAAGGGTTTGTATTTTAAGATTCAGTAATTCAAGTTTATAAGAAATTAAGGAATTAGTGTAATTAAGCTTATTCTGAGAGAGCTGATTCTGATAAATATTCAGATCCATCCCCGTCAGGTCACCGTTTTTATATTTTTCGAGATTCAGGTCGTAAGTTAATTGTGCGTTAGTTACAGACTTCTTCGCTATTTCTATCTGGTTCTGAAGATTATTCAGACTTCTGTAGCTCTGTCTGATACTTAAGATAATATCGTTCTGTTGTGATGTAAAATCGATATCATTCGATTCAATAGCTGCCTTACTGGCTTTTATCCTTGACTTCTTTTCTCCCCAGTCCCAAAGAGGAATGTTGAAAGATAAGGATACTATTTCAGCGTCTGTTGGTTTTGAATATACATCTGCAAATTTTGGATTATCCCCGGTCAATCCAACAGAAAGGCTCAAGTCACCCTTGAATTCATTGAGCGCCATAGTCTGGATAAGATCAAACTGAGATGTTTCGATTGTTATCTGTCTTTGTCTTAGTTCCATCCTGTTGGCAAGCCCCTGGTCGAGAGCGTAGGCTATGTCGACATTTATAGTATCAACTGCGATGTTTGG
>JGI24132J36420_10000869_pt1 | contig 14026 bp, 11 predicted proteins | sample BarGraNGADG00212_3_FD_36420 | JGI IMG/M metagenome (IMG submission 36420) | reverse complement strand
CACATCTTTTTCCACCTCTCCCTTGTCTCTCGCAACGCTCAATGCTCGACCGGCGATGATAAGCTCGTTACCAAAAAAGAAATGGTTCATGGTTTCGATGGCATGCATCCCTCCTGTGCGACGAAAACAGGATAGGGAGGCTCCAACTTTGTTCTTGTACATCCTCCCATTTGCCAATCCGACGAAGCCCGCCCGGTCGATCAAGGCCTTCATTTCCGCTGTTACATCCTGAAAATAGGAAGGAGATCCCAAAACGATACCCTGAACCGTTGTCATCTTTTCGATATATTCGTTCGCCGCATCGTTATTAACAGCGCACCGCTGGTTCTGATTCTCGAAACACTTGTAGAAGGCAATGCATCCGTGAATCGCCTTTGCCGAGAGCTGAACGAGTTCCGTTTCAATGCCCTCTTTCTCGATCTCCCGTAAGAGATAGCCTATCAACGTGGTGGTGTTGCCGTCTTTCCTTGGACTGCCGTTGAAGCCGATAACCTTCATATCCATCCTCCTTTCTGTTATGAAGTATTGCCGAAAGTTCCCCAAGAAGAGGGTGATCTGTCCCTGATACTTATACCACATGTTAAGCTAGAGTTCCGCAGTTTTTTGATTATTTCCACTTGAAATGTTGAGTGAATTGGCAAAATAAGAAAACAACATTACAGGAAGAAAGAAATATCTTACAAGTACGTATCAGTCGGATAAACCCTTTCTTACTTTTTCATATGCTTGCGGATGGTTTCTGAATCGCGGCCTTGGGCGATGTCCATTTTGGCAATCTGTTTTGAGTACCAAGGGTCGGACATACCGGGACGTCTCTTTCGCCAGGCACGATATTCTTTCCGCCAGCTCTCATATTTGGCCTGTGTGGCCAGTTTTCGATCTGCGCGTTTGTCAGTACCTGGTGTGTATCGGTCATCTGCCGTGGTGGAATAATCCGCCAGTTTACGGATTTGGGAATCGTCAAGCGAATATGCACCATCGTGAAATTCAATGAACTCAGCCAGAGGAACTTTGCTATTCCCTACGACAATGTTTAATGTGCCGGCAGTTTCAAGGCACAATATCTGGCTGCGCTTGTCACCGGAAACCATACCTATTACCCATCGACCGGCACTGTCCGTATGCCTGCCCGGACGACGCAGATCAAGACTGGCTGCCATAAAGCCGGAGATCAAATCAGCTTTGCATTGCCATTGTGTCAAGCGTTCAGCCGGTATCGGCACCCGGTTGACGTCACTCCGCTTGTCACAAACGATAAATGACGATGTTTTTCCTGTTGTCGCAGACAAACTATGCACCGGCATCACACAATCTCTCTCGCACCCCTGACAAACAGTGCTTGCTGCCGGACGAGCCTTTACGATCAGCTTTTGGGATTTCATGGCCTTGGTTGCCGCCTTCGGACATTGCAGCAAATCTTCATCGTTGACGAAAACCGCATCGCCCTGGCAGGCACCCACTCGGTCAAAAAGTTCAATTAATGCATCAATCGCCTTCATACGTCACAACCAGTTTTGTCGTTCTGGAGCTTTTCACCGGTTCTTTGGGCTCGATCCCGGATAATGCCAGCATGTTGCGCAGTTTTAGCCCAAGCTCGTCGTATTTGAGAGAGCAGGAATTTGGATGCGTAACTCGAAAGGTAATCTGTTTCGCCGGCTTATTGGAATCCACAACAACCGACGCCGACAGTTCTACCTGTGTGAGGTTATACATATTCAAAGGAATGGCCTTGCCGATCTGATCGAGTAAATCATAGACGGCGTCAGAGTCTTGCGATGGATCGGCTTCCAGAGTAATCCGCTCCCCTTTCTTAACCGGTGAAGAAAGTCGCAGTTTCTTCACCTTTATTTCTTCAATGCCGCTGCCAACATCGTAGGTGAAGTCAAAATCTTTCTGGAGCAGCAAAGACAGATCGTAAATACGTTCATCCTTGGGATCAGGTGGCAGCTCGTCGAGTTTGAGAATAGCAGCTGCAAACATACCCTGGAGTGGCTCAACGGCCTTTTTTGACCCGCGAAAATTCAGGTCAAGAGAACCTTCCTTCTGTGAATAAACATAAATAACCTCGAACGCAGGCGTGTGAGGCCGACGATCAAACTCCCCATCCACCCACTCGATGTTTTGCTGCGAATAATCTTCAGGATAAGCGAAAAAATAATCCAGATTCCCCCGACGGAAAGGTTCTACCACGCAATTGTTTCCCCGACCTTCTGTATGATGAAAGTAATACCGGATCGAGGCTGCCAGTTGCATAAGGCTGGCCTCATCCACCGCTGCTTTTCGCTGCGGCAGATTCTTTCGTTTGCGCCAATAGGGCAGTGTATCCGCATGATAGAAGCGCGTCGCTCCCCTCCAGAAATTATTGAAATCCAAAAAGGTGATCATCGCCCGTTCATAGTGATTGGATAATGCCGACAACTTTTCAACAAATGCCTTGAGATCATCCGGGGCTTCCTGCATTTGCCATTCTGCCTCGTCAATTATCGCCCGAAATCCCTTTTCGCAACTAATCTCATAGATATCCCGAAACTCTGCATCCATCTTGTTACGCTGATTATCCGGCAGAGCCAGCCACGCTTTAAATAGCTCGTCCGGCTTGCCTTCTTTCATTGCGGAGAAATCTATGTCGCCAAGCACCCCCCGTACACTAAAGTAGCGTGCCAGCAGAGCGTTCGGCATCTGTCTGAAGAAGCTTTTCGTTGAGTATTGCCCGGTCATCTTATCTCCTTTCTTATGCTTCTTAAATTTTTTTTCAGTTGCCTGGACTGAAGAAAGTCTGTCATTTTCTTTAAATAATCATATTCTCCCTTGCCACGGTTCGCCCGGAATCAGGGGCAGCAATTGGTTCATTAAGTATTGGGAAGCCGTTTGAAAATCAAAAACGGCATCCGAAACTAACAGTGGCGCGATATCTTCTGCAAAAGTGGCGTCGCCAATTTTGCCGATAAAGTTTTGCTCAAACTCCGCTCTGGATACCCTGTGTCCTTCATGTTCCATGTAATGCAGAAAGCAATCAACCACCGTTTGAGGATTTGCCCCGGTCGTGGTAAGCGCCTGCCACAGATCAAACAGATCACGGCCTTTTTTGCGCTGATACAATGCCCGCATTTTGGTGCCGAGCAATTCGTCCAGTGAATAGGTCAGGATCGAAGCACTGCCGGAAAACCAGCGGGATTGGATATCCAGATTGCGTTTTTCCAGACCACGCACCGTAAAATGCTCACGTGAATTAATCTCCACCTTCAACTTGAGCGGCAACCCGCTTTCCGCGTTTATCCGGTAGGTCAGCGTAATCCGCCCTTCAGACTGCTTGCGTTTCGGATTGCCCAGCCAGGGATTCAAAACTTCTTTGAGAGCATCCATCAGCGATCCGATCGGACCCGGATGCACCTGAACCAAATCAATATCTTCAGAATAGCGAACGGGTTTTAAATATAATTTATACAGAGCCGTTCCACCGCGGAAAGCGAGATTTTTCGCCACAGCGGGATGGTTGAAAATTTCCACCAGCGCCCGGCTGATGATCAGATCCTGCTCGACCTGATCATTGGTCGGCCAAGGGACTTTCTGCCGCCATTCCTTGATGAAGGCATTGGAAATCATAGATCGGGCTCCACTTTGGTGTTGACAAACACGCGCCAGCGGCTGCTCGTCTTTGCCCCGATGCTCTTGAGCGATGGCGCAAGCGGCGTGCGCACCGGCCGCTTTTCAGTCACATATCTGGCGATGCCTTGAGCCTGATCTTTGGCATCAACAAGTTCAAGTAGGTAACCCAAGCGCTGCACCCAGGCAATCGGCGATAATTCAGCAAGCTTCCGTAGTTTCCCGGCGTCAATTTTTTCCGCAAGTTCAGCGAGTACCGTGGCGACATTATCCAGTCCCGCGCAGTGATGAACGTAGCCAACAAGGTCAGGCGCCGTTGCCTCCGGCGAGGAAATTTTCAGTTCCCCGGCAGGGGTATTGATTTTTTCAGTCGGAATTTGCGCGGCATTTTTGCGGACGATGAAATCCACCCGCGTCTTTCCGCATAAAATCGGCCGGCGGCTTTTCGATACAACGACCTGAAAGACCTGAGGACGCTGATGTGCCGCCCCATGATACTCGGCGGCGCTTAAAAGCCCCACATAGTAATCCTCGCCGACATGTTCCATCAGGTCGGGAATAAACTGCTCCGGCGGCAGACAGCCAGCCGCCCGGTATTCCGGGGGAACAATGACATAAAAACCGCGATAGGGCATGGCAATGTTGCCTTTTTTCTGCAAACGGCGCAGGGCAGCCTTGACCGCCTCCGGAGAGGAACTTTTCAGTTTTTGAACATCCGCGAAGCTGAAAGAAACATACCCTTTGGCGGCCAGATTTTGAACAAATTCAGACAGCATATAAACCTCTTTGTATGGATTGGTTGCACAAACTAACACTTTTCGTTACTTATTGCAAATGATCCATACTGATTAATACTAATCTCTACCGACTGTAATCGTTTGAACCCCGGACGGCAGACAGCCAGGGTAGCCCATGCGGTAGAATGTAAATAACGCATTTTGGGGATCGCTCTTCATTGACTGGTTGTTAAGCATATGTGGACTGATCCTGTTTTTAGTAAGGCCGATCCAACCGTGAACTGAGAACCGATAACCGCCTTTGAATTGTCATGTGTGAAAATTTACCCCCAAAGCCTCTAAAACTAAGATAAATAATAGTGATGTTTTAAATATAGATTGTCAGTTACATCCGATTTTAACCCATCACAAGCAATGTCAAGGATGATTTGCTCAATTTTTTTATCGTCGATGCCCCGTCTTTCGTCGGTTGTCACAAGGTTTTCCAGAAGCTTTTCTTTTTTATATAACGTCAGGCGTTCTTCCCAATCCTTTTCATACGAACGATTGCCCAGCTTGCCTAAGTGTTCCCAGTAAATTTTCTTCTTATTAGACAGGGTAATTGTAAAGTCAGGTTTAATGTCGTAATGATTCCACGGCAAGGGATAGATATTCTCATAAGCAAATTCAAATTCACCTACTTGCTCTCTGATTGCCTGAAGTTTTTTATAAATGATGTACTCGATACGGCTCTTTACCCGAACGTCTTTTGCGGGGCTTAATGAGTAATCCCAATAGGGTTGACCTAGAAGCGATATTTAAAACGCCATAGTTTGCCACCGGAAGGTGTGACCATTAGGAATAAACCCCCACCGTCAAACAGCGTAATGGGCTTATCCTGTGGCTTTGCTTTTTGAACCTTCATGTCTGTTAAGGGAACAATTCGCTTAGGCATTGGTAAACCTCCTTTTTTGGGTGTATGCAAAACCTTGAAAGATGGGTATACACCCAACCATATACCCAAAATGGGTGTATTTTGTTAAAGCTTATAACACGTCTTTGGACAATAGACAACAAAAAACCCGCTATTTCTAACGGGTTTTAAGCTTTATTGGACTTTGTTGGATTGTTAGATGGTAGGCGGTGCTGGGATTGAACCAGCGACTTCTACCGTGTGAAGGTAGCACTCTCCCGCTGAGTTAACCGCCCGATTGCCGTTTGCTATAGCCTAAAGTACCTACTATTTCAAGTAAAAATACTTCTTCTAATACATTTTGATTCAGGAAGGATGACTTTGAAGATTTTACCGCAAATCCTCCCGCCATCACTTAAAAAAAATGATGACGGAAGGATTCGGTACTGCTTTCAGCTTTGTGCTGGAGGGGGTTATTTAATTACAGCATTTCATAAATACCGGCAGCGCCCATACCGCCGCCGATACACATGGATACGATACCGCGTTTCCCGCCACGACGTTTCAGCTCATGCAGCAACTGTGCAGTCAGCTTGGCGCCGGTGCATCCCAGAGGATGCCCAAGGGCAATAGCACCGCCGTTGGGGTTAATATCGCCCGCCCAATAGCGGTCTTCGATACCGACAACGCGGCAGGAGTAAATAGCCTGCGAGGCAAAGGCTTCGTTGATTTCAAAGACATCAATGTCCTTTGTTGTCAAACCAGCCAGTTTCAAAACTTTCGGGATAGCGTAAGCAGGTCCAACACCCATTTCTTCAGATTTGCATCCGGCGACAGCATAATAAGTCAGCTTGGCAATGGGTTTCAGTTTCAAGGCTTTAGCTTTTTCCGCGGTCATCAAAAGAGCAAAGGCCGCGGCATCAGTCATTTGTGAAGCATTACCAGCAGTAACGACACCACCTGCTTTGAAGGGTGATTTCAATTTGCCCAGATCTTCCATTGTGGTCGGCCAACGCACACCGTCATCCGTATCAAAGGTAACTGTTTCTCTGACACGTTTGCCATTCTTCACTTTGTACTTAAAAGCGCTGATCGGAATAATCTCTTCTTTGAATTTTCCAGCCTTAATGGCTTCATAAGCCCGGCGGTTACTTTCCATACCGAACTTATCCTGATCTTCACGGGAAATATTATAATTCATGGCCACATTTTCCGCTGTGTTACCCATATTGATATAAACGTTGGGCATACTGCCATCAAATTTCCAGTCGGGGTTCGGACGCATCGCAGAACCGCCCATCGGAATATGGCTCATGGTTTCACATCCGCCGGCAATAATAACTTCCGACCAGCCGGCGCGGATTTTCGCTGTGGCATCGGCTATGGCCTGAATACCTGATGAACAAAAACGATTTACTACCATACCGGAACAGGAAATAGGCAGACCTGCCCCTATAGCCAGAATTCTTCCCAGATTCATGCCCTGCTCGGCCTCCGGAAAGGAACAACCGACAATCAAATCGTCAACGTCGGCAGGATTCAGTTCCGGCACTCTGGCCATTAAAGCTTTGATTACCTGGATACCATAGGCATCCGATCTTGTTGAGGCAAGACCGCCTCTTTTATAACGGCCGCCTGGACTTCTTACGGCTTCAATAATTACAGCATCGCTCATGATTTTCCTCCTTCATTTCTAGAAGGCGCGGGGCCTGTTTCCTTAACGGTTTATGCAAACCGCCGCGCTCGTTATGATATTTTAGTTACGCAGCGGCTTTCCCTTGGTCAGCATGAACATGATGCGTTCTTGCGTTTTCTTCTCGCCGCACAGACTGACAAAGGCTTCTTTTTCCAGATCCATGATTTCCTGCTCCGAAACAAATGTTCCTTCGGCACAATCACCGCCGGACAGAATATAAGCCACCTTGCGGGATACAAACATATCGTAATCTGACATGAAATTACCGTATCTCATATTGCCAATGAGGCCTTCGACCAAACCGCGGAAATTCTCACCCATCACGGGGATCAGAGCCGGTCTGGGTGGTTTGTAGTTGGCCATGACCAGAGACAGAACAATCTGCTTGGCTTCATAGATTTGCTGATCACGGCTCATGTTGATGGTTTCCGACTTGCGGATATAACCCAGTTCCATAGCTTCCGCAGCACTTGTTGACACTTTAGCCGTAGCAATATTTTCAAAAGCTTTAAGCATATGATACTGCATATTGAGACCGTTTTCCACAACACCAGCCGGAATACCTTCCGTCAGGCGCAACAGAATCTCTTTACAGCCACCACCCGCGGGAATCACACCGACGCCGACCTCAACCAGACCAATATAAGTCTCGCCATTAGGCAGACACCTGGCCGCGTGCATGGCCATTTCGCAGCCGCCACCCAGAGCCATACCGGCCGGAGCGCTGACTACAGGCTTGGAGAGATATTTCATTCTCATATTGCCATTTTGCAGACTCTCGACGCCCTTCTCAATCATATCCCACTGACCTAACTGGCTGGCGGTAAGAACCTGGAAGACGTTGGCGCCTGCGGAGTAATTCGCGCCGTGGTTTCCCGTAACCATACCCACAAAATCTTTTTCCACGATGTCGCACGCCTCATGGATCATGGCGGTCATTTGATCGTCGATAGCATTCATCTTGGTATGGAATTCCAGACAGACAACACCGTCGCCGATGTCGATCAGGCTGGCGCTGGCGTTTTCTTTAACCACCTTGTTGCGTTCTTTTAGCGAAGGCAGCAGGATGATGCGGGGATTTTCTTCGGCTTTGACATAGCCTTTCTTATCAAAATCATAGTAATATTTTCCGTCTGCCTTGGTTGTGTAGAAGGATTCACAACCTTTTTTCAACATTTCGTCGATTTTCTTGGGAACCTTTAATTTCAGTTTTTTCATGACATCGATGGCAGCTTTTACACCCACGGCATCCCATGATTCAAATGGTCCCAACTGATGATTGTAGCCCCACTTCATGGCATTATCGATGGCCATGATGTTATCGCAGATTTCACCGACACGGTTGGCAGCGTAGATGAAGTTTTTGCATAAATATTCGCGAATATAATCTCCGGCCTTGTCCTCTCCGTTGAAAAGTGCTTTCATGGATTCCCGGACATTTTCTTTCTTCTTCGCAGCGACAACGGAATCAAACTTAGGTTTGCCGGCGGGCACATATTCCATCGTATCAATATCCAGCATCAGTTTGGCAGACTTGCCTTTGGCATCCTTGATTTTTTTATAATATCCCTGCTTGGTTTTGTTGCCCAACCATTTATTTGCCAGCATCTTTTCCAGAAACGGCGCCGGAGCGAACATATCCCGTGACTCATCATCGGGGACCGCATCATAAAGGTTTTTAGCAACATGATGTCCGGTATCGAGGCCAACAAGATCCATAGTGCCGAAGATTGCTGTGCCCGGACGGCCGATGGCTTTACTGACAATGGCGTCCACTTCATCAACTTTTAACTTCTTGTCCAGCATCAGTCGAACTGCATTGGACATATCGAAGACCCCAATACGATTTCCGACAAAGTTTGGGACATCCTTGCAAACGACAACGCCCTTACCCAATGTCTGCTCACTGAACTTAACCATGAAATCGACAATCGCCGGATCCGTTTCCTTACCGGGAATAATTTCCATCAGTTTCATGTACCGGGGAGGATTGAAAAAATGTGTTCCCAGAAAATGTTTTTTCAGATTGGCGCTGAATTTCGCGCTGATGTCCTTAATGGGAATACCGGAAGTATTCGTCGTCACGATACAGGTTGGTTTGACAACCTTTTCCACTTTGGCAAACAGCTCCTGTTTGATCTTGAGGTTTTCGATAACGACCTCACAAATCCAGTCCACATCGGCAAGCCAGCCCAAATTGTCCTCAAAGTTACCGATTTTGATCATGGATGCATTCTTCTTAGTGAAGAAGCTGGCCGGCTTCGATTTAGTAATTCCAGCCAACCCATTTGCCGCAAAGCGGTTCCTCCATGCCGGGCTCTTTTCCGTGAGGCCCTTTTTCTTGTCAGCCTCCGTCAGTTCGAATGGAATGATATCGAGCAGACAACACTCAATACCGGCATTGGTTAAATGGGCCGCTATCGTCGCACCCATAACTCCTGCTCCTAAAACAGCTGCTTTTTTGATCTTTAATGACATTATTCTCCTCCTTCGCCTTTCCTATGAATCATAATTTAGTTTGATGATTCATAAAATGTTCGGGGCTACGATACAATACCATAGCCACAATTAAAATAAACAATATCCGCTTCTTCCTGTATTTCAAGGACTAACTTATCGTCAATCCTTATTTCGCCATATCTGCACCCGACTGCTTATTAACATTATTTTTTCGGAAGTAATAGAGACCTTTGCAAAACTGTATAAAACCAGCAATTATGTCATCTCGGCCCAGCATACCCAGCATTAGCTGGGGTTCCCTGCCCGGTAAACATCCAGCCGGAATCCAGTATTATCAGGTGTTTCCCAGCTTCCGAGTCACCCCGTTTTCGCCTCTCTTCAATGCCCATTACCGACACCGCTGCTTGACCTTTAGTCACGTCTTGAATTCTGGTCAATCATTGACCAAAGGTCAAATTATTGCTAAACTAATTATTTTCTAAAGTCAAGATGAATAAGTTATTTTGGAAAAATTTAATGAGGTTTGAGTTCTTCCTGGTGTTTTTCCTGGTGTTTTTACCGGGCACTCAAGGAAATAGCAATTGCCCCCTACCCCCGCCGGCGGAGGACATTGTAGGGCCTGATCCCCGATCAGGTGCCAACAAAGATAGCGCTTTGATTTAGAAATGGTATAAATAGACTTCCCAACCGCCAGCCAGAAAAAAACATCCTATTCCCACACAGATAAATCCAAAAAAAATACCAGAAAAGGAAGCCTTCAACCTCTATACCTCCGACCTTGATGATCTCGTAAAAAGTCAATTTTGGTCCGTTTTTGTCATTCCCGCGCAGGCGGGAATCCAGTATTATCTATGTATTTCCTAGATTCCGGGTCAAGCCCGGAATGACGAATAGAGGAGTTTTGCAAAGGTCTCGCCGTGGGAATTAGTTATCTAAAATATTCTTCTCTGATGTTGAAAACGATTAAATGATAAAGAGGCTGGAATTTCTTCCAGCCTCTTTATCAAATCCATCTTCCGGCGTTGGAGCCGTATACCTTCCTAAAAAAAGGGGGCGGTTAAGCCCCCTTTTATGTAAAGCAACTGTGTTGGCGAATGAGGTTGTCAGGAGTACAAGTTTAACCCCATTATGATTACTTGGCAGACGGTGTAATGGTACCGTTGGCATCGACCGAATACTTCAGTGTCCCGTTAGCAGGCGTAGAGACGATTGTAAGACCTGCCAGCGTCCCCGTTCCAACCGCTGTCGTCACATCAGGACTTGCCTTGAAACCGCTAGTGAGCAAAAGAGTGTCAGTCAATGTTCCTGTTGGATTTTCGGCAAAGTATGCCTGAGCCGCCGTGTACGCATTTTTCGCATCCGAGTTTGCCTGCGTGTTGAATCCCTTTGCCCTGTACGCTGTAAACTGCGGAATGGCGATGGCCGCCAAGATACCGATAATCGCGATAACGATCATCAACTCGATTAATGTAAAACCTTTTTGTCCTTCTTTACGGAAAATTTTCAACATAATATTCCTCCTTCTTTTATAGTTAAAGATTTAAGTTTTTGTTTTATATATTACATTATTACAGCTAACGTATCCAACATTTTATTACAATTAAACCTTGATGGTCTCGTAAAAAGTCGAAAAACCCCTGTTTTGTCATTCCGAACTTGATCCGGAATCCAGTAAATATTCAATGTTCTGGTTCCCGGCCTTCGCCGGGACGACGTCTGGATATCGGCGTTCGCCGGTATGACGATTATTGGACTTTTGACGAGAGCATCATTCCTGGTTTAATTATTTCTTTCTTCCGTCTGCACACCATGCAACTGATATGCCAAATGAAATATATGCGGTGCCCTAATTCGATAAACATTAAATTCGTTTGTAAATTCAATAACAAATGTTTTTTTATTACTTTAGCAGCAATAAAAATAACCACTTAAAGAAAGCAATAAAATGGTGATTTTCACCAAGAAATGGCCATTTTACTCCGGTCAGAATGAACCACCTTACATCAGAGACTGTGTCGTAATCCTCGTTTGTCATTCATGACATTACGACACAGTCTCTTCGCAGGGGGACGCGCCCATATCCTCCGCCGGCGGAGGTGTCACGCAGTGACGGAGGTGGATATTGTAGGGACTGCTCCCCCGAGCAGTCCGAAGCGGCGCGTTTGGGAAACGCGCCCTACGATGAACATTACGGCTACATTAACACGTCCACCCCTACCCCCGCCAGCGGGGGACACGCAAAGACATTACGACACAGTCTCATACGCCGGGCTGCGATGCCAACAAAGATAGCGCTTTGATTTAGAATTGGATTTACATGGAGAGTTAACTACAATGGAGAAAGAAATAGCGCGGGGAAATATCCGTACTGAAATTAAAGTGGGTATGCGGGTTAAGGTTATTCAAAAACAGGATCAGCGCACAGGCAGACTTTCTGAAGGTGTTGTTCAGGATATTCTGACAAATTCCAGTGTTCATCCTCATGGCATTAAAGTTCGTCTGCAGGGCGACATAGTCGGCCGGGTCAAGGAAATCTCGGATAAATGAAGATATATATCGATGCAGACGCGTTTCCTAACGTGATCAAGGATATTTTAATCAGGGCTTCTGAGCGTTTGAACGTGCCGCTGGTTTTTGTGGCCAATAAACCGTTGAGATTTAAAACATCGGCAAACATTTCCGTTGTTCTGGTTGGGGAAGGTACGGATGTGGCCGATGATCGCATTGCCGGGCTTGCACAAACCGGTGATTTGATAATCACTTCCGATATTCCACTTGCCGATAGAGTTGTCGCTAACGGCGCTTTTGCACTCACCCCCCGAGGCGATCTCTACACGGAGGGTAACATCAAAGACAGGCTATCTATGCGTGATCTGCTAGGTGAGCTCAGGGGCGGTGGCATGCTTACCGGCGGTCCCGCTGTTTTTGGTAAAAATGACCGCCAGGCATTTGCCAATCAATTAGATAGTTTTTTAATCAGACAATTAAAGATTGAAGAACGCNCAAAAAGTCGGAAACCCTCTGTCTTGTCATTCCGGACTTGATCCGGAATCCAGTCCTTTCGATATGTTCTGGATACCGGCCTTCGCCGGTATGACGATTATTTCTGGTGCTGATAAATATCATGAACTTTGTGGTGTTCGTATTCCCCGCCTATTTACCTGATCGCTTTTTCCTTTTATTGAAAAAAAATGATTCCGTAGACTTTGAGCGCCCTTTATATCCTTTTTCCTTATAATTGCTTCGACCGGACCTATCGGCATAATCAATCTGCACCCGGCGATTTTGGAATTTTTCTTTTTTGAATTTGGCAATTACAATTTCTGCAAATTGGGCGCCTACTTCAAAATAAGAACTACAGCGTGTCACCTCGATATTAGAAACATGAAGGTTAGCTACGTTNGCAGTCTCTTGCAGATATGTTTTTAGTTTTTGAGGATTAAATTTCTCCATCTGCCCCAGATTTACAAATAAACGGACCAAACCGGATCTGGAATCAGAACCGCCAGTGAAACCTGCTCTGCTTTCTTTCTTTAATTCCACATTAATGTCGGCAGCTTTGCGGTAATAGCTCAAAAAGCGATTAAATTCAGTTGAAATAAAGCGCTGAATTATTTCTTCCTTGCTTATTGATTTTAGTTGCTCATAAGCGGCAGGTAGAAATGAGCCGATTTCATCGTGCTGAATCTCCGTATTTTTCAGTTTTTCGACCAGATGAATCAGTTGCTTTTCGCAGACCTCTCTTCCGGTAGGTATCTTTACCGCCTGAAATTTCTTGCCGATTTGTTTTTCAATCTGTTTAACGCGAAATACTTCTTTCAAATTGACGATAAGAATCGAGATACCGGATTTGCCGGCCCTGCCGGTTCGCCCGCTGCGGTGAGTGTAGTTTTCAATATCGTCGGGAAGATTGTAATTAATGATATGCGTAAGATCGACAACGTCAATGCCTCTGGCGGCAACGTCAGTGGCCACAAGCATTTGTAAATTCTTGCCCCTAAAGCGGTTCATGACACTGTCTCTTTGCGCCTGAGAGAGATCGCCGTGCAAGGCGTCGGCATTGTAACCATCTTTGATCAGCGCGTCGGCAACTTCCTGAGTTTCTATTTTTGTGCGGCAAAAAATAATCGCGTAAATATCAGGATAATAATCGGCAATTCTCTTGAGCGCTATATATCTGTCTTTGGCATGCACCACATAATACTGATGGTGGACGTTTTCCGCTGTCGTATTCCTGGAACCAACTGTAATTTCCTGGGGCTTCTTCATGTAGCTTCTGGCGATACTTTCAATACCACGGGGCATTGTGGCGCAAAATAACAGGACTCTTTTATCCTCCGGAGTGCTTGCCAGCACCGCGTTTAGCTCTTCCTTGAATCCCATGTTCAGCATTTCATCGGCTTCATCCAGCACCAGCCAGCCAATCGCTGAAACATTCACTTTCTTGCGTTTGAGCATATCAAGCATTCTGCCGGGTGTGGCCACGATAATCTGGGCGCCAGTTGCTACCTGCCTGATCTGGGTCATGATACTGGCGCCACCGTAAATCGCGACAATATTCAAGTTTTCAATGTGTTTGGCAAAGTTACTCAAATCGTCCGTTATTTGCATACAAAGTTCCCGGGTGGGAGCCAGAAT
>JGI24132J36420_10000868_pt1 | contig 14030 bp, 13 predicted proteins | sample BarGraNGADG00212_3_FD_36420 | JGI IMG/M metagenome (IMG submission 36420) | reverse complement strand
GTTGGTGCTATAATTGACAAAATTGCTCCTGACGGGTTGTACATTGTGTGTGTAAGACCTAATACGTCATACACATGCTTTTTGGCATAGTCGCAAAGCTGCTCGCCTGTAATATTTTGCAAAACATTTTGAAGAGTAATAAAATTCAGGCAACTGTATTGAAATTTTGTTGTTGGCCTGAAATCTCGTTTAACTGTTTTAATATACTCCAATAAACCTGTAGGGCTTGGAGATCCGTACTTTTTAACAAGCTCGGCAGCAGGCGCATAAGGAGGAAGACCAGATGAGTGTGTAAGAAGGTCTATAATTCTGATATCTATAGTTCTTCCTGTAATGGTATCTTTATAGCCCATAAAGCCTGGTATGTAGAGCGATACATTGTCATAAAGCCTTACTTTTCCCTGTTCTACAAGTTGCATGAAAGAGAGTGTAGTTCCCAGACTTTTACTCATAGAGGCAAGATCAAAAACGGTGTTTATCTCCATTTTCTGTACTGTCGGATAGACAGATTTATTACCATAAGCTTTGATGTATGCCATTTTCCCATCTTTTACCACGGCTAAAACTGCACCTGGAATTTCTTTGCTTTCGATAGAATTATTTATGATCCTATCTACATTTGCCAGCGTTTTGGAGTCAAGTCCTACCTGTTCGGGAGATACTCTTTGTAATGGTTGTGCATTCGCAAAAACGCACAAAATTATCATTACAAATGAAATAACGATTCTTTTCATAATTTTTTAATTTAGATAGGGCAAATGTACAAAAAAAAACAATCTCCAAGTCCTTTACTGGTATCAGTTTTGGACCTGGAGACTTATTTGTAAAAGGCTATTAGTTTTGCTCTCTGCTTACACCTCGGCCACCACCACCACGGTTTCCACCGCGGTCACCACGATCTCCGACTGGGCGGCTACCTCTGCCTTTTCCGTCACCACCGGGACGACCACCTCTGCGTTCACGACGATCCGGACGACCTCCGGTTTGCTGACCTTGGCCACCGGCTGAGTTAGTTGTTACACCAACATTAGGTGAAAGATCTCTCTTTCCATAAACCTCACCGTTACATATCCAAACCTTAACTCCCAGAACACCCACCTTAGTGTGTGCTTCTGCGTGTGCATAGTCGATATCTGCGCGGAAAGTATGAAGAGGAGTACGACCTTCTTTGTATAGCTCTCTTCTTGCCATCTCAGCTCCACCAAGACGACCGCTGATTAAAACTTTAATACCCTCAGAACCCATTCTCATTGTAGATGCCATAGCCATTTTGATAGCACGACGGTAAGATACCCTACCTTCTACTTGACGAGCAATGTTGTTCGCAACAATATTCGCATCAATCTCAGGACGTTTTACCTCAAAGATGTTAATTTGAACCTCTTTGTTAGAGATCTTCTTCAACTCCTCTTTTAGTTTATCAACCTCTTGTCCGCCTTTTCCGATAATAATACCGGGACGTGCGGTGTGGATTGTTANTGTAATAAGCTTAAGTGTTCTTTCGATTACTATTTTAGATAAACTTGCTTTTGCCAGACGAGCATTTAAGTACTCGCGAATCTTTGCATCTTCTAAAATTTTACTTGCATAGTCATTTCCACCGTACCAGTTAGAGTCCCAGCCACGGATAATACCAAGTCGGTTTGCTATAGGATTTGTTTTTTGTCCCATTTTATTGCTCTTCTTTTACGGTTTTACTTTTTTTACCCAGCACTATGGTTATATGGTTAGAACGTTTACGAATTTTAGCTGCACGTCCTTGTGGTGCTGTACGAATACGTTTTAGTGAACGGCCTTGTCCAACCATAATCGTTTGAACACAAACATTGCCATTNTCTAACTCTTTGCGATCTGCTTCGTTTTTAGACTCCCAGTTAGCAATTGCGGAACGAATAAGTTTCTCCAAACGAATAGATGCTTCCTTTTTGGTATATTTCAATATATCCAAAGCATGGTTTACCTCTACACCTCTAATGATATCTGCTACTAAACGCATCTTTCTAGGTGAGGTAGGAACATCATTCAGCTTTGCACAAGCTGTCTGTTTCCTTTTTTCTTTAAGCCTTTCGGCTGCTTCTTTTTTTCGAGCTCCCATTATTGTGACTTTGTTTTACACATTAATTAATTAACGATTACCCGAGTGACCTTTAAAGGTGCGTGTGGGTGCAAACTCACCGAGCTTGTGACCAACCATATTTTCGGTTACATATACCGGAATAAACTTGTTTCCGTTATGAACTGCAATAGTGTGACCAACGAAGTCGGGTGATATCATACTTGCGCGTGACCAAGTTTTGATTACCTCTTTCTTGCCAGCTTCATTCATGGCAAGTACTCTTTTTTCGAGACTAGCCTCAATGTAAGGCCCTTTTTTTATTGAACGACTCATAATTCTATTCAGTTAATTCCGTTATTTTTTCCTTCTTTCAATGATAAACTTCTTAGTCGTCTTCTTAGGGTCACGAGTTTTGTAACCTTTAGCCAGTAAGCCTTTTCTTGAGCGTGGGTGACCACCTGATGCACGTCCTTCTCCACCACCCATTGGGTGATCTACAGGATTCATTACAACACCACGGGTGCGTGGTCTGCGGCCAAGCCAACGTTTACGTCCGGCTTTACCATCTGACTCTAAGTTGTGATCTGGATTTGATACTGTTCCAACGGTAGCACGGCAGGCTACCAATACCATTCTTGTCTCGCCCGAAGGCAATTTAAGGATAGCATGGACACCTTCACGAGCTGTCAGTTGAGCATAAGTTCCTGCACTACGAGCCATTGCAGCTCCTTGGCCGGGACGAAGTTCAATGTTGTGAATCAGCGTACCTAATGGAATTTCTGATAGAGGAAGAGTGTTCCCTAATTCTGGAGCGACACCGTGGCCGGAAGCAATAACTTGTCCCACTTTAATTCCGTTTGGAGCTAAAATGTAGCGCTTTTCTCCATCTGTGTAAATAACCAAAGCAATACGAGCACTTCTGTTTGGATCGTATTCAATAGTTGTAACTGTAGCGGTATATTTATCTTTGTCGCGTAAAAAATCAATTACACGATACATCCTTTTGTGACCACCACCAATATAACGCATTGTCATCTTACCCTGACCATTACGACCACCTGATTTACGAAGTGGTTGTAGCAGCGATTTCTCAGGTGTTGTGCAAGTAATCTCAGTAAATGCGCTAATAGCTTTATGTCTTGTTCCCGGAGTTGTCGGGTTAAATTTGCGTATTGCCATGGACTTAAATATTGCTGTAGAAATCTATCTTATCTTCACCGGCCAAGGTCACAAACGCTTTCTTAAAATGCTTTGTGCGGCCTGACAATAATCCCGCTTTTGTAAAGCGGCTCTTGCGTTTTCCGTGGTAGTTAACTGTATTTANATCCAATACTTTAACACCNTACATCTCCTCAACCGCAGCCTTGATCTCAATCTTATTGGCATCGCGGTCAACTTCAAAACCGTAACGATTCAATTTTTCGCCCTGAATCGTCATCTTTTCTGTTACTAAAGGCTTAATTAAAATTCCCATCGTTCTACGGTTTAATTACGTCCATATTGCGCCTGCAGTACATCCTGAACACCATCAATCATAATAAGACTGGTAGAGTTTACCAAATCATATGTATTTAATTCACTGACGGTGATTACCTTAATGTTTTGCAGGTTGCGTGACGATAAGTAAATATTATTAGTATTTTCTGGAAGCACAAATAGAATTCTTCTATCATTAACCTTTAGGTTTTTGAAGATTTTAATGAAATCCTTAGTCTTAGGAGCCTCCATTGTAAATGGCTCAACAATAGTAAGGGTCTGATCTTTAACCTTGTATGACAAAGCTGAAAAACGAGCCAATTGTTTAAGCTTTTTGTTTAGTTTAAAACTGTAGTCGCGTGGTTTTGGACCAAAGGCCCTGCCACCACCCACATAAATAGGAGCTTTAATACTACCGTGACGAGCACCGCCGGAACCTTTTTGGCGGACAACTTTTTTGGTACTGTAGGATACTTCCCATTTTTCTTTTGTCTTGCTTGTTCCTTGACGTTGATTAGCAAGATATTGCTTAACGTCCAAGTAGATAGCGTGATCATTTGGCTCAATGCCAAAGATACTTGAATCTAGAGTCACTTTTTTCCCTGACTCTGTTCCATCTATTTTATAAACTGATAATTCCATAGACGCTTATTCCTCCACGATTACATATGAACCTTTGGCTCCGGGTATCGATCCTTTAACAAGAACAAGATTGTTCTCAGGAAGAACCTTAATAACTTTTAGATTCAAAATTTTAACTTGATCGCCACCCATACGGCCGGCTAATCTTTTACCCTTAAATACGCGAGAAGGCCATGAAGAGGCACCCATCGAACCAGGAGCACGAAGTCTGTTGTGTTGACCATGGGTCGCTCCACCTACTCCGTGGAATCCATGGCGTTTCACAACACCTTGAAATCCTTTTCCTTTAGAAATTCCTGTTACATCCACCCATTCCATCTGATCGTGAATTACGTCTGCAACGGTAATAGTGTCACCTAACTGTAGCTCTTTTGCGAAATCATTCGCAAATTCAACTACCTTTCGTTTAGGTGTGGTTTGTGCCTTTTTGAAGTGGCCCATTAGGCCAGCGCTGGTGTGCTTTTCTTTTTTTTCGTCATAGGCAAGTTGTACAGCGGCATAACCATCGGTCTCTTCTGTACGAATTTGCGTAACAACACACGGACCAGCCTCAATAACGGTGCATGGAATATTTTTTCCATCAGCACCGAAAACGGATGTCATTCCGATTTTCTTTCCAATTAATCCAGGCATTGGTTGTTAATTTGGTGTTTATTAATAAATTAAACAATCCCGCACAAAATTTGCGGGCTGCAAAGATACGATAATTTCTTTTAAATGCAATAGCTGAGCGGAATATCTCAACAAGATATCCAAGAGGATTTATCGCGGCATTATCGTAGCAGAGAATGAAGATTTGAAGTTATCAGCTTTACGGCAATCGCAAGCAGAATTATTCCAAAAAACTTCCTCAACACATAGATGCCACCCTTTCCGATCCTCTTTGATATAAGATCCAGGTTGCTTAGTACAAAATAGACAAGAACAATATTCAGGAAAAGTGCTATTATTATATTGAGGACATCATATTCTGCTCTCAGTGATAGCAAAGTTGTAAGTGAAGCCGCACCTGCAATAAGAGGGAAAACTATGGGAACGATCGTGGCAGAATCAGTCGGCCCGTCATCTTTAAAAATTTGAATTCCAAAAATCATTTCAATTGCCAGTACCAGCAGCACCAGAGCTCCGGCTACCGCAAAGGAAGAGATGTCAACGCCAAACAGCCCAAGAAGAGCCTGACCCAAAAACAGAAATGCCACTAAAATTGCAAAAGAGATAACAGCAGCATTCAGCGGACTGAAGCTCTTATTTTTCTCCTTCATTCCAATAATAATCGGAACAGATCCCAGAATATCAATAACTGCAAACATTACAATGAATGCGCTGAAAATTTCCTTGATGCTTAAATTCATATTCCAAAGATAGCAAAAAAACAGAGTGCGCCGCAGTTTCTCTACCACAAATACTTTGCAACACACTAAACGCTGAAAAACAGATTATTGACAGAAACTGCGACGCAGATTTTTTTTGTTATCAAGAGCCGGACGCATTCAGACCGGCAATATACATGTGTGCATACGCGGTAACTGTCGCAAAGTTGTTTTTCTGGACAATGCCGATAGGATAGAGTTCTTGAAAAGGTGCAATTTGTCTGCAAAACAATTCGACACCAAAATAGAGGCATTTGTACTAATGGACAACCATATCCATTTACAAGTGATTACAAATCAACTTACCCCATTTGTAAGAAAATTGCTTAATGGTTTCTCTTACTGGTATAACAGAAAATATTCTTTATCTGACAAACTGTTCAGAACTCCATTTATGAGCTACTGCAAATATTCTGAAGAGTGGCGACTAAACAGTTTGCTATACATTTTAAATAACCCTGTAAATGCTGGTATTTGTTTTTTCCCTTCCGACTACGCATGGAGTTCGTATCATTTTGTGTTTCACAGGAAGAACCATATGGCAAATTATATACAAATTGACATATCATTGATATACAAACACTTCAAAAACAGCAAGGAACTTGATGAAGCTATTAAGAAAATTACTCCTGCAGAGAGCTCAAATTCAAAGACTAAAAGTATAACATCTGAATCTGAAAATTCAAGAGTTGGAAAAAACCCCAACAAAAATATTAACGAAATAAATAGAATATTTTCTTCCCGATCAAGGATGCCAACATATGAAGTCGTTGCTCAGCTGGCAAAAACATTGAATGGAAGAAATTTATATAGTCTTGAGAGAAAGGAAACAGAAGAGACCATTGTAATGTTGAGAAAGTTTACAGGAGCCTCTTACATCCAGATTAGTCAAATCTTTAATGAAAGTTACGAATATGTTAGAAGAGTGTGCGACCGCGCCGCAGTTTCTGCTAATTCCCTAAAAATAAGGACTTAACAAAGCACAAAGTCTCTACCACAAATACTTTGCAATCTATTAAGCGCAGAACAACAGAGTGTTGGCAGAAACTGCGGCGCAGTTTTCTAGCCTAGCCTAGCCAAAAAGCCTCTTAATCTTTAACAGATTAAGGGGCTTTTAGTGCTCGGGACGGGAATCGAACCCGTACGAACATTTCTGTTCACAGGATTTTAAGTCCTGCGTGTCTACCTATTCCACCACCCGAGCCCAAAGGGCTTTCAAAAAGACCTCTCCTGGCGGAGAGGTCTGCAGAGCGGAAAACGAGACTCGAACTCGCGACCCTAACCTTGGCAAGGTTATGCTCTACCAACTGAGCTATTTCCGCATTTGGGAATGCAAAGTTAAAACAAAAAAACTGTGCTCCAAAAAAATTTAGACTACTGTCTCGAATTCTTGCAAAAACCGTATATCGTTTTCAAAATAGTGCCTTAAGTCTCTCACCTGCCACTTAAGCATGGCGATTCTCTCTATTCCCATCCCAAAAGCAAAACCTGAATATTCCTTGCTATCTATGCCTGACGCTTCCAAAACGGCAGGGTCCACCATGCCACAACCCATGATCTCTAACCAGCCCGTTCCCTTGCATATATTACACCCCTTTCCTTTACATATGTTACAGCTGACATCAACCTCGGCACTCGGCTCAGTAAATGGGAAATAGGATGGGCGAAGACGGATCTCTGTATTCTCTCCGAACATCTCTCTGGCAAAGAGAAGCACCGCCTGTTTTAAGTCTGCAAACGATACTTTTTTATCAATATAAAGGCCCTCTACCTGGTGAAAAATACAGTGAGCACGAGCAGAGATTGCCTCATTTCTGAAGACTCTTCCTGGACAGATAACCCTTATGGGCGGCTTCATTTTCTCCATTGACCTCACTTGTACAGAACTGGTGTGTGTGCGAAGCAATATAGGATTATTACCTGTTGTGATGAAAAAGGTGTCCTGCATATCTCTGGCAGGATGTTCCGGAGGAAAGTTAAGTGCGCCAAAAACATGCCAGTCATCCTCTATTTCCGGCCCCTCAGCTATGGCGTAACCCAACTTGTTAAAGATTGAAATAATCTCACTTCTTGTTATTGATATTGGATGGCGAGCTCCCAACTCCAGGTTATCACCGGGTTTTGTAAGATCGTACTGAGAATCAACCGGCTCCATGCTCTCTTCGAGGATAGTCCTAAGTTCTTCTATTTTCTCTATGGCTGCTACTTTGAGCTTATTTAAAACTTGACCCATCTCCCTTTTCTGCTCGGGAAGAACGTCTCTAAACTCTTCGAAAAGTTGGGTAATGCTACCTTTTTTACCAAGTAACTTAACCCTGATATCCGCTATCTCTTGCTCTCTTTTGGCTTTAAGCACCTCAATTTCAATGAGAAGCTTTTCTATTTTCTCTTTCATCTTAACAAAATATGGCCACAAAGGTAATAATTATTTTGGCCATTCAACTGCAGACCTGCGGAGCGGCATTGTCATACATCTTGCTCCGCCACCTCCTCTCGGAAGCTCGGAACCATCAATGGTTACAACACACTTATTAACTTTGTTTAAATCTTTTTTCCCTCCTATTACATCCCAGGCCGGAATAATTTCGAATCCACTTTTGTCAAGTTCATTAAGCGTATGAATATTTCTTGCATAGGACATGACCTTCCCCGGAGCGAAAGCAAAGAGGTTAGCCCCACTATGCCACTGCTCCCTCTCTTGGTTCCACTCATCGGTAATACCTCCGCAAATAATCGGTTCAATTTCCATTCCAAGTTTTTTTAATACAGAAGGGATGTTGTTTACCGACTTAATTTTTGAAACCCTTCCCCCTTCAATTATCATATGGACTGTCTGGTATTGGTTTTCTCCGAGTATCAATGGTTCGAATACCATTGCCTTATCTACATCCAGAAGAGTGAACACCATGTCCAGATGAATGAATGATTCCGGTGACGATGGTAACTGCTGGACAATAATGTGCCTCTTCTCAGGACCTGAAGACTTGCAAAGCCTGTTAAGCAACATATCAATCCCTTGACTGCTGGTCCTCATCCCGTTTCCAATTAAAAGAATATCCTCTCTTGCTATGAGAATATCTCCTCCCTCCATGTAAATTTCGTTGTTACCGGGTTGGAAATCATAGGCATTGATCAATTCACAGTCAAAGAATTTTTTGTTTTTAAAAATTGCCTCAGTAATAATTGACTCCCTCATTCTTACCTTACTTGCCATTCTGCAAATAAGGGCTTTATTCCCTATCGAAACAGAGGCGTCCCTTGTGAAATAAAAGTTGTACAATGGCAACAGAGCATAGTAGTCGTCCTTGAGGTATGCTGTTAATGTATTAATTTTTGCAGGAAGTCCCTCTATGAGAACCTGAGCCAGGTTTTTGGAAGACATATCCATGAGATATTCAAAATAGTCGGTAACATCCTCTGTTACGCATATTTTCCCGATTAAAGCCTCCCTCTCATAATGGTCTTCCAACAGCTTTGTTAAGAGATCTTTCACCTGAAATATTTTAGATATCTTTTCGAGAACACCCAAAACCTGTTCATACTCTTTTTGAGCTATTGAGAGATTCAGGATATCACTATAAAGAGCTCTTTGTGCGTTTCTTGGTGTCATGTTCTCCACCTCTGCTCCGGGTGAGTGTATCAGAACCGCCTCTAACTTACCTATCTCTGACTGAACATCCAGCTTAACCAGATTATGTGACATAATTTTGTATTTTATTGGTACTTATTAAAATCTGTGAGTGGCAGATCTGTTAGAATGTTTTTAAATATATTCTCCTCTCTCGGACAGATCATTAACACATCATCTGTATTGATAACCATATAATTGTCCAGCCCGTTTATAACTATCAACTTTGCTTTTTCTTCCGATACCACAATAGAATTTGAAACATTCATCAACAAATTTTCATCTGCTTGTATATGGTTGTTTTTATCATCCTTATCAACTTGAGTATAAAGTGACTCCCAAGTACCCAGATCTGACCAACCGAATGAAACAGGATAAACAATTGCTTTATCTGTCTTCTCCATTATTCCATAGTCAATTGAGATGCTTTTACACTCTTCGTATGCCTTATTTATTAATCCCTGTTCTTTTTTTGTATAGTAGTATTTGTCTATGGCCATGAAGAGGTTGGCTATATCCGGTTGAAGTATCTCCAACTCAGACTTTATTGTCTGTAAATTCCAAATAAAGATACCGGAGTTCCATAAAAATTCGCCGCTGTCTACAAATACCTTTGCTAGCTCCAAACTTGGTTTCTCAGTAAATGTTTTTACGCCATATGCCACATTTCCATCTATATCTACGGGCACATTTTTATTGACTTGTATATATCCGTAAGCAGTCTCTGCTCTTGTGGGCTTAACCCCCAAGGTCATCAAAATGTTATGTTTGTCGGCATAATTGAGCGCATCATTAATAGTGCTCAAAAAAACATCCTCATTTAAAATGAGATGATCGGAAGGGGCAACTATTACAGATGCTTTCGGATTCTTTTGCAAAAGCTTATATATTGCGTAAGAGACGCATGGTGCTGTGTTTCTTCTGCAAGGTTCCAAAAGGACATGTTCCGGAAGTATGTCCGGAATTTGTTCCATTACCAGATCTTTATATTGCAGTGCAGTGACAACTAAAATATTTTCTACGGGTATAATCCCGGCAAATCTGTCAAAAGTTTGTTGTAAAAAAGATTTGCCCATTCCCAGGATATCCAGAAATTGTTTTGGCCTTGCATTTCTACTGACAGGCCAGAATCGGCTTCCGATTCCCCCCGCCATAATTATACAGTAATGATTTTTGTTCATATTATTATTTATTATCTCCATGTTGGTGCAAACGCATCCGGAAAATACTCTAAACTGACACAATCCGATTTAAAAATGACTGAGACAATATCAAATTGAGTCTCCCAGCTTATATTGTTTTGGTAGATATAAGACCTGGCTGCAGATATAACCACTCTCTGCTTATTTATGTCTATACTCTCATATGGTAGATAGAGGTTTGGCTCTTTTAAAGACCGGACTTCCACAATATGCAACCTATCTGTCCCTTCTTGTGATGCGCTTTTCATTACCAGATCCAACTCTTTGTGACCACTCCTCCAGTTCCTGTCAAGCAGTTTTTGTCCAAGACCTGTAAGGTATTCCAATGCAACATCTTCTGCCATTTTTCCGGTTTCAATTCTCCCTCCACTATCCATATTAACAAATATATAAAACAAATTTAGTAAAAATAATTAAAAAAAGAAGCCGCCCTTTTTAGACAGCTTCTCCTTAATGATTTATAGTATCTACTAGAAAAGAAGACGAACACCAAGTTGCATACCCCAGGTGCTACCTGTTGAAACAGAGTTTAGTATTTGGTTCTTAGAGTCGAAGTTGCCTATGGAGGTTGCATTTAATTGGAAAGTTGGCTGGCCTCCTGCATTTACTCCCATATATTTAAGAGGTGCAATTGCATCGTAGCCTTTATCCAAACCGTATTTGTCATAAACACCCCAGTTTTTGTTAAGCAAGTTACCGGCATTTACTATGTCCAGACTTAGCTGTAGTGTGTAGCGACGATCTGTTCCGAAGTTTGCAAAGATGTCCTGGAGTATCTTGGCATCAAAACGGTTATACCAAGGCTTAACAACACCAAATCTCTCTGCGTACTCACCTTTATGGTTTTTAAGATATGGATCACCATCTACATATTCCATGAACTTGTTAGCCTGATCTGCTGCTGCCATTTTAACAACACCGCTTACTACAAGATTCACGAAAGCAAGGTCATCCTTAGTGCTAGGTATATAAATCAAATCGTTTGAAACACCGTCAGCGGTCATATCGTTAGAGTAAGTAACTGATGCACGGCCTTGAGCTGCTCCGCTGTAATACAGAGAAAATGTAGTTGCAAAGTGTTTGAAGTACTCGATTCTGTAACTTAATGTACCAACAACTCTATGAGGAACTGCAAAGCTTGAATAACTAAGTTGAGGATTGTTCATGTCGAATGCGTCTAGATTGCTTGACCATGCAGATGCGGCTGATGAACCTGGATTAGCAGATACATCTTTAGAATAATTATATGTATAGGCAATCATACCTGAGAAACCATACTGGAAGTTCTTTGTCAACTGTGCTGTGAAAGAAGTCTGGAAACCCTTGTTTGAATTGGTTAACACCATTGCACTACCAACTGTAGATATCACCTTGTTACCTGACCAGTAAGCTCTGTTGTCTACGCCGGAGAATACCCTGTTTGCAACAGGAAGGTTTTTGTTCTGTTGAACAACAGCGTTAATATCTTTTGTGTAAAGTCCTTCCAATGTCAAAATCATATTACCCGGAAGTTCGATATCTGTTGCCAGATTTGTTCTCCATACCTGAGGCATCTTGAAATCTTTTTTAACTTCCGCAATGTTTGCACCACTAGCAAGGGTTCCATTCATTGTTGGAGGGAAGAGAGTAGGATATTTTGCAATCTGAGCTTTGTAATCAGGGTTAAATCTGAAATCGGCAGGAAGTGATGCTGCATAAAGACCAACTTCCGGGCTTTGTACTGTACCGGCAGATGTAGGTTGGTTTGTAAACCATACGAAAGGAAGCATACCTGAGAAGATACCTGTACCTCCGCGAACCTGCAGGCTTCTGTCACCTTTAACATCCCAGTTAAAGCCAAGCCTTGGGTTTATCTGTATTTTGCTGTCCGGCCATTCTGCTACTTTAAATTTATATCCTGCAAAATCAAGTGCAGAAATTGCGGGGTTGTCTATCAGTTTGTTTAGATAAAGAGGAAGCTCGGCACGAACACCATAAGTAACTTTAAAGTCTTTGTTCACTTGCCACTCATCCTGTAAATACAAACTTGCAAGACCGAAACTCATTTCAACGCCTTTGATGTCTTGTCCTTGGTAACCATATGTAGCACCAAATGCAGAAGGTTTTGCGTCATTTATGAAATCATCCAGCGAATTATATCTGTAGTAGCTTGTTCCTTCACGAATGTATGAGTTGTTTACATAAATGTTGTCATAACCAAAACCTGCAGTTACAGTGTGTTTGTCAAAGTTAATTGTAAGGTTGTCTACAACCGAGAATGTGTTGTTGACCACCTGATTCTTGTAACTGAAAAGTTCATACCCGAATGACATATATTGGTCACCGTCTTTGAAAATGTCTACAAATGGGAATAGATCACTGTTCGAGGTTCTGCGAGGGTCCATAGTTGCAGTATATGAAACCAAAAATTTATTTGAAATTTTAGAACCAAATGTACTGTTCAACTCAGCTGCAAAAGCGTCAATTGCATTCTCGTTACCATAGAAAGAATTTGAAAAAGAAATCGCTTTTTCCGAAATACGACCGCTATACCTTAACGAAAAAGGACTTGAGTTGGAATTTGTAAGACTAGTTGAAGTATTTCTCAATGTGTTGTATCTCAAGGCAAACTTATGGTTTCTTGAAATGTTCCAGTCTATACGGGCAAGAATCTTGTAGTTGCTCGATGGAAATGAAGAGAAATTCTGGTATTCACCCGGATCGTAGTTATACTTAGAAAGAAGGTAAGCTTTTGCTCTTTCAAGATCAGTAACTGTAGTGCGGGAAATTTTATTTGTAAGGTCTGCAACTCCATTAGTACTTGGCTCCCAACCGCTGCTAGGGATAATTTCGCTTTCAAGCTCACCGCTGATAAAGAAGAACAATTTGTTTTTAATAATCGGGCCTCCTATCGTTGCTCCAAAAATTTTGGAACTTCTGGTTCTTGCATTGGGAACGATTGCATCTCCAACTTTTTCTCCTGTGAATGTTTTTGGTCTTATATATGTGTAAACAGATGCTTTAAACTGGTTGTCACCACTCTTTGTTACAGCATTTATGGAGGCGCCTGTAAATTGAGACGAACGAACATCATAAGGAGCAATGTTTATAGAAACCTCAGCAATCGCATCAAGAGATATCGGTTGAGCCGAACCTCCTGGCATAGCGCTGCTTGAAAGACCGAAGTTGTTGTTGAACGATGCACCATCAATTGTAACTGTATTAAAACGACCATCACGACCGGCAAACGAAGTTCCGTTTGCTTGTGGTGTCATTTTAGTAAAGTCTGTAAGGCTTCGGCTGATCGAAGGAAGTGAGTTTATCTCTCTAGTGTTTATGTTCATAGAGGCACCTGTTCTGTCCGCGTTCAAAATTGGGTTAACGACACCTGCTGTGACAACTACTTCGTTAAGGCTAACTGCCTGCTCTATAAGTTTTGCATTATGCACAAAGTTTTCACCTAAGCGCAGGGTTATGTTTCCGGTTTTTGTAGCTCCAAATCCCAGGTATTGTATTTCAACTGTGTACGGGCCTCCAACACGCATATTCTGGATGCGGTAATTACCCGAGTTGTCGGTAATTGCATAGTACTGAGAACCGGAAGGGGTGTGAACAGCAATAACGGTTGCTCCAATAACCGGAGTACCATTTGCTTCTGTTATTAGTCCACTCATTGT
>JGI24132J36420_10000866_pt1 | contig 14066 bp, 6 predicted proteins | sample BarGraNGADG00212_3_FD_36420 | JGI IMG/M metagenome (IMG submission 36420) | reverse complement strand
TCCTACGATATCACCTGAAAATGCAGCATACTGAGGGCTGAAATTATATCCCTCACCAAACATTAAGCTCTCACTGAATGGATTTTTACCTACTACCCATTCGAGTTGCGACTGAGAAATGCTTTTCATTTCCGGGTCTTTTAATAATTGATTGGCAGCTGCCAGACTAATGCCTGAAGACAGTATAATTGAATTGTTTCCCCTGAAAGCCTGCCATACAGGGAACATCCGGAGGTAGTGGTTATCGTCCATTTTAACTCCCTGTCTGACCTGTACATCTTCAGAAGTGCCAAGCTTATATACATTGGCAGGGATCATATAATAAGGTGCAGTGAGCTGTGAGATTGTTTTTATATAATTTGCTTCAAGCTTAACAGAATTTAGCCATTTTGGATACTTTTCGTCTTTGGGGAATAGTTTGCATAATGCCACCAATCCTGTAATTGGTGATGCAACAGTCACACTGTGCTGATATCCGAAAATATCTTCACTTCCTTTAGACATATAAAAGAAACCATTGAGAGGAATTCTCCACTTCATTGGCACTGTTTGCTGGTATGTCATTATTGAATCGGCATATCCTATAATCTGGGTTTTAATGTCATTATTAGCTGTTACCTCGAATAATCTCGACCCAGTCATTATTGCCATCGATAACCTTTCAGTGTTCCATCTGCCACCTTCTTTGACCAAAAGATTCCAATCCCCGACAGCAATTTGTTTTGACTTTTCTGCTAATGCAGGATTAATCTTTTTCAATGTCAATGCAGCTTCTGCATTAGCAAGAATTGCATAATAATTATCGAGAGCATTTATTCTTGTTGAAGGCTGTGTTGGAGTATCATCGAAATTACCGATTTTCCCGTCAGAATAATGGTCGTGTGTTACAAATCCCAATTTCTGCAATCCGTCAAAATGGTTTTTCTGAACCCACTCCAAACCCCACGAAGCTTCCTCTATCAAACGGGCAGATAATTTCTCATTTGTTGCCTGGTACTTTCTGGCCAGTCTGAAAAAAATTGCAGTTGCATCGGCTGTTTGCCATGATGACTGTGATAAATCGCCGGCATCGTGCCATCCTCCTGCCATCACAATTGTATCGCCTTTATATACTGTATACCAGTCGCCATGACATATTGAACGGACTCCGGGTATTGCATATCCACAACGATTAACAAAAAAATAGTTGGTTATCTTTTCAATTACGGGTAACCAGATATCCTTATTTATCGGAAATGATTTTGATTCCTTATCTCCGTATACAATTTTATATGTACCAGGATTTGTAATTTCCGAAAAATCAAAAACCTTGAAGGCGCCAATGTTGCTGTTATTGATCAAAGGATCTTTTTCCAGGACACTTTTATTTGTTGCAAGATCAACTAATTTGAATTTTTGCCCTGTAACAAGAGAGGAGGTAAAGGCCGTTTTTTTGTCAGTGCTATTATAGCCTGAATGAGTAAAGGATATCTCATCGTCTGTATTCCATCCTTCAAAATAGTCTGCTTTTACAGATTCCATTCTCAGGTTATCAGCATAATAAACGATTGTGTCAGCGGCATCAACTTCATTTCCCTGGAGACCATAACTTATACTTATTCCGGTTACTTTATCGTGAGGAAGATGAGGAATTTCCATCACCACTTTATTCCATTGATTATTTTTAAGCATTACAGTATGCCAACCCTCTTTGTTGTACTGATCAGGAACATTTCCTTCGTTAAATAAGAGAATGGTCAGATACAATTGTCTGAAACCTTTAAAATCAGGGTATATCTCGAACGAAATCCTGTTGTATTTTGAGAAGTTCTGTTTGTTGAATTTACGAGTCAGATTTTCCCTTCCCCAATAACGGCCGCCGTTTGGTTGCTGAACATGCTGATTTGTAGGGGATTTAAACTTTATTGAGGATTTTCCTTCAAAAACCTTTTCTGTTGAAAGGCTTATTTTTGCAACATTCGGCTTATTACCGTAAGTAAGGTCCCAGTTATCCAGCGACTCCATTCCATCGATAAGTGTGGATTCGAGAACCGGTTTATTGTCCCATTTATACTGCAGGCTATTAGCAGTATCCATTGGCATTGGCACATGCTTATAAAGAAATGCTCCGTAATCAGTTTCTTTTGTTTTTATCGCAACAAAAGCAACGAAGAGGACAATAACAAATGATGAGAAAAGTAATTTTTTCATGGTTTAGTGGTTAGGTTGTTTTGTCTTATTTCAGTTCATAAACTCTTACATAGTCTATAATGAATTCCTGCGGGAAAATTGAATCGTCAATTCCTGCCTCTCCTGGCTTCCAGTTATTCGAGAGTGCCTGATTAAGTATCAGATACTGAGGGGCATTGAAGGGCCATTCTCCGATTCCCTCTTCTTTTGATACACAGGAATAGAACATCTTGTCATCCATATAGAAATCCATCCTGTCCTTGTACCATTCAAGAGCATAAATATGAAAATCAGCGAAAGGTTTTTCATAAGTTATTTTTCCGCCACGGCCTGTGCCTTTAGTATGGTTGTAATCGCGGGTATGAACATTTGAAGCAACTGTATTAGGATTATGGCCCCAATATTCCATTATATCTATTTCACCACATGCCGGCCATCCCCCTGTAACTCCAAGGGTCCATATGGCCGGCCAGACCCCTCTTCCCTGTGGAAGTTTTGCCCTTACTTCAACCCGGCCATAAGTGAATTGGAATTTTCCTTTGGTGTTAATTCTTGCTGATGTATACTTCTTTACAGTATCAATAAGCTCTAAGCGCGAAGTAATGATAAGTTTTCCATTTTCTACCCTGACGTTTTTAAGATCTTTGGTATGATACTGAGGCTCTTTATTAGCTCTTGCTTTTCCCAGTTCGAAATTCCATTTGGTCGAATCAGGCAGACCATTCTTATCAAACTCATCGGACCAGATGAGTGTTTTTTTCTGTGGAGTGTTACTATCCCCCTTCGGCTGGCTTTTAGCCAATATTGGAAGGCATATTATTAAAAGAAGCAATATTTTTTTCATAATAATTTCTGTTTAATGACTTGCGGCAATGATGAGTAAAATCATTTTTTTATCTGTTAAACCCCCTTCCCAACCTTCCCTCAGGGGGGAAGGAGTTGAATATCAATCTTTTCCGATTTTGGAAAGCGGGAGAGGGGCTTATATATTATTATTTACGAGAGGCCAGATAACCCCATATATATCCGGTCTGACCAAGCGGGCGGTCTATAACATATTCATTTTGCGAAACAAACCAGAATACATCAAAGAACGATTCTGCTGAAGGCCAGTTCGCGACTCCGGGAGCGCATGTTGTGTTAAGTCTGTTCTCAAGTTCAGATCCTGCTCTTGCATCGCTTGATGCTATCTCGCAGGGTCCAAATACTGTAATCCCAAGAGGAGCAGGCTGTCCGGTGTGTTTTGTATCTTCATGCAGTGCATTTTTGACAGGGTTTTCACCCAGACCGGTAGTCATGCACATATTCATGGGATTTGCTCCTGCTGAATACAGTGCAGACCGAAGGATTGCTTTTAAATATTTTGAGTCACCTGAAAGATAGTGGGCACGAGCCAGAGTTGTTGATGCCGGAATTGTATAGGTAGCTGAATATCCGGTTATGGCTCTTCCGGCTGTTCCGGTTGTAAGTCCAAAGGCATTGTTTTCCGCCAGTTTTACCAATCGGTTTGCCTCAGCCATCAGGCTATCAACAACAGCCTTCTGCACTTTCTTATCTACCATAGACTTATCAAGTCTTGCATATACAAACTCAGCATCGGTACGGATATCTTTAAGTGTGGCAAGGAAAACCTGATGCCATTTCTTATTCTTCGTTAAACGGTAAAGCTCAACTGCTGCCAGGTTACGTTCAACAGGTATTGCGTTTTTTGCACGATTCGTGACTTTTGCATAGTCGGGACTAGCCATCCATTTCTGGTATTCAACTTCGGCCCATTCCATTGCTTTTGTTGCACTTTCTTCCCATATAGCTGCCTTATCATTCTTGCCCAGCATCTTTAAAACACCTGCTGCGCGTGCAGCTACGCCGGTATAAAGATAGCTCGACCAGTGATCAGGAGCATAAGCCATGACGGTTTGTGTTTCCTGCCATGACGTACTCCCTTCAATAGGATGTTCAGATTGTTCAACCCCTCCGCGAATACCTCCTTCAGGTGTTTGCATTCTCCGGTAAACATCCAGACCATATAAAGCTTCATCAACAATATCCGGTAAATCATTTTTAGATTCCGGTATATATAAACAAAGGTTTTTAAAATATTCGGGATTCATTTCAACCAGTTCAAGATATAACCTGGGCGTAAAAATGTGGTTAATCCTTCTGTCCCAGTCACCTGCATCCATATTGCCTCCCCAGGTATCAGAAACAAGTACATCTGTTTTACCAGCAACCAGGTTGCCAAAGTTGTTTTTATCTGTACCTAAGGCATTTAGTCCATTACCGCTGTTCAAAAGCGAGCAGGTTGATTGATATACTTTAACGCCGTCAATGGGGTTAAAACTGCGGGGACGCACAAAATCGGTAAAAGGTGGCCCCATTATAATGCCGCTGCGGTGATTAAATACTCCCTTCATTGATAACTCAAATGCGTGTTTCCATGTGCTTTGATCATCGATATTAAATGAATAACCACATCCGATTCCCTCAACACATACGCGATAACGTCCTGGTGTGTTGAAGCTGCTGAAGTCGAGGCGTATTAGGTCTGTGCCACTATGGTTAACCCTTGTACCAATTCCCTCAGGAACATTTCCTTTCCATTGCATCACAGCTTTTCCTGTAAAAACCTTTTCGTTGGTTTTTTCATTAACCAGCGAAAATTCAAGGTTTTCGGGATATGTGTATCCTCCTCCGTTGCCCATCCAAACTGAAAGGAAAGCATTTTTATCGGGGTCATCTGTACGAAAGCCGATTTGGGATACATGGACTGCTTCACTGCGTGAATAATCAGGATCGTGTACATAATAGGCACCTGAACGGTTCAGATTCAGAGCTGGCAGGCTGATAAGGTATGACTGGCCTGTTTTTAATGCAAACGGCAATTTTAAATAGATATAATGTTTTGAAGTAGAAAATTGCGTTTTAGATAACTGCCACGATTCATCAGTCCACCCTGTGGGTTTGCTTTTACGCCATACCTTTTCCGGTTTAACTGCTTTATTGTAATTATTATCACCAGGGGAACTTATTAGATAGCTGGAAGGGTCGTCTGCCACATCTGTGTCGAGGTTTTTCCCAACTATCCTTTCATAAAGGGTAATTGTCTTGAGATCCTTTCCAACAAGGGATCCTAATGGAAATCCGTCCCTGACAACAAACATATTCCTTATCTCTCCGAGTGATGTTTTACCACTTTCTGTAACAACATCAGCCGGATCTGACTGATATGGAATCTGTATGCACGGGATGATACTGCATGCATCAATTTCTATGCAAAGAACATCAGGAGCAACAACAGAAATACTGCTTAATTTCGGAACAGCCTGAGCCATTCCTGTTGAGGGAAGAGCATCTCCAACTATTTTTGAGATAGTTGGTTCATTTGTTGGATTGACAGTCTGACATATTGCTGTCAGACTTATTGAAAGAAATACCAGCAATAAATACAATCTATTGCTTTTCAGCTTGTTAAGATTTGACATATAGCTTAATTTAAAGAATGTTGGGAGTTTCACTTCTCCCAACATTCATAAAGATGATTTTTACTAACAGTTTTCATTATATGAGATAAATCAAACTGCTTTCTGTGTTTTAGTTATAAAGGAATTACTACATAAGGAGCATAATTGGTCCTTATTGTACCTACCCCTGTTTGAATTCCCATTGCACCTACTCTGAAATAGTAATTTCTATGTATTGCAAATACAGCGGCATTTGCTACCTGTGTAAGATCAATCGACAAAGAATAGACTGTTGCCGGAAGGATGGTCTGATCTGCTCCTGCTAAAGTTTGTGTAGGAAGAGCTGTAGCAGTAGCTGTCAGAGTTTTCTTAACTAATTCACCTACATATATGTCTGTAAAAGCATACAGGCTGACTTTTGCAACTTTCACCGTTGGCTTTCCGCCTTCAATACTAAATGTTGCATTGATTTTATTTGCTGCAGCATCATATGTAATTGAAACGTTTTTCAGGCGAATATAAGGAATAACCTGAAAATCAATCGGGTTTTCGCCGGCTTTAATCTCCACCCCGTTTAAAGAGTAAGGGAAGAAATTGCAGGATTGAAATACGAAATTGTATGTATTTGAATAAACCAGGTTATTGCGATATTCGCCATTTTGTTTTACGACCCAGTTTCTGATAACAGGTGTTGCATACCCCTGCTCATAGACCCCTATTTGAGAACCGGAGTTTAAATCCGTTTCAATCAGTCCTCCACTGATACTATCCCGTATTGCGCCAAACACTTGTGCATTCGGGTATGGATAGTTGTCTTTCTGGCAAGAAGTTGCAAACAGAACAAGGCTTGTAAATAAGCTTAAAATATATAATGTCTTTTTCATAACTATATGTTTTACATTTTAGAATCCGGGATTCTGAATTAATAGATTAGAAGCAGTACCAGGTATCGAACGATAATAGCTGTTAGGGTTCCATGTAACACCATTGGCAGCTTCGTCATAATAGTTATTGACTCTTACGAAGATGTATTTTGGTGGATTAACACGCAAATCCATAACAGGGACCAAAGACTTTCTTCTACTTGAACTAAACAAGGTATGAAACTCTCTCTTTCTGATGAGATCCCAGTAATGGCGTTGTTCAAAGGCTAATTCAACCTGTCTTTCTTTTGCAATATTTGCTATAGTGGCAGGTATCTGATCAGTATGTGCAGCCCTTTTACGTATTGCATTCAGGTAAGTCTTAGCCAATGCTGCATCACCCTGACCGCTTTCAATAGCAGCCTCGGCATAGTTGAGGTAGATCTCAGCCATACGAAAAACTATATAGTCGTTTGTTGAGCCGCTATATCTTGAGGCTGTGGGAGTTGTTTTCTCCTGAAGGAATTTTTTAATGACAAACCCTGTGCTGGATCCATTTGCACTCAGATCTGTACCCATTTGACTAAAACAGGAAAATCCAATTGCGTTAGTTGTTCCTAATGGATAATATGTAAGACCATCCAGTCCTACTCCGGAACCAGATATAGTGTACATAATCTTGGAACCGTCCGGTTTAATTAATCCACCCTGGCAATTAAGAGTAATCCCTTTAAAAGCAGAACCTGGTAACATGATCCATGCAAAAAGGCGGGCATCTTTACCTGCGAAAATATCATACTGACTGTTATAGTATTTGTAAGGTGTTGTCAGACTCAGATTATTCGGAGTTGGCAGATAAGTATTCTCGTTACCATCTGTACGGGTAACCAACACTCCGGGAGCTCCGATACCATTATCGGTATAATTTTCATAAAGATTTACAAGATCCAGTGTAGGCCCCATCCTTCCAAACATAAAAGCACTTGCCTGCTGGAGCTGTGAAGGATAACCATAGAAATCTATCTGGTGACCCTGAGCTTGTGTAGAAACGCCATCAACATATCCTTTTTTATAAAGGATCTCAACATCAGCAACGGCAGGGGTCTCAAAGAGAGCCTGGAGGTTTGTGGCAGCCGCCGTCGGATTAGCCGGATTAGGCATATAAAGCGCTTTTCCGGAATTGTCAATTATCGCCTTTGAGGCATCAATACACTGCTGGTAATAGGCATTGGCATCAGTCATTGTCATACCGCCTACCAGTTTAGCGTCAACAGCCGGACCCGTGAGCGGAGCATTGTTCCAGTATTTAGCTATGGAAGCTGCGTGAAGAGCTGCTCTTGACTTTAGTGCATAAGCTGCCCATACTGTTGCTCTGAGTGAACCTTCTGTGGCGTTAACTGTTTGGGGAAGATACATAATAGCTGAATCGCATTCTGCCAATACGAAATCCCATGTCTCTTTTTCAGTGCTGCGGGGAACGTATAACTGTGAATTATCTCCACCGATCGTCAGAGACTTTTTGATTATTGGAACACCACCATATCTGCTTACCAATGCATAATAAGTATAAGCACGGATCCAGTGTGCTTCGCTCCAAAGCCTGTTATAAGAAGCATCATCAAGGATATTTCCTTTCAGGGCTTTAATGTTATCAAAAAAGCCATTTATATACCTGATACCGGTATAATCCCAATAGCCATCATTTGTAGGAGCTACGGCATCACCGCCATGAGATACTATCACCATATTATCGGTATGAGCATCAAGACTCCATCCTCCTCCACGATCAGCACCGCTACCAGTCATATTCATCGTACTATTCGGTACATAGTTGTAGTCTTCAATCGGACATTTGTTATACAAAGTTGCTAAAACCGTCTTCAGTCCCCTGATATCAGTAAACAATTGACTTGCAGGGACCCTGTCAATAGGTTGAAGGTCCAACACTTTATTGCAGGCTGAAAGTAAAGTGATAACAGCTATAATTAGAAATATTTTTTGTTTTTTCATTTCTTTACCTTTTAAAAGTTAACACTAAGAGTAAAGTTAAACTCCCTTAACAATGGATATGTAAGACCCGCCTGCCAATCGCCTGATTCCCTTTCTGGGTCAAACTTTTTCAGATCTTTTCTGGAGAAAGTGGCTAAGTTGACAATACTCACTGCCAATCTTACATCCTTTACGAAAAATTTCTTAGTAAGGTTCGCAGGGATAGTATATCCAAAATCTAAATTCTTTATTCTCAAATAATTACAAGGTATCAACCATTGATTAGTCGCATTACCCTGTGAAGTACCGCTCCAGCTGGCCTGCAGTGGCGCATATTTCCCGGGAATCCATACTGCTGCCGGATCATACGGATCAACCGAAGGATCTGCCTGATGATATCTGTCTAACCAGAAGCTCCACATAGATGGATAATTTTTATATCCCCATGTGTCGCCGGCATTCATAGAATAAGTGAAAAGTGATGCTCCCTGTAACAACATATTAATATCAAAACCTTTCCATGAAGCATACATGTTGGCACCATATTGCAATGGCGGATTTTCAGCCTGTGACCAAATGGTCGGTAACTGGTCATCACCATTAATTCTTCCGTCACCATTTAGATCCTTTACCATCTGAGTTCCGGGTAAACCGTAAGAGTTCCCAAGTGTGCCTCCTATTAATGGTGCAGTCTCATATTGGGTAATATCGGTATAAGTACCTGCTTTCTGGTCAGTCCAGCCTCTTCCCTGAATACGGCCATTTCCATTATTTCCATCCTTCCATATATCCCAGGTTGACTGATAAGGAGATCTTTCGTAATGAAGCAGGAAGGTACGTGCGTAAGTAACGTTTGCACTCACCCCATAATTAATATCCCGTATTGTACCTTTATGCGAAATCTCTACCTCAAAACCTTTTACCTGATCACCATTAAGGTTTTCCTGTGGGAATGATGCTCCAAAGGTGTTAGGCACTGCAGTTGCCCTGGTTGCCAGTAATCCATTTCTGGTCTTTTGGAAAATATCAGCCACAACGCCTAATTTACCTTTCCAGAGAGATAAATCCAAACCTAAGTCAGCTGTTTTGGCTGTTATCCAGGAGAGATTATTATTTATGATTCCCGGAGGCATCATGCCAAGAGTAAGTATTCCGGGACTCAATATAGCACCACCGGCTATAGGGCTAAGTGGATTTCCACCAGGATTAGAGGGGTTTATCGGAGTATAGAATTTATAACCCGGAACATACTGATATGCGTTCCCTGCATCAGCGCCCATCTGACCATAAGATCCTCTGATTTTCAGGTTAGAAATAATTGGAAGATTATTTTTTATGAATGACTCTTCACTTACGCGCCATCCAACTGAAGCTGAAGGGAAAAATGCCCATCTGCTTGAAGGAGCATAGCGGTAAGAACCATCTTCTCTTGCGGAAAATTCAGCAAGGTATTTGCCTTTGTAGTCATAAGTAAACCTTCCTATGTAAGACAAATATGCCTGTTGAGAAAAACCTCCGTTTGTTGTCTGATTGGTTGTACTTGCCTGATCAATATATGCAGTAGTAAAAATATCATCGTACTGTCTGTGTCCGCCTACGTTTTTCTGATTGATCTGCCTTACTTCACTTACAAACAATGCATTTATATTATGATCCTGTGCAATTGTTTTTTTGTATGAAATTTTGGCCTGAACGTCAGAGCGGATAAAATTTGTCATTGATTCGTCTATGGTTGCCTGAGTTGGTGAACCTGGCGCATCTGTTCTGTAATCATAGAGTATGAAAGATCCTCTGAATTGGGTGTATTGAGCCAGGTTGCCGTCAAAAGCTCCCAGAACATTCAGAGTTAATCCTTTTACAAAAGGAAGATCATAATTTAACTCACCTGAAAGCTGATACTGATAGTTAACATTCTTCTGATATCCATCTGCAGAAGCCGAAGTCTTGGCAAATACGTTAACGTTTTCTGAAGGAACAAGTGAATAGTGCTTAATTGGGCTATCAACAGTAGCAAGAGTGTACGGACCAATTCCACGGTCGGAAACGAGCATTTGTTTGAAGATCCAGAAAAAGGTCTGTGGAGGATTCATTTTTACATCATATTTTCCGGCTACTTTCATTTTAAAAGTCAACCCGGGAGCAAGTTTGGCATCAAATGCGGTACGGAAGTTGAATTTTTTATAGTTTTCAGTAGCATTATCAGTAAAGAGACCATTATCATTCATAAAACCAAAGCTTGTGTAATGGGTAATAATATCATTACCGCCGGTAATTGATAAATTGTGGTTCCATGCACCTATACCGTCGCGTAAAGTCCCATTGTACCAGTTGTAATCAGTGTAACCCGGGTCAGTACCTGCCTGCCATTTTGCAAGTTCAGTTGCTGAGTATGGTTCAGGCATACGATAATTTCTTGACATCTCGTTTTTCATAACCCTGAAGGTGTATGCATCTGTGGTATTCTGTAATCCCTGTGAAGTTGGCTGCTTCCAGGTATAGGTTGAGCTATAGCTTATTTTCGTTTTACCCTTAGTGCCGCTTTTTGTGGTAACTATTAAGACCCCATTATCGGAGTTCATACCATAAATAGCTGCAGAAGCATCTTTCAGGACAGATATAGTTTCTATATCGTTCGGATTGAGACGCTCAAAATCTGACATGTTATCACGAATGACACCATCAATAACAAGGAGAGGAGTACCAAAGCCTCTGACACTTATATAACTGTTAAAAACACCTGGCTCACCTGTCCTTTTACGAATCATAAGTCCGGGAATCTTACCCTGGACCATTGATGCGACACTGGCGGTTTTAGTGCTTAGAATATCGGCTGTCTTAATAGACGAAATTGCACCGGTCAGGGACTGCTTTTTAACAGTTGCATATCCGGTAACAACAACCTCGTCGATGACTGTTGACGAGGAAGTCATTGAAGCATCAACAATAACTTTACCTGAAGCAGGAATTTCCAATGAAGCATATCCTATAAAGGAAAATATAAGAACAGCATTTTTATCTGCTGTAAGAATTGTATATTTTCCATTTATGTCGGTAATTGCACCGACAGTTGTTCCTTTTACCTGGATATTTACCCCGATCATTGCTTCGTGGGTAGTTGCATCAGTAACTGTTCCTGTGATACCAGCTTGCTGATATCCACTTTCTGATGCACCAGAAGAGACAACTGAATTAGCAGTAATAGTGTTAACACCTAAAACACTTATTACCATTGTGAAAAGAAGTATTTTGAAGAATTGGATAATTCTTCTGATGGGAGGTGTCAGATATTCCCATAAATCATAAGTTTTCTTCATGACTTTTTAAGGTTTTTGTTAGGTTAAATGTTAGTTGGTAAAATAAAAACACATTGAAAAACGCTATAAGACGTTCTACATTTTTGTTCATAAAAGTTTGTTCCATAGGCATACAATTTTGAATCATGGTTAGTATAATAGTTTACGATTTATTTCAATTTTGTTTTCTCCCCCTCTGTCATTTTAAAGTTAACTTTTTGAACCTTGGTCCGTATTCAGGTAAAAGGGCAACCGCAACTTTCGGTTGCCCTACGTACCATTCCTAATTAACCAACCAAATCCTATGTAGTCTGTTTAAAATGTAATGGAACAAATGTATACTCTTGTTATTTTAATAAGGTTTGATTTCTGACATTTAAAGTTTGAAAACTAACAAGTATGAAGTGTTCTTATTATAAATATGATTTGAAAAATTATGAGTTATTCCGTTTTCTTTTGCTAATTTTCGAGCAAAATAAATATGAAGAAATACATTATCAGTTCTCTTTTTTTTATTGGACTGTTTGTTGTCACAAATGGGCAACAGGTGTATTACTTAGATATAAAGGATGGATTAAGCAGCAGTTATACTCATGGTGTTGAACAGGATTCCAAAGGGTTGATTTGGTTTGCCACAAAAGAAGGAATAGATCGTTATGATGGTAATGAATTTCGTAATTATAAATTACATTCCTCTGTAATAAGTCCAACAAGTCTTGGATTCACAGTTAGCATTTTATGCGATAAATTTGATGTTGTCTGGGCTTATACTCCTTCAGGGAAGATTTTCAAATACAACCAAAACACAGATAATTTCGAAATAATGTTGGATTTACAAAGGGAAATTGAAATCTACAACAATAGTCTATTTCTACATAAACTCTTTTTTGACCAGGCAAATACTTTGTGGATAGGTACCAATGCCGGCACTTATTACGCCAAATTTTCTGGTTCAGAACTTAAATGGCTGTATCTGTACAACGATTTTATCGGCCATTCCTTTGTGGAATCTGATTCAGATTTTTTATGGGTAGGAACAGAGAACGGAGTAAGATCGTTATCTCTGGAAGATAGTACCCGAAAGAAAATTGAGGCGAAGGACATTATAAATGATGTTACAAAGAATATGAATATCAGCACCATATTTTATGATTCTCATAATAAAAAACTTTGGATTGGCTCGTTTAATAATGGTCTGTCGGTATTTGATTTTAATATGAATAAATTAATAGATCTGAGCAAATCAACGCCTCACGTTCCTGTAAGAAGTATAGTTAAAGGTAATAATAACAACATTCTCATAGGATTCGATGGTGCGGGAATAAGGGTGATGGATGCTATTACGTTACAGATGAAAGATGTTTGGATTAAAGATGAAGATAACCCTGGTGGAATAAGTGATAATTCTGTCCATGATATCTATTGTGATGCGGAGGATCGGATCTGGATAAGCACCTGGTTTGCAGGAATTACAATAATTGACTCTAAGAAACCCAAACTTGAACTTATTAAACACATGTTCAATATTAATTCAATTCTTGCCAGCCAGGTAAATTCGATACTAAAGGATTCTGATGGCGATATATGGTTTGGAACTCACTCCGGGGTAAGTCTTTTAAATAATTCCTCCAGGAGGTGGACTTATCTCCGGGATCTTGAAAATTCCAAAGATATATATGGGTATAAGATTATGACTATTTCAGAAGACAACAGGAAAAGAATATGGATTGGGGGATATGCCAATGGACTGCATTGCTATGATAAAAAAAGCAGAAAGCTTATCGATTACACAAGTGAAGCCGGTTCGATTTACATATATGATACGTATTACGATAATAATGGGAATATGTGGGTTGGCGGCATTGAAGGCCTCCTCACTAAAATAAACATGAATAGTAATCGTGTTTCAAAGTATAACATCAAAAACGTCACGGTCATTATTAACAAAACCATTGACCAGCTGTGGGTTGGCACTTCCACCGGGCTTTATATTTTAGACATAAAATCGGGAAAGGTTATTCCCTACAGTGAATTTGCACCGGATCTTAATGAAATAAGTAATGATTATATTAATTGTCTTTATCAGGACAATACAGGAAGGCTGTGGATAGGCACAAATGGAGGAGGAGTGAACCTTTATGATTCAGGAAGGAATCATATTGATGTGTTTTCAACTGAAGATGGCATATCATCGAACTTCATTAACGGAATTTTCTCTGACGATAACGGCACAATATGGATAAGTACCGATAAGGGAATCGGGTGCTTTGATCCTGATAAGAAAANTAGTA
>JGI24132J36420_10000863_pt1 | contig 14101 bp, 12 predicted proteins | sample BarGraNGADG00212_3_FD_36420 | JGI IMG/M metagenome (IMG submission 36420) | reverse complement strand
TCGCAGGAAATCACGAAGATCGTCAGCGTGACGCCGTTGCTGAACAGCTACCAGAGCGGCGTGGCCGGGAATCTTTACAGCCTGGCGTTGGGCAGCGTGGACAACACCCTTCGTTTCGAGAAGGATTGGGATCGGCTGGTGGAGGCCATTCCGGAGATCGTGGCTTTGCCGGAAGTGGGGGATCGGGTGGTGTTGGGCGTGGTGGACGCGCTGATTTGCCAGTACGAGGGCGAGCAGAGCAGTTTGCTGCATTATTCGACCCGCTTGAACCAACTCCGCTTCAGCACGGATCCGGTGGCGTTGGATGTGCTTTCGTTGCAGGAGTTGGAGGCGCAACGTCCGTCGGCGGTGGCCGGTCCGGCGCGGGATTATATGACGTTGTACCGCAATGCGACGATGCTCGAGCTCGGGGTGAGCGAAGCGCGCGCCATTCGAGTGGAGACGTTGTCGAACGAATAAGGAGCGCGCGCCGAGCTTCGGTGAGCGCGGACGCTCTCGTCCGCGAGTGCGCCTCGTTTTAACTTCGCGCGGATGAGGGCAGCCACTCTATTTTTCGACCGCGGCGCGGGCTTTCCTGGCTGCCCTCCTTGCCCGGGAATGCCGGGCTTCGGAACAAAGTGAATTGCGCCCGCGCGTCCATCGATTCCGAAATTTGATTTGAACTGCGGTCGGGAACCACTTATAACCCCCCCCCAACGGACCGCGCGCGGTGGTATTTGCGAGGAAGCCGAGGGGCCGCTCTGAGGGCGGCCCATTAATAGCGACAATAACGACGTCAAGAATTCGATCATGAAAAGTGAAAAACAATGGGCCTCCCAGACAGGGACCGTGAGCCATTCCTTAGCCGCAAAGCTGCGCTCGGCGGTGCCAGTGGCCGTGGGATTGTTAACCGCCCTTGCCCAGACCGTTGGCGCGGTCGAGAACGCTCCGCGCCGGCCCTTTGCGCAGTGGGCCAATCTGCCGGAGCCCGGGCAATTCGTGATTTCCCCCTGGTACATGGAATCCGAGGCTTACCACATGTGGCGGGGCCAGGCGCGGGAGAATATCAATGTCATCCGCCGAGGAGAGGACTATGGCGTCGATGCGATGCAGGGCGTCATCGGTTTGCAGTACGGCCTATCGGAACGATGGGCGGCCGATCTGAACGTCGGCGTGGCTACGGTGGGCACCCGTTCTTTCAACGCCACCGGAGATTCGGAATCGACGACGGGCTTGATGGACACCTCGATGGGCGTTCGCTATCAGATTTCCCACGAGGCGACCGACGGTTCCGGCTGGGTGCCTACGCTAACGTTTCGCGCCGGGGGGGTTGTGCCGGGTTCGTATAACAAGCATTTTCCGTTCGCTCCGGGCAACCATTCGGCCGCCATCGAACCATCGCTCCTGCTCCAAAAGCATTTCGGCTGGCAGGGTTTCGGCGCTTATGGCGACACCTATTACCGCTGGATGCGGACCAGTGGTGACGATCAATACCTGGTTGCGACCGGGTTCTTTCAGGAGATTCAGCGATGGACGCTCAACGTCGGCTATCGTCATTTTCAGGGGCTGTCGGGAGTGGATATCGGCGGCACCGGCAACACCATCACCTATTCGCCCCAGGTGAAGGAAATCAGCGAATCCATCGAAGCCGGCTTCAACTACCGGACCGCCAGCCAGAAATACAATTACGGATTTCACATGCGCAAGGCCCTGGCCGGACGGAATGTGAACAGCGCGCTTTGGCTTGGGTTCTATGCCGACTTTGCTTTTGGCGGCACGAAGCATACGACGAGCGGCCAGTGAAACACTTTGCCACGATAACGGTCATAGGTAAGGACAAAACCGGGGTGATTGCCCGGGTCACCCATTTTCTTTTCGAGCAGCGCGCCAACATCGAGGCGCTGGAGGAACAGGTGACCCGCGGACAGTTTAGCATGACCCTCCAGGCGTCCTGGAAAAAGGACCATTGGGATGCGGCCTCCCTGGCGGCGGGTTTGCAGGATCTCGGGCGCGCGCTCCACATGGAGGTGAAGTTTCGGGCGGTGGAACCGAACCGATCCCAGCGAGCGGCCATCATGGCCACCAAGGAACCCCATTGTTTGGAGGGGTTGCTGGCGGCCTTTAAGTCGGGTTCCTTGAAGGCGGAGCCGGCGTTGGTGCTGGCGAATCGGAGGGATTTGGAGCCGCTGGCGCGCAAGTATCGGGTGCCGTTTATCTGCGTTTCCACCCCGGATCGGGCCGAAGCCGAGCGGCAGGCGCTGGAGGTGTTGGAGAAGCACGAAATCGATTTCGTGGTGCTGGCGCGCTTCATGCGCATTCTGTCTCCTAATTTCGTCTGGCGGTTTAAAAACAAGATTATTAACATTCACCCGTCGCTGCTGCCTAGTTTTCCCGGCGCCCAGGCGTACCGCCAGGCTTACGAGCGCGGCGTCAAAATTATCGGGGTCACCGCGCACTTTGTGACCATGCACCTGGATGAAGGGCCCATCATCGCCCAGGGGAGTTTTCCGGTGAATCCCAACATGACCATGAAAGAGATCGTGGCCCGGGGCCAGCAACTGGAAACCCGGGTGTTGGTGAAAGCCGTCAGGCTTTATCTGAGCAAGCGGCTCGATGTCTATTGGGGCATCGTGAAGCAGATCTGACGCCGAAAGACAAGGCGCCCGATGCCCACGTTCAAAGCCATGCTCCAGACGCCCGGGAAACCGTCCGCTAATGATCCACGTCAATCTTCTCCGCAACGAGGCAGCATCATGCCCGCTTCAAGGTTTCAGGGTTTAGACTTCAATGGGGCCGCGTTCGCTCGAGCGCGGAAACTTGGAATTATTAAACTTTGACTATCGCTATCCCGCTTCAATGGGGCCGCGCTCGCTCGAGCGCGGAAACGTTGGCACGGTGGGTTATGTGCCACGGTGGACTGGGACGCTTCAATGGGGCCGCGCTCGCTCGAGCGCGGAAACCCGGTCTGGCCTTCTCCATCGACGGGGCCGTCGAATTGCTTCAATGGGGCCGCGCTCGCTCGAGCGCGGAAACGCCTCTTTTGTAACATCCTGGAAGGCAAGTGGTCAACATCACAGTTGCGACCGCCAGCCCACTCCGAACGTTTGGACCGACATCTGTCACGCCGATTGATTTGCTTGTCACTGGCATTGTGCAGGTTGCGTTGTGCGAGCGGAGCCCGTGTTTTTTACATCACCTCGCCGCTCGCGCCTATCTATGTCAAAGAACATCGAAAACACTCAAACAACATAACACGGAGCATCCAGCTTCGTGTAGGGCAGTCCCAAAGCTGTTATCACCCGGTCCCCTCGGCCTTCGGCTGGTCCAAGTGAGACAAAGAGCACTTGGTCCTCGGCGTGATTGATGACCTCGCTTAGTGCCTGTTCCAACTCGATTTTTTCGGCGGGATTCAGGTCACACTCGAAGACCGAATATTGCAGATGGTCGCCGAAATTGCGACAGGTTTTGAAGGCCCGCAGGACATAGGGGCCGAGCGGCACGCCCGAGGCGGGCGAATTCACATCGCACGCGTGCCGTTCGGCGCGAGCGATTTCGGGGCAAATCCGATCGAAGGGTTCGAGGGGCATGGACAGGTTAATAAGTGAAACGCAATGCTCGAAATGTGCCAGGCGCGTCAGTCGCAAAACAACTGCCGAAACAGCGCTTCGGCCCGCTGTTGTCCTTCCGGCGAGAGCGCCACCGATTTCGCCTTGCTCACCGGGTCGGCGATGAAACCCTTTTCGTGCAGGCGATTAAGGGCATCCCAATCGTGGCCTTTCCATGCTCCGGTGAAGGCGAACTCGCCTTTGCCCTCGGTAAAACTTGTGAGATAGAGCAGCGCCAGCACCGCATCGTCAATTTTGTCGAGGTTGGGTTTCATATTGAGCAGTCCTCAGCATGGGCCACACCGGGAGCGCCGGCATCCCTGCCGGCGAAAGCCCAACTTCCACGAGCCGGCAGGGATGCCGGCGCTCCCGGGACGCACCCAGTCGAACCGGTCTGCTGTAGTCGCGTTGGCGAACGGAAGAGCGTCAGCGGACAAGGTTCTGGCAGCGGGCATCAATAGGCCTCCAGATTGTGTGCCTTCGTCGCCGACGCGCCCGGCTTTTCTATCATGACTCATGGGCGATAGTTTTACGGCAGTCAGCTTGTTCTGTCTATCCCGTTGCATCCGCCACCGGCACAAACAGGCCCAGGCCGAAGTGGGCGCCGTAACCCAAGGCCAGCGGGCCAGAGACCGGTTCGGCGAAGGTAAGCCTGAACGCTGTTCCTGGGTGACCGCCGCGCAGCCCCTCACCGTGGAATCGCTGGCTCTGGAATTCGAGTGGGCGCAGACGGCGTGAGCCGAGCGGGATCGCTCCGATGGGATCAATCTTCGCGGGCAACGGCAGGCCAGCCTCGGCCAGCAGTCGCCGCAGATCATGTTCCGGGGAACCGATGGCCCAGCCTTCTGCGTCGAGCTTTGGCCGTCCGTCGCGGAAGGTTTTGGGATGACGCGTGGGCACGAAAGGTGTGAGCGACCGCCAGACCTTGGCGGCCTTGCCGCCGTTCAGAACCGGTGAATCGAGGAACGTGTCCGGCTCGCCGAAACTCAGAAGTACCAGTTGCAGGTCATGCCCGCCATGTCCCCACACCCGTTGCAAGGATTCCAGTGCCCGCCGTGCTGAGGAGTCGAAGCCATCACGCGCGAACACGGTGACGTGGGTGATGGCGTCACGCACGCCGTTGGCCTCGCAGAAGATGAACGCGTGGCGATGACCTCTCTGGGGCTTGCCACTTGGGCCAAGCCCGGTGAACACCACGGGAGCCGGCCCGTCCTTGAAACGCGACACCAGGGCCTGATGCACACGTTCCGTTACGGAAACTGCGCGGGTGATGCGCGGTAGCACGGCGCTGGCGACAGCGAAACGGGCCACGGTGGGGCGGCTGAGCCCGGGCTGTGGGCGGAGCGGAGCCGGGTCGAAACAGTCTTCGCGTCGCACATAGTCCACCAGCTTGGAGCCAGGCGGCAGAGTCCAGCCGGCGATCTGCAAATCGCCAGTGTCCGCGTGTAGCGCCTCGAACTGGTCGGCCGGCAATTTTGGTCCGGCGTTCTTCTTGGCAGCTTTCTTTGGCTTGGATTTCGGAGCGATTTCCGCAGGTGCAGCGGTGGGGGCGAGCGTGGCACGCCATTGTTGGAAGGCAGCTTCGCCTTGGGGAACGAGCAGACGGACCAGTTCCTGGCCCGCAGGCACCGGTTCGTTCTCCGGGAGCGGGCGGGCGTTAGCCGCAAAGGCGACCTCATCCGCCAGCAGACTGGCTTCGACGAGGCTTTCAGCCCGGCCCAAATAACTCAGGCGATCGCAGAGCAGGGCGAGCACGCGGCGCTGATCGGAAGCCAGTGAGGCGTCCCACTTCATCCACAAGGGGCCGGCGGCGTGGATGAAGGTGTCGAAGACTTTGTCTTTGCCGGGGCCGAAGGTGACTTGCTTGTTCTCGGTGTGAGTCGCCGCTCCGTCGGGCATGAAATGCCGCAAATGACCAAGTGCCGCTGGTGGCAGTTGGTAGGTGACCAGTGCGTTTGTCAGGGTTTCGATGATCTCGCGCATGATCGGCTCGGAAGCTTCTGAGCGCGTCGTCTTGAGGTGCCAAGTAGCAATGAGCGCCCGGAGGACGCGCCACGGCGAGGGCGGCCACTCGACCGCGCCCTCGTTGACGTGCCGTCCCCAAGGCGTGGCGTGGAAACGGGCCGCCGGAAACTGGAGTTCAATCACGGGCATGGTCACTCCTTCACCTCAAGAGTTTCATCCGTTTCTGCTGGTTGCTTCTGTTCGGTCTCCTTGGCTGCTTGTTCGATTTTCGCAACCTTGGCATTATAGTTCACGGGGAACGGCGATTTGCCGAGACTCTCTTTCAAGAGCAGAAGAAGCCGCTTCAGGTCCGTCTCCACCTCATCTATCGGTGCCAATACCCAATTCGGCTTGGCCGGGCGAGTTGTGGTCAGTTCCGTTACTTCGAGGTCACAAGCTGTTCGGAGCCGCAGGCCATCGGCTAGGAAACGTTGAATCTTGAAAGCGGCAAGTGTTGCCAGAAACTCGCAGCAATTGGGCGGGAGACCAAAGCCACGAAGAAGTGACAGATCCAGACAGAAGTAGGCTTTAATCTCTCCCGAGAATTCCTCTCGGTGATACGGCACATTCCCATAGCCGTCTTTGGCTTTCCCGTAGTGTGTAACGGTGTCCTTTTCGGAAGTACCTGGTTGAACGCGATCCACCTTGACCCCGCCAAAGGCCACGCTTTGGACGTTGCTCGCCTCGATAAAGGCAGTCAACACCCTGGGCAACCGGACGCAACCGCCGATCTTTTCCAAGAAGATGCCATGCAACAAACTGCTCGGGTCGTATTTGAAGAGCGCTTTGACAAGCTTCTGGCGGTCGAACGGCTTGTTCTTCTGAAAGCCAATTGCCGCTTCAATCTCGGAGAACTCCGTGCTGTTAACGATGTAGGGAGAATTGATCCGGTGCGCTTCCAGCAGCGAGTTGGTCTTTGAGCCGTCTGGAAGTGTGCTTTCGACATAAGGCAAACCAGCCAATGCCGCCACTGGACGCTGGTTTACTTCGTCCCAGCAAACCGCCTCTAAGCGGTTGGCCATGCTCTGGGCGGATTCGACGAGGAGCATGTCGGTGCCGTCGGGCAATTTGTATTGCGCGGCGCCGAGGTCGGGGAATCCGGTGGGCTGAAAGCGTGTGCCGGCGAGAGGTTTGAGTTTGGCCTCCAGGAGAAGGCGTGGTGCAGTTTTGAGCGATTCAAGGTCCATGTTGTTGTATTTGTTGAGAGTTAAGGGTTCAGCGGCAATCAGGCACGAGACGCCTCCGCAGGCCTGAGAACGGTTTCGCGGAGACATGTCCACTCACGAGGGTAGAGCGGGAAGAGCAAGGCGGCGCCAGTGCGTTGGACGACTTCGCCTCGCAGCGGGATCCCCCGCAGCGCGGGCGCAAGGCCGGAAGCGCGCAAGCGCCGAACGGCAAGCTGGGAAGCGGCGGCACCGTCGCCGACAGCGGCGCGGTGGTGGATGGCCGGAACCAGCGGAATCGTTTCGTCGGTCCCACCCCTGGGCAGGAAGCAGAGCTTGAGCAGGGCATAGAGGGCGGGAGGAGCGCACTCCGCCTGAGTGGGTGCTGGTTCCATGTCCGCCGACCAGTCCAGCAAGCTTAAACCCCAGACCAGGTCGGCCAGGAGCGCGTCGTCCGTCTCGCTTGCGATGAAGGCCGCGATGTCCGCAACGCTGGCGTAGCAGCGGGCGATTTCCGGCAAACTACTGGTGCCAGCTTTTTCAGCGCGGATGAGGCGCCGAGCATAAATGGCGCTGAGCACGTCCGGCAGCGGCGCCTCACTCCATTGCACGTCGTTGGTGGCGTTCGCGGACCAAGCGAAGTGCCCGCGACGCGGAGTTTCGACCGGTTCAAGATGGCAGCGCAGGGCCAGCCAGTCTTCGCCGAAACTGCCGGTCACCGACGCCAGCGCGGCAGCGAGGCGGAACTCGCGCGAGCCCGTATTGGCTTCGGTTAGCCAGTGCGGGGACAAGCCCTGGAGCGGACGCAGGAAGGCGGTTTCTTTGGTCCAGCGCATACTTTCGGCCAACGGCGCGCTCGGCAGCGCCCAGGGCAATGAGGACGGCCTGGAGCCGTGCGGCGGAGTTCTGCTTGCACAGTTCGAGGATGCGGCCTTCCAGTTGGTTGAGTGCCCGCGAGACGGAGGCTGGGGGCTGCTTGGCGGTCGGGCCGGCTTTGTCGCGCAAGCGGGAGATCCAGGCATCCACTTCGCTAAGCAAGTCCGCGCGGGCGTTGCGGCGGACGACGACGCGTTCGAGGGGCGTGGCGAAGTAGTTCTTCCCGTTGCGCTGACAGAACCCATACCGCTGGAATGATGACAACCCGCGATCCACTCCAAGGGTTACGGCTGCGCGAGTGAAATCAATAGCGTTTCGCGCAGGCCGTGAACCCACTTGCGAGCGAGCTTCGCCAAACACAGTCTGTAGCTCCGTGAGCGTCACCGGGTTATGCCAGAGGGGCAGCCAGAGTTCAGCCCGGCCGTTGGCTTCGTCCTCGCCAGCACTGCTCGCGTAGCCGGCCGCTGTGGGTCGCACGCTGAATGGGTAGGCCAGTGCTCCTTCTTCTCCCGCCTCCAGTCGTCTGACCGCCGCAGCCGCGAAAAGAAGGGCACCTTCGATCATGAGGATGAAATCCCACGGGTTTACGAATGAATCACCGGAGAAGCCCGCACAGTTGTTAGGACCGCCAGCCGAGCCAGGGAAAAACTGGCCGATAGCTGCCTTCGTCTTACTTCCGGCGACGGTTCCGCCGAAAACCGCGGCATCGAGGCACAGCCTGCTTTTGGCCAAGTCGTCGGGCGGTGCCTCCTCGGGAACAGGTATAACTTCGCAAAGCCGTTGCATGAAATTGCTTGAGAAGTCGGCGTTACCATCGTTTGCGCCAGTTCCAAGAAGCGGTGGAAAAGCGGCTTTGAACGAAGCCGTCGTCGTCGCTGGCGTGTCGGCATTGACCAAGATCGTCACGCAGTCGATCCAGGCGACCACCGCGTCCGGCCATTGGCCGCGCAAGTCCGAAATGAGTTCGTTTTTTGCGCCGCCATCAGGAGCTTCGTCAAGGCCCCGGCGTTGAAGAACCGAGCGTGCTATTGAGATTGCCGACCTAAAGCCAGCAAAGCGCGGACTACTGGATTTCAAGATGGCATCCACAATGCGCGTGGCCGCAGTGGGTTGATTCCGTTTACCGGTCTTGATCTTCTTCCCGGTAAGAGGATCCTTCTCCTTGAGCTTTTCCTCTTGGAAGTAGAACCCACTGCCCCCGTTCCACGGTGCCAGAATAGGCGTTGGCTGGTAGCGGTGCAGGAAGAAATCGAGCAGCGCGTCGCGGTCCAGCGAGGAATGGAGGACAAACATGTCGCGCTGCCAGCAACCGGCGGCAGCGGGGTCGGCCTGTTCGGCCACGAGGCGCAAAATGCCGAGAGCTTTGAGATAGTGCGCCAAGGGGACCGGGGTGCAGCCTGCCAAGGTGAGTGGGTATGGGGCGCTCATAATTGATTAACAGTTTGAGCTTCTCTGGCGGAGGCACGGCCATCCGCAGCCCGCAGCAGGGTTTCAAGATAGGCGAGCGGGAACATCCCGACGCGGTCGCGCAGGGCCAACATGCGGGCGAGCCAGGAGAGGCCGCGCACAGAGTCAGAACCCATCTCCATGAGGCCCAGATCTAGTTTCAAAGGCGCATTGCCCGCAGGAGAGTCGAGGCCCAACGCAATGAATGCCTGGGGTGGAATTTCATCGCCATCGAGAATGCCCCGGGCGATCCGGGTTTCCGGTGGGCATCCTTTTGGCGGTTGTTCCCCCGGCAGCGAACGGATGGACAAACGGACTTTGCCGTGATGTGCCGCGATGAGGTAGGCCACAAGGTTGCGCTCGGACTGGTTCGCCGGCCCCGCCTGCAGCCAAGCGAGCGCGGAGGCTAATTCGTGGCGGAGGTTATGACGGCTGCATCGCCCTGAGTTATTCCCCGACTTGGCCCACAGCGTGCCGCGCCGGCTTTCGTCGCCGCCAACAAGCATGGCATGGAAGGCGGCGTGAGCCTTGCCCAGGTCATGCCAGCGTGCGGCAGTCCGCACGGCCGCGGCGTAATCGCCATTCAAAAAGCCCGGGAGCGCAAGGGAGTTCAACAGCCCATCAGTTTGCTCTTCGATGTGCCTGGAATGATCCGCGAGCGAAACCCAAGTGCGCAAAAAGCTGCTTTCGTTGCCAGCGTAACCACGGTTGGGCGCGTTACGCGTTTTCTCCTGCAAAGCCATCACCCAACTTGATTCGTTTTTGGCGTCAGCTTGCTCGCCCGTCCAACCCAGTTCGGAAGAATAACCGCCGACACGGATGTCTAACAGGTAGGTTCCACCTGCATGGGCACGGGCTGCGGCCTCCCATCGCTCCTCGAGTGGATTCCACATGTATGCGGTAAGTATGCCAGACGGGCCCTTCAGCTTGTCACGCTCCTTCTTTAGGTTTCCGAGGAAATCGCGGAATCGCGGCAGGGAGACTCGGCAAAGCTCCACTCGGCTTGGCTCCGGTTGATCCGGACCTGGCTTTTCGCCGTTCAGATCGCGCCAGAACACCTGTACATCAGAGTCCTCGCCGTCACGGATGTAACGTGAAATGTCCAGGTCGTGGCCGGCTAGGTCGGGCGTGGTATCAAACAGGTCAAGCAGGTCTTTGCGGCGCAATACCGGGCGGACGATGCGGCGTGGAGAAACCGTGATGGATTGCAGTCCGTTCGGGCTGGCATCGCTGATTTCCTTGAGCGCGTTACGGGCCTCATTCAATTCGGCGACCTCATAAGGCAGCGCTAGTTCGTCCTTGTCATCCTTTGGTTGGACATCAATCCAAATGACTTCGGCCTCGTGGGCGGCTTCATCGGGGAACTCGCCGCGCCGGTTGCACCGGCCAAATCGCTGAACAAGAGAGGACCACGGGGCAAGTTCAGTGACGAGCAGGCGGGCAGAAACGTCCACGCCAGCCTCCACCGCTTGGGTGGCAACGACGATGCGATCTCCGCCGGCCAAGAGTTTCGCCTGCTGTTCGGCTCGGTCGGTGGAACGGAAACGGGAGTGGACCAGTGCTAGGCATTGTTCTTCGCAACAAACCTTGCGAAGTGCCGAATAAACTTCTCGGGCGCGCGTCACGGTGTTGACCACCAAAAGCGTCAGCGTGCCCTTGGCATGTTTCTTCTTCACCAATGCAGCAAGATCACGAGCGTAACCTTTCTTCGATTCGCTGCTAAGCTTGACGGATGACTGGGCAAGAGTCTTGCGGGCGTGCAGGCGGATGCGGACCTCAGGTTGCTCCAGGTCAGTCTTTTCAAGCCGAATGGCCGACCAACCGACGGCCGGTTCGGGGTGATCCACGGTGGCCAGGCGTTGCGCGTCGAGTGTGGCGCTCATCCACCAAGTTGGACATGTCCCGACCACTGAGTCTTCCGCTTTGCTTCGAAATCCGTCCATTTGGGCGCTCGTCTCGACACCAACACCCATGAGTTGCGTTTCGTCCATGACCCATAAGGCATCGTTGTTGAGCAGTCCGAAGTGCATCGGCCAGCGGTAACGGCTCATGCCGTAGCCGCGGTTGAGGGCCCGAGAGAGCAGCATGTCCTGGGTTCCGATGAGGATGCAAGGGCGTTCGGGGTGAAGGTCCCAGTCGCGCTTTTCCGACATGAGTTCCTCGCCGCCCATGAGGATGACGGGGGAGTGTTGGATCAACCATTTCAATTCCTGGGCGGCTGGTTGAAGAATTGCACTCTCGTTTACCAATTCCGATGGGTGTTCCAGCACTTTGGCCTTTTGATTGGCAGGCAGACCATCAAAGAAGGCGTTGAACTCGACATCAGAACCATAGGCGGCTGACCACCCCAGACGCAGCAACCAGAGTTTCACATTTTCTCTCGTTTGCTCCACCAGCGTCCGCATCGGCAGACAATAGACCAGACGGCGGGGCCAGGCTGGGTTTTGGGCGTGGACGCGGTTCCAAAGCCAGGCCTGGACGACGGCGGCAGTTTTGCCCAAGCCAGTCGGGATGTTGATGAGTTGCGATTCACATGGGCGGCCCGTGTCGCCGCCCGCCAGCCGCCGCTGATAGTCGTAGGTCGTGTGCCCGGTCGCCGCCTTAAAAAAGTCGTCAAAGTTCATTTTGGCGTGCTGGTTTTATCATGGCGGATGGGACAAATACGGTCCTACCCTTGAATTTCTCTAAAAAGAGTTTCGGCGGCTTGCACCACACTTTTTCCGCGGAACTCCATGCCTTGTTACACCTTATTCTGCCGCCTTTGGCAAATACTTAATTGGGGCTAGGCACTTGACGATTGTTTGAGCCGTTTCTTTCAGTGAATCAGGTAGGGCGGAACTGCTGCTCCGCCCAGATATTTGGGCGGCGCAGCAGCGCCGCCCTACCCATCAACGGTTTATGGTCCCGATCCGTGCAATCCGCGCAATCCGCGGTCTAAATTCCGGACTTTTTTGGATTTCTTGGCTCGGCGGATTTCTTCGACGGCGTCGCTCGCGTAATGGCCTTGGCCGGTCTTCTTGTAGAGAGGTTCCGGACGGAACTTATTCTGGATGCTCAGACCGTCACGGACCAGGTCTTCCACCAGTACTTTCTCGGCGGGTGTAAGCTGAGGAGGCGTTTTCAGTGCAGGTGGTGTGCGAATGGGTGTTTTCATAAAAAATCGGTGAACATGCCGGGCTGACTCGCTATCGTTCGCCGACGCTGGGAGCGGTCGCTGTAGGAAGGGCGTAACCGAAGAGGGCCAGCTTGGCGCGCAGGACGGCGTCGAGACGCGGTTTGTCGGAGGGATAAAGGGAGATGAGGCGTTTACCTTCCTGCTGGTAAAGTTGCTGCTTTTTCAACATGCCGATTTTATAATCGGCAGAATCCATCCCCCAATATTCGATATAGAGGTCGAGTTCGGGGAGGTAGAAGTCGGGGCGCACGGCGTGCCCGCTGAGGATGCGAAACCGTTCGTCGTAGCGGTAGGCAATGCCGTGGGTGACGAACCAGTCGGCAATGAGACGTTCGCCATCAGATTGGACGAGCGTTCCGGCCTTGGCGGTGATGGTTTTACTGAGTTCGACTTTGGTGTCGAAATTGCGGCGGTCAAGAAACACCTCGTCGAAGCAAGAGTCGCAAAAGGTACGCTGGAAGGCTTGCTGGCTGCGGGCGTGTTCCTCGGTGGTGGTTTCACGTCCGCAGCGGGCACATTTGTGCCGGGCCCCCACTTGTTCGAGGCGAATGGCTTCGCGGATTGCCTCCGCAGTAGAGTGGGCGGCGCGGCGCACGTAATCTTTCGCCCGCTCATTAACGGCCAGGTCATCGAGGTCGTGGAGGTGCTGACAGGCGGCTGCACCGTAAGCTTTGAGCGCCTTTAAGGCGTACTGTTGGGATTGCGGATGCGGATCGCGTAGCGCGACTGGAGCTAGGGCCTGCACGGCGGCACGGGCGTCGGCGCCAAAGGTGGCGAGCTTGCCGATGGCGGAAGCGGCGAGGCGGCGGATTTCTGCGGAGGGCATCTTGAGCAGGCGTGCGAGTTCCGGCAAGGCGGCGGGGTCAGTGCCCCGGCCCAGGGACAGGGCGTGTTGCACAGCTTCCTGGTGAAGTTGGCGATCCATGTTGCTGTTCATCGTGGGAAAGGTTTGGCCGCGTTGGCGAACGCAAGGGAGTCAGCGGTCAGTATTCTGACGGCATCTATCAAGGAGCCTCCATGAGGATGGGCGGTCGCTACTTTGAAGAACTTTTCAAAGGTAATCATCGGGCTCCTAGTTCAACGCAAAAGGCACCAAATATTCTGAGGGTAATCCTTGAATATTTCAAGATGATTTCGTGGCATCTTAAGATGATGGTTCAGCGTCATTCCTAAGTGGCGTAGCGATTCCCAGAGTTGGCGAGTCAGCTCGTAGCCGTCGGTAGGCGGTTTGTGCAACGCGCCTTTGGGCTGGCAAAAGCACAAGCCATCGCTTCTCCGCGCCCGGAAACGAGCGCGGCCCCTTTTTGAAAGTCGGGCAAAAAACCCAGAACCTGATGGGTGCCTCGACTACGCCGTCGTGGCGACGCGTTTGGAACCGGCAGAGATGCCGTTTGGCAGGCGCACGCTCCAAGACCGTTCCACCTGGTCCACGCGCAGGACCAAGCTGCCTTCCCCGGGCGGATGGTCGTTGGCAGCGTCCAGGAGCAGGAAGTCCGGCCCCAACTGGGCCACGGGAATCGAAATCCCGCCCAGCAGCAGGTGCATTTTCACATGGGCGGAGTGACCGCCGCAACCGGACGTTGGCATGACAGACATAATCCTGACCCAAAACGCTCGCGCGTTCGTGGATTGAAGGTAAGTTGGGGCTCATCACATGTCACTTGGTATTTTCGCGCGGCAGCGCGACATGGTTCTATAGTCAGTCGAGGACGACGGCGGCGGTTTTGCCCAGGCCGGTCGGGATGTTGATGAGTTGCGATTCGCATGGGCGGCCCTTGTCGCCGCCCGCCCCGCCGCCGCTGATAGTCGTAGGGCACGAGCCCAGTCGCCACCTTAAAAAAGTCGTCAAAGTT
>JGI24132J36420_10000862_pt1 | contig 14107 bp, 13 predicted proteins | sample BarGraNGADG00212_3_FD_36420 | JGI IMG/M metagenome (IMG submission 36420) | reverse complement strand
ACCGGAACGTTCCGGCCGAAGCCTCCACGCCGTTCGGTCGAGTCTCCCGCCGCCCGCTTCCGGCTGAAACGCCATGGCACCCCGCAACGGCACAGCTCACAAGGCCGCTATCTCACCTAGGAGGGTGTCGGCCAACCAGGAAACGAAGTTCAGCCCGGCGAAGACGAACTGACCCAGGATGTCCAAGCCCGGGGCATGGCGAAGACGATGGCCCTTCCATCCCAGGTAGGACTTGGCCAGGCGATTGATCAGCTCGATGGTGCCACCCCTAATATGGTAGTGGTTCACGCTCTGGACGGCACCGCACTCCTGGCTGGGCACGCTGGTCAGGATCAGGGCATGGACCGTCTGAGCGNGACGGCTGTCCGAGGCAGCCAGTTCCTTGCGATAGCCCAGCAACCGCAACGGGTGAGGACACTGGGCGTAGATCGCCTCGGCACACTCCGAGACTTGAGCGTTGGCCGAGACGGTCTCCCAGTGGGGGAAGACGACTTTGCCGCTACCCTAGCGGCGAGCAGGGCGTGCACGGTCGCCGGGCNGATGGCTTTGGTGGTCAGCTCGTAGCCTTCTTCCAATGCCGNATCTCCACCAGACGGGCTTGGCCGGCGGCGAGTCGTACTCGGGCTCGTTCCAGCCGCTGCTGGGCTTTCTCCCAGCGGCTCCTCGACTCTTGGGTTGCCGGTTCGTCCTGGGCCACCGGGCTCTCCTGGCTCGGCTGGCCCCCAGCCGAACCCTTCTCGACCGCCCGAAGGTGGCTCTTTGCCGCCCCAAGCTGCTGTTGGCAGCTCTTCACCCGGTCTTGGAGCAGATCCACCTGCATATCCAGCTCCTGGCTTCGTCCTTGAGCGGCAGCCAAGCGCGGGGCCAGCAGTTCCGGTCGGCGCCGAGGGTAGCCCAAGCTGGCCTCGGTGATCAGCCGCAGCCGCTCCAGGCACTGGGGTGGATGGGCATTACCCGGCTTGAGGAAGCCACCCAGGCAGACCGGGCGGTCTTCGCCTGTGGGGCTTGTGCCCCGCAGGGTCGCTTCCGCCCACTGGTAGCCCTTGCCTATCCCCTCCCCATGTGACCGTAGGTGGCGTAGGGCTCGCTGGTTGCGTCGGTGGTGATCTCTTTGGCGGTCAGATCCCAGTCCACCACCAATCGCTCCCCCAGGTTCTGGGCTCGGCCTCGGCACAGGGCCACGTAGGGGGCGAAGACCCGGCCCCCCCACTGGTTCGCCTCGGCCAGCAGCATCCGATCCGCGAACCTCCGATCCACGTTGCGCCTCAGTTCCTTCAGGAAAGGGTGGGTCTCCGGCAGGTTCTCGCAGTTGGTGCCCTCCCGCTCGTAGAGGTAAGGCACCGCGTCCAGCCGTAGCCCATCGATTCCCATCTGCAGCCAGAAGTCCACGGCCTGGAAGATCGCCTTGCGGACGTGGGGGCTATCGTAGTTCAAGTCGGGCTGGTGGGAGTAGAAGCGATGCCAGTAGTAGGCCCCGGCCACGGGATCCCAGGACCAGTTGGAGCGCTCGAAGTCCTTGAAGATGATGCGGGCTTCCCGGTACCTCTCCGCCGTATCGCTCCAGACGTAGAAATCGTGGAAAGGGCTGCCGGGCTCCGCTTGCCGCGCCCGTTGGAACCAGGGATGCTGGCTGGACGTATGATTGCATACGAGATCCGTGATGACGCGCAGCCGTCGCCGGTGGGCCTCGCGGACGAATTGCCTCACGTCGCTCAGGTTGCCGTAGGGCGGATGTACACCGGTGTAGTCGGCGATGTCGTAGCCGTCTTCCTTCACGGAGAAGGGTAGAAGGGCAGCAGCCAGATGGCGGTGATCCCCAGGTCCTGGAGGTAGTCTAGCTTCTGGATAAGCCCCTGGAAGTCTCCAACGCCGTCTCCGTCGCTATCGCAGAAGGCCCAGACGTGGACCTCGTAGATGATCGCGTCCTCATACCAGAGCGGGTCTTTCTCAGACATCAAGGTCGGTTCACTCCAGGGCACGGACGGAACTCCTCGTTCGTCTCGTAGTTCAATCCTCGGCCACCAGGGGCGCGGGAAGATGCACGGCCGAGCAAATCCTTGAGCAGGTGGAACATCCACCGGGAGAGGTCCTCGGCCTCTATGGCTGCCCTGAGTGACGTGAGCCGCCGTCTTCGCTCGAGCGCCGGCATTTCCAGCGCCTTCTCGAGGGCTCTGGCGGTAGCTTCCAGGTCTCGCGGTGGAATGGACACCGCTGCCAGGCCCAGTTGAGTGTGAGCGCCGCACTCCCGCGAGAGCACCAGTACCATGTCACGCTCGCTAACGATGGGCCCCTCCTTGGCGACCAGGTTCATCCCGTCGGCAACGGGGTTGACTAGGAGCACGTCGGCCAGGGCCATCCCGGCTATCGCCTGGGAGCGGTTGTCCTCGTAGAACACCTCGATGGGTTTCCAGCCCTCTCGCCCGAAACGGTTGTTAACGGTCTCCACCTCCCTCCACATCTCCTGGGCATAGAGCCGGTATTCGGCGATGCTCTGGCGGGAGGGGACGAGGAAGGCCAGGAAGCGCACTCGGCCGAGCAGNTCGGGCCGGCGTTCCAGCAGCAACCCGTAGGCCCGAAAGCCTAGGATTACGTTNTTGCTCGGGTCCAGGCGATCCACCCGGACAATCGTAGGCTGGCCCAGCAGCGGCCTGAGCCGCTCCCGGTACTGGAGGGTCTCCGGGCTCGATGCCAGACGGCGGAGTGAGGTGGGATCAATGGAGATGGGGTAGGCTCGGACGCGAGTGGACCGACCCTCCAGCCAGACCTCACCTTGAGTCTGGTCGACCTGGGCCTCCGGCACGAAACGCTCGCAGCAGCGAAGGAAGTTGGCTGCCGACAACTCGGTCTGGAACCCGGCCACGTCGGCCCCCAGGAGGCCCCTGCAAAGACCCCGGCGGATGGCCGGCAGGATAGGCTCCCAGACTCTGGGCCCGGGCCATGGGATGTGGGTGAAGTGCTGGAGCAGTGCTGCTGGCACCCGCTTCCTGAGGAGTCCGGGAAGCAGGTAGAGGTGGTAATCATGGGTGAGGATCACCGGCCTAGGCTCTCCCCGCACTTCCTGTTCGATTACCCGCGCGAACGCCTCGTTCACCGGTCGGTAGCCGAGCATCCAGCCCTTCTCCATCATGTCCACGATGTCGGGTCGGCGGATCAGGTCCCACATTCCGTGCTGCAGGAACCAGAGGATGGGATTCGCGAAGCGNCGATAGAACCAGTTCAGCGACTCCTCCGACGCGACCACGAANCGCAGCCTGGGCACCCCGNGTGCGGCCACTCCGGGCGGAGGATGACCCGCCACAAGGCGATCCCCGGGCCCGGAAGCGGTGGCAACCCAGGTCATGGGGGCATAGCCGGCGATATCGGTTANCGCCGTCACGAGACCGCCCGCGGCGCGTGCCGNCCTGAGCCGGTCGGCCTCCAGGTGATAGTGGACGGGTCCCCGGTTAGCCGCAACACACAGATACCTGCCTGCCAGAAGCCTGGGTAGCGACGCGTTGCGCTCGATGGTCTGATTCGCCCGGGGCGATGCTGTTCGACTATGCATGGAGCAACACATCCTTGTCAGCATCCGGTTGAGCATTGGAGAGCAGGCCACGAAGCAGACGTAGCTCGTCGGCGAGGAACCTGGTGATGAGATGGCGCTCCCGCACCATACGCCGTCCATTAGAGCCGAGTCGACGGGCTCGGACAGGATCGTCGATCAGGGTGAGAAGCCCCTCGACGAAGCCAGCCTCATCCTGGGCAAGATGTCCCGTCACGCCATCGTAGACCTGCAGCGGGAGTCCCCCGGCGGCGCCGACTAGCGCTGGCCGTCCCTTCCAGAGACCCTCCCAGACAGAGAGCGAGAAGCCGGCGGGCACCGAACGTTGCAGGACCACATGGGCTGCGCGTTGAGCCGCATTCACCAGCACCTGGCTGCCGTCTCCCTGGCCGCACAGCACGCGGACATTCGGGTCGGACCCCACATATCGAGCCACCCGCTCGAATCTGGACCACGCCTCTAGCGAGGCTTCTGACATCGAGTGAACGAGCAGGAGCTGCAGATCCGGGCGGTGTTGCCTGGCTCGGCGGTAAGCATCTACCACCCCGATGGGATCGAAAGACGTATCGAAGGGCCCGACCTGGACGACCACGGGTCGAGCGGGATCCAGCTTGTTGCGATGAAGGAACTGCCGGACGGACTCTCGAGGCAGTTCCAGATTCCGCGCGCACGTCGGATCGATGGCCGGCGGGATCACCACGGGGGGACCGGACATGGGAGCCTGCGGCGCAAATGCCGGATCCTGCAGGACCCAGGCGTCGTACCCGCGGAGCGCCGGGAGGAAATCTCCCAGCACCTCGGGCTGTGCCCCGCGAAGGTCCAGGTGGCAGTGCCAAACCCATTTGGCACGCTGGGTGACTGGAGGGCTCCGGTAGGCCAGGGCCTCGCGTAGACCTGCCAGTTGAGGCTCGTGAACCACCACAACATCGTGGCGATCTTCGAAGAGCTCCGCGTTGAACTTGTTGTACTGGTGCCAGTTCTCCCTGGCCTCCGGTGTCCACTCTACGCGCCGTCCGCTGAGTCCCGCGTAGATCAAGCGCAGGATATGGGCGGATTCGGCGGTGCAGCCAGCCACATGCCAGTCGACGTCGAGTCCAAGATCGCGCAGCAGCGGCACGAGGCCGTGAAGCAGATCGGCTACGCCGGTGCCGAAGGGGCTGATGGTCAGATTGAGCACGCGGGCTCCACGAAGGGGGACGGCTTGTGACCGGAGTTGCTCAATGACCTCGTCCCCGGCGTGCGGCCGGTGTTCCTCGAGGCTTCTCCTGGAAACCTGTACGGTTCCGTACATTCCTACTCCTTTCGTGCGGCCGATCTCACGAGACTCGGCCCTGACGCCTGCCGGTCCGTGGTGGCGACTCGACCGCTCGTGACTGGCGCTCCGGCTTGGTCGCCCCGGTTCCTCCCTTTCATCTCTCCCGGGGCCTCCTCGCACCCAGCGGGAGGCCGGAAATAACGACAGGACCGGGAGCCTAAGCCCCCGGTCCTGTGAAAAGCAGCTTAACCCCTTTCAGATGCCTGCGAGGTTAGCTGACGGGTTCGGGCTGAAAGAGTTGCCCTAGACGCCTGTTCGGCGTCATTCACCCCACCAAGGTGGTTCCCCCGCCCTCCGCCATTGCGACGGAAGTTCGGCTACACTATTCGGTTAGGCGAACTCGGCGAGGCTCACCCCGCCGGCCACACTGGATTCGTACGACAAAAAGGAAGACCTCATGACAGTCTCCCCCTAGCCTCGTGAGATAACGGGTACGGGCACCCCGCGCATATTCGAGTGTTCAGCGGCCTGACATCCGCTTCCGGTGACCCTACCACTCTCGAAGATGGCTTGTCAAGTGTCTATTGCTGAAGCATGATGAAGCTGATGCAGCATGGTTCTCGCCCCGGGAGCCAGATCGACATTGCCTGCCCCATCGGCATCGCCCTTCGCTCTTCACTGCCATGCGTGTGTTCGGCCATCCTGCTTGGTTGGGGGGTGCGTGATAGATGGCGGCCGACCGTTCACAGATGATCCGCAACGGTTCCGACAGCCCCGCGGGCGGATCCTCCACCCAAGCCGCCTCACCGACCACGCCAGGTTCTTGCTCCCGCTGGAGCAACAGCCACGATTCTGATCGCGCTAGATTGGCCCCGGCAAAGGGCAGCTATGCTAGACTGTCGCCAAGAGCGGCATCCAGTGCAAGCTACTCTACGACCAGGACCGCGATCTGTTCACTCCAGAGCAGGTGATCGATCTGGATCCGATGCCGTCCGTGGCGATCTATCGGTAGAGGAGGGACTATTCGTTGCCCTGGGACGATTTCGGCCGGTATCCCTTGTGGCTGAACGTCGCCGTCTTCCTTTTCGCCGCGGCGGTTGTGTGGCTCGCTGGCTCGCGCCTAACCGTTGTATGCGGACATCATCGCTGATAGGTCGGGACTGGGTGAGGCCTTCGTCGGCTCGGTGTTGCTTGCCATGGCGACCTCCCTGCCCGAGATCGGCAGAACTATCACCGCGTCGCTGCTCAGCAACGCCCCCCTTGCCGTCAACAGCCTCTTCGGGGGTGTCGTGCTGCAGACGGCGGTCCTGGCGGTAGCCGACCTGGCTGTCGCGCAGCGCGTCCTTACCTACTTTGCGCCCAGGCCGGTGCTGCTTCTCCAGGGAGCGTCGGTAGTGCTGCTCCTCGGCCTCGCGATTGCTAGGATAGCCGCTGGCGAAATCGTTCAGCTACTCGGGGTCGGCCTGTGGACGACGATGCTCATGGGCATCTATGTCTTCTCGCTGTATGCGTTGAAGAGCTATGAGACTCGAGAGCAGTGGCGGCCGATTCATGTGCCGAAGGAGCTGAAAGAAGATGAGAGCGCGAGGGAGGGCAAGCGGGGCAGGCACGGACACCGATCCTCAACCGAGATCGGTGTCCGCTTCGCGCTCAGCAGCAGCGCGATCTTCGTCGCCGGTGTGGTTCTGGCGCAGGTCGGGGATGTCCTGGCCGTTCAAACCAGGCTGGGCGCTGGATTCGTGGGAGCAACGTTGCTGGCTTTCGCGAGCGCTTTGCCGGAGATGAGTACCACAATTGCGGCGGTGCGACTCGGAGCCTACAGCATGGCCATTTCCAACATCTTCGGCACCAACGCCTTTCTGGTGGCTTTGCTGTTTCTCTCGGACCTGTTCTATCGCCACGGGCCAGTTCTGGATGCTGTGGACCGGTCCTCCTCCGTCTTCGCCGCCGCGGCTGGCATTGTCACGACCTCCGTTTACCTGGCCGGGCTCATCGAGCGGAGAAACCGACGTTTCCTCGGAATAGGCTTCGACTCGGCGATCGTGCTGGTCGGCTACGCGGGCACCCTTCTCGTGCTCTACTTGCTGCGCTGACGTTCCTCGCTATCGGGTCATGCAGCCGNCGCTGAGTCTCCACTCTTCACACGCGATTCGCCCAGTCTGCCGCTTGCTCCAGGAAAGAGGCTACAGCTTCAACACCATCCAGGGTGTAGTCGGCTTCCCTGAGGACGTCGGCGAGAGCCTCGTCGCTGGCCACCGCCACGGCCAGAGTGGCGCAAGCGCCCGACTTCCGCATGGCGCGCAGGGCACGGAAGGCGTCCAGATCGGTTGCGTCATCTCCCAGGTAGATGGCTCCCCGCAACCCTCGCAGCCGGATCAGTCTCTCCACGGCGGTGCCCTTGTCGGCTCGAACGGGCGGAAGAATGTTCACCACCTTTCGTCCCTCCGCCACTAGGAGGTCTCCGGCCGAGGGGCATCCCGCAACGGCCTGCAAAATGGCCCGGCGCGCGCGCTCGGCGTCGCCGGAAAGCCGGTAGTGCACTGTGCCAGTGGCGCCCTTATCCTCCACCACCACCCCGGCCACGTCCAGCCGCTCGCGCAGGTATCGCATCGTCGCGGCCACGGTCGGGACGTAGGCCTGGGCCTCCGGCACCACCGCCGCCCGACCGTCCTCCCACCACTCCAGGCCGTGGTTGCCCACGTACACCATGCCGTCGACGGCCAGCATGCTCGGCAGTTGGCCGGTGGGTCGGCCCGACACCGCCGCCACCAGGTCGAGGCGGGTGCCGAGGCGACCCAGCAGGTCGGGGACCCGGGGATGTACCCTGGCCGCCTCGGGCCGATCGGCTATCCGGCTGATGGTCCCGTCCACGTCGGTGATGAGGCCGGATGGCCTGGAGGACAAAACGGTCCAGGCCGACGGCAAGTGGGCCAAGAGATCACGGGGTAGACTCATCGCCAGCCTCGCAACATGGTTCCCGACGCTCCGAAGGGCAGGGTGGACACGGCTGTCGAGGCGGGTTGCCGCTGCATACCGGATCACGCTTCACACTCGACTTCAGAGTCACCTGGCCTCCCACCAGAGTATACCACTCCGGCTTCTGCGTTCGAGTCGCGGGGAGGGTCGTCGGCTTCCTGCCCTTGCGAGCCAAAACAGGAAGCCGACCTCGGGCGCCCGGCAGTTGATTCCTCCGCGTCCCTCTCTATTTCCTGGAAACCGCGGCTAACGGCCAGCAACTCACCATCGGGTGCGGGGCAAGCGCTCTGCCTGAGGTCGCGGGCCTCCCGCTCGGACTTTCCCTGGTTGCCCCGTGGCCTGCGGTCGTCGTTGTCGATTATCCCGAGGGTCGGGACGTGGGTCCAGTGAAAGCAGGCAAGCTGGCATGGTTCGCCGCAGCGGCGGGAGGTTGAGGATTCCGCGGGCATCTATTATCCTGAGGCCTCTCCTTCAATACGGAGATGAAGCCTCTTGGTGCCAGGCAGGCCACACACGCCTCCGGCTCGCGGCTTCCCTCCTGCTCTTTCTCTCGTCGCCGTAGTTCGTTCTCTAGCAGCCAGTCGGAGAGAAGCCGGTTCTGAACTGTCCAGGGCGTGGTAGACTTCAAGGCATGAGCAGAACATTCAAGACCGTTGACTACCAAGCTACCCTGGATACGAGCGTGCGGCTGGGCGATTGTGTCCCGCCGGACTACCTGGCACGCTTTGTCGTGGACACGATCAGCCATCTCGACCTGTCGGCCATCTATGACCGGTACGGCTCGCGGGGCGGCGAGCCCCACGCGCCCGAGACACTGCTGGGGCTGCTGTTCTACGGCTATGCCACGGGTGTTTTCAGTTCGCGCAAGATCGAGCGGGCCACGTGTGAGTCGGCGCCCTTCCGCTTCATTGCCGGCAACCTGCATCCGGACCACGACACACTGGCGAACTTCCGCAAGAGCTTTCTGTCGGAACTGAAAGGGCTCTTCGTCGAAATCTTGTTGATGGCCCGACTGGCGGGGGTGCTGCAACTGGGGAAGATCAGCTTTGACGGCACCAAGGTCCACGCGGATGGCTCGAAGAGCAACGCTGTGAGTTACCAGCGGCTGCTGGAGATCGAGCAGAAGTTGCGGGCTGAGGTCGAGGAGTTGTTTGCGCTGGGGGAGCGGGCCGAGTTGGGTGAGTTGCCCGATGGCCTGGTGGTGGACGACGCAATCGCCCTTCGCACGGAGCGACTGGCGCAGCTGGCGGAAGCCAAGGCGGTGCTGGGCTTCCGCCAACTCTCGCTGCGGGGCGAGGGAGCGGCGGCCGGCGAGTGGTGCCTGGTGTGCTTGGCGTTCAATCTGAAGCGACTGCATAGCCTGCTCTTGATCCATCCCCAGAAGAGCTATGTATAAGTGCGCCCACCAGGCCTCGGGAAGAGTCGAGGCGGCCTACGGAGCCAGGGTTCGCGAGCACGGCTCCGCCCAAGACCAGCCGGATTGCGTCCCGAACCCGTCCAGACAGGGACTGAGCAGCCACACTGGGCTGCCATAACATCGACAAGGCAGGCTGTCGGACAGCGCGGACCACCTCAAGCTGCTCTCTCCGACAGGCTGCTGGCGAGAATAATCTGTCAAAACTCCTTGACAGACGCCAGATTGCGGATATGCTATGCGCTTGGTGGCGCCAGCACTGTCTCGGCTGGTCAATGTGGACCCGTAGCTGTCGACTCCGATCAATCGCGATCCCTATTTCGATGCCGAAATGAAGAAGGAGAACGTCATGGCGAACCCGACCCGACTCGTGGCATTGGCAATGCTATCCTCGCTTGTCCTGCTGGCGACGGCCTGCGGCGGCGGCGCCGCACCGGCCCCGGCGGCTACCACGGCCCCTGCCAAGCCCGCAGCAGCGGCCACAACGGCGCCCGCAGCCCAGCCCGCCGCCGGGGCAACTAGCGCCGCAGCCGCCGCCCCGGCTGCTGCTGCGGGCGGAGAAATAAAGCTCGGCTTCACCCCTCCCGTAACCGGCGCCTCGGCCTCCGAGGGCTCCCTGCAGACCAAGGCCATCAAGCTGGCCCTGAAGCAGATCAACGCTGCCGGCGGAATCAACGGCAAGCAGATCAACCTGATGATCGAGGACAACCAGTCCACCAACCCCGGCGCCCTGGCGGCGCTGACGAAGCAGGTGGAGCAGAATAAGGTGCTGGCCCTGGTCGGCTCCGTCAAGAGCACCCAGATCCAGGCCATGTCCGACACCGTCAAGCAGTACGGCATCCCGACGATGATCGGCGGCACCAACGCCGGCCTGACCAACGCCGGCAATCCCTGGCTCTTCCGCGTGCGCCCCGACGACTCCATCGCGGCCGCGGCCATGGTCAAGTACATCAAGGAAGACCTTAAGCTGACCAAGGTCGGCATCGTCCACGACACCGACGCTTTCGGCACCGGTGGCGCGGACCTGGTGGAGCAGGGCTGCAAGGACAACGGCCTCACCATGGTGCGTCGCGAGAAGTACACCACCAAGGATAAGGACTTCACCGCCCAACTGCTGAACCTCAAGAACGCCGGCGCCGAGGTCATGGTGGTGTACGCCACCAACACCGAGGATGCCGCCGTGATCCAGCGGCAGTATTCGCAGCTCGGCAAGCCCTTCAAGTACATCGGCTCCCCGTCCAGCGGCCAGAGGGACACCCTCAACCTCTCCAAGGAAGCGGCAGAGGGTCTGCTGGTTATCGCGGACTACGTCCCCGGCCAGAGCGACGTCAACAAGAAGTACATCACGGACTACAAGGCGGAGTACAACGAGGACTTCGATGCGACTTCTGCCTGGACCCATGATGGACTGAAGATCCTGGCCAACGCAATCAAGATCGGCGGCGAGGACCGGGGCAAGATCAAGGATGCCATCCTGGCAACCAAGGGCTACCAGGGCGTTCTGGGCACCTTCAGCTTTACCCCCAACGGCGATGGCCTCTCCGAGGTTAGCGTAGGCCAGATCGAAAAGGGCGACATCAAGCTGCTCAAGGTCGTGAGCGTAACCAAGTAGCAGTAGCCTGCCCGGCACAATTAGGTTAAGTAGTGGGGGCTTCAGCCGGAACGTTCCGGCTGAAGCCCCCACGCCGTTTGGCGGAACACTCCCGACGGTTTGACATACCCGCCNNACCCACCTACATTAGCGAGCGCGGCANCTACCCAAACTGCGGCACCCAACCGTGCCACGGAGGAACCTCTTTGGTACTACCACCCATCACCCGATGCTGGGTTCACCCCCACGAATATCGCGACTCCATGGTGCTCATGTACCTCTGCTCCCAATTGGAGCAGTTGCCCGGCGTGGTCCGAGCGCTGGCAGTCATGGGCACCGACAACAACAAGGAGCTGCTGGGCACCGTTGGGCTGTTGGCTCCCGAGGCGGCAACGTCCGGCCCCAACGACCTGGTGGTGGCCGTCCAGGCAGAGGACGATGCTGCTGCCCAGAAGGCAGCGGCGAGGCTGCAGGAGATGATGGCCGAGCCGATCAACCTGGCTGGACCGACGGAAAGTCACTATCATTCCACGGAGGGCGCGGCGGCAGCACTGCCGGGCGCCAACCTGGCCCTTATCTCGGTCCCGGGCCGCTACGCCGCGAGGGAGGCACGAAAGGCGCTGGGCCTGGGCCTCCACGTCTTCCTGTTCAGCGACAACGTCCCGCTGGAACAGGAGATCGAGCTGAAGCAGTTGGGACGGGAAAAGGGGCTGCTGGTGATGGGCCCGGACTGCGGGACGGCTATCGTCAACGGCGTGGGGCTGGGCTTCGCCAACGTCGTCCGCAGCGGCAGGATTGGCATTGTGGGAGCCTCCGGCACGGGTATCCAGGAGGTTTCGTGCCTGCTGGATAGGGCAGGGCTGGGGATCTCCCACGCGCTGGGGACGGGAGGACGCGACCTCAGCGCTGAGGTCGGCGGCGCGACCACTCATCAGGCGCTGGAGCTGCTGAACGAGGATCCCGAAACCAGGGTAATCGTTCTTATCTCCAAGCCACCGGCGCCGGAGGTGGCGAAGGCGGTGCTCGACCGCGCCGGCCGCTGCAACAAGCCCGTGGTCGCCTGCCTCCTGGGGCAGGAAGGCGGCAATGGCGAGCGGACCGACGTGCACCACGCCACCACATTGGCTCAGGCCGCGATCCTGGCGGCAGAGCTCGCTGGCGGAGATGCCAGACCATCTCTGACACTCGATCCCGCCGCCCTCGCCTGGGCCGCGCAGATGGGACCCAACCTGGCCCCATCCCAGCGCTACGTCCGCGGTCTATTCTCCGGCGGAACCCTCTGCGAGGAGGCGATGCTGGTGTGGAGGGACCTGCTGGGGCCGGTGTGGTCCAACGTCCCCCTGAAGCCGGGACTGCGACTGGCGGACCCACTCAGGAGCCGGGAGCACACGGCGATAGACCTGGGGAACGATCTCTTCACCTCCGGACGGCCCCACCCGATGATCGACCCCGGCACCAGGCGAGAGCGGTTGCTGCAGGAGGCGGCCGATCCAACCGTGGCGGCGATCGTGTTTGATGTCGTGCTGGGCTACGGCAGCAACGATGACATGGCGGGGGAGCTGGCCCCCACCATCCTGGAGGTGCGCGCCCAATCCAGGCGGGAGGGGCGGCCAATCCACCTGATAGCCCACGTCTGCGGCACCGAGTCCGACCCGCAGGGGCTGAAAGCCCAAGAGGAGAAGCTGATCGCCGCAGGGGTGGTGACGGCACCCAGCAACGCGGCCGCAGCCCGGCTGGCCGGGCTCATCGCCCGCCCCCGCCCCTGAGCGGCCACCCTGGGAGCGCGGGCGTCTCGCTCACGGTATTCGTGATGTAGCGTCGCCCCTTGTGGGCGACGGTTACTCGTTAGAAAGGTACCTCGTCGGGGACAAGCCCCGACGCTACATCACGGGCGAGACAACCCCGGCTCCTAACCCGAGAATCGAAGCTGGAGAGCACTTCAGTGGAGGCCAATCGAGTGAACAACAATCTACTGCGCGAACCAGTGAAGGTCGTGAACGTTGGGCTGGAGCTGTTCTACCGCTCCCTCCGGGATCAGGGTGCCGAGGCGGTCCAGGTGGAGTGGAGGCCCCCGGCAGGCGGCAACGAGCGGCTGGCCGGTTTGCTGGACAGACTGAGTGGAAGGAGATCAAGCTAGATAGATGGCCGACATCGCGAGTCGCATTGAGGAAGCCAACGCCCTGGTGCTGAAGCGAATCCTGGAGGCCGACCCCCTGTGGGTGGACCTTCGGCCCGCCAAGGAGGTGGTGCCCGGGATGACCGAGAACACCATCCTTCACGCGGGTCCGCCCGTGCGCTGGGAGCGGATGGCCGGGCCGATGAAGGGGGCAGTGGCCGCGGCGCTGCTATTCGAGGGCAGGGCAAGCACTCCCGCTATGGCGCTGGAGATGGCAGCCAGCGGCGATATCCGGTTCTCCCCCTGCCACGAGCACGACGCCGTGGGGGCGATGGCCGGGGTAATATCTCCCTCCATGCCCGTCTTCGCGGTGCGCAACAGGACCCTCGGCAACACTGCCTTCTGCGCCTGGCGCGACCTGGGGCAGGCGAGCGGCTGCTTCGACGAGGAGACGGTGGACAAGATGCACTGGATCCACGACGTCGGAATGCCGGCGCTGAGGGCTGCCGTCTTGGAGCGGGGCGGTCTGGAGATCAAGCCGCTCTGGGCCCGGGGGCTGCTGATGGGAGACGAGCATCACAACAGGGTGAGCGCGGGAACCTCCATCTTCACCCGNATGATGGCGCCGGCCATGGCTCGCGCCGTGGAGGACCGTCAAGCCCTGGCAGAGCTCTTCGACTACCTAGCGAACTTCGACCTGGCCATCGTGCCCCTCACCATGGCGGGGTGCAAGGCGGTGATGAACGGTGCCCACAACGTCGAGGCCAGCACGGTGGTCACGGCCATCGCCCGCAACGGCGTGGAGGTGGGGATCAGGGTGAGCGGACTGGGAGACCGCTGGTTCACCGGACCTGCCCAACTGGTGAAGGGGATCTACCACCCCGGCTTCAGCGAGGCCGATGCCTGCCCGGACCTGGGGGATTCCGCGATCATCGAGACCACCGGCTTCGGCGGTTGCGCAATCGCCGCGGCACCCACCCACGTCACCGTGAGGGACGAGCCGGGGGCAGCGCTCCGCTACACACAGGAGATGTATGAGATCACCCTGGGAAAGAACCCGAGTTACCCCATCCCGGCCCTGGGCTTCCAGGGGGTCCCCACGGCCATAGACATCCGTCGGGTGGTGGAGAGCGGCATCCTGCCCATAGTTGACACCCCAATCGCCCACAAAGAGGCGGGGAGATTCCGGGGGGTCATCGGCTTCGGCATGTCCC
>JGI24132J36420_10000859_pt1 | contig 14125 bp, 14 predicted proteins | sample BarGraNGADG00212_3_FD_36420 | JGI IMG/M metagenome (IMG submission 36420) | reverse complement strand
TAGGAAGTACTTGAGAGCGGCCTCCTCGGAAGCGAGCCTGGTATGAGCGAAGCCCGCCAGTACATACAGCGACAGCGACAGCAGCTCGATCCCCAACAGCAAAACGACAAGCTGTGATGCCGAAACCAGNACCAGCATGCCTACGGCGCCAAACACGAGCAGCCCGTAGTACTCGGGGTGGGCCAGACCCGTCCTGTCCAGATAGGTAGCGGAGAGCAACACTGCCAGCGCCGTCACCGCGATGGAGATGGTGGCGAAGAACAGATAGAAGTTGTCGACAGCCATCATCCCGGCAAAAGCGCTTCTATGGCTTCCCAACAGCGGCACTATGGTGGCAGCCGCAACCGCCAGGCCGCCGAGACAGAAACCGGCCAGCAGGCCGCCCTGGTCTTTACCGACAAACAGCCCGAGCACAAGCACGGCCATCCCCAGCACGCCCAGCACCATGATAGGCGTAACGGCGGCTACGTCGATGCCCATGGCTGAAAAGTCCAGTTGCAAAGCTACCTCCTGCTACCGATCCAGTTGAAACAACTGGGGGATCTCCGTTACCTGCGCTCGAAAAGATGCCGGCGAGACCCTTTCTACCTGGGATACAACCCCTGCCACCGACGATTCCATTCTGCCGAGCAGGCTGGTCGGGAAGAGGCCGATCCAGAGGATGAGCGCAACCAGCGGCACCAGGGTGAGCACTTCTCTACGGCTCAGATCGCCCATCCCCTGGCCGGCGCCACAATCGGCGCCGTGGAGCGTCCGCTGGAACATCCACAGCAGGTAAATCGCCGCCAGCACCACGCCGGTGCCTGCGATGACCGCCGCGACAGGCTGCACCTGGAACGCGCCCAACAGGATCAGGAACTCGCCGACGAAGCCGTTGAGGCCGGGAAGGCCGGCCGAGGAGAACATCACCAGGGTGAACAGAGCACCCAGAACCGGCCACCTGCTGGCCAGGCCGCCCAGCCCAGAGATGGTCGTGGTCTTAGTCCTCTCGGAGAGCATGGCAACCAGTACGAACAGACCGCCGGTGCTGATGGAGTGATTGAGCATCTGCAGAGTGGCACCCGAAATCCCCTGGGCGGTGAAAGAGAAGATGCCCAATACTATGAATGCCATGTGCCCGACACTGGAGTAGGCCACCAACCTCACGATGTCCTTCTGAACGATGGCCACCAGCCCGGCGTACACCACACCCACCACCGCCAGCACCATGAAGACCGGCGCCACCGACACCATCTGCTGGGGGAAGAGGGTCAGCCCGAACCGCAGGAAGCCATAGGCCCCGACCTTCACCATCATGGTCGCCAGCACCAGCATCGCCGTGGGGGCCTGGGTGTAGGCATCCGGCAGCCAGGCGTGGAACGGGAACACCGGCACCTTGATGGCGAAGGCGAGGGCGAAGGCCAGGAACATCCACATGCCCAGCTGGGCCGGCACCCTCACCGTCTGCAGCTGCACGAGGTCGAAGCTGTACTGTCCGGCCTGCCCCTTGTAGAGAACGGCCAGGCCGATGATGGCCAGCAGCATCAGGAGGCTACCAACCGCGGTGTACAGGAAGAACTTGAAGGCGGCGTATATGCGCCGGTCGCCGCCACAGATCCCGATGATGAGATACATTGGGATGAGCATCGCCTCCCAGAAGAGGAAAAACAGCACCAGGTCCAGCGCCACGAAGGCGCCGATCATGCCCGCCTCCAACAGCAGCAGGAAGACCGCGTACTCCTTGGGCCGGCTCTCCATCTCGCGCCATGAGGCGCCCAACGCCACCGGAGTGAGCAGCGCCGTCAGAACCACCAGCAGCAGGCTTATGCCGTCCACCCCGAGGTGGTAGCTGATACCCAGCCCCGGAAACCAGGGCGCCTGCTCCACGAACTGCATATCCGCGGTGCCGGACCGGAAGGCCGAGAGCATCGCACCGGCCACGGCCAGCGTGACCAACGAAACCAGCAACGCCCAACCCTTGATCTGTCCGGCCCGGTTCCGGCTCATGAACGGGACGACCAGAGACCCAAGGACCGGCAGAATGATAAGGACGCTCAGGAAGGGGAAGGCGGATCCGCTCATCGAACCCCTCCGATTTGCATCAGGTAGAACAGCACGACGGTGGCGCCCAGCAGGATAGCCAGCGCGTAATCTCTAACGAAGCCTGTTTCGACCCTCTTAAAGCCCAAGGCGAACCACTCCACGCTGCGGGCTGCTCCCCGCACGATTCCATCCGTGATGGCCCCGTCCACCGGCCCCGCCAGCAACTCCCCAAGCCATCTTCCCGGTCGCAAGAAGAGGAAGCCGTAGAGCTCGTCCACGTACCACTTGTTGAGAAACAGCCTGTACAGCCCGGGGTACCAGCCGCCCACCCTTGCGGCGGCCTTGGGAAAGCGCACATACATGAGGTAGGCGACGAAGATGCCTCCCAACCCCACCAGCACGGATACCATCATCAGCGGCTCTTGCATCCCCTCGGCGCCCACGGCCAGCGGAACGGGATCGGTGTACCGCTCGAACACCGGAGACAGGAACCGATCGATGGCACCGGTGCCGCCAACGAAATTGATGTACCCGCCCAGGGCTGCCAGGACGGCCAGCACACCAACCGGCGCAACCATGGAGAGCCCCGGCTTATGGATGTGGTGGGCAACCTGCTCGTCCACCCGGCTCGTGCCGTGGAAGCAGAGGAAGAACGCCCTGAACACGTAGAAGCCGGTCAACCCCACCACCGCCAGGGCCATTACCCCCAGAACCGGGCTCCCTCGCTGGCTGGCAAAGGCGGCGAAGATGATCTCGTCCTTGCTGAAGAAGCCGGACAGCAGCGGGAAACCCGCCAGCGCCAGGGCACCGACCAGGAAGCCGAGGTACATGGAGGGAACCCTCCTCCACAGTCCGCCCATCTTGCGCAGATCCTCCTCGCCGGCCAGGGCGTGGATTACACCGCCGGCCGCCATGAAGAGGAGCGCCTTGAAGAAGGCGTGGGTGACCAGATGGAACATACCGGCGGAGAAAGCCCCCACCCCAACGGCCAGGAACATGTAGCCCAGCTGGCTAATGGTGGAGTAGGCCAGCACCCGCTTGATATTGGGCTGCACCAGACCGATGGTCGCCGCGAAGAGCGCGCTAAGGGCTCCAATCGTCGCGACGATCGTCATTGCCGTCGGGCTCAGCTGATAGAGCGGGTGAGTCCTGGCGATCAGATAGACGCCGGCGGTAACCATCGTCGCCGCGTGGATCAAGGCGCTCACCGGGGTGGGTCCAGCCATGGCGTCCGGCAGCCAGGTGTGCAGCGGAAGCTGCGCCGACTTGGCCGCGGCCCCAATCAGCAACAGCAGCACGATGGCCGTTGCCATGGGACTGTTCACGGCCAGCTTCTGCGACGCCTGGGAGAAAACTCCGGAGTAGTCCAGCCGACCGAAATTGATGAAGATCAGGAAGATCGCCAGCAGAAGGCCGACGTCTCCAATGGAGTTCATCACGAAAGCCTTGGTTCCCGCCGCGGCGTTGGCCGGCTTCTGGAACCAGAAGGCGATCAGGGCATAGGAAGCGAACCCGACTCCACCCCAGCCGACCATCAGCAGCAGGAAGCTTCCGGCCAACACCAGCATCAGCATCGCCAGGACGAAGATGTTCATCAGGGCGAAGAATCGGGCGTAGTCGGCGTCGCCCTGCATGTAGCCCGTGGCGTAGACGTGGATCAAGAAGCCGACCCCCGTGACCACCAGCACCATCAGGATGGAGAGGGGATCCACCAGCAGGGAGAATGGGACCGACAGCTTGCCGGCGGCGATCCAGTTCCACAGGGGAAGCTGCACCGACTGGGCCGCGGCCGGCAGGCGCAGCATCTCGACCAAGGCGCCCAGCCCCACCAGGAAGGAGAGTCCCACCGCCCCGCTGGCCACCACGCCGCACGACCGGCGGCTTATCAGCCGGCCTACCAGTGAGCAGTACAGGAACCCGAGCGCCGGAAATGCGAGTATCAGCCAGGCATTGCTCAACAAGAGGAAATCACCCCTTCAGTGAACTGACCTCGTCTACGTCGACGTTGGCGCGGACCCGGAAGATGGAGGAGATGATAGCCAACCCCACCACCACTTCGGCTGCCGCCACCGTCATGACGAAGAAGGCTACCACCTGCCCCTCAATCGCCCCGAAGCGGTAGGCAAAGGTGACAAAAGCCAGATTGGCCGCATTCAACATCAGCTCTATGGACATGAACATCACCAGCGGGTTCTTCCTCACCAATACCCCGGACATGCCCAGGACGAAAAGGATCCCGCTGAGTATCAGGTAGTGAGACTGCGGAGCGATCATAGAACTTTACCCACCTTACGCTCGCCGCTTTGCCAGCACCATGGCCGCCACCATGGCCACAAATAACAGGAAGGAGGTCAACTCAAAAGGAAGCAGATACTGTGTGAACAGACTCGTCCCAATAGCCTCCAGGTTTCCGTTCCCGGCAGCCGGCTGCATCGCCTGCGCCGGAGATGCCATCTTCCCTGCCGATGTCAGGAACAGCAGACCCAGCCCCACCAGGAAGGCCAGCGACAGTCCAACGGCCCACGGCAGCCGGTTCACGATCTTGTCGGGGGTCTCCTCGCTGGAGGGGTTCAGCATCGTGATGACAAAAAGGAAGAGCACCATTATGGCGCCCGCGTATACCGTGATCTGCACCAGCGCCAGAAACTCCGCCGTCAGGCTGAGGTAGAGCAGGGCAATGCAGAACAGGTTTGCCACCAGGAACAGGGCGCTGTGGACGGTATTTCGGCTGACCAGCACCGCGATGGCAGACAGTACTGCGACGGCGGCGACTGAGAAGAAGTAGACGAGCTCCATTACTTCAGCACTTCCTGTACGTAGGGGAGGCTCCTCACCCCTTCAGGGGCCTCGCCGTGGCCCTTGTCCGGTGCCACAATCAGCCTCTCCTTGGTGTAGATGAAGTCCTCTCGATCGTCGTCGACCAGTTCGAACTCCTGCCCCAGCACGATAGCCTGCGTCGGGCAGGCCTCCTCGCAGTAGCCACAGAAGATGCAGCGCAGCAAGTTGATCTCATATCGCTTGGCGTATCGCTCACCGGGAGAGCGCCTGTCCTCGTCCGTGTTCTCCGCCGGCTCCACGAAGATCGCCTGGGCGGGGCACGCCGCTGCACACAGCGAGCAGCCGATGCAGCGCTCCATTCCATTTGCGTACCGGTGAAGGTTGTGTCGCCACCGCTGCCGGGGCATAGTCGGCCGCTTCACCTCGGGATACTGGAAGGTGTACCTCGGCCTGAACATGTGCCGGAAGGTGATGGAGAAACCCTTCCCGAGACTCAGTATGTCTTTGATGTCCTGGATCACACTGCCGTTTGCCATCAGCCCTTCAATTTCCCTACGCTGCCGACGTCATTACCACAACTACTGCCGTAACCACCACGTTCAATAGCGCAACCGGCAGGATGAACTGCCAGCCCAGCCGCATGAGCCGGTCGTATCTCAGCCTGGGCAGCGTAGCCCTGGCCCAAATGAAGCAGAACACCACCGCGAACACCTTCAGCACGAACCACCACGGCCCGTCCATGAACGGCCCGTGATAGCTTCCGAGGAAGAGGGTAGTGGCCACCGCGCCGGAGGTCACCATGCTCACGTACTCGGCCAGATAGAACATAGCGAACTTCAGCCCTGAGTACTCGGTGTGGTAACCCGCCACCAGCTCCTGCTCAGCCTCCGTCAGGTCGAAGGGCGCCCGGCCGTTCTCGGCCAGCGCACAGATCAGGAAGAGCACGAAGGCCAGCGGCTGGATCACCACCATCGGGACAGTCTGCTGGAAGGCCACGATGTCGGATATCCGCAGGCTTCCGGCCGTCACCACCACGCTCAGTATCGAGAGCCCCATCCCCAGCTCGTAGCTGATCATCTGGGCCGAGGAGCGGACCGAACCCAGCAGCGAGTACTTGCTGTTGGACGACCAGCCGGCAAGCACGATGCCGTAGACCCCCAGTGAGGAGACGGCCAACAGCACCAGAACCCCAACGCTCACATCGGCGATCTGTAGGTCGATTGGGAACCCGAACAGCTCAAACCTGGGACCGAAGGGGATCACGACGAAGCTGAACATGGAGGCTATCATGGCGATGGCCGGGGCGATCCAGAACAGCACCTTGTCGGCGCCCTGCGGCACGGAGTCCTCTTTGAATATCGCCTTGACGGCATCGGAGATCGGCTGGAGCAACCCCTTCGGGCCGACCCGGTTGGGGCCGATCCGGATGGTCATCCAAGCCAACTCCTTCCTCTCCAACAGGGTGGAGTAGGCCGCAGCGAGGATCAGCACGAAGAAGACAACTATCGATTTGACCAGGGCAGTCAGGACCGCCAGGATTAGCACCATCAGACGCTGGGCTCCTGTTCCTGCTCTTGCACGGATTCCGGTTCCTGTGCTTCCAGCCGTTTATACCAGAGGTGGCGCTCCCGGCCATCGTGCGGCGCCTGTGTCTCCGGGGCCCCTGGGTAGCCCCATCTCAGCCCCTTCTCCCCCAGGTCAGCGAACCGCAACCCCGAGTAGAGCGGAAGCTCTGCCGCCAGTGCGTCGAAGACCTCTCCAGCCTTCTTGTAGCCCCAGCCGGCGCCGAGCCCCTCGGCGACTCCGGCAATGATCTCCCAATCCTGGCGGGCCTCACCCACGCACGGCACCGCGGCCTCAAGCCGCTGAACCCGGCGCTCCAGATTTGTATACGTTCCATCCTTTTCGGCGAAGCTGGCGCCTGGCAGCACCACGTGGGCCATCTGGGCCGTGGCAGTCAGGGTGATGTCCTGCACAACCAGCAGCTCAACCTTCTCCAGTGCCGCCCGCAGCTGCTCTGCACCCTTCTGTCCGGCGGGGTCTATCCCCACCAGGTAGAGTGCCTTCAGCTGGCCCTCCGCGGCCGCCTTCACCATCTGCAATCCGCTCAGGCCGGCGCTGCCCGCTCGCAGCTGTCCCGGCAGTAGATTGGCTAGCAGTCCCATGTCGATGGCGCCCTGGGAGTTGCACTCCAAACTCAGGGGGTACAGTCCACCACCCTGCTCCCTCAAACACCCCGTTGCCATCGCGAGCCAAACGCACGCCTCCTGGAGCCCGGCGGGCGCACCGGGAAGCGGCCTCGGGAACAGCACCGCGATCTGACTGGTACCGGCGAGCAGCTCGGCTACCCGCCGGATCTCCTCCGGCGAAACGCCCGCGGCCTCCCGCACCCGCTCCGGCGTGAACTCCGACACCGTATGCGCCACCACGTCGTATCGATCGCCCAGTCGCTGCCTGGCGGCGCCCCCCAGAAGCCCCTGCGCCAGCATTATGTGAAGAATGCCCTTCACCACCGCCGCCTCGGAGCCCTCTTTCGTGCTGATCCAGGTCGAGCTACGCTTCGTCAGATCGGTCGACTTCGACCCGATGCTGACCAGCTTTGCCCCCTTCTCCTGCCACGCCTTCTTCAGTCTGAGGTCGAGCACCGGCTGCTGCTGGATCGGGTCCACATCGGCAAGCAGTATCACCTTCGCCGACTCAAGCCCCTCTATGCTCCCGCTGGCGGCGTCGACTCCGCCCTCGGGCTGAGCGTACTGACCGTGAAGCCCGTGATCGAGGTTCTCACTCCTCAGCCGCGTCCGGAACATCTTCTGGAAGAGGTACAGCTCCTCGTTGGTGGAGCGCGCCGAGATGATGCCGCCCAGACTCTCCCCACCGTAGATCTCCCGCATCTGCCTCATGCGCCGGAACACCGTCTCCAGCGCCTCGTTCCAGGTCGCCGGCATCAGCTTTCCGTTGCGCCTGACCATCGGCGTGGTGATCCGCTCCGGGCTGTTGACGAACTCATAGGTGAAGCGCCCCCGGTCGCACAGCCATCCGTCGTCCACCGGGGTGTTCTCCCGGGCGGTCAGCCGCATTACCTCGCCGTTCCTCGACCCGACGGTGATGTTGCATCCCACGCTGCACTGGCTGCAGATGCTGGGGGTTTCCGTCAACTCCCACACTCTCGCCCGGAAGCGGAACTTGGACGAGGTCAACGCCCCGACCGGACACAGCTCGATGGTGTTGCCGGAGAATGAAGAGTCGAAGCTCCGCCCCGGCATGACACCCACGTAGCTGCGCGACCCACGGCTGATCAGCGTGATGCTCTCTTCGCCCGCGATCTCCCGGACGAAGCGGACGCAGCGGGTGCACATGATGCAGCGCTCGCGGTCCAGCACTATCTTCTCGCTCAGCCTGATCGGCTTGACGAAGTGGCGCTTCCCCTCACCGAACCTGGACCTGTCGGAGGCGTACTTGAAGGTGATGTTCTGCAGTGGGCACTCGCCGCCCTTATCGCACACCGGGCAGTCCAGCGGATGGTTGCACAGCAGGAACTCCAGAACGCCCTTCCGCGCCATTAACACCATCGGTGAGTCGGTGTGCACCACCATGCCATCACTCACCGGCGTCGTGCAGGCCGTCTGAACCCTGGGCATCTTCTCGATCTCGACCAGGCACATCCGGCACGCCCCAACGGGGTGCATCTTCTCGTGATAGCAGAAGACAGGGATATCGACCCCCGCCTGCTTGGCAGCATCGGTGAGGAGGGTACCCTTCGGCACCAGCGCCTCGCGGCCGTCGATTGTCACCTTCACCAGATCAGCCATGACTCGCCACCCCGTCGCCAACCATGCAGCGCCCCTGCTTGATGTGGTGCTCGAACTCCTCCCGGAACAGCCTGATCCCGCTGGTCACCGGGTTGGTCGCCGCGTCCCCCAGGCCGCAGAGCGCCTTGCCGCCGGCGATGTTGCTGCACAGATCCAGCAGCAGACCCACGTCACCCTCCCGGCCGTGTCCGTGGACGATCCGCTCCAGGATCGCGCTGAGCCACCGGGTGCCCTCGCGGCAGGGGGTGCACTTCCCGCACGACTCATGGTCGTAGAACTCGACCATCCTGGCAACGGCGTGGGGAATGCAGACGGTTTCGTCCATCACGATAATTGCGGCCGAGCCGAGCATCGATCCCGCCTTGGCGACCGCGTCGAACTCCAGCGCCAGATCCAGCATGTCCGGCCCCAGCATCGACGAGGAGGTGCCGCCGGGGATCACGGCCTTGACGGCCCGCCCCTCCAGCACTCCCCCGCCGTGCTCGTAGATCAGCTCCCGCAGCGTCGTGCCCAGCGGTAACTCGTAATTGCCAGGTTTGTTCACGCAGCCGCTCAGGCAGTAGATCTTGGTTCCGGTGTTGCGGGGAGGGATCCCGATGGAGGTGTACCACTCCACGCCACGGGTGATGATGTGAGGCACGTTGGAGAGGGTCTCCACGTTGTTGATCACGGTCGGCTTGCCGTACAGCCCCACCAACGCCGGGAAGGGCGGTCTGGAGCGCGGCATCGCCCGGTTGCCCTCCAGCGACTCCAGGAGCGCCGTCTCCTCGCCGCAGATGTAGGCGCCGGCACCCCGGGAGAGCACCAGATCCAGGGAGAAGCCGCTCCCCAGGATATTCTTCCCCAGGTAGCCCCGCTCGAACGCCTGGGCAATGGCGTTCTCCAGCCGCCTCGCCCCGAAGGCGAGCTCACCCCTTATGTAAATGAAGGCCTTTGAAGCATTGAAGGCGTAGCAGGAGATGACGATCCCCTCGATCAACTGGTGCGGATCGTTCTCCACCAACTGCCGGTCCTTGAAGGTGCCCGGCTCGCTCTCGTCACAGTTGCAGGTCAGGTATCGCTGCAACCCAGGATCCTTGGGGACGAAGCTCCACTTCATGCCGGCGGGGAAGCCGGCGCCGCCGCGACCCCGAAGTCCGGAGGCTTTCACGATCTCGATGACCTCGGCGGGGGTGTGCTCCTTAAGAGCCTTCTTCAGCCCATCGTACCCACCCCGGGATTCGTACACGTCGATCTCCCAGGAGTTCGGGATCCCCATATTGCGGAACAGGATCTTTTCCGTCACCGACATCTATCCTCTGCTAGCATTACCGCTTCGGCGTTCTGTAGCGTCGGGGCTTGTCCCCGACGTCTCACACATGCCCACGAACACCCGTTGCCAACAGGTACGACGTCGCCCACGAGGGGCGACGCTACACTACTGACTCCCTGCCTTCGCCCGTAGCTCCTCAAGGAGTCNGTCCACGACCTCAATCGTCAGCTTCTCGTGGTAGTCCTCGTTCACCATCATCACAGGGGCGTCGCCGCAGGCCGCCAGGCACTCTACCGTCCGAAGGGTGAACAACCCATCCGGCGTAGTCTCATCGGGGGCTATCCCCAGCTTTTCCTGCAGGTGCTCCAGCAAGCGGTCCGAGCCCCTCAGATAGCAGGAGAGATTGTTGCACACGCCCAGCACGTACTTCCCAACCGGGTGGTCGTAGAACATGTCGTAGAAGGTCACCAGCTGGTACAGCGCGTTGGGGTCAAGATCCAGCTCCTCGGCAACCTCGGACACGACCTCCGGAGACAGCCAGCCGAGCTGATACTGGGCCAGCCGCAACGAAGCGATGGAGGCCGAGCGGGTCTCAGGATACCTCTGAATCGTCACTCGGATCTCAGCCCTGGTTTCTTCGGAGAGAATCCCTGCCACTATCTGTCACAATCTCCCATAATTGGATCGATGGCCGCGATAATGTTCACCACGTCGGCGATCATGCCGCCCTTGGCCATAACCGGCATGGCCTGCAGATTCGCGAATGACGGCGTCCGCACGTGCACCCTGTAGGGCTTCGGGCCTCCGTCGGAGATGACGTAGAAGCCCAGCTCCCCCCGAGGCGACTCCACACACAGGTACACCTCGCCGGCCGGGACTATGTAGCCCTCGGTGGCGACCTTGAAGTGGTGGATCAGCGCCTCCATGTTGTCGGAAATCGCCTGCTTGGGCGGGAAGGCCTGTTTGTACTCCTCGATAACGTATGGCCCCTCGGGAAGGCGATTGAGCGCCTGCTGGACGATCTTTAGACTCTCCAGCATCTCCTCCATTCGCACCAGGTAGCGGGAATAGCAGTCGCCCTCTTCGTGGGTAACGACGTTGAAGTCGTAGCTCTCGTAGCCGCAGTAGGGGGCGTCCTTGCGCAGGTCCCGGGGAACGCCCGCACCCCTCAGCACCGGTCCAGTCACCCCCCACGCCAGACACTGCTCGGCGCTCAGCTTCCCCACCCCAACCATTCGGTCCAGCCAGATCGGGTTGCGGGTCAGCAGCCCGTGGTACTCGGCTAGGTGGCCGGGGAAGGTATCGATGAAGCGCTGCACTTCCTTCTCAAAGCCGGGGGGGAGGTCTTTTGCCAGCCCGCCGGGCCGGATGTAGCTTGTCATCATCCGCTGGCCGGAGCACAACTCGAAGATGTCCAGGATCTCCTCGCGCTGGTTGAAGGTGTACATGATGGGACTNGAAGCACCCAAGTCAAGGGTGTTGGACCCAAGCGCCACCANATGGCTTGCGATACGGGTAAGCTCCACCAGCAGCACCCTCGCCACCTGCGCCCTGGGCGGGGCCTCGATCCCCAGCAGCTTCTCAACGGCCAGGGAGAAGCCCAGGTTGTTCCCCATGGGGTTCAGGTAATCCATCCGGTCGGTGAGGGTTATGCACTGCTGGTACTTCTTGTGCTCGTACGTCTTCTCGAAGCCGGTGTGCAGGTAGCCGATAACCGGCGTGCACTCGTCGACAACCTCTCCGTCCAGGGCCAGCACCAGCCTGAGCACACCGTGAGTGGCGGGGTGCTGCGGCCCCATGTTGAGGATCATTATCTCGTCTTCGCGTACCAACTGCGGCTCAGTCGCCATTCTGACTCTTCTTCTTCACCGTCTCGGGATGCTCGGCCGCCCACTGCTCTCGGCTGGCCTTGATATTGTGGCTGAACTCCACCTCTTCCCAACCCAGCGGGACATCCTTGCGCAGCGGGTAGAAGTCCGCGTCCTCGGGCATCAGGATCCTGGTCAGGTTGGGGTGCCCCTCGAAGCGGATGCCGAACATGTCGAAGGTCTCGCGCTCGTGCCAGTTGGCCGCCGCGAACAGCTCCACAACAGAGGGGACAACCGCGTCGCCCTCCTCCAGCGGCACCTTGATACCCACCCGCGTCTTCTCCGTCGGGGAGTAGAGGTGGTACACGACGGCGAAACGAGGCTCCAGCCCCATCCCCGAATAGTCCACACCCCATACGCCCGAGAGGTGAGTGAACCCCTCCTCACCGTCCCGGAGCGTCCGGCACACTACTCGGATCGAGCCACGGTCGACTATCAGGGACGGGGTCCCCGCCGCATCGACATCCACCCCCAACAGGCCATCGCCGACGGCCTGCCTTATCCGCGCGACGAGGGAATCAGAACTTGCCATTGATGTCTCCCTCGTGCATGATCTTCATCTTCAGGGTCTGCAGGGCCTCCAGCAGCATCTCGGGTCGGGGCGGGCAGCCGGGGATGTAGAGGTCCACCGGCATGATCTTGTCGACACCCTGCACGATGGCGTAGTTGTTGAACACCCCACCGCAGGAGGCGCAGTCGCCCATGGCGATCACCCACTTGGGATCGGGCATCTGGTCGTATAGAAGCTTCAGCACCGGGGCCATTTTCTTGGAAAGCCGGCCTGAAACTATGAGCAAATCCGCCTGCCTGGGGCTGGCTCTGAACGCCTCGGACCCAAACCTCGAGATATCGTAACGGGGCATGCCGCTTCCCATCATCTCAATTGCGCAGCAGGCCAGGCCGGAGGTGAGTGGGTAAATGGCGCCCTGCCGGCCCCAGTTGGCAAGCTTGGCAACCAATACCTGCAATCCGCCTGGAAGCTTCTCCTCTACTCCCAATCGAAGGCCCCCTTCTTCCACACGTAGAAGTAACCCACCAGCAGCACCAGCATGAAGGTGAGCACCTCCACGAGGCCAAACAGCTTCAACTGGCGCAGAACAACGGCGAACGGGTAGAGGAAAATGATTTCGATGTCGAAGAGGATGAACAGCATCGCCACCATGGTGAAGCGGACGTGGAAGCGGCGGCGTGCCGGCATGAGCGGCTTGATGCCGCTCTCGTACGGGATTGCCTTGGTTGCATTGGGGTTGTAGGGACCCAAGAATCGGGTCAGGAGCAGGAATAGACCCGAGAACGCAACCAGAGTCCAGAAAAGCACGGCTATGGGGATGTACTGTGCGGGCATCGAACCACCATCGTCTTCGACCTGTGTCGGCGCCGGAGCCGCGTCGACGGGACGCTCCAAAGCTCCCCGTTCACGCGATTGTGGATTATAGCACCAAGTTCAGGAATGTGCACCTTTCCCTCACCCCCCTACCCTGCTATTATGATGAGAGATTTCCCCAGAACCTCCCATGAACACCATCAGGCAGGACTTTGTTGGGCAAGGCCGATCTCCACATCCACAGCGGCGTCAGCGACGGCATGGCTTCTGTCGCTAGGATCATGAGCTACGTTCAGGAGAACACTGACCTCGACCTGATTGCCATTGCCGACCACGATGCCGTTGACGGTGCGCTCCAATCGCTGGAGTGGGTCAATGGCCACCCGGGCTGCCGCTTCCAGGCCGTTTTCGCCAGCGAGATTACCACCGCCCTGGGCCGTCATCTGCTGGCCTACTTCTTCCGCCCGCCTTACCCCACGGAGCCCTTTCCCCGCGGCAAGAGCTACCGCCACACTATCGCACTAATCCACGAGATGGGAGGGTTGGTGGCCATCCCCCACCCTACAACCATGTGGACCCCATCCGGTGGCTACCGGCACATCCTCCGGCTTCTTGGGGCCGGGGTCAGGATCGACGGGGTAGAGGTGTGCAACGCCGCGATCGGGGCCAAGGGCAACGCCGACAAGATTCGGCTGTTCAACCGCCGCGACTTCCACCTGGGCGAGCTAGGCGGCAGCGACGCCCACCATGTGGCCCAGATCGGCTCAGGCTTCACCCTGTTCGAGGGACGCAGCTGCGCCGACTTCGAGCAGTGCCTGACCCACCACAAGACCAAGGCGCGTTTCGGCGAATGTGGGTCTGTCACCGTCGGCGAGCACGCGCGGCAGGTATTCAAGAGCTGGGTGGAGAAGCCAACCCGAGGACTGCGCGTCTCGCTGGCCAACTACTACCACCCACCCACCTAGGGTTTGAGGCAGGGTGATCCGCGTTGGCCCATTGGCAAGGCAGGGTGATCCGCGTTGGCCCATTGGCAAGGCAGGGTGATCCGCGTTGGCCCATTGGCAAGGCAGGG
>JGI24132J36420_10000858_pt1 | contig 14131 bp, 15 predicted proteins | sample BarGraNGADG00212_3_FD_36420 | JGI IMG/M metagenome (IMG submission 36420) | reverse complement strand
GCCTCCCAGGTGGCACGCCCGACGAACTCGAGGGACGACCGGGTGGGCACCACCCGCACGTCGTGCCCCGCCTCGGTGAACAGCCGCAGCAGGCCGGCCGACTTGTAGGCGGCGATGCCCCCGCAGACACCGAGCAGGATATGCACGGGCGGCGGGTCAGCCGTCGGTGGGCTGGATGGTCAGCAGGCCGGCGTTGATCTCCCGCAGCGCGATCGACAACGGCTTCTCCTGATGACGGGTCTCCACGAGTGGGCCGACGTACTCGAGCAGGCCCTCGTTCAGCTGGGAGTAGTAGGCGTTGATCTGCCGGGCGCGCTTGGCCGCGTAGATCACCAGGGCGTACTTGGACTCCGCAGCGGTGAGGAGCTCGTCGATGGGCGGGTCGGTGATGCCCTCGGGCGATGCAACTGTTCCGGACATGTGTGCGCAGCTCCGTGATCGNGTGGTCGGTGGCCGCCTGGGCGTCCCGGGCGGCGGTCGGCCAGGTGGGCCGAGGCGAACTGCACCAGTCTACCGGGTGCGCAGTCCCATCACGGAGATCAGCTCGTCCGTGGCCCGGTGCACGTCGTCGTTCACGATCACGTGGTCGAACTCGTCGGCAGCGGCGAGCTCGACGCGCGCCGTCGNGAGCCGCCGTTCACGCTCCGCCAGGTCCTCGGTGCCCCGGCCGACGAGGCGCCGCTCGAGCTCNGCCCAGCTGGGCGGGGNGAGGAAGACGAACCTCGCGCCGGGCATGGCNGCGCGGACCTGTCGAGCGCCGGCGAGATCGATCTCCAGGAGGGTCGGCCGACCCTCCGCCAGGCGCTGCAGCACCGGCTGNCGGGGGGTNCCGTACCGGTTGCGNCCGTGCACGACNGCCCACTCCAGGAACTCACCGTCGGCGATCATCCGGTCGAAGGTCGGCCCGTCGACGAAGTGGTAGTGCACACCNTCCAGCTCGCCGGCGCGCGGNGGCCGNGTCGTTGCCGACACCGACAACCACACCTCGGGATACCGCGTGCGGACGTCTGCCGAGACCGTGCCCTTGCCCACTGCGGTCGGGCCGGCCAGCACCGTGAGCCTGGAGTCCNCGGGCCCGGNCTCGCGCGGNACGGCCAACNCGCNGCTCAGCCGAANCGCTCGACGAGCGCCCGAGCCTGGTGCGGACCGAGCCCCCTCAGCCGTCGGGTCTCGGAGATCCCGATCTCGGCCATGATGGCGCGCGCCTTGATCTTGCCGATGCCGGGGAGAGACTCCAGGAGCGACGAGACCTTGAGCTTGCCAAGGACGTCGTCCGTGCGCGCCTGCTCCAGCACCTCGGCCAGCGAGCCCTGGGAATACTTCAGTCGGTTCTTCACCTCAGCTCGGGCCTGCCGGGCAGCGGCAGCCTTCTCCAGTGCAGCGGCGCGCTGTTCCGGGGTCAACGGTGGTAGAGCCACGCGGGGTCACCTGCTTCACGAACGGCGTTGGCGGTCGGGTTGAACCTAGCGAGCCGGAGCGTCCCTCGGCAACGCGCAGCCCAGAATACTTGCTGGTCAGCGCAGTGCGGCCGCGGCTTCCGCGGTGGCCCGTGCTGCCGCACCGAGCAGCGCGGCGGTGTCCGGACCTGCTACGAGCACCGCGCGGGACGTCGTGGCGAGCACCGCCCGCCGGGCGGCCCCGAACACCTCGCGGAGCTGCGCCGACCCCGCGCCCTGCGCCCCGACGCCCGGGGCGAGCAGCGGACCGCGGACCGCCGCCAGGTCGATGCCGAGGTCGCGCACCGCCGACCCGACGGTGGCACCCACCACGAGGCCAAGCGAACCCAGCCGGCCACCGCCGGCCAGCTCGGCCGCGTTCAGGTCGCNCACCTGCCGGGCGANGGCTGCGGCCACCGCCTCCGGCCCGTCCGGGCCGGCGCCGACGGCGTGCTGGACGCTCGCCCCCTCAGGGTTGGAGGTGAGCGCGAGCACGAACAGGCCGCGGCCGGAGCCAAGGGCGGCGCGTACGGCCGGGTCCAGCGACCCGACGCCCAGGTAGGGACTGACGGTGAGGGCGTCGCAGGCCAGCGGCGCGCCGTCGCGCAGGTACGCGTCGGCGTAGCCGGCCATGGTGGAGCCGATGTCGCCCCGCTTGGCGTCCAGGATCATCTGGGTCCGGCCGTCCGCCCGCCCAGCGGCCAGGACCTCCTCCAGCACCGCGACCCCGGCGGCGCCGTGCCGCTCGAAGAACGCCGACTGCGGCTTGAGTGCTGCGACGTTCCCGGCCAGCGCCTCGACAACGGTGAGCGCGAACCGGCGCAGCCCGACGACGTCGTCCGGCAGGCCCCAGGAGGCCAGCAGCGCCGGGTGCGGGTCGATCCCCACGCACAGCGGCCCCAGGTCGTCCATCGCGGCCGCGAGCCGGTCACCGAAGCTGCTCACCCGCCCGGCACCGGCGCTCACCGGGCCACCGACCGGTCGCGCAGCTCGAATGCGTGGTCCTGCAGACTGCGCACGGCGAACGGTCCGGCCCGNAGGGACTCGATCGCCTGCACGGCCGCGGCAAGCTGCTGGACGGTGGTCACGATCGGCTTGTCGGCCGCGACGGTCGCCGTGCGGATCTCGTACCCGTCCGCCCGCGCGCCCTGCCCGGAAGGGGTGTTCACCACGATGTCCACCTCGCCCGCCGTGATCAGGTCGACGATGGTCGGCCCGCCGTCGACGTGGCCCTCGGATGCCTTGCGGACCACCGTCGAGGCGACTCCGTTGCGGTGCAGCACGGCAGCGGTGCCCTCGGTCGCCAGGATCGTGAAGCCCATCTCGGTGAGCCGCTTGACCGGGAATGTGATCGCGCGCTTGTCCCGGTCGGCCACCGAGATGAACGCGGTGCCGCCGGTCGGCAGCCCGCCGAACGCGGCCGCCTGGGACTTCGCGAACGCGGTCGGGAAGTCCACGTCGATGCCCATCACCTCGCCGGTCGAGCGCATCTCCGGCCCGAGGACGGTGTCGACCACCGTCCCCTCGGCCGTGCGGAAACGCTTGAAGGGCAGCACCGCCTCCTTGACCGCGATCGGGGCCTGCAGGCTGAGCGAGCCGCCGTCGCCGCCGGCCGGCAGCACGCCGGAAGCCCGGAGCTCGGCGATCGTCGCACCGGCCATCACCAGAGCCGCCGCCTTTGCCAGGGGCACACCTGTGGCCTTGGACACGAACGGAGCCGTGCGAGAGGCCCGCGGGTTCGCCTCGAGCACGTAGAGCACGTCCGAGACCAGCGCGAACTGCACGTTGAGCAGGCCTCGCACACCGACGCCCCGGGCGATCGCCTCGGTGGACCGGCGGACCCGGGCGAGCTCCGCGGTGGAGATGGTCACCGGGGGCAGCACGCAGGCCGAGTCGCCGGAGTGGATGCCCGCCTCCTCGATGTGCTCCATCACCCCGCCGAGGTACAGATCGGTGCCGTCGTACAGCGCATCGACGTCCAGCTCGATGGCGTCGTCCAGGAACCGGTCGATCAGCAGCGGGGGGATCTCCGCGGCCGGGCCCGATGCCGCGGCCCGGGCTCCCTCCAGGGCTCGCCCGACGTACTCGGCCAGCTGGGCGTCGGAGTAGACGATCTCCATCCCGCGTCCGCCGAGCACGTACGACGGCCGCACGAGCACCGGGTAGCCGATCCGGTGGGCCACCGAGGTGGCCTGCTCAAGGGTCCGTGCGGTGCCGAACGCCGGGGCAGGCAGNCCGGCGTCCTGGAGCACACGACCGAACACCCCNCGGTCCTCTGCCGCGTCGATGGCCGCCGGTGNCGTGCCGAGGATGGGCACNCCGGCCGCCTGCAGTCGCTCGGCCAGCGACAGCGGNGTCTGGCCGCCGAGCTGGACGATCACGCCGGTCACGGGCCCGACNGCGAGCTCGGCCTGGTAGACCTCGAGGACGTCCTCGAAGGTCAGGGGCTCGAAGTACAGCCGGTCGGAGGTGTCGTAGTCGGTGGAGACGGTCTCCGGGTTGCAGTTGATCATGATCGTCTCGTAGTCGTCCCGCAGTGCCAGCACCGCGTGCACGCACGAGTAGTCGAACTCGATGCCCTGGCCGATCCGGTTGGGGCCGGACCCCAGCACGATGATGGCCGGACGGGTCCGTGGCTGGACCTCGGTCTCGTCGTCGTAGGCGGAGTAGTGGTACGGCGTCCTGGCCGCGAACTCGGCCGCGCAGGTGTCGACGGTCTTGAACACCGGCCGGATCCCGAGCGCCTGGCGCACCTCGCGCACGGTGTCCTCGGAGATCCCCCGCAGCCCGGCGATCTGCGCGTCCGACAGACCGTGCCGCTTGGCGCGGGCGAGCAGGTCAGGAGCCATCTCGGGTGCGGCCGCGACGTCGCCGGCCACCTCGTTCACCAGCTCGATCTGGTCCAGGAACCACGGGTCGATCCCGGTGGCCGCATACACGTCCGCGATGTCCGCGCCGCCCGGCCGGCCCACCGAGCGCAGCACCTGCTGCACCTGGATCAGCCGGTGCTCGGTCGGCACCGCGATCGACGCCAGCAGCGCGGCCAGTGCCCCGCCGGACGGGACCGGGCCGTCCCAGTGGAACACCGAGCCGGCCTTGTCGATGGACCGCATCGCCTTGCCCAGCGCCTCGGTGAAGTTGCGGCCGAGCGCCATCGCCTCACCGACGGACTTCATCGTCGTGGTCAGGGTCGGGTCGGCCGCCGGGAACTTCTCGAACGCGAACCGCGGCACCTTCACCACGATGTAGTCGAGGGAAGGCTCGAAGGACGCCGGGGTGGACCCCGTGATGTCGTTGGGGATCTCGTCGAGGGTGTAGCCGACGGCCAGCCGTGCCGCGATCTTCGCGATCGGGAAGCCCGTCGCCTTGGAGGCGAGAGCCGAGGACCGGGACACCCGCGGGTTCATCTCGATCACGACCACCCGACCGGTCTGCGGCTGCACGGCGAACTGGATGTTGCAGCCGCCGGTGTCGACGCCGACCTCGCGGATCACGGCGATCCCGATGTCCCGCAGCCGCTGGTACTCCCGGTCGGTCAGGGTCAGGGCCGGGGCGACCGTCACGGAGTCCCCCGTGTGCACCCCCACCGGGTCGACGTTCTCGATCGAGCAGACCACCACGACGTTGTCCACGTGGTCCCGCATGAGCTCGAGCTCGTACTCCTTCCAGCCGAGGATCGACTCCTCGAGGAGCACCTCGGTGGTCGGTGAGTACTGCAACCCCGAGCCGGCGATCCGGCGCAGCTGGGGCTCGTCGTAGGCGATCCCCGAGCCGAGGCCGCCCATGGTGAACGACGGACGCACGACCACCGGGTAGCCGAGCTCTGCCGCGCTCGCCAGCACCTCGTCCATCGTGTGCGCGATCAGGCTGCGGGCGCACTCGGCCCCGCAGCGCTCGACGACGCCCTTGAACGCCTGGCGGTCCTCGGCAAGGTGGATCGACGCAGGGTTGACCCCGATCATCTCCACGCCGTACCGCTGGAGCACGCCGGCCTCGGCCAGCGCGATGGCGATGTTCAGCGCCGTCTGGCCGCCAAGGGTAGGCAGGATCGCGTCCGGCCGTTCCTTGGCGATGATCGCCTCGACCACGTCGGGGGTGATCGGCTCGATGTACGTCGCGTCGGCGAACTCCGGGTCCGTCATGATCGTCGCGGGGTTGGAGTTCACCAGGATCACGCGCAGTCCCTCGGCGCGCAGCACCCGGCACGCCTGGGTGCCGGAGTAGTCGAACTCCGCAGCCTGGCCGATCACGATCGGCCCGGAGCCGATCACAAGGACGCTGGAGATGTCAGTTCGACGCGGCATCGGACTCCTCGGCGGTGCGCGGGGCGGTGGCCGGAGCCGAGGCGTCGTCGGTCCCGAGGGGCCGGTGGGTCCGACCGGAGGCCATCAGCTCGATGAACCTGTCGAACAGGTAGTCGGCGTCATGCGGGCCGGCGGCGGCCTCTGGGTGGTACTGCACGGAGAAGGCCGGCAGGTCCAGGCACTCAAGACCCTCGACGACGCCGTCGTTCAGGGCGACGTGGGACACGGTGACGCGCCCGTACCGGCCGCCGTCGTACGGCGCGACGGCGTCGTGGTCGGTCGGTGCATCCACCGCGAAGCCGTGGTTGTGGGCCGTGATCTCCACCTTGTTGGTGCGCCGGTCCATCACCGGCTGGTTCACGCCGCGGTGCCCGTACGTCAGCTTGTAGGTGCCGAAGCCGAGTGCCCGGCCGAGCAGCTGGTGGCCGTAGCAGATGCCGAAGAACGGGATCCGGCGGTCCAGCACCCCGCGCAGCAGCTCGACCTCGTGCACGGCGGCCGCGGGGTCGCCCGGGCCGTTGGAGAAGAAGACTCCGTCAGGGGCCAGTGCCAGCACCTCCTGCACCGTCGTGCCGGCCGGGACCACGTGCGTGCGGACGCCACGCTCGGCCAGCCGGTGCGGCGTCATCGACTTGATCCCCAGGTCGACGGCGACCACCGTTGCGACCGGTTCGGTGCCGCTCGCGGGACCGCGCAGTGGCTGGACGGTGTACGGCTCGGCGACCGTGACCTCCCGGGCCAGGTCGGCACCGCTCATCACCGGCGAAGCCGTGACGACGTCCAGCAGGTCCTGCTCCACCCGACGGCGTCCGGACCCGTCGACCAGCCCGTCGCCGGAGAAGATGCCGGCTCGCATCACACCGCGTTCCCGCAGGTGGCGGGTCAGGGCGCGGGTGTCGATGTCGCTGATCCCGACGATCCCCTCGGCCTCGAGCGCCTCGGGAGGCTGCGCGTCGACCGCCAGCTGGAGGGGCGGATCGCGGGGTCGCGCACGACGTAGCCGGCGACCCAGATCCGGGTCGACTCGGGGTCCTGCTCGTTCATCCCGGTGTTCCCGATGTGCGGGGCCGTCATCACCACGATCTGCCGGTGGTACGAGGGGTCGGTGAGGGTCTCCTGATACCCGGTCATCCCGGTGTTGAAGACGATCTCGCCGACCGTGCTCCCGGTGGCCCCGAGCACCCGGCCGGTGAAGGTCCGGCCGTCCTCGAGCACCAGGACGGCTGTCTGCCCGTTCATCGGTGGTCCTCCCTCGTATGCACCATCACGGCGCGGACCGCCTCGATCAGGCCGGCACGGTCGGCGTCGTGCCGCGGCAACAGGCCGGTCTCGACCACCGTCTCGCCCGCCTGCCAGCCGATCAGCACCAGACGCGCCCGGCCCACCGCGGTCCCCGCGATCCCGGCGGCCAAGGTGACGTGCAGGACGGCGGAAGCGGGCAGGTACAGGTCGGCGCTCCCGGTACGCCGGACCAGCACGCCGCCGTCGTCCACCTCGACCGCCGCCGGTGACCGCACGCCAAGGCCGTGCACGGCCAGGCGCTCCAGCGGGCGGCCGGCCAGGGTGCTCGACAGGTAGGTCGCCTCGACCGGCCCGAACCGGACCGGACCGCGCTCGGCGGGGACCTCGGGCAGGCTCGGCAGCGCCGACCCCGACCACCGCGCCCGCCGGGACCATCCCCGGCGCATCGCGATCAGTGCGACCACCGTGATCAGGACCAGGACGCCGATGCCGAGCCCCGTGCGGGTCACCGGGCCGCTCCCCCACCGACGGGCGTCGCCGGGCGGCTGTCCAGGACTGTCGGATGACCCCGCAGGAAGGTTGCCACCACCCGACCGGTGAGCTCGCGGCCGCCGTACGGCGTGTTCTTGCTCAGGCTCGACAGAGCCGACGGGTCGACGGTCCAGCGGGCCGCCGGATCGACCAGGACCACGTTCGCCGGCTCCCCCACCACCAGCGGGCGGCCCTGGGCGAACGGCCCGTCGTCCACCCGACCGATCCGCGCGGGGGCCACCGACATCACGCGTGCGACGTCCGCCCAGCTCATCCGCCCGGTCTCGACCATCAGCGTCGCGACAACGCTCAGTGCCGTCTCCAGCCCGAGCATGCCGAAGGCACCGGCTGCCCACTCGCAGTCCTTGTCCTCCCGGCTGTGCGGGGCATGGTCGGTTCCCACGACGTCGATCGTCCCGTCAGCCAGGCCGGCCCGCAGCGCTTCCACGTCCTCGGCGGTCCGCAGCGGCGGGTTGACCTTGAACAGTGGGTCGTAGCTGCGCGCCAGCTCGTCGGTGAGCATCAGGTGGTGCGGCGTCGCCTCGGCCGTCACGGCGATGCCACGGGACTTCGCCCACCGGACCAGGTCGACCGAACCCGCGGTGGACACGTGCAGCACGTGCAGCCGCGACCCGACGTGCTGGGCCAGCAGGACGTCCCGGGCAATGATCGCCTCCTCGGCAACGGCCGGCCAGCCGGTCAGGCCGATCTCGGCCGAGACGACGCCCTCGTGCATCTGTGCCCCGCGGGTCAGCCGCGGCTCCTGCGCGTGCTGGGCGATCACGCCGTCGAACGCCTTCACGTACTCCAGGGCGCGCCGCATCAGGACCGGATCGTGCACGCAGTGCCCGTCGTCGGAGAACACCCGGACCCGCGCGGCGGAGTGCGCCATCGCGCCCAGCTCGGCCAGCTGCTCCCCCGCCAGCCCGACGCTCACCGCGCCGACCGGGAACACGTCCGCCCATCCCGCGGCACGGCCGAGCCGCCAGACCTGCTCGACGACGCCGGCGGTGTCCGCCACCGGTGAGGTGTTCGCCATGGCATGCACGGCGGTGTACCCCCCGACCGCCGCGGCCAACGTGCCGGACGCGACGGTCTCGGCGTCCTCCCGGCCCGGTTCGCGCAGGTGGGTGTGCAGGTCGACCAGTCCGGGCAGGGCCACCAGCCCGTCGGCATCGACCACCGTTGCACCGGCGACGCGCGCCTCGCGCCCGGTCGCGGCGATCCGACCGTCGTCGAGCAGCAGGTCGGTGGGCTCGCCGCCCAGCGGGGCCACCCCACGCAACAGGTAGCTCATGCCCACGCCTCCCTCTCGCCGGCCAACAGCAGGTACAGCACCGCCATCCGGACCGCGACGCCGTTGGCCACCTGCTCGACGATCACCGCCCGGGGCGAGTCCGCCGCGTCGGCGGAGATCTCCAGACCCCGGTTCATCGGGCCGGGATGCATGATGATCGCGTGCTCGGGCAGCATCGCCAGACGCCGCGCATCGAGTCCGAACTCCCGGGTGTACTCCAGTGGGCTCGGGAAGAAACCGGTCGCGCCGCCACCGTCGCCACCCATCCGTTCGCGCTGCACCCGCAGCATCATGATCGCATCGGGCTGCTGCCCGGTGATGACGTCGTCCAGGTGGTAGGACGTGTCGCAGGTCCAGCTCTCGACGCCCACCGGCACGAGCGTCGGCGGCGCGACAAGGGTCACCCGCGCGCCAAGGGTGTGCAGCAGCTGGACGTTGGAGCGGGCCACCCGCGAGTGCAGCACGTCGCCGACGATCGCCACGTGCAACCCCGCAAGGTCAAGGCCGACCCCATCGGGGTTGTCGGTGCTGCCGGCGAGGTGGCGGCGCATCGTGAAGGCGTCCAGCAGGGCCTGGGTGGGGTGCTGGTGGGTGCCGTCCCCGGCGTTGATGATCGCCGAGCTGAGCCAACCGGAGTGCGCCAGGCGGTGCGGCGCCCCTGAGGCCTGGTGCCGGACCACGACGGCGTCGGCTCCCATCGCCTGCAGGGTCAGAGCGGTGTCCTTCAGGGACTCCCCCTTCGACACGCTCGAACCCTTGGCCGAGAAGTTGATCACGTCGGCGGACAGCCGCTTGGCGGCTGTCTCGAACGAGATCCGGGTTCGGGTGGAGTCCTCGAAGAACAGGTTCACCACGGTGCGGCCGCGCAGCGTCGGCAGCTTCTTGATCTCCCGCTCCTGCGTCGCGGCCATCCGTGCCGCGATGTCGAGCAGCTCGATCGCACCGGTCCGGTCCAGGTCGGCGGCGCTGAGCAGGTGCCTCATCGCCGGCCCCCCTCGATCCGCACGGAGTCGACGCCGTCGATCTCGGCGAGGCGAACCCGGACCTGCTCCCCCAGCGCCGTCGGCAGGTTCTTGCCGACGTAGTCCGCCCGGATCGGCAGCTCCCGGTGCCCGCGGTCCACCAGGACGGCGAGCTGGACCGCGCGAGGCCGGCCGAGGTCGCCGATCGCGTCAAGGGCTGCCCGGATGGTGCGGCCGGAGAACAGCACGTCGTCGACGAGGACCACCACCCGGTCGTCCAGGTCGGCCATGTCGGCCGGCAGCTCGGTCTGGCCGATCGACCGGGTGGGGTGCCGGTGCAGGTCGTCGCGGTACATGGTCACGTCGAGGGAACCCGACGAGGCCGCGGGCGTCCGCATCCGGCTCGACCTCGGCGATCTTGGCGGCGAGGCGCTGGGCCAGGGGTAGGCCACGGGTGGGGATGCCCAGCAGGACCAGGTCACCGGCGCCCTTGTTGCGCTCGAGGATCTCATGCGCGATGCGGGTGAGTGCTCGACCGACGTCGGCGGCACCGAGCACCTCGGTGCCCGCATCGGGCATCGGCTCGATAGGTTCGGTGGGTTCGGTGGGTTCGATGGNNCCATCCTGACCTCCTTCCCCGCCTCACGGGACGGGTGTTAAAGGATGTCTGACGGCTCGCACCTTACTGCACGGAGCCCGCCGGACGGTGGTGCGCCACCACCTGCTGGTCGACGACGACGGCGACGGCCGCCGCGAGCTGGTGACAATCGTTCGGGAGCGTCGGTGCGCCGGGTTNGTCACTGTNACANGTATGTTGCGGATTGACCTCGGCGAAATGATCGAGATCCGCCCTCATGTTGCCGGGGAGCGCCGCCGATAGCCACCAGGTGGGTGGATCCATGCCGTCGTGGCCCACGGTCGTCCAGTGCATGGTCGCTGGCGTCGTGGTCGGCCTCGTGGCGGTCGAAGCCGGTGCGTGGCGCGGTGGGCTGCGCCGCGATGGCGTGCGCTGGAGTGTCGCCTGGACCCTCTCGCTCGCTGCGGTCTGCCTGCTCAACGGCCTGTACGGCGCCGTCGCTCCCGGTCCGGACGCGGAGATCCTGCTCTTCGGCCGATACCTCGCCTTCGGCGCCGCAGTCGTTCTGAGCCTGCCTGCGGTGCAGGCCTACACCAGCGGGCCCGCGGTCCGGGTGCTCAGCGCGCTGACAACCGCCTGGTTCGTCGCCGGTGGCGTGCTCTGGTGGACGACCCCGCTCCTGCTGGAGGGCGTCGGCACCGACGGCCTGCCGGTGTACGGCCCGCTGATGTCTGTGGTCGAGCTGGTGTCCTTCGTGATCGTCGGGTCGTACGTCCTGCGCGCCGTTCGCGGCCTCGAGTTCACGACCACCGGAGCTGTCGTGACCGCGGCNGCCCTCGCCTCCGTCGTCGCCGTCGTCGCCAGTTCGCTGCTGCCCGTCACCGCGGTGACCGAGCTGGTTCGCGGCCTGTGGGTGGTCCCGCTGATCATCGGCCTGGAGCTCCTCGCGGCCACCCGGGTCGGCGCGGTCCGCAGGGCGGCGGACCGCCGCGAACGCATGCGCGCCGTGCTCGCCTCCGTGTCCAACGCTGCGTGGCTGGTCAGGACGCCCGAGGAGCTGCTGGACACGGCTCGCGAGCAGTGCCGCGCACTCCTGACGGACCCCTCGATCCAGGGCTCCCTCCGGCCGCTGTCCAAGGACCGCTTCGTCACCGAGTTCTACTCCGCGGACGGCCGTCACCTGCTGGCGGACGAGCAGCTGTTCCTTCGCGACCTCGCCCGGGTGGTCTCCAACGCCGCCGAGCGGTACACCCTGACGGCGAAGCTGCGGGTCGCCGCGTACACCGACGCCCTCACCGGCCTGCACAACCGACCCGCCCTCGACAAGCACCTCGTCGCCGTCCTCGGCAAGGCGGAGGTCGAGCACACCCGGGTGGGCATCCTGTTCTGCGACCTGGAGAACTTCAAGCACGCCAACGACATGCGGGGCAGGGAGTGGGGCGACCGGTTGCTCGTCCGGGTCGCCATCCAGCTGACCGACGCCGTCGGCGGCGCGGCATTCGTTGCCCGACACGACGGCGACCACTTCGTCGTCGTGCTGGAGCGGGCCGGATCCGACACCGAGCTCCTCGGACTCGGGCTGCGGGTGCACGAGCGCTTCGAGCACCTCGCCCACCGCGTACCGGCAACGCCACTGACCGTCGGCGTCGCGGCCTGGCGAGCCGGTGAGGTCAAGGACGTCGACGCTCTGGTGCGTGGGGCCGACCTGGCCATGCAGCAGGCCAAGCGGTCCGGGCGCGGCGCGGCGTTCTACGACGACCACCTCCGCGACCAGTTCATCGCCCGAACCACCATGCGCCGCGAGCTCGAGGACGGCATCGCCGCCGGCGACATCGTCATCCACTTCCAGCCGCTGACGGACTCCCGCACACTCGAGGTCGTCGGCATGGAGGCGCTGGCCCGCTGGCGCCGGCACGGCGTCCTGGTGCCGCCGTCGGAGTGGCTACCGCTGGCGGAAGAGACGGGTCTTGTCGTCGAGATCGGCCGACAGGTGTTCGCCGCGGCCCGCGCGGCGTCCGAGAAGTACGAGCTGCCGGTCGCGGTGAACGTCGCCGCGCGGCAGCTGGACGAGACGGACTTCGTCCGGCACGTCGAGCAGTCCTGGGGCCCCGGCGCATGGCGCCGGCTGACCATCGAGGTCACCGAGAGCGCGCTGCTGCACGACGCCGCCCTTGCCCGAGCCTCGCTCGCGACGCTGGCCGCCCGGGGCGTACGGATCGCCCTGGACGACTTCGGGACCGGCTACAACTCCTTGGCACGGCTGGGCGACCTACCGGTGCACATCCTGAAGATCGACCGGACGTTCGTCAGCGAGTCGCACAACCCTGCCGGCAGGGCGGTCCTGCAGGCCGTCCTGGCCGTCGCGCGGGCGCACGGCCTCGAGGTTGTCGCCGAGGGCGTCGAGTGCGCCGAGGAGCTCACAGCGCTCGTGGCGATGGGCGTCGGGACGGTGCAGGGCTTCATGCTCGGCCGGCCCGGGCCGACGCTCCCGATCCGCGGACGCCGCCCCGGCACCGGTTCGCGGCCCCCGGTCCCGGACCCTCGGCTACCGCACCGGCTCATGCCAGCAGCGTCGGCTTGAGCTCCACGAGGCGCCCCAGCAGCCCGTTGACGAAGGCCGGCGACTCGTCCGTTGACAGCGCCCTGGCCAGCTCCACCGCCTCGTCGACAGCGACCGCATCGGGGACGTCCTGGCTGAACAGCACCTCCCATGCACCGATCCGCAGCACGGCCCGGTCGACGGCCGGCATCCGGGCAAGCGTCCAGCCCTGGGAGTAGGTGCTGAGCAGCTCGTCGATCCGTTCCTGCTCGGCGACGACGCCCTGCACCAGGTCGACCGAGTACTGCGGCAGCGCGCTCTGCGTCCCGGGTCGCTCGAGGCGGTCCGCGAGCACCTCGAGCACCGGCCGGGCGCGCTGGTCGGCCTCGAACAGCACGTCCAACGCGCGTTTGCGGGCCTTGCTACGAGCAGCCACGTCAGTCGTTGACCCGGCCGAGGTAGGAGCCGTCCCGGGTGTCGACCTTCACCCTGGTCCCGGTCTCCAGGAAGAGCGGCACCTGGATCTCCGCCCCCGTCGCGAGCGTTGCGGACTTGGTGCCACCGGTCGACCGGTCGCCCTGCAGGCCTGGTTCGGTGTAGGTGATCTCCAGGACCACCGAGGCGGGCAGCTCCACGTACAGCGGGTTCCCGTCATGCGTGGCGACCGTTGCCTGCTGGCTCTCCAGCAGGTACTTGGAGGCGTCACCCACGACCGTCTCACCGACGTGCAGCTGGTCGTAGCTGGACGTGTCCATGAACACGAAGTCGTCGCCGTCCTTGTACAGGTACTGCATNTCACGCTTGTCGACGTTGGCGGTCTCCACCTTCACGCCCGCGTTGAACGTCCGGTCGACGACCTTGCCCGAGAGCACGTTCTTGAGCTTGGTGCGCACGAAGGCGCCGCCCTTGCCCGGCTTGACGTGCTGGAACTCCACAACGGTCCAGAGCTGGCCGTCGAAGTTCAGCACCAGTCCGTTCTTCAGGTCATTGGTGGTCGCCACTGTGGGTCTTCCTGCTCGCTCGGGTCGGTCCGGCGGGGCCGCACGACTGGCCGGGATGCCGGCGCCGGGGAGGTGCTCGCGGGTGCGAGCCGGTTCAGTTTACCGGCGACCCGCCTCCGGGGCGGCCCAGCCGGCCCCGCTCAGCCCGACAGCCCCGGGTCGCCGCCCAGCAGCGCCCGGCCGAGGACTCCGATCGCCGTCGCCCAGATCAGCGAAGCCAGGGTGCCGATCACGAACCGCTC
>JGI24132J36420_10000849_pt1 | contig 14182 bp, 10 predicted proteins | sample BarGraNGADG00212_3_FD_36420 | JGI IMG/M metagenome (IMG submission 36420) | reverse complement strand
AAGCCACTCGCCAAGCTCCGAGTTGCGCGTTCGCCAACGATGTGGCTCGGTTAACACATCGACAACCGGGAACATGTCCTCCACATCATGCCATCTGACGATATCGCCAGCGTGGAGTTTCCTGTAAATCGCCTGCAATGGGTCGCCCACAATCCTGCAAGGAAGCGCCCGGGCAATCGTGCCAATCAAGGCGTGCTGAGTGCCGCAGCAGTCCTGGTACTCGTCGACGAACACCCCGTCGTAGGAGACTTGCAGAACGCGACGTGGAGCACGACAGGCGAACAGGCGGCAGGCGGCAAGCCGCAGCGCGCTCCATTCTTCGTTGTCGCTCGGATAAGGGCAGTCCCAGTCGGCGAGACGTGGGAACGCGTTAGCAAAACACAATGCGAGACTGTCAATGGTGGTTACGCGGTATTTGGCAGAAGGAATACCGAAAGCGGTCAGCTTGGTGCGGAGTGCGTCAACGCCTGCGTGGGTGTGCGTAAGGACCAACTGCCTGCCTGTCGCGTACCCCACGGATTCCGCAATGAGGCGCGTCTTGCCGCACCCAGCCGGGCCAACAACCAGTCCTCGGCCACATCTCGCGAGGTTCTTCGCCGTGTCATTCGGCATAGGCCCATGCCTCTAGGGCCCGAAGTTTCACCCCCAGTGGGGTGGCCGCAATCTGCGACAAAGCTGCGACAACGACCCCTGCCAGTCTCCGGCCATCGTTCAGGTTCTTGAACCACCCTGAGGTCTTCGCCGCGTTCCCTATCGCCGCCCGGAGAGTGGGTTCATCTATGCCGTTTGCCTGCCATTCGCCAATATTGGTGTCGGTCACGGCACTCCCGTCGGCCCCCAGCTTGACGAGTTCTGTCTTGCAGGAATCAACGCAGCTCTGTTCGCCCTTGATTTCGCACCCCATATCCACGAGCGCCTGGAGTGTTGCGAGCGGAACATCCGCGGCAATCCTTTGCTCGGTGGCCATGTTCCCGTCCCACAACATCACTTCGGCCCCGGCGGCCCGAAGCTCCTGTTCGGTCGGATTGATTGCCCTGTCAGAATCACCAAACAGCGCTGTTTTGTAGCCCAGTTTGGCCAGTTGTCTCGCTGCCTCCGGCGCAGAGGTGCCGCCGCCATTGACGGAAACAACACCGCGAAGCTCGAAGCCCTCTCCTCCGTGAGTCTCCGCCCATACCAAGTTCAGTATGTCACAGAGGGCTTCTTCTGTTTTGCCCTCGCACACGATCACCACCCGAGCAAATACCGCCAGCGGGCATGAACGGATCACCGGTTGGAGTGCATCTTGTCCGTTCTCATCACAGGCCAGCACATCGAGGTGGCCGTTCGCATAGCGCGTGAAGCGGAGATTCTGAACAGACAAGGCAACAACTGGCGTGGGAGAATGGCTTGTCATAATGACTTGGCCTTCATTTCGGTCGTCGCACAACTTTTTAACGAGTCTGCGAATACGGTGGGGCTCAAGACCGTGCTCGACCTCATCGACCAGGACAATCGAAGATTTGCCGATCCCGGCCTCCTGCACAGCCAGCGCCGCAAGTCGTTTTGAACCGAGCCCAAAGGATTGCAGCGGGACCGGCCCGTCATAGAGAGATAAGACACCCTGCCCGAAGCGTATTGCGCGCACATCCAAACCGGGGTGAAGGTCATTGACAGGTACGCCATAGTCCCTCGCCATTGCCTTAGCCTGATCGGCGACCTGCTGCCATTCCTGGAGTTCCATTTCGCCGACCGCCTCGCGCGCTTTTCGATTGGCGACTGCGATGACTTGGGCGGAAGACTCCGCATCCGTGAGCCTTGCGAGTGCCGAGCCGCGACTCCAGGTCAGGTTGCGGTCAACATCATCGCCAAGCAGGGCGACGCCGAGGAGTTCCCTGTCGCGCCACGAGATGGGTCTTGGGTCAGGGTTGCTGTCTTTCACCACGGCCCATTGCGGCTCAAGGCCACTGTCAACGGTCAGGCGAATAGTCAGCACCTGCTCGTCTTCATCAGCCGGGTCATCGTGGATCGTTCGTTCACGGATCGAATACCCACGCAGATAGAGCCCGTACTTATCCTGCTTCGTCAACGCGTCTGGCAGTTCGCCGACAGTGGTCTCGATCACAAGTTCCTCGTCGGTTTTAGACTGGTAGAAGTCCGAGTCTGTGAAAGGGATATTCCACCGAGGCAGTAGCCCCATTTCGATGGCGTTCAGAATCGTTGTCTTGGCTGAATCGCCCGGGCCGACAAGACAGACGACGCGGTTATCCACGTGCCAATCCAGCGACTTGATGCCACGGAAGTTCTGGACCTTCAAGTAATAGACAAATGCCATTCTGTCGCTCCTTCATGAATCCACTGGCAGACCCCCCTATTCGTCATGCCCCGCCCTCCACGATGTCAATTTCTTCAGGGGTCAGGCTGTACAGTTCATAGACAAGCCGATCGATAATCTCTCGCTCAAGGCCAACGTCGGCTTCTGGGTTGCGCTCCTTGGCGGCAAAAATGCGATCCGTGATGGAAACGAGTTTGCTACGATCATTCGATGCAATTTTCGGAATCGGTAGATCGTTAATCATTTCTTTCGTAAATGTAGTTCCTTGATTGTAACTCGACGCTGGATATTTTTCCTTGAGGTAAAAGAACGCAACCGAACTGTTAACAATAGAGAGCAAATATTTCAGAGTTTCCAAATGGTCTGAAGCAATCATCAATGTTGTCTTGCCAGGAATGATAGTCCCATCCGCGTCTAAACAAGCATCAAGCAGATTCAATCCCTTTACGATCAATTTTCTCCTGATTGCCTTCTTGCCGTAAGAATTTGGAAATGCTTCAAAGAAACTTTTCTTGTTCACTACTGGCCGGACATACCTGGAACCCAAGTAAACCATTTCGCGTTGCCCCCATTTAGAAACAAACTTGCCTATGGTTCCTGTATTGATAATTCGCAAGTATTCTTTTGATGTGGCATTCTTTGGTTCTTCCTGGATGAATTCCTGCAATTTATATGCGTCAGAAGTTGCGCAGGCGTTTTCACAAACGCCAAGCTCAGATAAATGCCCTTTATGAGCATCTATTTTTGCTAACAATTCGATAGCGTCGGAAAAAAGCCAATCATAGGAGTAAGGTGACTTCAGAGCGTCTTTGCGAATGACACGCTTCAAGTGAATATCTGTTCCGGCATAGTCGTAAATGCGAAGGAAAGGTTGTGGCCGCTGCATGAAGACAGTAACGATGGCATCTACGTTTACGGTTTCAAAAACTGAGCGACCAGCCTTCAAAATACTGAATATCTTGTCTGTAGTCTTTAGCCGCATTTCATTACCAAACGACTTAGAGATCCATTTGTCTGGAGTTATGAAAGAGAGAATGCCTCGTTCATTTAACAACTGAAACCCTCTCTCGTAGAAGGCAATATAGATATCCCAATTCCCCTTGGTCATTGAGTAAGCCCCCTGAATTAGCTGTCGCAATTGGGCGCTGTCTCTCGTCATATTTTCGGAATCAATATATGGTGGATTGGCGATCATCACGTCAAATCCACCCTTGCGCTGAAAAACTTCGGAAAAGAAAATCTGAAAATCGAAATTGACTTCGTAGCCCAGCGTCTTCTTTGACGCCGCAAAACTGGCGGCCAATAGTTGATCAATCTGTGCTTTCCACTGTGCTTTCTTGGCATGGTCGGTTTCGTCAAAGAATTTCTGCTTCAATTTTTCAATGTCGCTCAATCGCTGTGACTTAAACGGGAAGCCCAGCAATGAATTGCCGACTACAATCTTGTAATCCAGGTTAGGCAGCGGATTGATATGCTCCACGTCTTCTTCGTCTACCACCAGCGACAGCCAAAGGCGCAGCTTGGCGATCTCGACCGCGCCGGGATCGATGTCCACGCCATACAGACAGTGTTGAATAGCGTGCCGCTTGAAGTGGTAGGGTGTGCGCTCGGTTGCGTCGTTAAAATAAGGGGTCAGCGCCAAACGGGCGCGGACAATCTCCGTCATCATGCCTACAGGAAATGCGCCAGAACCCACGGCGGGATCGCAGACGGCGATATCAGCCAATGCATCGTCAATCTGCTGGGCGTACTTCTTGATGCTGTTTGGCATCTCCCGCCCCCTGTATTTCGTATCCACAGCCTCGTAGTGGGAGATTTGCTCGCCTTGATAGATGAAGGTTTCCAGGTCGGTGCGAGGAACCCGTTGCATAGCGGCATTAATCACGGTATCGAGATAATTGATGAGGCTTTCCTGGCACATGTAGTGGACGATTTCACGGGGGGTGTAGATCGCGCCTAAACGCTTACGGCGATTGTCTTCGATTAGATTTTCAAAGACCTTGCCCAGCATCTCCGGGTCAATGGCCACTTCTTTTTCCAGCGGCTCGGCCTCGTTCACGGTGAAGTTATAGCGGTCGAAGACATCCAGCACACCGGTGCCGGTAATGCCTTCTTCCACGTATTCGGAATTGGTGAATAACTTGTTGGGTAGAATGATGTCTGTCTTGCTCCAGTCGTAATCGCCCAGCGGTTCAAACAGGCCGCCGTTGAGGAAGGGAATGCGACAGTTGAAACGCTTGGACATGGCCTCAGCGCCGCGCTCGGTCGCCAGCGTGTCATAGAACAGCGGCTCCAGCAGGTCGTTGAAGAAGTTGGTATATGCGTCATATTCGCCGTTGGCAAGCCGCCGCAGAAAGTCGCGCGGGCCGCTACCCCAGGGCTGGCCGCGCTTCACGCCCAGCCAGCCTTTCTTTTGCAGGAAATACAGAAAAACGATCTGCCCCATGAGTTTCTTGGCAAAGTTCACGGTGTTGACGCCCTTGGCGGCAAATTCATCACGCAGGGTTTTGTCTCTCGCGGCCATTTTATCCAGGGCCGCGCGAATCTCTTCAAACAACTCCGCGTACTTGGTGAAGAACTCTTTGGTGACGGCTTCGACGCTGAACGCTTCTTCGAGCGCGACCAGCGTCGGATCGGTCGTAGTGTCTTGCAACAGATCGAGGAAGCGGGCCTGCGCCGTATGGCAGCTTTCGCCTTCGCCGACAATGTAGGAAAAACGACGCGCCGGGGTGAGGCGCGTTACCGTATCCACTTTGCCAGAGTCTTTTTCGACGGTGGCATATTCCATCTTGATGTAAGAAAAGCGCCAGGACGTTTCGGAGGGTGAGACAAAAGCGACGAGGGCCGCGTCTTTTTCATCACGATTCTTGAGATGATCGGCCACAAAGTTGCGAATCACTGTGCGGGCGCGTTCCAGTTTGGAGTCTTTCGTGAGATGCACCACCAGCACATCGAGCGTTTCCTTGTCGGGTGATGTGTAGGTGCCGAGCCTCTCGTAACGGTTGACGTGGTTTTTGAAGGCGTCCTTAACATATGTATTGTTCCACGCTTTGGCCTTTGACTCATCAATCCGATTCAACAGGTTGACGGCAAAGTTGCGGAACCTGGCTTTTTCGAAGCCTTGGGTGAAGGTCTGCCTAATGAGGGCATAAGATTGGTCGCGGTTCATTTGGCCTCCAAAAGATAGGATGACAGGATCACCTCGCGCAGGCTGAGAACATGCGACGTCATTTGCGCGCGTGTGGTTTGGAAGAACAGCGAGGAAATGTCGCGCCGCAGAATCCCCAGTACCTTCAGGGGCTGGATCTCCTTCTTCAACGCTTCAGCTACCTTTTTTGTGGTCGGCTTCGGGAGCGCCCCATCGATCAGCAGTTGGACGACCTTTTGAATGTAAAGCTCATCATCCTCGGTAAAGCCGTGATAGCGGCGTATCTCTTTCGCCTTCAGACGCTTCAGGATATAGGCGTCATTTGCGGTGCCTTTTTGCTTGGGGATGGCATCGTCTATGTCCGGGCTTATCGCCGTCTCAATAGCGCGCTTATTCTTTTCCAGCAGCGTGTAGAAGTCATGCGGAATGGCTTCACGCTTTTCTGACGGATCAGCCGGCTTGAGGGTTTTCGCCGTGGCGAAGAAGTCGAGCTCGAGAGATTCCGCTGCGCCCGGAGGGGCCAGGAAAAACTTGTCGAGCCGCCCCTGGCGGAAATAGGTAAGCAGCGCCGGAAACTCTTTAACGCCTTCGCCGTTATCGTCTGTAAAGAGTCTGGTCGAACGGGCCTTTTTGGGCAGGCGTTTGATGCGGGTGAAGAGTGCGGGTTCCTTGTCGCGCACTTCCCGGATTTCGGTGAGATATTCCAGTTCGCTTTCTTCGTCTTCCCCCTCGCCCGTGATCGTTTTCTTGGAGGTCAACTTGGCAAAGAGGTCATGCGATTTGATTTCCTCGCCTTCCGTCAGCAGACGGGCATCGGCGCCGAGCATTTCGATGAACGCGTGTATCTTGGCTTCAGCGGCTTCCTTGAGTTTGATCAGGTCGTTGCTCTCTTCCGTCGGAAAAAAGTTGTAGGTGTGAATGGTGTCAAATGTAGTATCCACCCGGTTGACGCGACCGACGCGCTGAATGAGGCGGGTCGGGTTCCATGGGATGTCGTAGTTGACCACGATATTGGATCGGTGCAGGTTGACACCTTCGGAAAGCACTTCGGTGGCGACCAGTATCCGGTATTTGTCCTGGGGTTGAAAGGCGCGGGCATCGAAATTGGCGATGACCTCCTTGCGTTCAGCATCAGTGGAGCTGCCGGTGAAAAGCAAAACCTTCCGATCAATATCATCGTTGATTCGTTGATGGAGATATTCCGCTGTCTCTTTGGATTCGGTGAATATAATTACTTTGCCCTTCTTAAGAATGCTGTCTTTGCGGAGAACCTCTGAAAAGGCCTCCCACTTGGGATCTCGTTTGATCTGTTTCCAAAGGGTTTCAATTTTTTTCAGGATCACGCGATCAGCTTCGAGGTCACGGAGAAAATCTGCATTAAATTCTTTCGCGTTCAGCCGTTCGGCCCTGTCCGTATCGAGCAGACGATCAATGGCTTCCTGGTTGTCAGTTTCCAGCAGTTCAAATATTTTATTGATGTGCTTTTTGCTGATGTAAACGTTACCATTATCAAATTCTTTAATGAAGCGATCATAGGATAGGATAAAGCGTTCAAGGCTCAGGCGGAATGCGTGGAAGCTGCTCTCCAGGCGTTTGATCAGGAGAATTTTCATAAACTTCGCTAGGTTTTGCTGACTCTGCACCTCGCGATTCTCGCGTTTGCCCTCGTAATAGGCCAAAGGCTTGTACCGGGCGTATGTGAAATCTCTTGTAATCAGGCGGACTGTTTCGATAAAGATGTCGTTTTCAGTCTTGTTGAACTTATAGAATAGGGGCTGGGGGTCTGTGACATCGGGAAATTTAAGACCTTGTAGTGTCAGGTCTTCCCCGTAGTATTTCATGATTTCTTTTCGTGTTCGCCGAATCATCAAATATTTGAGGATTTGCTCGCGCGTCTCCTTCGCATTGGCCTGGACGGTCGCAAAATACTGGTCCCGTTCGGTCTGTCGGTCGAGACCATTGAGACGTTTCTCAAGACGGGTGAAGAAGGCTTCAAGGTTCCGGACGTTGGGAATGGTGCTGTTCTTTCCGTTCTGAAAAAGTTTGACTTGGCTGAGAATGTCCCGCGGGGTATTGTTCAGCGGCGTTGCCGAGACCAGGATCACCCGTTTGCCGCGACAGATCTGCGCCAGCATCTCATAGGTCTGATTCGTCTCAGTGCGGAAGCGATGGGATTCGTCGATGAAAACATTGGAATACCTGGATACGTCACGTTCCAGGAGATCCTCCAATTTACCGCTGGATTCAAAATCGGTATGCGGAACGTGGAAATCCCCGAAAACGTTCGGCCACGATCCGCGATTGTTCTTGTCCAGCAAGTGAGGCGGTGCGATCACCAGCGACCGGCCGTCCAGTTGCTGGGCAAGCAATGCTGCCATGTAGGTTTTGCCGAGACCGACAACGTCGGATAAAAACAGGCCGCCATATTCCTGGAGCACTTTGCGTGCGCTGAGAACGGCCTCCTCTTGGTACTTCAATCTTTTAAACCCATCGGGAACGTAGATGTCTTCGAGTTGATCCGGACGGTTCAACTCGTCTTGGAAGTATTCGTACAGGAATTTCAGGTAAAGCTCATAGGGTGTAAAATGAGCGAAGGGCGACCGGTTGACGATGGTGTCTTCATAAGGTTGGGAAACATCCACGGCCACAGCCCAAAGCTCGTTGAACTTGGCGATGGCGAAATCATAATCAGCACGGTTTTTCAGTTCGACGTTGAATTCAAGGTTGTCCTGTAGCCCTGACTGGGTAAGGTTGCTCGACCCCGTGATGACCCTGCCCTTGTCCATAAACTCCTCGTTGAAGGTCATGATATAGACCTTGGCATGGAGTTTCTCACCGGGGTAGGCTTTGATCTCCAACTTGCCGGAACGAATCCACTCGACAAACTTGTGGACGCCCGTTTCGATCACCTCGCTGTCGTCGGAATTTTCAAATTCGTTGAGCACATTGTCCGGGATTTTCTCGATGACCGTCGCGTGCGACTGCAGCGGCAACTCGCCCTGCTCTCCGGCTTTTTGCAATAGTTCATACGCCGCGCGGTCGGTGTGCAGGCCGACGAGAATGCGTATCTTCTCAACATTTTCCAGCGCCGGGTATATCTTGTAAAAACCGCTGATGAAGAAGTAGCCGACCAGACAATCGAAAAAACGCGCGTCAGTCTTGAGGATGTCGGAAAAACGTTCTTTTAGACTTTTCCCGGACTCATTCGTAAGAAAGGTTAGATCAGATGACATTGTGAATTTCTCCGATTAAGTATTTCTTGTCTTGGGGATACTGATTTGAAGAATTATTTATTTCCATATTTCTGTCATCCATAACAGAAATATAGAAAAATTAACATCAGTTTTCATTGAGGAATTTCAAACGAGAAGTCCCGCCTCGGAAGATACGCGTAGATGACATTTGCCAATAGTCAACTCACACACACCGAGTAAAAACATCTTACCATAAACACGTTCACCGTTTATAAAAGTACCACCCGTACTATTCAGATCATATATCCACACGTCATTGGGATAATTCACGATGACACAATGTCGCCTGCTGACAGAATTATCTAAATAGAATAGTAATTCAGGGGACAGTGTACTTAATTACGGCAAGAACCCCATCAGACAAATTTAATCAGTTTGGTTAGACATAACATAACTTCATAATTTATCAATTAAATTATTTAGATATTATAGGATAGAAAAGAATTAAATCTTTTTCCGCGCAGCACGCAGCACGCAGCACTTTTTTGTTGACTTTTATCTGATTATCTATGAAAATGTCTATGTAAATTCATAGAAAAGAAAGGTATTAGTTATGGCTACGGCTTTAAAACAAGCAAATTTTCAGCTTCCTGGAGAGCTTTTGGATGAACTGCGCGCGACCGTCGGTAAGCGTGAGCAAAACAAGTTTGTCTCCGATGCCTTGATGCGGGAGCTTCAAAGGTTGCGTCAGCTAAAAGCCGTTGATGCATCTTTCGGCAGTTGGCAAAACGGAAAGCACCCTGAACTGACCGCCGGAGTTGACAGTTTTGTGCGTAATATCAGAAAATCTTCACGGGGAAAGCGTTCCGATGAATCAGCTAGTCGTTGATACGGATATATTAATCCTGCATTTGCGAGGCAGTAAACCTGTGCGGGATATGCTCAAAGAGGTGGCAAAAACATCGCAGTTCAAAAGCATGATTAAGATTACTTCATTGTATCATTTAATAACGAATTGCGGAGTTCAATAAATGCCGTGATGTTACTTTCAAGAGCCTGTGGCGTTATTCCTTTTCTGTGTCGGATTGTTCTTTAATCATTTTTGCAAGAGGGTGTTTTATTTCCGGGATACGCTCTGTTGCCACAGCCCAAACCGATTCATAATCAACGCCAAAATAGCCATGAATAAGTTTATCGCGCATTCCCACCATTCTTTTCCAGGGGATATTTTTGTATTGATTCCGCAACTCTTCAGGTATATTTTTTGATGCCTCTCCGATAATTTCAAGACTTCTTACGACTGCATTTCGGCGCATGTGGTTTGTTACAAATTTTATATAATCAGTGTCTTTGACAAAATTTTCTATATCATTTATCGCATCCAATATATCTTTCAGGTAATCGAGCAGGACTCTTTTCATAAATATTGAACCTCTTTCAATATTTCTTTTCCTATATGCGGCTTTAATGCTTTTTTGGAAACAAGATCAACTTTCCTGCCGGACAGTTCCGATAGCCTTTCTTCGAGATCGAGAAATCGAAAAAGATCAATAGGTGTTTCAAACTCAACAAGGATGTCAATATCACTATCGGCTTGTTCCTCGCCACGTATATATGAGCCGAAAACGCCAATCTCTTTTATATGAAATTCTTTTGCTATTTCTGGTTTGTGATTTCTTATTTTATTTAAAATGTGGTCAATTTCTTTCATTATGTGTCTCCATAAAATACTTTATTTTACATATCATAACCAGATAATATGTCAAGGATATTATTAATATTTTCAGGAACAGCGGACGCGTTAAGTTTTATTTTTCCTCATACCCCCGCGTTAAATAAAAAGTGGCCAGATCGAAGAATATGGTCATGCGTCTTTGCAGTTCAAAGGTCATGTAAAGCTCAAGATTTTTCTGCAGGGCGTCCTGTGCGAGGGCGAACGTCCAAATGTGTTTGCGGATAAGGCTAAGCGAGCTGAGTACCTCACTGATCTTGAAATCACCTTTTTTTCTTTCCCGGCCAAGCTTGGTATAAAAACTCTTAATCTGATTCACATCATAGAGGCCACCCAACCAGAGAGTAATCTGGGAAAGTATCTTATCGCAGATATTATATAGCGTGCGGTTCTCAACACTGTGGTATTCGACGGTTGTCGGATTTACTACTACGTCTTCCATCCATTGATTGATGATTTCTTCCTTATTCTTAAGGATCACATTGACCAGACGGCGCGTTAAAGGATTTTTCGCCACTCCGGGCCGGAGCTTTTTTTTATCCGCGTGTTCAATAGAATCAAATATCGCCCAGTAATCCCTTTTGCTTTTTATATAGGCATCCAGCGCGCGTCTATTGGGAGGGAAGGCCATAGGCGGCAGTTTGTTTACCGGCCAAAACCGGGTTTGCGCGCAATCACCACCGGCGGCAAGTTTCCCGCCGGTTTGTTCCACAATAAAAGTTAAAAAAAGAAGATCGCCGTAAAAACGGCTCTTGTAGGAATCAACATCCAGCAATCTGGATATTCTTCCCTTGATGCCGGTTTCTTCGTGTAACTCGCGTAAAGCCGCATCCTCGATGCTCTCTCCCGCTTCGGCAAAACCTGTTGGCAGGCACCATTGCCCTTTAAACGGAGCCCGGTCGCGTTTGACCAAAAGTATCTGTCTTGCCGAATCGAGAATAGAAGAAACAACTGGCAGCGGATTATTGTAAAAGAAAGAATTACAGCAGGGGCAGAAATCCCTCAAGACGCCGTCTTCGCTTTTTTTGGTAATTTCTCCTCCGCAGTAAAGGCAATGCCGGCGTTGCTTTTTCATGATGTTTCCTTGGGTGTCAAGGGTTCGGAACAAATGAAAATCCTGTCGTCTTTACACATTTTGATAATTTTTGAGTTCATGGTCATCTTTTGCAGCTCAAGTCTCAGTTGATTAAAAATGTCGTTTTTGAGGGTGTTTGTACCGGTCAGGAAAAAAGGCCTTTTGAACTGGTAGTATTCCAGAAAGAATTCTGTTTCCTGCGCCTGGAAAATGAGAGAATTATTAAAATCAATTTGCTGAATCCGGCGAAAATGAGGGGATAGAAGAGCTGCGCCATTCTCGGATGAAAATTGACGAAGGATAATTTCTATGGGTAGTGATTCATTGCCGGAAAGCAGTTGATTTTTATCCAGAATGGTTTTGGTAAGGGCAATTAATTCCTGCATGTTGCGGCGTCTGTGTGTGATGGTTATAAAGATACCGTTCTTTTTCAAAACACGGGCAATCTCCGGGATGATCTCAATAAAAAAATATAAAGCAAAACTGCAAATGACCAGGTCGAAAGTTCCGTTAGTGTATTTTTTAATCGGGTGAACACCAATTGAGGAAAAGTTTCCACTGTACCCGGCACGCTGGCATGCCTCCAGAAAAAAGGGCTCATATTCGGGAACAATATCCAGACCGGTGATTTTTGCTTCCGGATGAAGACGGTCTTTTAAGGCTTCCGTAAAAGAGCCGAAAGCGCAACCCAATTCCAGAACGTTTTGGCAATGGGTCAGATCGACTTGATTGAGTGCGGTAATGCGGATGTCATCTTTATTGGAGGATAATTTGCGGATGATTTGCTCAGTGCGCCGGTGCTTCTGCACGTTTCGGAATGCCTGGCGAATCTTTTTTTTATCGAGAGCTTCAGCCATAGTCATTACCAAATTTCCCAGACTTGAATAAATAAAGATTAGGATTCTTTTTTTACGCTGTTTATGTTGCGAGATCAAGCAATAAATCTCAGGCCAGTCGTTTTCTCCCGTAAGAAAGTTGGGTAAGTCCCTCATGGTCTAAGATATGGATATGGCGTGGAGTGGTCTTAATTAATTTATCCTTTCCCATCCGGTTGAAAATTCGGGAGAGTGTTTCGGGAATCGTGCCCAGGAGGCTTGCCAATTGATTTTTGGAGATGTCTAACTCTAAGATGGTAGCTCCCTTATTACGATCGCTCAGGTATAGAAGATAGGCGGCCAATCTTCCCGGCACTCCTTTTAAGGAAAGGTCTTCCACCAAAGAGGCAAGCGTTCGGAGACGAGACGAAAGGAATGCCAGCATATTTAAAGCGAGGGATGGGTTTTTACTGATCAGATCCACAAACGTCTGACGGGGAAATAAAAGCACCTTCGTTTCTACAAGCGCTTGCGCGGAAGCAGGGTAATGTTCTCCCGCAAAGACGGCTGCTTCGCCAAATGGTTCCTCACTCTCCATGATGTGGAGGATTTGTTCCTTACCTTCGGCGGATAATTTAAATATCTTTACTCTGCCGGATAGAATAATATAAAAGCCAATTCCCTCATCACCTTCGGAAAAAATGATTTGCCCCCGCTTAAAAGTCTTCTGAACCGCAATAGCAGCGAGATTTTCATGTTGCTTCAGAGGCAGTCCATTAAACAAAGGAATGGCGGCAATCTTATTGGTAAGTTCCATATAAAAAGAAATATCACTTATGCTTGACTTAAGTCAAGGCGCAACGGCTGAAAATAGTTAATGCTAAATACAAATTTAGATCACAATCAGTTAATAATAGAAAAGGAGAGATAAGAATTATGGAAAGTGAAGCGATGTTTTGTTACCAATGCGAGCAGGCAGCAAAAGGTGAAGGGTGTACGAAAATGGGAGTCTGTGGAAAAGAACCGGAAGTAGCCGCTCTGCAGGATATTCTTGTTTATGCGCTGAAGGGTTTGTCCGTTATTGCTGTTGAAGGTCGAAAAGCTGGTATAGTTGATCAAGAGATAAATGTATTCACGGTAAAAGCATTATTTTCAACATTGACGAATGTTAATTTTGATCCACAACGCATTGTTGAAATGATTAAAAAAAGTGTGAATCTGCGAGAAAGTCTTAAAAATAAGATCAGAAAAGCCGGAGGAAAGCTGGATGAAAAAGACAGTGTNGTTACATTTCAACCGGAATTCTTTACGGAGGGGCTGATTAAACAGGCCAGAAGTGTGGGTCTGAAAGCAGATACATCTATCAATCCTGATATTATGTCTTTGAAACATACGCTGCTTTTCGGAGTAAAGGGCATAGCCGCTTATGCTGATCATGCCCAGATTCTCGGACAGGAAGATGATNANGTNTACGCTTTTATTCATGAGGCTCTGGCAGCGACTTTAAGCAATGATTTATCTCTCAATGACTGGATCGGTCTAGTTTTAAAGTGCGGCGAGATCAATTTGCGGACAATGGAACTTCTGGATGCCGGNAATACTAAANCCTTCGGTCATCCTGTNCCGACAAAAGTTCCGCTGGGAGTTAAAAAGGGAAAGGCTATACTGATTTCCGGTCATGATCTCAAAGACCTGGCCGAACTTCTGAAACAGACAGAAGGCAAAGGCATTAATGTTTATACTCACGGCGAAATGCTTCCTGCCCATGGCTATCCTGAATTGAAAAAATATGATCATTTTTATGGCCACTATGGAACTGCCTGGCAGAATCAGGCCAAGGAATTCGCTGAATTTCCCGGCGCAATACTAATGACCACCAATTGTATCCAACGTCCGCGTGATTC
>JGI24132J36420_10000848_pt1 | contig 14192 bp, 13 predicted proteins | sample BarGraNGADG00212_3_FD_36420 | JGI IMG/M metagenome (IMG submission 36420) | reverse complement strand
GAATTGGAGGGCGACGGCCTGCCGCAGGCTGCCTTGTCCGATGGGACGGCGGGCCTGGCGATGAAGAGTCTGCCCGGCGGTCCACTCCCGGCCATCGGCCATGCAGTAATGGCGCGCGGGTTCCCGGCCGCGCGCATTCGCTACCCCGTCATTCGACGCCTGCTGGCGCTGCTGGCCCCGTTGTGGGCCTGGATCGCGCTTGCCGTCCTGCTCGGTTTCGCGACCATTGCCAGCGGTGTCGGTCTGATGGCGACCTCGGCCTGGATCATCGCCAGCGCGGCGCTCGGCCCGTCCATCGCCGTTCTGCAGATGGCGATCCTGGGTGTGCGCTTCTTCGGCATTGCACGCGGTGGTTTTCGTTACCTGGAGCGCCTGGTCTCGCATCAAATCACATTCCGGCTGCTGGCTCGTCTGCGCATCTGGTTCTACCAGGCAATCGAGCCCCTGGCGCCCGCCGGGCTTGAGGGGTATCGGAGCGGGGACCTGTTAGCGCGCGCCGTTTCTGACATCGAAACCTTGCAGCACTTTTACGTGCGCGTGGTCGCTCCGCCGGCGGTGGCCGTCCTGGTCACGTTGGCGATGTGGCTGTTTCTGGCGGGCTTTGCGCGTCCGTTAGCGGCGGTCCTGCTCTTCTTTTTGCTGGCTGCCGGCCTGGGCGTGCCGCTCGTGGGCAGGCGGTTAGGGCGCAACCTGGCGGGCGAAACGGTGAGATTGCGCGCAGAACTGGGCGCTTTCCTGGTCGACGGCATCCAGGGTTTGTCCGATCAACTGGCATTCGGCCAGGAAGGGACCCAGTTAGGACGGGTGCGGGATCTGGGCGGGCGCCTGGCCGCCCTGCAAGCCCGTCTGGGTTCCTTTGGCGGGCTTACCGGCGCGCTGGACAACTTGCTCGCCAGCCTGGCCAGCCTGGCGCTACTGGTTGTCGCCACGCCACTGGTTCGCGCCGGCCTCCTGGATGGCGTCAACCTGGCAGTGGTCATGTTAGCGGCTGCAGCCAGTTTTGAGGCGGTCGTGCCCCTGGCTCAGGCCGCCCAACACCTGGAGGGCAGCCGCGAGGCCGGGCGAAGGCTATTTGAGATCCTGGATGCCGGGCAGCCGGCTGCGTCCTCGGGCGACGCACGCCGCCGGCGCGGCGCCCCTCAGCCAATGAGCGGACGTCAGCCATTCGGCGCGTCCCAGCCTGACGTCCGCGACGCAAAACCCCAGATCGTCGTCCAGGGTCTCTCGTTTTGCTATCCTTCGGCGGCGCGCCCCGCGTTGGAAGGGCTCAGTTTCAGCATTGACGAAGGCCAGTGGGTGGCCGTCGTCGGGCCGAGCGGGGCAGGTAAGTCCACGCTGACCAACCTGCTGCTTGGCTTCTGGAGCTACACCGAGGGCCACGTATGGGTCGACGGGCGCGAGTTGTCTGAATACGACGTCGAGGACCTCCGCGCGCGCATCGGGGTGGTGGGGCAGAACACGTTTCTGTTCAACGGCACAGTGCGGGACAACTTGCTTCTGGCCCGGCCGACTGCCTCGCAGGCCGAGATGGAACGGGCCGCGCAGCAGGCCGGCGTCCATGAGTTCATCCTTTCGCTCCCCGAGGGGTATGGCACCTGGATCGGCGAAGGTGGCCTGCGCCTCAGCGGGGGGGAGCGCCAACGCTTCGCCATCGCCCGCGCGCTGCTCAAAAACGCACCCATCCTGATTCTGGACGAGGCGACTGCTCACCTGGACCCGTTGGCCGAGCGCAGCGTGACGCAAGCTATCCAGGCGCTCATGGCCGGCCGGACCACGCTGGCGATCACGCACCAGTTGTCAGGCCTGGAAACCGCCGCCGAAATCCTTGTCCTGCGTGACGGCTGCCTGGTCGAACGCGGCCGGCATGACGAGCTGCTGCGTAAGCATGCGGTCTATTACAGCCTGTGGCAGAGGCAGCAAGACAATTCGCGTTCCGATTTTTGCTCCCCATCCTTGCCCGTGATATAATCCCCGCTTGATCAGTTGAATCAGTGAGGAGGCACAAGTACCGGTGAAGACTTATCTCTATCTCGCGCAGATCGTCGTCGCGATCACGCTCACCGCGCTGGTATTGCTACAGGCCAAAGACGCCGGCTTGAGCAGCATGTTCGGCGGCGGTGACATGGGCGTTTACAAGACCCGTCGCGGCGTCGAGAAGACCATGTTCAACTCCACCATCGTCCTGGGCATCGTGTTCCTCGCGCTGGCGCTAGGCACCGCCATTGTGAGCTGAGTTGGGCAAGTATCTCCGTTGGCAGGCAGCCATTGCCCTGTTGGGCATCCTGCTCTTAGCTGCGCTGCTGAGCTACGCCGCTTATAATTTCACGACGGTCACCGTTCCCGAGCGGGGCGGCACCTATATTGAAGGGGTGGCAGGCAGCCCCCAGTTTCTCAACCCTCTTCTTAGCCAGAACAACGACGTAGACAGCGATCTCTCAGCCCTGCTATTCAACGGCCTGACCCGCCTTGACGAGCAGGGCAATGTGGTTCCCGATCTGGCCGGCGAGTGGAAGATCAGCGCCGACGGCCTGACGTACGACTTTAAGCTGCGTGATGGACTGAGCTGGCACGATGGCGCCCCGGTCACTGCCGCGGACGTTTTGTACACTGTCGGCGCAATGCAGAATCCGGACTTTCCCGGCTTCAAGTGGCTGAGCGTGCTATGGCGCGCGGTCAAAGTGACGGCGCCTGACGGGCCGGATGGCTCAAGCGTGCGTTTTCAGCTCGCGCAGCCCCTCGCGCCTTTCCTTGACTATACGACCATCGGTCTCTTGCCGGCTCACCTCTGGGCGCGCGTGCCGATCACGCAGATGCTCAGCTCGCAATTGAACACGCACCCGGTGGGCACCGGACCGTTCGANGTCAGCCAGATCACCGCCACGCATGCCGAGTTCGCNCCCAACCGGCGTTATTATGCAGGCTTCAACCCTTATCTCACCGGGCTGACCTTTCGCTTCTACCCCGATCACCAGAGCCTCTTGGCGGCTTTTGATCGCAAGGAAATCGACGGCGTCAGTTGGATCTGGCCCGAGGACATGCCCGCGGCCACGGAGCGCCAGGACCTTCAGTTGTTCTCCGCGCCCACGTCGGGCTATACACTGGTCTATCTCAACCAGCAGAACCCCAATGTGCCCTTCTTCAAAGACGTCGCCGTGCGCCAGGCCCTGTTGTATGCGCTCGATCGCCAGAGCCTGATCGACAACCTGCTCCATGGCCAGGGGATTATCGCCAACAGTCCGATCCTGCCCGGCACCTGGGCTTACGATCCCGACGTGCCGAAGTACGCCTACGATTTGGCTAAGGCACGCCAGTTGCTGGATGAGGCGGGCTGGAAGGATACCGACGGGGATGGAGTGCGCGAGAAGGACAAGATCAAGCTGGCTTTTGTCCTGGTTGGCAGCAACCGGCCGTTGCTCGAGGCCCTCTCCGCGGCCTGGGCGCGCATCGGCGTTCAGGCGGCCGCTCAGCCGGTCACCCTCGCCGGTCTCACCACGGATTTCCTGCAACCGCGCAGTTTTGACGCGGCCGTGGTAGATTGGGAGCAGCGCGGCGATCCTGATCCATACCCTCTGTGGCATTCGACCCAGATCAAGGATGGTCAGAACTATGCAGGCTGGAGTGATCCGGCTGCCGACGAGGCCATCCAGAAGGCCCGCGCGATCACCGACCAGGGCGCGCGCCGGCAGTTCTACGTAGACTTTCAGCGCATCTTTGGCCAGCAGGCGCCGGCGCTGCTCCTTTATCACCCCATCTACACCTATGGCGTGCGGGACAAGGTTAAGAACGTGCAGATAGGCCCGCTCAACATGCCGGCCGACCGCTTCCGGGATTTTGCCCATTGGTACATTGTCACCAAGCGCATCACCGTTGGGGGAGGAACACCGAAATTTGACACCTCGCCGCAGTAGTGGTATAAATTAGACAATCTGGTAACCGACTCCGGCCGAAGTGGCGGAATGGCAGACGCGCTAGGTTCAGGACCTAGTGAGGGTTGACCTCGTGAGGGTTCAAATCCCTCCTTCGGCACAGCAACATAGATCCCGCGACGGTTGCGTCGTGGGATCGTTTGCCTCAGGACCCGGATTCAGANAAAGGAACGGGTGATGTCCCAGCCTCGTTGGCGACGTCTGTTACCCGACACTTCGCAGCTCTGGATTCTGGCCGCTGTACTGGTCGTGATCTTTTTCGGAGTGAGTTTCTTTAACCTGGCCGGCGAGAAGAGCCAGGTTATGGCCAGGCAGCGGGCGGCCCAGCAGCAGCTGCAAACTCTGGAGGAGCAGAATCAGCGTTTGCGCGAGGCGCTGGCGGAGACGCAAACCGGCGCCAACATCGAGATGAAGGCACGCCTGTACTATGGCTATAGCTATCCGGGCGAAACCAGAATAGTCGCCCTGCCGTCGAGTGTTCAAGCCGAAGCGCCGGTGCCAGTTACCGAGGTTCCGCAGGCGAGCGAGCCCTTCTGGATGAGCCTGTGGAAACGGCTACCTCATCTTGACAAATAGAATGACCTGAGTATAATAACTCGTGCATTGCGGGGTGGAGCAGTGGCAGCTCGTTGGGCTCATAACCCAAAGGTCGCAGGTTCGAATCCTGCCCCCGCTACCTGAGTGTGATGGCCCGTGGTACTTACCTCGGGCCATTGTAGTTTAAGAGACGCCTTGGCCACGGCGGTCGTTTTTCCCCGCTCCAGAATGGCACCGCAAAGTTAACCAAGCACACCAGAAAACTTAAGGGCTTCTTAAGCGAGGCCTCTTTTCAGAATGTGGCCGGTTCCTTTGACACTCAAGGGAGCCTATGGTATGATCAGCGCCGGTGTGGGCTGGTTATCCGCTGGATCGCTCATCCCAATCGGTCTGAAGCCCTACACCGCACGCATGGCGACGTAGCTCAGAGGCTAGAGCAAGCGGCTCATAATCGCTGGGTCGGTAGTTCGAATCTACCCGTCGCCACTTTTGCGGGGGGCATGCCCCCCGCACCCCACCCCATATCGCGCTACATCATACGTATCGGCCGCTGGTCATCAGGCAGTAGTCGCCGCGCTGGCTCCTATCGGGATATCCACACCCTTTTCCTCTGCACATCCACGGGCGGCGAGCGGCCGTCCCTTCGGAGAGTCCACCACCGGCCCGTTCGCCCCCGGAAGTTGGCTACATAGAACCGGCGCCGGCGTTGCTGTGTGATCTACGGGTTAAAGGCGGGTTAACATCCCGTTACATTGCACGATCTCTCACATTCCCCACGCGCCATTAAGTCCTATACTTATCATTATTACCACATTCACCAGGCAGCATGCACACGAAGCGAGTCTGAGCTCGCAGCGCAGGGGGGGGTAGTGCTCCCCGGTTGAGGACTGCGCCGTGACTCCTGCTGTCTTCTGTTCCTCGAGGAGAGTGCTTTATGTCTCGGAAACTGTCGATTCTAATGGTCGTGGCGTTACTGGTCAGTGTTTTCGGCGTGTTCGGCGCGAGCGCGGCCTTCGCTGCGGCACCGGCCGCGCCAGTGGGCACCGGTCCCGGCAACGCTTTGCCTGTCCCATCGGCGGCGCAAACGCTTGCCGCTGGGCAGCGCGTCTGGTATGCATTCCAATATGCGGGTGACAAGTCGGAGATCGTGGCGGACATGAATGCGACCCCGGGCGGATCGGCCAACTTCGCCATCTGGACCCAGGGCAATGTGCAGAACTGGCAGTCCACCGGCACCGAGAACCCNGTCGGCCGTGGCTCGNCCAATAACAGCTNCGGCGGCGACCTGGTCTGGACCGGCAACTTCAACCAGGCCGGCACCTACTACATCGTCGTCGATCAGGCCGGCGGTAGCCCCGCCACCATCACCCTCAAAGTCACCGGCTCCGGAGTGTCCGGCCTCGGCAAGTGACCGTCGTCCTTTAGCTGAGTGGTCTGCCTCGGGACCCTGCATGCTGCCGAACGGGGCAGACCACTCGCCGGTTGGGATGGGTAGGTCNTGCACGACAAGTCTTGCCTTGAAGTCGGGAACCTGGACCACTACACCTTGTGCGTCATCTTGACCGCAAGGTGTCTTTAGTTATTCTGTTTCGCCTAACCCAGCCTGCCGCCCTTTCGAGTTCGCCTTCTTTCAGCGGACCTTTCTCCCCGGCCACAAAAAACCCTTCGGGAGACGCGATCAGGTCTCCACCCTTTTTCTTGAGCCTGTCTGCGATGGGCCTGGCGGCGTAGCCGCCGATCTTAACGAAAGTGCGCAACACGGGCAAAGGTATGTCGCTGGTTTCAATCCTGGTATCGAACGCGGCCACCTTGACGCCCTACAGACAGTCAGCCGGAATGCTCTTGAGGAACTCGGCGATCGCCGGTGTTGGTCTAAAGCCACGCGTTGGCGAGCCGACGATCAGCAGCTCCAGGCCCGTCAGCTCTTCCGGCTTCACCTCACCGACCTGACATATCCGGACGTCTCCCGGGGAGCCGAGAGAGTCGCCGATCGCCCGGGCGACTTGCTCTGTGTTGCCGAAGAACGAATCGTAGATGATCAACGTCAACGTCTTCATGTAGGCATCACCCAATAGCGCAAGTCGAGCGTCTCGCCTATGTGCTCGTACAACAGCCAGACGGCGCCGGCTGCGCTGCGCCTGGCGGTCACGGTTACCAGTCGATCGCCGTTGTCGCAGGGTACGAACTGGTAAGTGTTCCCGTGCGTCAGCCAGGCGCGGTAGGCCTGGGGTACATACCTTGTCATCATCTCTGGCTCATCCTTTGCATGCCTCCGGCCAGCCGAACCGCCGTGGAAAGCGATTCCTTGTACATCAATTCGTGGATGGCGTGAGCCTACTCCGATACTCTCCGATTGTCAATGTTGCTAATGGAGGGAGCAGTTGACTGGGTCTCCCATGCGGTCTCTATGCGATTATCGAAACCCGGACACGCTGCACGCCATTGTTGGCGTAGCCGTAGACATTCCAGCCCGGCTGTAATGGTTGCGTATTGCCTTGTCCGTCTGTCGCCCGGGCCATTATGGTGTAAGCACCGGCGCCAGGCGGGTTCCAGGCCAGAGACCAGGCGGACGCTGCGCCTGGCGAACTGGGCTCAGCGTTTGCCTGAACCCATGACTGGCCGCCGTCCAGGCTCAGCTCCACCCGTTCGACTGCGGCTTCGCCAGACCAGGCCGTGCCGGCGATCTGGATCTCAGCGTATCGGAGGGCGGCGCCATCCACCGGATACGCGATCACGGCGCGCACGCGCTGCTGGGTCACCGGGGCGCCCTCCGCCGTGCCCCGTTCACCCCTGAATACGTACCTTTCGCTCTGGTAGTAGCCCTCGAACCGGCCGGCAAGGGCGGTGACGCGCACGAGCCACTTGACTGATGCCATGCCGTACCAGCCGGGCACGACCAGCCGGAGCGGATAGCCGTGTTCGCGGGTCAGCGGTTCCCCGTTCATCGACCAGGCCAGCAGGCAGTCTCCCTGGAGGGCCGCCTCCAACGGTAGACTGCGCTGAAAAGGGCTTCTTCTGCCGGTGTCTGGCTGACACTCGTCGGCCCCCGCGCAAAGGATCTCAACCGCCTCGGCACGCACGCCGGCCTGCCCGAGCACCACGCGCAAAGGGACGCCGGTGAACTCTGCGGTTCCCACTGCGCCATATTGCCAGGGTGTCCCTTCAGCCGGCTGTGCCATGTACGCGCGCCCGTTCCCGGCACATTCCAGCGTAACGCGCCTGGTTACCGGCGCTTGCGCCCGGAGTTGCGACCAAGAGAGAGCCAGCGGCCGTTCGACCGCACCGTCGACCAGGCACTGCCATGCGCCAATGTCCAGAGCCGGCGCCGGCCCGTGGTTGCGCACGTAGAATGAGCCCTGGGGAGTGAGCGGTTCGCCCAGCAGGGCCAGGGGGGTCTCGGCAGTCCGGGGCTCGTCCTCGTGCACCTTCGGCTTGGCATGCTGGCGCGCTAAGCCGGATTGCTCTTGATCTGCTTCGAAGCCACTCAAATGCCACCTCGCCGGAAGAAGATGCCAGGCGTGAGGTCCCGCCTGGATCACAAGCGTATACGATAAGAGCGCGGCGGGATGTAGGTCGTTTTACGGACCACGGGTAAAGTAGCGCGGCGGCCTCCGGCAAAAAAGACTTGCGCCCCGCAAGAACCTATGCTACGATTCGACCGCATAACATTCCCATCGTTCCATCCCACCTAGCGAGACGAACGTACCTCATCTTTTCTCCAGCGGCTCGCCCGGTGGTGCGCAACGGATGCTACGCGGCCGGTGCCCCTCCTCCTGTAGGCAAGTTCGGGAGAGACATGGTGTTTAATTCGCGCCACTTACTGGCTCTCATACTCATCGCCCTTTTGCCGATATCCTCCCTTTCGGCGCCTGCTGCCGGCGCTTTCCCGCCGGCGGCCATCGATAAGGTCGCGCCCTGGGTGCTGGAGCATACTGCCAACGGCGCTCGGGCGGATTTCCTGGTCGTCCTCAACGAACAGGCGGATGTGTCGGCCGCTGCCCGCCTGCCGGGAAAGATCGAGCGCGGGCGTTACGTGCGCGATGCGCTATGGCAAAAGGCCCAGTCCGGCCAGCGCCCGCTGCTCGATTGGCTCAGCCAACGCGGGATTGCTTATCGCTCGTACTACATCGTCAGCGTTGTCGTCCTGACGGGCGATCGTGCCCTGGTGATGGCGCTGGCCGCACGTGCGGACGTCGCCCGCATTGAGGGCAATCCGCACATTCGCAATGCCCTGCCCAGGCCGGTCACAAGTTTTGGCGGTGCGGCCAATACTGTGGAAGCCGAACAGTCGGCTATGGCCGAGCCGGCTACGGCCGAACCGGGCATCACTTACACACGCGCGCCGGAAGTATGGGCCATGGGCTTCACCGGCCAGGGGATTGTGATCGGGGGGCAGGATACCGGTTATCAGTGGGACCACCCGGCCCTCAAGCCCCACTATCGTGGCTGGGATGGTTCCACGGTGTCCCACGACTACAACTGGCATGACAGCATCCATTCAGGAGGCGGGTCCTGCGGGGACGACTCCCCGCAGCCCTGCGACGACTACGATCACGGCACTCACACCATGGGCACCGCCGTCGGCGACGACGGCGCGGGCAACCAGATCGGTATGGCGCCCGGAGCCAAATGGATCGGTTGCCGCGATATGAACGTGGGCGTAGGCCAGCCCTCGACTTACCTTGAATGCTTCGAGTTCTTTCTCGCGCCCTATCCCGTCGGCGGCACTCCTGCCCAGGGTGACCCAGACCGCGCGCCCGATGTCACCAACAATTCGTGGGGTTGCCCCAGCAGTGAGGGCTGCTCGCCGGACACGTTGCAGGCTGCGCTGGACAACCAGCAGGCAGCGGGAATAATGACAGTCGTCTCAGCCGGCAACTCCGGTTCGGCCTGTTCGAGTGTCGGCGACTCCCCGGCCCTCAATGCCGCTGTTTACACCGTCGGCGCGCTCAATAGCGGTACCGATAGCATCGCCTCCTTCAGTAGCCGCGGCCCTGTCACCATCGACGGCAGCAACCGCCGCAAGCCGGATATTTCCGCCCCGGGTACCAACATCCGTTCGAGCACTCCGGGCGGGCTCTACCAGGGTGGCTGGAGCGGCACCTCCATGGCCGCCCCGCACGTGACCGGCGCCGTGGCACTGCTCTGGTCGGCTCGTCCTGCCCTGCGGCACCAGATCGCCGCGACCGAGCAAGCNCTGAATAACGCTGCCACGCATATCCCGGCTGCCGATTGCGGCAGCAGCGGCTGGCCCAACAACACCTATGGCTATGGGCGCCTGGACGTCAAGAAGGCCGTTGACCAGACACCATCTGACGCCGGTGCGTTGAGCGGGCTAATCACGAACGGCGCCGGGACGCCCGTTGTGGGCGCGTCAGTGCGCGCGACCGCGGCCGCGGGCCAGTTTGCCACCACGCGCAGCGGCTCAAACGGGCGCTATTCGTTGGCGCTGGCCGGGGGCACGTATACCGTCACCGCGACGGCCCCCGGCTACCTGCCCTATCTCACGACCGGGCTATCGGTCCTTGCCGACGCGACGAACCTGTTAGATATCACCTTGCGCATCGACGTGCCGGTCACCCTCACCGTGCCTTACGTCAGTTATCTGCCCGTCCTGATCAAGCTTTCGGGGCCATAAGGGCGCCGGTCCGATCCATCCCAGTGAGACGCTATGTCACCGACATCCAGAGCCATCGTCGTCACCCTGGTCCTCGCTGCATTGTGTGCCGGTTCAGCTCTAAACTTCCCCCCGGCGCGTGCCGTCCAGGCCGCCAATAGCGGGCCATCAGAGACCGGCGCCGGACCGGTCGTCGGCCGGGTGTACTATGCCGATGCGGCTGACCTGGCGCAGCTTGCGCGCTCGTTGGACATCTGGGAAGCGCACCCGGCAGAGCGCTACCTGGTGGCCCAGTTATCCCCGGCGCGTTTCGCAGCGCTTATCGCGCAGCCGGCCCGCGCCTGGCTCAGCGTCACACCGGCTGCAGGCGACACCGAGCCGGCGGCAAAGACGGCGGTCAGCGTCACCTTCGAAGCCCAGGGCCTGCCGGTCGGGAGCTACACCAGCACGCTGCGTATCGGCAGCGACGATCTGGCGCGACCTGCCGTGTACATTCCGCTGACGTTGACGGTGACCTCGGCTTGTATCCCCGTCAACTACCTTTTCTTCACTTACGCACTGCCCAGGCTCTTCAGTGGCCAGGCCGTAACCTTCAGCGCCAGCGCGGGCGGCGCCAAGCCGGTTGCGTTTAGCTGGGACTTCGGCGACGGCTTGGCCGGCGCGAGCGGCCCGACAGCTCCACATGTCTTCCCGCCCTCGATTGGCGATCAGGACTATGCGGTGACGCTCAACGCGCAGAATGCCTGTCCGAGCTCTGTGTCGGTGCAGTGGCCCGTCCACGTGCAGCCGTATAGGCTCGCCGCTCCCGTCCTCATCAAATGAACCTGAATTCGTTTTCTACCAGGCGCGTTGGTATTGGAACGGCACAGGCACGTCGTAGCCGAGTTCGCGCGCCGCGCGCAACGGCCAGTATGGGTCGCGCAGTGATTGGCGGGCGATGAGCACGGCGTCCGCCCGCTCCTCTTTCACGATCGCGTCCGCCTGCGTTGCGCCGGTGATCAATCCCACAGCNCCCACTGCGATCCCTGCCTCGCGCTTGATTCGTTCGGCGAAACTCACCTGGTAGCCGGGGCTCAGCGGTATGCGTTGCTCGGCTGACAGACCTCCTGAGGAAACGTCGATAAGATCGACGCCAAGGGGTGCGAGATGCTTGGCCAGCGCGACGCTCTGGTCTACGTCCCAGCCACCTTCCAGCCAATCCGTCGCGCTTATGCGGACGAAGAGTGGCAGATTTGCGGGCCAGAAACCCCTCACCGCCACAACTACCTCCGACAGGAAGCGGATCCGGTTCTCGAAACTCCCGCCGTACTGGTCTGTGCGCCGGTTTGACAGGGGCGAGAGAAACTCGTGCAGCAAGTAACCGTGCGCGGCATGGATCTCGACGACCTGGAAACCGGCCTGCAAAGCCAACGCGGCGCCGCGTTGGAAGGCGGAAACGACCGCCGCGATCTCACCTGCCCCCATCTCTTTGGGTACCGGCATGCTGTCGAAAGGGAGCGCGCTCGGCGCGATCGAGCCTGGTACCTGCGCCTTGCGCCCCGCGTGCGCCAATTGGACCGCAGGCACAGCCCCGTACTCGCGCAAGAAGCGTACGATGGGCGCGTAGGCCGTAGCTTGGGCTTCGTTCCACAGTCCCACATCGCGCGCGCTGATCCGCCCGCGCGCTTCTACCGCGCTCGCCTCGGTGATGATGAGCCCGGCACCTCCCACTGCGCGGCTGCCCAGATGGACCATGTGCCAGGCTGCCGGCACGCCGTCCTCCGCGAACACCGAATACTGCACATCGGCGAGACCCACAGCCGATTGCGTGCTGTGACGCCGCGCAACTCAATGGGCGAGAAAAGGTTAAGTTCCGCTGGCATATTTGTGCTCCTTGTGGCNCGCCTGCTGCCTCAGAGGCGGACCACCATATACAGACCGTCTCTTTCGAAACCCAATCCCTCATAATAGCGCCGCGTCCCGATGGCCGAGATCACGGCCAGGCGGTTGAACCCTGCCTGGTGTGCTCGTTCCTGTGCCAGGCTTATCAGGCGTCGACCCAGGCCCATGTGCTGCGCCTCGCCGGCGCTGGTCGAGCCGATGCTTAGGGCCGGTCCATAGACGTGCAGCTCGCGGATCATCGCCGCGCCGGCGATTTCGGGCAGAGCTTGCCAGATTTCGGAGCTGCCCGGAAGAGAGGCAGCCTCATGTTGGGGCAATGACAGGCGCAGGAAGCCGGCCAGTTGGCCGCCGGCCGTCTCATAACTCAAGAATTGCTCGTGCGTGATATCGGTCTCGTAGTCGTGTTCAACCAGGCGCAACTCGGCTTCATCCACCGCCGCGGCGCGCACTTCTCGGCAGCGAATGCAGCGGCAAGCCTGGCCGTGCTCTGCCATATACTCGTGCACAAGTTGTCTCAAATTGGAGCGCTTGCTGCCTGCCACAATGTCATCGGCCGGGATATCTCGGAAGACCCGGTTGACGCGGCAGTACGGGGGGATGAGGGTCTTGCAGTCCGCCACCAGGGCGATCAGTTCCTCGTCCGTATACGGCCGGTACTCGCCCATTTGCCACAGCCGGTACAGCTCGGTGCCGGCAATGATCGAGCACGGGTAAATCTTCAGCTCGTCGGGCCGCAGGCACGGGTCGGCCCACAAACGCGCGAAGTCCTCGCGGTCCAAGGTTGGCGTGGCGCCGTGCAGATTGGGCATCCAATGCAGATGCAATTTGAAACCGGCCGCGCGCAGCAGCTTGACCGCGTGCCGCACCTCTGCCACGCCGTGTCCGCGCTCGTTCAGGCTCAGGATGCGCTCATCCAGGCTCTGTACGCCCAATTGCACCTTCGTGACCCCCAGTTGTCGCAGGTGCACCACTTCGGCGGGCGTGACCCAATCAGGGCGTGTCTCGATCACCAGCCCAACGTTTCGCCGGCGCGTCCGTTCGTTGATCGCCTGCGCCTCGGCCAGCGACCGGGATTCCAGCGGGTCTCCCTGGGCAGGTTCCCAATTCATCGCGTCCAGGCAGCGCTTGACGAACCACTCTCTGTAGTGACGAGAGTAAGCACTCCAGGTGCCGCCGAGGATCAGCAACTCGATTTTGTCNGCCGTGTGCCCCATCGCGTCGAAGGTATCGAGCCGGGTGCGGACCTGCAGATAAGGGTCGAAGTCGCATTGCGCGGCGCGCCGGGCGCCGGGCTCGTTCGGCAGGTAGCTCTTCGGCATGCGGACATCGTCGGGACAGAAAATGCAATGCCCTGGGCAGCCCGAGGGCTTGGTGAGGACCGTGACGGGCGCCACACCTGAGGAAGTGCGGATCGGTTTCATCTGCAGGCGTCGTAGCACTTGCCGCTCGAAAGGTAAGTCACCGGCCGCCGTCAACTGCTGGTAGCCGGTCACAAGCTCAATCTTCGAGAAATAGCCCTTGCTGTCACGTGGGTGCTGTGCTAAGATGCGCATGATCTCGTCCTGGTCCCAGGTGCGGCTGGACCTTGTCGCCTCGAAGATCGCCAGCAGAGCCGCGCGATGGGCCTGGACGTCAAAATCGCGCCCACGCGGCACCCAATTTGTAGCATCCGAATTGACTTGAGACATGGATCCAAATACCAGCGCGGCGCTTGCCGAGCTGAATCGTGCCTTTTATACAAGATTTGCCGGGGACTTCGCCCGCACGCGGCGTGCTTGGCCTCCCAGCTTCGAACGTATTCTACCCTATATGCGCTCCGCTATCAACCTTCTGGACCTTGGCTGCGGCAACGCGCGCTTGCTCGCCTTTCTGCTCGAACATGGTTGGAGCGGCCATTACACCGGGTTGGACGGAAGCGAGGCTCTGCTCGCCATTGCCGCCCGCAATGCCGGCCTCAGCGCCGGGCGTAACTCCGGAACCCTCGCTCGCTTTGTGCTGGCGGACTTACTCAGCCCGGACTGGGCGTCTCGCCTGGCCGGTGGCGCCGGACCGTCCGCCCTTGAGCCGTCGTTCGGGTGCATCGCTGCGCTGGCAGTGTTGCACCACATTCCCGGCGTTGCCCAGCGCGCGCGCTTCNTGGCCGCTTGTGCATCCCTGCTGGCGCCCGNCGGNAAGCTGGTGATTTCAACCTGGCAGTTCCTCGGCTCGACGCGCTTGCGGGCGCGCATCTT